>ENA-OBIT01000243-OBIT01000243.1-metagenomes-genome-assembly--contig:-NODE-243-length-23654-cov-12.2998_pt1 | contig 23654 bp, 22 predicted proteins | sample MGYA00153386_OBIT01 | MGnify analysis MGYA00153386
GAAGCGCCGGAAATTCTGGCTCGTCTTGAGTATCAAAAAGCCAAGCTTATTGAGTACCTCAGTCAATTAAGTTCGATTCGGGAATCTCTCAATAGTTGGAAGCCAGTTAAGTAAAGTTAGAGAAAGTGCGATCGCCCTTATTTTCCGAAAGTGCGATCGGCCTTATTTTCCCAAACAACCAAAAGGGCGATCGCCTTTCCCATCCCGAATACCAAAGTGCGATCGCCATTCCTTAAGTTAAAATATAACTTGTCAGATTAGATAATATAACTTATCAGATTCAGAAAGGACAAGTTATGCCTGTAAACTGGAGAGAACATATCGTTAGTACCCCCGACGTACTGCGAGGCAAACCAAGAATCAAAGGGACTAGAATTCCCGTTGGTCTGATTTTAGGATATTTAGCATCAAATAACACTGTCGAACAAATCATGGACGAGTTTCCAGATATCGTCAAAGAACAGATAGCTGCTTGTCTTGATTATGCTCGCGATTTGTCAGATTTTGAAACAGTTGCCTAATGAGTTTAAGATTGTTCATCGATCAATGTGTTCCTAAGTCTATTATTCAAATCCTTCGCGATACCGAACATGAAGTTTTTGTATTGGGAGATTACATCCCAATTGAATCTCCCGATACTATTGTCATTACCAAAGCTCAGGAATTAAATGCCATACTTGTTTCTCTCAATGGAGACTTCGCAGATATTGTTACTTATCCGCCAAGTTCATATCAAGGAATCATTTCTATTCAACTTAGAAATCACCCTGAAATTATTTCTCAGTTGATGGCAAGGCTAACAGAATACTTATAATTGCACGATAGTGAGGAGCATTATCGAGGTAAATTATTACTGGTAGAAGTTTACAGAATTCGCATTCGAGAGTAAAAAATGATTGCGATCGCCCTTATTGTCCGAAAGTGCGATCGCTCTTTCATCAATCAATAAAAACTTCTGAGTTTAAACTACAAGTCTAAACGTGATAAGCAGTAATAGCAACTATTCCATCAGCGCTGTAAATAGCTTCAATGCGTCTAAAAGTAGGATGAGTCCACCATACTTTTAGCCGATTTCCCTGAGCCGCAGCCGTACCAATTTTACCGTAGCCTGCTGTCAATAGAAGTAACTCAAATTCTGTAGAAGGCAAAGTTTTGGCAGTAATTTGAGTGATGCCATGCCGTCAAGATCCAATGCTTATCAAGGGTCATAACTACCTTGATAAGTGCTGTAGCTGTGGTAGCCAGGGAATACTAAAGCAATGCCAATTGGACTGTGAATAGTCCCCGGATAGCTTTCTTCGGGCTCGCTACCCCCAATCCGAATTTTGAACACACCCAGCCAAATGTATAGCCCTGGAATTAAAGTATCTAAACTGTAGGCGATCGATCGCATTTGAATATCCGGGGGATTAATCGGTTTTAAATACTGTGGCTTTTCAGGTTGAGAAATGGACATGGCACTGATTCCTGTGCGGTATGGTGGAAAAGCGGTCTTGTTGAGAACATTTTAATATAACCTAAGTTTCACTTGCAAATTGTCAAGATTAATTAATCTTATTTTACTTTAGCTTGCGTAAGTCAGTTTGTCGGCATTTATGAAGACTACTCAAAGCTCGATCGCCCTTATTGTCCGTGCATTGCGTGAAGCGAAGCTATTCCGTAGGCGATCGCTCTATAATTTCAGCATGGCAACAACTGTCAAATTCAACAGAGCGATCGGTATAATTAAAAAACCAACATCAAATACAGTCAATTAATGCCATGATTGCTAATTTGCCGCTCAAACTGCCTCACTTACCCAACAGCTTGCCCAGCGAAGGTTCTGTCCGTATTGAATTAGTCAATGGGCTCTTAATATTCAGCGCTTCCATTCAAACCCAGGCACGAATTAAAACTTTAACATCTCAACAACAAGCATCAAATCTAACTTCCGAAGAACAAACAGAATTGGATGGATATCGAGAATTTATTAGCTATCTAAATTTGGTAAATGAAACTATGAAAAATACTTTTCTCTATCCTTTGCGCAGTACAGTTATTCATTATGATGAACCATTTGAACCTGCGGTTTCGTTAGAAGATTGGGAAGTGTTGCAATGATTGTACTAGATACTCATATATGGATTTGGTGGGTTGACAATAACACGCGACTGACTCAGAAACATCGGGACTGGATACAACAATATCAATCTCAAGGTTTAGGAGTCAGCATCATTTCTTGTTGGGAGGTTTCTAAATTAGTAGAAATGAGAAGACTTACTTTGTCCGTTACAGTTGATGAGTGGTTAAAACAAGCTTTGGCTTATCCCGGAGTGCAGCTACTCGAACTCACCATTCCCATCATTGTCGAGTCAACTAAACTCACCGATTTTCACCGCGATCCAGCAGATCAAATCATTGTGGCAACTGCGAGAATTTGCGGGTGTCCGTTACTAACTGCGGATGCAAAAATTCTAGCATATCCTGATGTACAGACTCTTCAGTGACAGGTAAAAAATGCCTTAAGATGAATCTTTAGCTTGCGTTAGTCAGGCAAGTCGGCATTTATGAAGACTCGTCAAAGCTCGATCGCTCTTATTGTCCGTGCATTGCGATCGCTCTTATACCATGTCGAATCCCAAAGGGCGATCGCCCTTATTGTCCGTGCATTGCGATCGGCTTTATCGAACTTTTATTACCCTCACATGACTAAGCAACTGCAAGTTCATATTGCAGAACTAAAATTTCATCTGCTTTCAAAATAGCCATAGCATATTCAATCCCTTGACTATCAGCAAACTCCACTAAATACTGACATTCCTTTCCCGTATCATATACTTCAACAATAGTTCCCACAAGTCCTACTGGCAAACTAGAAACAGATTCGTATTCCGGTTCCACTAGCGTTAATCGCGTATTTGAAACCGGCTTGAGAACCGCCACAGAATCCAAAAGTCTAAAGTTTTTTATCATGGTTTAAAAAAGCTGAAATCAAACGAGGGTTAGAATTAGTCAAAGTAATTTCCCAGATTGTCCGAAGCTCAATCCCCGCTGTATCGGGTACAGTCCAATCAACTTTAAACTGTTGCCCAAAATCAGTAGTATTTTCTTGGATAACTTCACCTTCAATGGCTGCTTTTTGAATAAGCTCTTGCAAAACTTCTGCATTATTAGCCGTAATTCCCAAAACCGATGCAAAGACTCTGGCTTTATGTTTTCCGCGAGAATGCTCTGGATTTAAGCAGTAGCCTAGCAGCTTTTGCAGAGAAACTTCAGCCCGATCGCCATTGGGTAGTTTCATTATAACTGCTGCTCACCCCTAATTAGTCTCAATTTTTCTGGTAACGGAGATAGTGGACTATTACGCTTTAATTCTTCCACAATAGCTCGACTTTCAGCAGTGTGACGATCGATTTCTTCTCGACGATCGTAATAATAGGTCATTGCATGAACCGATGCCAGTGGCAGATCGTACTTTCCCGCGATTTCTTCTATAGAAATCCCCATTTTGAGATACATTTCGGCGATGTGTGCTACAGCAATTCTATGACCTGCAATGCACGGTTTACCACCAAGCACCCCAGGCGTGATTTCAATATGTTCTGTGATGACGGATTCCTTAGACATTATAGTAAATGTCTCTTAATAAGTAATGTTTAAGGTGTTTAATGTTAGCACAAATAGTCACATTTAAATCAACTTCTAAGGTGCGTCAGACATTAATTATTTCGATTTCAACAGGTTTTTCCGATAGTAGAGCACCCTACGAACAGTATTTCGATCGCCCTCACCACCAACTAGATGAAAACTAGATCCAGTCCGGCCTGAATCACGATCGCTCCAGAAGTATAGAATAGAGGTTGCGGAACAGGCCTTGACGCCCGATCGCCCTTCCCCAGCAATTTGTTACCCTAAAAGTAGAATCTCCCCTCCCTCAACTCATCCCATGAACAACGCTTCTCCCCTGATTCAAACCATCACACCCGAACGCTGGGCCGGCTTTAGCATGGACTTTATCGGGGCTGGTTACACGGGGCTGTTGGTCAAAAACGGCCGCGCCGTGCGTACTCTGAAAGCGGGACGCCATTTCAGCTTTGCCCTTCCTTTGCTAGAACAGTGTCAAATTGTCCTCGTAGACACCAAACTCCGCAACTTGGACGTGCAATCCCAAGGCGATTTTTTGTCTAAAGATCGGTTTTTAATTGATGCTTCGCTGACTGTTATTTATCAAGTTATAGATCCGAAACGAGTAGCTTTGGAATTGTCCGATCCGATCGCCGCTTTGGCTAGTGCTGTTAAGGATTGCATGGGACTGGCGATCGGGCAAATTCCTCTGCAACAGCTTATCAGTCAAGGGCGGCTTTTGCTTCGCCAAAATTTGCTCGATCGCGTCCAAGATTTTTATACTCTAGGTTTTAACTTAGAAGACGTGCGAATTGGCGATGTGAGCTTTCCCGAAACAAACGGAGTTATTCGCCAAGTTGAGGGAATGAGTTCCAGACAAGAAGCCGAAAATTCCGCAGCCCTACAAATGAGAATTGCCGAAGCAGGGCGGCCAATTCAGCCTCAAGCTCCCATACAGCAGTTAAACTTAATTTCAGGTCATTCTCCTGCAAGTCTTCCCGCTTCTGATACCGCAGGATTCGATCGCGATTTAAGACAACTCACAGAACAACTTGCTCAAAACAGTCTCCCATCAGCCCTGAATCGCCCGCAACTCGCACCGACAATATTGGCAAGTAGCGATCGCCAAACAACCGCATATTTAATCTACAAACTTTCTGGAGAGGCGATCGCCCTGACAACCAATCCCTTTACAATCGGACGCGAACCGAACAATACTTTAGTGTTACAAGATCCGCAAAGTTCCCGCTATCATGCTCAAATCCGTCGGGCCAATGACGACCAAGGAAAACAGCGGTATCAACTTGTCGATTGTGGTAGTTCTAATGGTACTTTTGTCGGTGGACAAAGGCTGACTGCTAACGATCCTTTCTGGCTGCCGAATGGTTGCGAAATTGCGATCGGCGACCAAAAATGGACGTTTCAAGGTTCGTGAGGGGGAGGATTTTTGGGATTAAATTCATGGTCAATCCATTTTTGGACTACGGGTACTTTATAATACGAAATCCGAAAATTTGTACTTAGACAATTTAGGTCTATATCGAGGTTTTCAGTAATCATTGGAATAGGAGGATAATAGCGAGAGTGAGAATTGCATGATGCTGAAAGTCAATAAATACGTTGATTTACACAATTTCGAGCATCAATAAATGTTCTTTTTCACTGAATTTGAATTATAAAAATGTCGTTAATGCCGGCGATCGACCTGTTCAAAACCTTGAAAAATCTAAGTATAATTTTACACTAAAAAACGGTTCACTAGAGAACCGTTTGAAATTTGAAAATAGCAATAGGAGAAAGAAGACAGATTGGAAACTGTTAACTGTTAACTGTTAACTGTTAATTGTTAACTGTTAATTGAGTCTCAAGCCCCGTCACTTCGGCTAAGCTCAGTGCATCGCCTTCTCGGAAGGCTTTAATTATCTAAATTTGTCTTGAAAGTTTCCGCTAATTGCTCTCATAACAAGCTATAGTGAAAGATAGTACAGGTAGAATACCCGCTAGGACAAATGGATAACCAATCCCAAAACGACTGCCTAGGAAATAATAATACTTAGTGGATGGCGAAAACCACGATAAACATAGCCGGGGTAGCCAGCGCGCGCCCACTACCAGAAAAACTAAAAACTTGTAAATCAAAATGTACCGTAGGGCATACGGAAACAAAGAGAGAAATCTCTTAAAGCTTGGGGAGATCAGCCCTCTGGGGTTGTCTAAGTTAAGCTCGAAACTTGGTTCTGTTGAACGGGTTTTTGGTTTAAGTAATGCCGAAAGGATAGGCAATTTAAAGGTGGATCGGTGAACCAAGAATTCCTGCGCGTTCACGCCGGGGAGTGTCAATTACCAATGCTCTTCGGCCCAATACCCAATTCCCAATTCCCCCAGGTAGAAGTCTCTTCCCAACCCTAGGGGGGATATCTCCACAAGCGTTTCGAGCGACAATCGGTCAAGATTGAAAATATAAGTAGAGGACAACCCCATGAACTTTTCTATACAATCTGTTTACAACTGGTATCGCGAAACCCTCCGCAACCCCAAATACCGCTGGTGGATTATTCTGGGAACCCTGGCATATCTCATAAGCCCGATCGACATTGCGCCGGATTTCCTTCCCGTCATCGGACAAATTGACGATGTGGCAATTGCTGTGCTACTGATTTCCGAAATTTCCCAAATGTCGATCGACTATTTTAAATCCCGCCAGACTCAAACAGCCTCAGCATCCGAAGCCACCGGCAGCCCTTCTGAAGCTAAAGGTAGCACCGTTGACGTAGATGCAGTTTCTATGTAATAGACTGCCAAAAGTAATCACGATTTAGAACCCCGACTTCTTCCAGAAGTTGGGGTTCTTGTTTTTTAAATGCTAACTGCTCAGAAAGTGCTCGAAAACTGGTAATTTTGAAAGTGGCAAATCAGTTAGGTAATGGTAAGGTGCGCAGTATGCACCCTACATATAGCGGTTCTGCGTAAGTCCTGTCAGTATCAACAACAAATTTTTATAGATGAAATTTAGCGAAATCCTAAAAAAACTTAACTTAGCCAGCAGTCACAGCCTAAAAGCCTCAAGTGCAGCCGATCGAGAAATTGCAGGTACCGCGCCAGTCGATGAAGCTGCATCGGGGACAATCAGTTACATAGAAGGAGCTAAATTTGCCTCTCATGTCACCTCAACAAATGCTTCGGCCTTAATTTTACCCTTAGATGAAAGCCTGCAAGCGAGGTGTGACGATCGCAATATAGCTTGGATAGCCGCAGCAGATCCGCGATTGCTGTTTGCTCAAACGATCGCCCTTTTCTATCAACCGTTTCGCCCAGCATCCGAAATTCATCCATCAGCCACCGTTCACCCCCTAGCAGAAATCGGGGAAAATGTCTACATCGGCCCCCACGCCGTTATTCAACCAGGAGTTAAAATTGGCAGCAACGTTTGCATTCACCCAAATGTAGTAATTTACCCAGATGTAGAAATAGGCGAAGGCACTGTTTTACACGCTAACTGTGTGATTCACGAACGGACTCGCATCGGGGCAAATTGCGTGATTCACAGCGGTGCGGCGATCGGTTCTGAAGGTTTTGGGTTCGTGCCGACAGCCACCGGATGGGTAAAAATGGAGCAGTCTGGATGCACGGTATTGGAAGAGGGCGTTGAGGTGGGATGCAACAGCACGATCGACAGACCTGCTGTTGGAGAAACTCGCATCGGTCAAAATACCAAAATTGACAATTTAGTACACGTCGGACACGGCTGTCAAATTGGCAAAAATTGCGCGTTTGCCGCTCAAGTTGGCATGGCGGGCGGAGTAAAAATTGGCAACAATGTAATTTTGGCTGGTCAAGCGGGAATTGCCAATCAAGCTAAAATTGGAGATGGGGCGATCGCCACAGCCAAAGCCGGAATTCACAGCGATGTGCCCGCAGGGGCGATCGTGACGGGTGTTCCAGCAATTCCCCACAAACTATTTCTGAAAGCCGCAGCCGTCTACAACCGCCTCCCAGAAATGTACCAATCTTTGAGGCAAATTCAGCGCAAGCTCGATCGGTAATTATTAGTTATATACTTAAGCATCGGGATTCATTCTTGTATAATGTCAAGTTCTGTAGGGCGGATTCACGAGTATTCTTAATTTTAAAGCCCACAGCTTTATAAACGCGCCCCGCCCATATAAGTACGAATCAACCGGACATAATATCACCTGTTAAAAGAAGAAGATTTAACGATCGCCCGCAACGAATTTTCGACGGTTTGAGAGTCTTCTTCACGCGCGCGTGACAGGGGACAATTAATTCAGTATACCGAAATTATTGACTATCCATTTTAGAGCTAGTCGCAAAGAGAGCGATCGTTCTGTAAATTCGGGTTATTCTTCAGATAATCCCGTGCCTTCCCGCAACCGACATCTAAAAGTTCATCGAGATTCATACTCCAAAGCAAGAGTTTACGATAATAGCCATTATCTTTGCCCCCAATCCAGGCAAAAATCTGCTTCCCATCAGAGTTGAAGCTGATGTTATCACCAGTAAAACTTTCCTGTTTAAAGCTTTTTAGCATTGTCCCATCGCGGCTCCAAATTTTCACCGTACCGCTAGTATCAGCCGAGGCAAGCATCTGACCATTGGGGCTGAAACTCAGACTTTTAACAGGCGCACTGTGTCCTGATAGGCGATGCTCAAGCTTGCCACTTTGATAATCCCAGAGGATAACAGTGCTGTCATCGCTAGCTGAGGCAATTGTTGAACTATTACGATCGAAAATTACATCCCGAACAGGGCTTTTATGTTTTTCAAGAGTTTTAATAAATCCACCTTGCGAGTCCCAAATATTCACGTTTTTGTCATCGCTCGCAGAGGCAAGTATCTTACCATTTGGACTAAAACGGATGCGATTCACTTTATCTGTATGCTCGTTTAAAATCTTCTGTGTATTACCATCAAAATCCCACAGTCTCACTGTTTTGTCATCGCTAGCAGAGGCAAGGATTTGACTGGTAGGACTAAAACTGACACTATTAATGCGATCGCGATGTCCTTTTAATGTGGCAACTATCTTTTTGTGTTCGCTATTCCAGAGTTGCACCACATCTTCAACACCGGAAACAGCAAATGTCTTGCCATCCGCTCCGAAGTCCACACGTTCAACCCGATTCCCGTGTCCCTTAAGAGTTAGAATCAGCGTAGCGTCACTTTGCCAAATCTTGACGGTATTATCTTTGTCCGCAGTGGCAAGCATCTTACTATTCGGACTAAAACTGACTAAAGTAATTTTACTGCGATGTCCCTTCAGGAATTGAATCAGCTTGCCATTACTATTCCAAAGGTTGACTGCATTATTCCGATCGACAGAAGCAATTAATCTTCCATCTAGACTAACACTAATGTTGGGAACGTCATCCCCGTCATTTTTAATAGTTCTAATTACCCCACCTGCTCTGTTGTAAAGTTTGACGTTATCCTCAGCTATCAATATAATGGTTGTGCTGTCAGGACTGAAACTAATTTCAGCAGAATCATCGCTATTGTCTGCGAGAGTCGCGATTTCTTTACCGTCAATACCCCAAAGTTTGACACTCCTAAAATCAACTGATACAACCAGTTGGCTGTCAAGGCTAAAACTGACATTGAATGTTTCCGAGAAAGTGGTAATCAAAGTCCCATTGCGCCTCCAAAGTTTCACCTTGTAATCGGAACTCATGGTAGCAATTATCTGACTGTCAGGGCTGAAAATCGCGTTATAAACTGACCCATTATGCCCCTTGAGGGTTTGAATCACTTTTCCATTTCGACCCCAGAGTTGCACGTCATTGTAATTGCTAGGGACAAATAATATCTGACTGTCGGGGCTGAATCTTACTTGACTTTTATCGGAAGAAATCCATTGATTTAATCTGCCACTAGACTTTTCAATTGTTTGAATCAGTAAACCGTCGCGATTCCACAGCTTCACTGTGTCATCCAAACTGACAGTAGCAATAAGCTGACTGTCAGGACTAAAAATAACTTCTGAAATCTTCTTTGTGTGTCCTTGCAAAGTACCTATCAACTTGCCATCTTGGTTCCACAGCTTTGCTATATTGTCTTGGCTGACAGTAGCCACCAGGCGACTGTCAGGACTAAACAATACCTTCGTAATGCGTGCTTTCTGACCTGGCAGACTTCCAATTAGCTTGCCATCCGTTCTCCACAGCTTGGTTGTATTATTTCGCTCTACAGCAACCATCAACTTACCATCAGGACTGACTTCGGGAAATGACGAATTCAGCTTAAAGGTATTCAGTAATGTTTCTGTACTGTTCCAGAGTTTTGTCGTCACCTGAGTACCCATTAAAGCAATTACCTTACCGTCGGGACTAAAACTTACGTTGTCCATGCGATCGGAAAGTTCTAGGAATTTTTTTACTGTGCTGTCGCTGTTCCAAAATTTCAACTGGTTATCATCAATAGAGACGGGGAAATTGTCAGGGCTAAACCCTACAATATTGCTTCTCTTCATTCGCTCTTCATGGATATCAAAAGTCTCTGAATCAAGACTTACAAGTTTCACCACATTGTCCTTATTAGCTAAGGCAATAGTTTTAGCATCGGGACTCAAGTTGCCAATTATCGAAGCGGGAAGCCTTAAATCTTTCAACAGTTCAATTTTACTACCTTCTATCTTCCAAGACTTCCCCCGATTAAATTGGTCAAAAGCGATCAGCGACTTACTATCAGGACTAAAAAAAGCGAAAACAGGACTATTTGAGGCTATATAATTAGATGTAGTGAGTAAAATACCTAAAATACTGTCAATTTTCCATATTTTGAGGGTATTGTCCCTACTAGCTACACTCAGAGTTTTACTATCTCGACTGAATGCCAGGTCAAGAACGCCAGGACTATTGATAGTTTGAGGTTTCTTGCCATCTGAACTCCATAGTTTGATAGTACCATCCTCACTAGCTGAAGCAATAGTTTGACCGTCGGGGCTAAAACGCACGATGTTAACAGTAGAATTATGCCCTTCAAGCTTTTTCATCTGAGTGCCATCGATTTTCCAAAGTCTTACAGTATTGTCCCTGCTAGCAGAAACAATCGTCTTACCGTCAGGACTAAAGCGAATATTTGTTACCCAATCGCCGTGTCCTGTTAAAGTTGTAATTAATGTGCCATTCAGACGCCACAGGTAAATTTTATTATCCTTGTTTCCAGCAGCAACGATTTGACTGTCGGGGCTAAAGGCAACGCTAGTAAATTCATTTCTATATTTTCCTTGTAAAGCAGATTTTTTCTCACTCCCATCGCGGTTCCAAAGTTTCACAGTTTTATCTTTACTACTAGAAGCAATAAATTTGCCATCAGGGCTAAAACTAATATCTGTAATCGTATCAGTATGACCCTCCAATCGGTTGCGTTCTCTTACGCTATAAACAACCTCCTGCAATCTCGATATCACTTGATTCTTTGTATTCGTTTCTACACTCCATCCTTGTTTAAGTTTTTTTCCAGCTTTTAAACCTTCTACCAGGGCCTCTAACTCTTTATCTGAAGCGAACAAAGATTCGGAATTAGCGCTAATTTGCTTTAGTTCAGCATTGGTTTCACCGATTTTCGCTGCAACTCCAAATACCCCTGCGAGAACTGCGAGAACTGCCATCATCGCCCCGCCGGTCATTGCCAGTTTTAATTGTCGTTTCAGTACCAGATTTAACTCAGCTTCACTGCGCTTTCTTTGCGCTCTTTCTTTTTCCAATTCTTCAATCAATTCGTTATTCTTTTGTCGGCGAACAAAAATAGCCAAATAATCGTGAACTAGTTGATAGCGATTGTTGGGAAAACTAGGTAATAGCAATACCAACCCCGATTTAACAAAAATTTCTAGAACTAACTCTAGGTGACTGATATCTGTTAGTAAGTCTTCTAAACTTTTTTTTAGATCGTTGCGAGTTCTGAGGGGACGAGTGCTATTTTCATCTGTTAGCAGCCACAAAACAAGTTCAGCAAGCTGCTTGTTTTCCGAACCGCAGTCTTTAACAACTTCTTGTAAAAATCTCGCTACCAGTTCTGCTTTGGGCCCTTTTTTTTGATATTCGGCTAGGGTCGTAATCTTCTCCGATTGTAATTGTGCGCCCACAATTTGCAGTTCGACTGGACGCACTTCGTTAACTTCGCCTGCTAAATCTTTGACAAGTTCGTCAATCAAAGCAGGTTCTAACTCAAACTGAGTTTTTTCAGTTAAACTTTGAATAACTAACTTTGCCTCATCTGGCTTAAAGTTTCCTAAGTAAAAAAGAATATTTTTGTCTAAAATATTATTATGAATTACATCAAAATTAGTGAATCGCGTACACTCTAGTAAATAATGCAGGTAATCTTCTCGAAGAGAAAGGATGACTTTTACATAGGGGATATCCAAACAATCGCCCAAAAAATCATAAAACTTTTTTCTTTGTCTGCTGTCTTTACAAATAAATAAAAATTCTTCAAATTGGTCAAAAATGAGAATCGTTAACAGATTATAATCCGCATTTTTGCGTAACTGAGCGAGCAGAGAGTCTGTTAAACTCAAGGTAGCGGAGTTAAGCCCAACATCAGAACCATCATCTGCTCTTGATTCGATATTAAAAAGGGTTAAAGAAAATCTTTTTTGAATCTCGATCGATTCCTTTGCCAAACACTTAGCCAATTCATCAGCCCAATCTGCATAAACCTGCTGTAAAACCGTCAGAACACTGCGGGCATTTATCGGGTTTTGCTTCAAAGCAGGGATTAGTCCAGCCTGCTCGATCGAGCTTTTGCCAACCCCTGATTCACCGTGAATGATCGTGAGTTTGCAGTCATCTCGCTCGATCCGTTCCAGCAAGCGTTCGACACTGTGCAACCGTCCCGAAGCAGCGATTTCCTGGGCAACTTCGTCTGGCGATGCAGCAGAGGGTAGCGCTGGGTTGGCAATCTGTTGTTTTGGCTGCAACCTACCTGCACCGATGAAAGCTCGAAAACCAAACTGACTTTCGATCGCTTGTCGCTCTTGTTTAATCCGAAAGGCATTGAGGTATTGTCCTTGTTGGAAATAGTATTCTCGCAAAGCTGTTAAAATCTGGATGTAAAGCTCTGGGTCGTATTGAGGTTTGGTTTGATTTCTGGCAGTTTCTAAAGTGGAAATCGCCTCTGGTAGCTGACCTATTTGCTGTTGTGCTTTCGCTAGCGAAAATAAATACCAACCCTGATGAAAAGAACGTTCTAAATCCAATAAAACACTTTGTTCCGGTGATGGATTTGATATAGTCTCTGTAGCATCGCTTAGTAGAATCAGAGCCTGCTGAGCAGCTTGTTTTGCCTCAATCCACAAGGATTTAGACAATGCCACTTCAGCAATAAAGCCAAGAACTCGCGCTTGTCTGAATTGGTCATAATGGGTTTGATGGAGAACTAAGGCTTTTTGCGCCACCAGTTCTAGTTCCGGCCAATGTTTCAGCCGATGCAGCACCTCCGCCAAAAAAATGATAAATTTAGCAGCTAAGTCGGGGCGCTCGGCTTGTTCAAAAGCCTCTATTGACTGCTGAAAATACTCTCGGGCGCGATCGGCAGCTTGCTGATGCTCCACCCGATTTCGCGCTGCATAATTCCGCCACCATAGTCCAATATAAAATAGTAAAAGTCCGCAACGCTGGCGATCGCCGATTTGCTGCCACAAAGCCAAACTCTGCTCGTAATGGTGGCGAGATGCAACATCGGAATTATCCGCGATTCTACCCAAGATAAATTCCAAACCCGCTTCTAATTCTGGCTCTAACGTCACCCCTCGATCTTGCAATTCTTCACGAGCTGACTTGAGTTCAGCACAACGCGCAGAACCCTTCTCAAGATCGAGTGCAGCATTATCTAAAAATACGTCTTCGCGACAATTTAAAACCTTAGCAAAAACCTCATCAATAGTTTGCTGAATCAATTGAATTAACTCATCCACAATCATTTGAAACTCCACCGTCGTCGCCCAACTGTAGAAATCTGGAATCAACCGAATTAGCTTGTGCAAGATGGTATCTGTCACCCACAACACTACAGGAAAAGTAAAGTTGCGAAACTCTTCTCGGATCTGATTTGTCGCCGTCAAAACCGGGTCGATTTCGCGCACTGACTCCAGACCAACTATCATTAGTGCATTAGGTTGTTCTGTACCCAGTTCTTCTGTAATCCTGGTGTAGAGAGTTTGAACGGACTTTTCTAGCACCAATTCCCGCATCTGAACCGGACATTGTTCCCGCAACTGTTGCACAACTTGTTCCCGCAATGTTCTGTAGTTGCAAACGACCAAAATTAAGGAAAACTCTTCCTGAAAGTAAGTAATCCCCCGGATCAGTGTTTGCAGAGATTCTTGATTAATTTGGATTAATTCGGCTGACGAATCATTCATAACTGTAACTCCTTTGCTCCTGCTAAAATTGGGTTGATATCAAACCAACTTTCATCTGCATCGCGATACTCAAAGACAAACAAACTTCGCAGCAGTGTTTGATATTCTTCCTCACCTCGGACTGTTTTTTGTTGCGCTACCAGGCGCAGCAATTCCCATTCGTGGGGCGTAATTGCTTTACTCAGTTCGCTGCGCCGCTGACTGATGACTCGCTCCACCAAATCGCGGGAAAAAGGCGGATCGTCTTTTTTCATACAACTATTAAGCAGCACTAACAAGCTCCGCACGTGACCGCCGCTGGCTTGACAGAGGTAATCTAACGTTTCTGATGCGTCAAACACTTCTGAGATTAAGTTGATGCGTTGCTCTAAATCTACATTAGGGAAAGCTCTTGCAAGAATCATTTGTCGGAGCAAAGCAATGCCTTCAGAACAGAGACTGCCATTTCGTTCGCGGACTCGCACCATCGGCAACAGTTGAGGATCTGAGCCAAAGCGATTCGTCAAATTTTCTTTATCATTAGAGAAAGCTAGAACTAAGGGGACGGTGTAGACAACGTGGCACTTGAGTTTATTCAGTTGTTCTCCTCGGTCTACAAACAGGTACTCAGGTTGAGTTCTTCCTGATGACCTTTGCCTGTTATCAATCCGGTCTAAATTGTCAACAATCACGACCAATCCGGCTTTTCCTTGCTGCTTTAGCTGATTTTGAGCGGGTTCAATTAGCTCCTGATTAATAGCTTCTAAGATATTATTGACTCGCGGCTCCAAGTGTTGTCTTAACAGAGAGCGAATATCTTTACTATCCTTGGCTTTAGTGGTGATTTCTCCGATTCCTACTGCTAGGGAAAACTTTCCGGGTTCGGCATTGATCCCGATATCGCCCACAACAGGAACTTTAGCTTTAATTCCGGTGACTTCGGAGTTTAAAAGGTTGGCAGCTCCTTGGAGTAAATTCTGGAAACGGGTTGGTTGGAGTTGGATCTGAGCTGCCTCCAAACTGTGGCTGACTTGACGGGCGATCGCCAGTAAGATATCGGTAATATCCACATCTGCCATATCTAAGTCTTGAGAAGACTCGAAATAGACTACGTGGAAGCTTTTTTGTTCTAACTCTGCTTTTAGTCGCGATAATTCAGTGGATTTACCGCAACCGATATGTCCGGTGAATAACTGACAATTTGGCTCATCTTCAGAGAAGACGATCGCGCGGCCGAGTTCTTTGATGAGATTGCTTCCTCGCACTGCTGAAAAATCGATGTAATACTGTCGATCTTCAGGTTTGCTGATATCGAGAGTGCGACTGGGATTGGATGCTTTAAAAAATCTGTGTAAATCTAGTGCCATCAAACCTCACTTATATATTACGATCGATTATATTCTGCAATTAGCTCCCTCGCATTCACTGGATCGATTCTGGCTGTGTTGCGGCATCTACAGCCCTCAAACTCCAAGTGTCGAAAGTTACCGTCATCAAATCGGGTGCTTTTGATTTGACCGTGGAAAAGGTATGCTTGCAAAGTATTCGTTGGAAGCACGGCCGCGGCCTTCACCGCTTTGATGGGTATATTTATTGCCATTTTTCCAGTAAAGTCAAGTTTTGAACTGATGAGAGGCGTACCGATCGCCACCCCTTAAATGTGGAATAGCATAACTAATCTGCGACTGATGTCGCCGTCAATACCAGCAATTGTCAAAATAATCTTGTTTTTCTCAACTTGGGTAGTTTTGTGGCTTCCCGCAGCGATTCTAGTGGCGATCGCCCTCAAATGGCATCCACCCCAACCCCTAGGAAACAAAAAACTACCTTTACTAGCTTCCCTCTACCTGATTGTCCCCTTCATTTTATGGGCAACAAGTTGGATAGAAAACACATCTTTTGCAAACTGGGGTTGGGATTGGCAACCTGTAGTTTTGATATCATTACTCTGGGGATTAGGATTAGGGATAATCAGCTTAGTAATTTTATTTGGCTTGCAATTAACCGCAGGCTGGATCGAGCTTAAAAAAAGCGGAAGTTCCACCGAAATAGGCGAAAAAACAATTAATCTTTGGGCTTTAATTGTTAATCCTGCTAGTTTACTGACTCTGTTATTAGGACTGTGGATTAGCGCCACAGAGGAGTTGATTTTTCGCGGTTGTTTGCAAAATATACTCCAGCAAGATTACTCAATACTAATCGCAGCAGCGATCGCCAGTTTCATTTTTGCGATCGCCCACCTAATTTGGGAAGCAACAGAAACCCTACCGCAACTCCCCGGATTGTGGCTGATGGGCATGGTTTTAACATTAGCCCGCATCGCCGACAACGGTAGTTTAGGATTAGCGATCGGCATTCACGCAGCTTGGATTTGGGGCATAACCACCGTAGATACAGCCCAAGCAATTAAACCTACTTCTAGCGTACCCGAATGGATTACAGGAATAGCAGCAAAACCCCTCGCAGGTGCAGCCGGAATCCTGTTATTGCTAGCAACAGCAACCTTACTATTCCTGATTCAAATCAGCGTTAATCAGCGTTAATCAGTTTAAATCTGCGGTAAAAATTCCGACGTTAATTTAACCGATCGATCGTCATAATCGAAATCGGGCGCAACGGATCGAAACGAGTCAAATCCCCAGCCAACAAAGAACGCGATAACTGAACTTGCAGAATTCGGTAACTCCAGTGCGGTTCCCGGCGCACCCGATCGCCAATCCAGCTCAAAACAGTAGCAATATCTTCCAAAGCATCCAAAACCAGCACGATCGAGCCTCCAGGGAGCAGCCGCAGCGCGCTTACGCCCAAAATTTTAGTCAACCCTCCACCGCTACCGCCGACAAAAATCCGGTGGGGCGGACGCAAGCGGTGCAAGATTTCCGGGGCGGTTCCGTGAATCGAGAACACATTTTGCAGCCCAAAACGACCGCAGTTGAGTTCGATCGCCGAAGTACCAGAAACCGTTTGTTCGATCGCATAAACCTCAGATTGCGGGAATAAACGAGCAACTTCGATCGACACAGCACCGTTACCAGCACCAACATCCCAGACAACTTGTTCCGGTTGTAGTGCCAATTCAGCCAACACCAACACCCGCACTTCCCTTTCTACCGTCAAGCCCGGGCGATCGCCACAACCGATAAAAGCTGCATCGGGAACGCCCAACAAAGGCAACTTCGCCACATCCAAAGGTTCAGCCTTCGGCGGGGACTCCCGCAGCATCACCACCACGCTCAGCGGTGCAAAAGACTCTCTCAGTAAGGATTCCAGAGACTTTTGAATTACCCGTTCGTCCGCCGCACCCAAATTTTCGCAAACCCAAAACTCGTAGCGCGTCGGCAAATCTAGAGCTTTTACCAAATTTGCTATGGCCGCCGGAGTTCGAGTTTCGTCCGCAAGGACGGCAATCTTCTCTACACCTAGCTTCAGCTTCGCTGTCAGCTCCTCAAAATAGTGTCCTTGAGAGCCTACACAATGAGCGTCTTGCCAAGGGATTTGCAAGCGATTAAAAGCCAACTGCACGCAACTGACATGGGGGTAAAATGTCAATTTATCTGGCGGTAGTTGGGCAATTAGTAATTTTCCCCAGCCGTGGAACAGCGGATCGCCGGCGACTAAAATGACGATCAACCCAGCATCCGGCTCTAATTCGGTTTGGGTCGCCAAATGGCGCCGAATTTCGAGAATTGCTTCTGTTAAATCTTCCAATGCCCAGCGCTCTCCGTAATGCTGGGGAAAATAGCTCAAATGGCGATCGCTCCCTATTAACAGAGCGGCCATTTCTACAACCTGCTGCGCCGATTCGCTCAGCCCAGCAGCTCCATCTAAACCGATACCAACAACGTGTACTGTCACTTTTTAAACAAAAATTAAAAAACCAGAATTACTGATTTTTCCTGGTTTCTCATAAGTTTTTTCCTTGACTTTGTTGCCAAGCCCAAATAATTAAACCATTTAATCTGCAAACTTTTGACTGATATGTCGCATTCGGCAGAATATTTGATGTCGATCCTGCCAAATGCTAAATACGCAGTCACGGCCGTTCAAAACTCGAAAACAGGCCAATCTGGTTGTCGGAGGTAGCTAGTCATGTCGTCAAACTTCCGCAGTTCGGCTCGGTGCACGCGTAGTTCTTGGGGCGTGTCGAGCCATTGCTCGTTTAATTCAGACATAACGGCGCACAAACGAGCGCGGTCTAAGTTCGGGCCGATGTCGCCAAAATAAGCCAGAGTAATGTGTGCCGTAAAATGATATTGCTGTTCAATTCCCAAGGCAATTAAATCGGGATTTTGATAGATCGATCGGCGTAACTCTAGAATTTGCTTGTAAGAGTTTTCGTCCGTCGGTGCAACACAAACACCTACAGCTCTAGTCATCACCATAAAGCCCAGGACTGTCCAGCGAATGGGAGACTTGCCCGCTTCGACAGGTTTTGAGGCGGCAAAACCATCTGCCATGCGCGATCGAAGTTGCACTTCAAATTCAGGATTTTTATCGGAGGCATCTCGAAAAGCACTGCTCCAAATCAAATCTGCCAGAGTGACATGGAAGCTATCGGGAGGTAGTGCGATCGAGGAACCAGGATGAAGTTCCTGCTGTAGCCGTTGTTGGCAAGAGTGTAAATTAGCATAGAATGCAGCATTTTCTGCATCTTCCCCAGCAGGTGGCGTAATCACCGAATAGCCGGGAAAAGGCACTGCAACTTTAACGCCAGCTTTGTCTGGCCCAAATTTGGGAGATTCCTGAATGTGCTCTATCTGGGACTTGTAGGAGTCCAGCAGCGTCATTCTTGCTACCCGATTTACATAAGCCTGATAATTATCGTCCAATCTCCATTTCCTCGTGCTAATTAATAGCTTTGGGCACTTACCTGACTTGAGAATTGTTAGGACTTGCGCAGAGAAAGAAAATCTATGTTTGAGATTCCTTCATGCTCTTGAGTGTGACAGAAGTTGTCACGATCGTACAAATCCTAACTTTCAAATTCTGGATTTTTGAGAATAGTGCAAGATGTGAAAATTATCGAATAGAATCTTTAACTACTCGCAACAAACTTTATATAGTACACCATTGTTGGGTGGCTCGGTGCTACAAATGCAAATTTACCTATTTTGGGGAGAGGACGACTTTGCGATGGGGCAAGCTGTGACAAGTTTACGCCAAAGTGCCGTCGATCCCAACTGGGCTAGTTTTAACTATGACAAGATTATTGCCGATCGAGCCGATGCTGTGGTCGAAGGACTCGATCGAGCCTTAACACCGCCCTTCGGGACTGGCAGCCGTTTTGTCTGGCTAGCAAATACGACTGTCACGCAGCAGTGCTCTCCAGAACTGTTAGCGCAATTTGAACGGACGCTGCCGGTGATTCCCGACACCACAGTATTGCTGCTGACATCCATCAAAAAACCCGACAGCCGGCTCAAGTCCACCAAATTACTCGTAAAGTCCGCCCAAGTGCGGGAATTTTCACCGATTCCGCCTTGGAATGACAAAGAATTAGCCCAGCGGGTGCGCCAAGTCGCCGCCGAAATGAATGTCAAATTGACCGCAACGGCGATCGAACTTTTGGCCGAATCCATTGGTAGCGATACCCGCGGGCTATACAGCGAAATGGAAAAATTGCTGTTGTTTGCCGGCAACCGCAGCCAACCTCTCAACCCCGAAGAAGTAGCAGCACTCGTGCACTGTCACGCCCAGAATACCTTCCAACTAGCCGATGCAATTCGGGAGGGCAAAACCTCCGCCGCTTTGGAGTTATTGGCGGGATTAACCGCCCGGAGCGAGCCTGGTTTGAGGATTGTGGCAGGCTTGACGGGTAAGTTTCGGATTTGGCTGTGGGTAAAGGCGATGATCGAAGCAGGCGATCGCGATGATAAAATTGCTCAAGCTCTAGACCTTGGCAATCCCAAACGAGTATACTATTTTCGCCAAGAAGTCAAGAACGCCAGCTTAGAAAAACTGCAAAAAAGTTTACCTTTGCTGCTGGACTTAGAAGCTTCTCTAAAGCGGGGCAGGGAGGAAGTCTCAACCCTGCAAACCAAAGTTATAGAACTTTCTGGATTGTTTCGGTGATGTCCGCTCCAGGCAGCATCCGCGGGCCGTCAATCTATTTTAGATTTTAGATTTTAGATTTGAAGAAAGTGACCCCACCGATCGATCCGAGGGCTGGCGATCGGGATTTGGAGCTTTTTTATGGCTCCACGGATGAATCCGGCGGCCAGAGACCAAATTGCTTGATTGTAATTGTAAATTTTTACAAGAAATTTCGCGCTCTGGTATACGCTTGATGCCAGGAGCGGGCAAAAAATATTGAGTGGATAGCAGAAATAATCTGAGAATGCCACAGTAGAAGTTAATGTGGTAAATAAATATTCTCCGCCGCCGAATGCCGATCGGTTAATATTATTTGCCGGCTCTCCACCCCCCAACAAAAGAGCGCTACCCATGACACAACAGAACCTGCGGGAACTTCTCAAGCAGGGCGATCCAAAAGCGATCGCATCTAGCATCAACCGTACACTCAAACCCAAAGGCATCAACGCCGATGTGACAAGGGATGACGGCTGTCTCCACATAATTCTGGAGTCAGACAAAGTACCGAGTCAAATGGCATTGGTCGATTTCATCCGCAGCGGGATGACAAACTTGGGAGTCGAATCAATTCACACTGTCAAGGTTTACGGGCGTCGAACAGGTGACGGCTCGGCTGCGTGGGAAGATGAAATAGAGCTGATGCCCTCAGAGCCAATGTACGCCTCCGACAATCAAATGCCTGACGACTCTATAGGTTTAGATGATGTCGAACCCGAAGGTCAAGACTATTATCAAGAGGAAGAATTCGATCGAGATCACGACAACGAGGAAGATGAAGACGAAGACGAGGAAGATGAAGCCCCGCCTCCCAAAAAACAATTCCCCAAATGGCTAATACCTGTGGGTATCTTAGTGCCTCTGGGGGCGATCGCAGGGCTTCTCCTTACTAGAAATTTCCCCGGCGGTGGCTCAAACCCAGAACCGAGCGCCCCGGTTGCCACTTCGCCCTCCCCCAAAGCCTCATCTCCTGCGCCTAAAGCTGCCACAGCCTCTCCCGGCGCATCAGAGCCCGCTCCACAGGCAGACTCTGGCACACCCAAAGCCGCTCCCAATGCTGCTAAGCCAGCAAGCCCAGGGGCATCTGCCACACCCAAGGCAGCCTCTGCCACACCCAAAGCCACCCCGCCAAAGTCTGACTCTTGGAGAGAAGCTGTCAATCAGGCCCAGAGTGCAGCAAAACTGGCCCAGACAGCTCAATCCAAAAATGAGTGGATTGCAGTCGCCAGCGAGTGGAAAAAAGCAGTTGAGTTGATGAGAAGCGTGCCACCAAGCAGCCAGAATCATCAAAAGGCTCAGCAAAAAGCCACAGAATATCAAGCAAATCTCGTTGTCGCCAACCGTAGGGCGGCAGCAGCCCCCTAAGCAAGAGTTTTGAAATTTGAGTTTTTAGTTGTGAGTTGAATACCAGAAAAGTAAAAAGTGAAAAGTGAAAAGTGAAAAGTGAAAAATCTGGTTTTTACTACAAGCTTTATTACTTTTGACTTTTTTTTGTTTATATCAATTCCGCTCTTCATCGGAACGATCTAAACGGAGGACACGGCAGTGCCGTGTCCCTACAATTGATCGTGGTAGGGACACGGCACTGCCGTGTCCTCTATATCATAAGAAGTGCAGCCGGAATGGATATTATAGCCCAATACCTAATCCCCAATTCCCAAAATATGACTTTTATGACTTAATATTGTGACTTTTATGAACTGAATTAATGAATTTATGAATTGACTTAAATAGACATTTATTAAATGATGTTACGTAAGGGCTATCTGCAACCAGTGTTCAAACCAATTTGTCATACTAAAGCTAGATAGATAAGTTATTAAATATTCGATCAACAATACCGAGAAATTTTATGAAACGCCAAAATCCTCAACTCATTAAACGCCTCAGCGCAGCCCTGACATTACTATTGTTTCTGAGTGCTTGTGGTAGCGAGGAAGTTCCGACAAACGACCCCAAAACTGCAACCACTCAGGATAACTTTCAAGGATTGACCATTAAACTGCTAGTTGGTAGCGCTTTGGGAGACTTCTGCAAACAATCAGCCGAAAAATTCAATCAACAGCAGCCAAAACTCGACAGCGGCACTGCTTACCGCATGAGCTGCGAGGAAAAAGGTAGCGGGGACGTAGTAACAACAGTTCTTTCCTTAGCCAAACAGCTCAAATCGGGTACTTTGCCCGCCGATTCTCCAGAATTTCCGACTATAGTTTCAGTAGATGGCGAGATTTATCAAGCTCAGTTGATTTATCAAATGAATCAACTATTTCCAGGGCAAAAATATATTCCAGAAATCATCGATTCTCCCCTATTAGCAAATAGCCCGATGGTGTTTATGGCATCGGCAGATATTGCGAAAGGACTGAAAAATGTTGACGATGTATTTAAGGCTTTAGTAACTGCAAAAACTCATCGAGACTTAGATAAATCCAGCCCGCCAACTGCTATTCACTACGTCCACACTGCCCCGACTCGCTCTAATTCAGGCTTGCAGACTTTGACTGCTCAATTTGCCGAGGTTTCTGGCAAAAGGCCCGAACTGCTAACGGTAAAGGATGTCAGCACTTATCAAACTCAGGTGCAACAAATTCAAAAGAAAATTACCCGCTACGGCGTTTCCACAAGTTCTCTGGCGAAGGCGATGGCGCAAAATGGGCCGTTTTGGGCATCCATAGGATCGGTCTATGAATCTTCTGTGATTGCCGTCAATTCGGGTCTACAACCGGGTCAAACTCGATTTGAGGCGGTTTATCCCAAATCAACGTTTACCTCGAATATGAGGGCGATTTTGCCGAATGCGCCTTGGGTGAGTGCCGACGAAAAGGTGGCGGGAGAGAAGATAATTCAGTATTTGCGATCGCCCGAAATTCAGCAATTAGCCACTAACCTAGGATTACGGCCCGGAATACCGGGAGTTGCTTTAGGCCCGAAGTTTACCGCTGAGTTTGGGGTGAATCCAAAAGCCAGTTACGATTCCTATCGTCCTCCTAAACCCGAAGTTGTCGAGGCGATGCTGAAGTCTTGGCAGGAATTTGCTAAAAAGCCTTCTTTGGTAGTAGTTGTTGTTGATTCGTCAGGTTCGATGCAGGGGCAAAAAATAACAGCCGTTCAGAATACTTTGCAGACTTATATTAACAGTTTGGGTGCAAAAGACAAACTAGCACTAATTGATTTTGACACTCAAATTCGTCCGCCTGTAGTCATAGATGGGAGCAAACAAGGGCGGGATAAAGGTTTAGAATTTGTCAGCAACCTCAAAGCTGATGGAGGTACTAAACTTTACGATGCAACGCTTTCCGCCCGCAACTGGCTGCAACAAAATCTGCGCCCAGATGCAATCAATGCTGTTTTGATTTTGACAGATGGGGAAGATTCTGGTTCTAGTATTAAGCTGGAACAACTTTCGGAAGAATTGAAAAAAAGTGGTTTTTCTACGGATCAGCGAATTGGATTTTTTACCGTCGGCTACGGTAAGGAAGGTGAATTCAATCCTCAAGCTTTGGAGCAAATAGCTAAGTTAAATGGAGGTTATTACAAAAAAGGAGACCCGGAAACAATTTCTAAGTTGATGGGTGATTTGCAGGTGGAATTTTAAGCA
>ENA-OBIT01000244-OBIT01000244.1-metagenomes-genome-assembly--contig:-NODE-244-length-23639-cov-5.55287_pt1 | contig 23639 bp, 18 predicted proteins | sample MGYA00153386_OBIT01 | MGnify analysis MGYA00153386
GTGCTGGCCGTGAGCCAGCCCCGCCGTGGCCTCGGCCAGCGCGGCCTGCAGCGCAGCGGGCTCGGGCAGCGCGGCCTGGCGGCGCTGCTGCGTCTGCAGGCTGGGCAGGAAGCGCGTGACGCTGTCGAAACCCGCGATGACCTGCGTGTTGACCAGGGTCTCCAGACGTTCCGACGCCGCCTCGGCACGCTGCAGCGTGGTCTCGGCATCGGGGCCTTGCACCACGACGAAGGCCCCCCCGTCGCTGTCGCGGGTGATGTCGGCGCGCAGGCTCGCGTCCAGCGCCTGGGCCTGCTTGGACACCGGGTTGAGCGACGACAGTTCGGCCTGCCACAGGCCGTCGCGCTGCCACACCAGCACCGCCGAGGCCAGGCCCAGCAGCAGCCACAGCCTGCGGGTGCGCGGCAGTACCGCGATAGCCGTGCGCGACGCGCTGCCCAGCTGGCGGCGCAGGCCCTGGCCGCGGGCGCCGTCCGGCATCAGCACGGGCAGCACGTAGCGCGTGGTCAGCACCGCGCCCACCAGCCCGGCCAGCGAGAACACGCCCAGCTGCTGCAATCCCGGGAAACCCGAAAACAGCAGCGCCGCAAAGCCGCACAGCGAGGTCAGCAGCCCCAGGCGCACCGTGGGCCAGTTGCCGCGCAACCACTGCCGCCAGCCCGTGCCGCCCTGGCCGCGCGCCTGGATGAGGTAGTAGATGGCGTAGTCGACCGCCTCGCCGATGAGCGTGGAGCCGAAGCCCAGCGTGACCCCGTGCACATTGCCGAAGCACAGGCTGACCGCGACGATGCCCGCGACGATGCCCGTGGCCACGGGCAGCATGGCCACCGCCAGCGCCACAGGCGAGGCGAAGGCGACGAGCAGCAGCACGCTCATCAGCACCGTGCCGGTGACGGCCAGCCACTCCACCTCGCCCTTGATCTGCGACCGGCTGTCGACCGAGAACACCGGCGCGCCGCTGATCAGCAGCGTCAGACCGGGCGCGGTGACGGTCGCCTGCACCGCCGCGAAGGCCTGGCGCACGGTCTCGATGGCGGCCTGCTGGCCGTCCAGATCGGCCCCGTCACCGCGGATGCCCGCCAGCAGCAGCGCACGCGGCGGCGCGCCGCCTTGCTCACGCGAGACCCACACGCCGCCGTCGGTGCGCGGCGAGCTGACCGGGATCATGCTTTCGGCGATGCGCTGCACCTCGCCGGTTGGGTCTTCGTCGAGCAGCGACTTCAGCGCCGTGCCCGCGGGCGTGCCCAGCAGCGACAGCGTCTCGCCGATGCCCTCGCGCAGCCCCTCGGGCGTGAAGCGTTCGGGTGTGATGGCCGGGCTCAGCAGGTAGCGGCGCTCCACCATCCAGCGGCCCACGCCGGCCCAGGCGTCGTTTTCGCCGTTGCTGACCTGGTCGAAGCGGCCGCTGGCGCGCAAGGCCGCGGCGAGCTGCTTCGACGCGGCCTTGCGCGCAGCCGCGTCGCCGCCTTCGATGCCGATGAAGAGCGTGCGCGCGGGCGCGCCGCTGCGAATCTGGTCGATCAACACCTGCTGCTGCGCGTCGGCCGTGGCGGGCAGGAAGGCCGACAGATCGGCGGTGAACGGCGTGCGCGTGATCTGCCAGGCGCCCAGCGCCAAAGCCGCCAGCCACAGCAGCAACACAGCCGCGCGGTGGCGCGCGCTCAGGGCGCCGAGGCCGGGGGCGGGTTTCACTTGGTGGCAGGCGTGACGACAGGCGTGGTGGCCGCTGCGGGTGCCGCCGTCGGTTGCGGCGCCGGCTTCGCGGCCAGGGGCTCGACCAGCATCAGCGAGCGGTCGCCGCCCACCAGACGCAGGTCGATGCTGCGCACGTCGTGCCCAAGCCCGGCGATCTCCAGCTGCTGCACGCTGCGCGCCAGGCGCGTGTCCAGCGGCGTGAACAGCAACACCCAGCGCGCGGCGCTGCCACTGACCTGGACCCGGAAGTGGCGCTGCAGCGCCTGCGCGTCGCCGCCCAGCGTGCCGCGCATGGCGTCGGCCAGCGCGGCCAGCTCGGGCACGGCATCGAGCGCCATCTGCCGCGTGCGGCTGCCGCGCCGCAGCAGCACCTGGTTGCCGCGCACCTCCATGCTTTCGGTGGTGGGCTCTTCGGTGTACCGGGCAAAGCGGTCGGGCGCCTGGAAGCTGAGGCGGCCGCTGGAGCGCAGCGTGTCGTCCAGGGTGCTGACGGTGCGCTCTTCGGTGAAGCGCGCTTCACCGTCCTTGCGCTGGGCCAGCACGGCCATCAGCTCGGGCAGATCGAAAGCCGCCTGGGCGCGGGCGGCGGGCTGCGCGTACCCCGTCGCCGTGCCCAGGCCCGCCAGGCTCAGTGCGGCAGCCAGCCAGGCGCGCCGGCCGGGCTCAGTCGGCCGTGTCTTCATGCCAATAATCATAAAAGTTGAACCAGTTGTAAGGCGCCTCGCGGCACAGCGCTTCGAGCCGGCGCACGTAGTCGGCCACGGTGGCCCGCACCAGCGCTTCGCGTTCGGTCGGGTCGGCGGGCACCTGGCGGAAGTCGGCCATCTCTTCGAAACGCACCTCGTAGCGCCGGCCGCCGCGGTACAGGCCCACCATGAAGATCACGCGGCGGCGCAGCATCATCGCCAGGCGCACCGGCCCGTCGGTGAAACGCGCGGGGCTGCCCAGGAAAGGCAGCTCGACGCTGCTGCCGTGCACCGCGTCGCTGGCCACGTAGCGGTCGCCCATCAGACCGGCCAGGCCCCCCTTGTCGAGGAAATCGCGGATCGCCAGCGCCGAGCCCCGCTGGCCGATGGGGATGATGCTGACATCGAAATCCGGTACCAGCGCCTGCAGCACGGTGTGGATCATGCGTGCGTTCTCGGGGTACATCACCATCGCCACCCGCAGCCCGGGGTGGGTCAGGCCGACGGCGTGCAGTGCCTCGAAGCTGCCGACGTGCGCGCCCAGCAGGTAGACGCCGCGGCCTTCAGCCAACGCGGCATCCATCAAGGGGCTGCCACTGATCTGCATGTCGAACAGGTCCATGCGGCCGATGGCGAACCAGATGCGGTCGAGCGCCACCGAGGCGAAGGCGTGGATGTGGCGGTAGAGGTCGGCCCAGCCGGCAGGCCGGCCCAGGGCCCGGCACAGGTAGCGGCGCGAGGCGCGCCGCGCCGCCGGTGCGAAGAGCAGGTAGTACAACGCGATGGGGTGCAGCACCAGCCGCGCCACCGGCCGGCCCAGGTGCGTGGCAATCCACGCGAAGGCGCGGATGGCCAGCAGGTTGCTGCGCTCGGGCGTGGTGCTCCAGTCGCGCGCGTGGCCCCTGTCGGTCTCTGCGCTCATCTCTCGGTCCCCGTGGGCCCGCCCGCGGTGAGCAGACCCTTGGCCACCGCGCGCCCTTCGCGCTGCACCTCGAAGACCACGCCGCTGCCCTGCGGCTGCAGCATCACCTGCAGCGGGGTGTCCGGCATCACCGGGCTGACGAACTTCACGTGGCCGATCTGCGGCACCGCACCCAGCGGGGCGCGCAGCGCGGGTTGCTCGTCGAGCGCGCGCATCACGAAGCTCAGAAGCGCCACACCCGGCAGCACCGGCTGGCCCGGGAAGTGGCCCGCGAAGGCCGGGTGCTCGGCGTCCACGACGAAGCGCCCGCCCTCGGCCAGGGCATCGCGCGCAAACCGCGCCAGGCGCTGGGCGGTGAGCTTGCCCGTGGCCTCGCGCGGCAGCGCGGTCACGTGCAGCACGCGGCGCGGCACGAAGGCCGGCTCCAGGTGCTCGCGCAGCGACTCGATGACCTGCCGCCCGCTCAGCGTGGGCGCGACGACGAAGGCCACCGGCCGCGCGATGCCGTCGGCCTGTTCGTCGGGCATCCAGAACATGCCGTCTTCCACGCCGGGAATGCGGTTGAGGTGGAAGTTCAGGTGCGCCAGCGAGCTGCGCTTGCCGGCCACGTGGATGAGATCGTTGGCGCGGCCCAGCAATCGGAAGTGCGTGGCGTCTTCGATCTCCAGCACGTCGGCCAGCGGCGTGGGCTCCAGCACGTGGCCGCCATGCACGAGGCAAGGTTCGTCACCGCCCCGCTGTTCCTGCCACACCCGCAGTGCGCCCAGCGTGTGCCAGGTCTCGCCGGCCGTGGTGCGGCGCGTGGCCACTTGGCCGGCCTCGGTGCAGCCGTAGATCTCGACCAAAATGCCGCCCGTGGCCGCCTCGGCCCGCTGCGCCAGCTGGGGCGACAGCGGCGCGGTGGCCGAGAGCACCAGCGCCACGGGCGGCAGCGGCACATCGGCCAGCAGCAGCGTCTTCAGGTGGAAGGGTGTGGTGACCAGCGCGCGCGGGGCTGGCACGCAGGCCAGGGCCGTGCTGATGTCGGCCGGGTAGAAGGGCCGGCCTGCATCGAAACAGGCGCCGCCCAGCAGGGCCAGCAGCACCGTCGACTCGAACCCGTAGCTGTGCTGCGCCGGCACCGTGCCCAGCAGCGTCAGGCCCTGCAGCGTGCGCTGTCCGCACAGCTCGGCCAGGCGTTCGGCCTCGGCGGCGATGTTCAGCACCAGCGCGCCCCAGCGTTTGCCGTGCGGCTGCGGCGCGCCCGTGCTGCCGCTGGTGAGCAGGCGCACGGCCTCCAGGTCGACCGGGATTAAGGGCACTTCGGTGCATGCCGGCGCGGCTTCGTCAGGCTCGATGAACACCCGCTGCAGGCTGCCCACGTCGAGCGCGGCGTCGTCCACCATCGCGTAGGCCGGGGCCGAGTCGCCGTCGGACTGCAGCGTGCGCAGTGTCTCGGGCAGCGCATTCGGCGGCATCAGGCTGGTGTGGCCGCGCAGCAGCGCGGCGGCCAGCCCCAAGGCAAAGCGGTAGCGGTCATGGCACAGGTTGATGGGTCGGCCGGTGGCGGGCAGCTCGCGCGCCAGCGCCTGGGCCTGGCTCAGGAAGCTCGCCGCGCTCACGGGAACACCGCGCCGCCAGGCCAGCGGGGCGGAGAGGTCTCGCGCGGCCAGCAGGGGCAGGGCGGAGCTCGAGGCAGTGACAGGGGCCGAAGCAGGCATCGGTTGCGGAAGGTACGGCATCAGCGCCCCGTGGCGCGCCACGCCTGCACCACCTGGGCCAGGCTCACGCGTTCGAACTCGGGGTGACGCCAGTAGCGCAGCCCGTACTCCGCCACGAAGAACAGCATGGCCGCCAGCGGCGTGAGCACGCTGCAGTAGAACGCCCACCAAGTCCACGGCGCCAGCAGGTAGAGGGCGAAGGACACGCCGATCATCGCGACGAAGTACAGCACCCACAGCCCCGTGAGCCAGCGCGTGTAGTCACGCATGGCGGGGGTGAAGTCGCGGTGGATGCGTTCGGCCATCATCGTGATGAGGGGTGTGCAGCCCGGGCGCAGGGTGATCGCGAAGCCCCAACCCATCAGCGCGTGGATGCCAGCGTGTTGCAGCACGTAGAGCCGGTTCACGTCCGCACCGCCGCGGTAAAGCACGGCGGCCAGCAAGGCCACCAGGGCCACAACGCCGGCCAGTGAAGGCACATGGCGTTTGACGATGCCGGCCACCAGCAGCGGCACGAGCAGCGGGCCGAAGAGCGCAGCCACGGCCCAGGGGCTGGCGGGCCACCGAGCCATCAAGGCCCAGGAGATCAGCGCGTAGGCCGTGAAGGCGGCTGCGGCGGCCAGCAGGCGCCAGCGGGGCATCGGGCCTACTTGGTGCGGTGCTGGGCCACGTGGGCCGCCAGGCTGCGCAGCGAGCGAAAAATCTGATGGTTGTTCTCGTCGTCCGAACGCAGCTGGAAGCCGTATCGGTGTGACACCTCAAGCGCCACTTCGAGGATGTCGATCGAATCAAGGCCCAGGCCGTCGCCGAAGAGCGAGGCCGCGGGGTCTATTTCGGTGGCCGGCGTCTCCAGGTTCAGCGCTGTCACGAAAAGCTCGGCAAGCTCACGCTCGAGATCGGGGAGGTCCGACCCGACGGCAGGAGAGGCAAAGGCGACAGGGTTCGGCTCGGACACGGGACGGCACCTCAACGGGCCTTGGAAGGCTGGACGACAAAGTCTCAAATTGTAGGCGGGCCGGATGCGAAGGTGCCGGGGAAGTAACGCGGAAGACACACAGCCCTGAGCTCACCTGTCCCGGGCGAGCGCCACCGCTCAGCACTTGCGCCACACAGTTGCCAGGTGGGGTTGTTGCTCCATCGTCAGGTAGAAGTGGTTCAGCTCGTTGACACCAGCGGCCGTCGATCGGTGGCTGGTCTGCTCCGTTCAGGTCTCCCAAAAAGCGGGCCTCGACTTCTATTCAGGAGCGGTTCAACCATGTCGGAACGCGAACTCCCTCAAGGCTGACTCGATGGGTCGTATGAAAGATCTGCTTTGGGCGTCAGTCTGATCCGTCGTACACTTGTCAACAAACGATCTGATCGGGCTCCCGCAACCAAATTTTCGGTTCCGACAAGCCTTCTCAAAGCCCGCCGCAAGCGGGCTTTGTTGTTTCTGCCCTGTGAAGACAACGTCTTCGTGACACGTGCATGACCCATCTCCTGGACATCGACGACATTCGGGCCGCCGCCCGGCGGCTGGCAGGGCAGGTGCTGGACACACCCTGTGTGGAGAGCAAGACGCTGTCCGAGATCGTCGGAGCGCAGGTGTTCCTGAAGTTCGAAAACCTGCAGTTCACGGCCTCGTTCAAGGAGCGCGGTGCGCTTAACAAGCTGGCTGTCTTGCTTGAATCGGGCCAGCCGCTGCGCGGCGTGATCGCTGCCTCGGCCGGCAACCATGCCCAGGGTGTCGCCCACCATGCGCAACGCCTGGGCCTGCGTGCCGTCATCGTCATGCCGCTGCACACGCCCACCGTCAAGGTCGAACGCACCCGCGGCTTCGGTGCCGAGGTGCTCCTGTTCGGCGAGAGCTTCGACGACGCCCGCGAGCGCGCCCTGCAACTGGCCGCCGACGAGGGCCTGAGCTTCGTCCACCCGTTCGACGACCTCAGCGTGATGGCCGGGCAGGGCACCATCGCCCTGGAGATGCTGCAGGCCCAGCCCAGCCTGGACACGCTGGTCATCGCCGTGGGCGGCGGCGGCATGATCAGCGGCATGGCGACAGCCGTTCGTGCCTTGAAGCCCGGCGTGGAGATCGTCGGTGTGCAGACCTCGCGCTTCCCGGCCATGGTCAATGCCATCAAGGGAACGGCCCACGCGCAGGGCGTGAGCACCATCGCCGAGGGCATCGCCGTGGGCCTGCCGGGCACGCTCACGCGCGAGATCATCCGCACGCAGGTCGACGACCTGGTGCTGGTCGATGAAGGCGACATCGAGCAGGCCGTGCTGATGCTGCTGGAGATCGAGAAGACCGTGGTGGAAGGCGCCGGCGCCGCGGGCCTGGCCGCGCTGCTGAAAGACCCGGCGCGCTTCGCCGGGCGCAAAGTGGGCCTGGTGCTGTGCGGCGGCAACATCGATCCGCTGCTGCTGTCGGCCATCATCGAACGCGGCATGGTGCGCGCCGGGCGCCTGGCGCGCATCCGCGTGAACGCCCGCGACACGCCGGGCGTCCTGGCCCGCATCACGGCCGTGGTGGGCGAGGCCGGCGCCAACATCGACGAGGTTCACCACCAGCGCGCGTTTTCTTCGCTGTCTGCGCAGAGCGTGGAGGTCGAGCTCGTGCTGCAGACCCGCAACCCGGGCCATGTGGACGAGGTGGTGGCGCAATTGCGTGCCGGTGGGTTCGAAGCGCGCATTTATTGACACCCCTGCCGGTTCGTCAGCGGGGCGTCATGCCTGCCGTGCTAAATTCAAAATTCATGTGCAGCGCTCCGTATTTTGCGTATTTTTGGATCTCACCCCACCCGGCGGTCGAGGAAGCCTGAGCACGCGAAGAAGCGCACAGCACCCAGATAAACCGCCGGCAGCCCCGGCGGTTTTTTAATTTCAGAGCCCGAAGAAAGACCCTTCATGAACCCCAAATCCGCGATCCCGTCCGACGAGCGGCTGGCCTTGAGCGAGCGCACCAGCCAGACCGACGACCAGCGCATCCGCGACGTCACGCCGCTGCCGCCGCCCGAGCATTTGATCCGTTTCTTCCCGATCGCCGGCACACCGGTGGAGACGCTGGTGAAGAACACGCGCGACGGCATCCGGCGCATCATGAACGGCACGGGTGCAGACGGCAGCGACAGGCTGCTCGTCGTCGTCGGCCCCTGTTCGATCCACGACCCCATGGCCGCGCTGGAGTACGCGCGCAAGCTGAAAGTCGAGCGCGACAAGCACGCGGCTGAGCTCGAAATCGTGATGCGGGTGTACTTCGAGAAGCCGCGCACCACGGTGGGCTGGAAGGGGCTGATCAACGATCCCTACCTCGACGAGACCTTCCGCATCCACGAAGGCTTGCGCATCGCGCGGCAGCTGCTGGTGGACATCAACCGCCTGGGCGTGCCGGCAGGCAGCGAATTTCTCGACGTCATTAGTCCGCAGTACATCGGCGACCTGATCGCCTGGGGTGCCATCGGCGCGCGCACCACGGAAAGCCAGGTGCACCGCGAACTGGCCAGCGGCCTGTCGGCTCCGGTGGGCTTCAAGAACGGCACCGACGGCAACATCCGCATCGCCATCGACGCCATCCTGGCCGCGGCGCGACCGCATCATTTCCTCTCAGTCCACAAGAACGGCCAGGTCGCCATCGTCGAGACACGCGGCAACAAGGACTGCCACGTCATCCTGCGCGGCGGCAAGGCGCCCAACTACGACGCTGCCAGCGTGGCCGCGGCCTGCGCAGAGATCGAAGCCGCCAAGCTGCCCTGCCGCTTGATGGTGGACGCAAGCCACGCCAATGCCAGCAAGCAGCACCAGCGCCAGATCGAGGTGATGAAGGACGTCGGCGCACAACTGGCGGCGGGCAGCCACTGCATCTTCGGCGTGATGGTGGAAAGCCACCTGCAGCCCGGCGCACAGAAGTTCGCGCCCGGCAAGGACGACCCGGCCAAGCTGGAATACGGCAAGAGCATCACCGATGCCTGCCTGGGTTGGGACGATTCGGTGGTGCTGCTGGACGGCCTGGCGGCGGCGGTGCGGGCGCGGCGGGCTGGCAAGGGCGCGTCGATCTGAAGTTCTGGGCGCGGGCGCGCGCACGGGTCCTGCGCCGAGGTTTCCCGGTGGTGTGCTTACCGGGCCGCGCTAATCGGCCAAGACCCTGTTGCCCCGCTCGCTGGCCCGTGATGGGTGCATGGCGGCACCGGACTGTTCAAGCGCCGGGGAGGCCTTGCACTGGGTTGGCGCGAGTTTGCGTCGGGTTTGGGGTGACAGCCGGCATGGATTGAGGCGGCCTCAGCGGCGCGCCCATTCGGCACGCCGCGCGTGCTCGGCCGTGAGTGGCTGCATGCGCTCGGCCTGATCGTAGGCGCTGCGCGCCTGGGTCTTCCAGTGTTCGGCTTCGGTGCCGTCAAGCCAGTTGCTCAGGCACACCGCGCATTCGCCCAGCACCATGAAGCTGTCGCGCTCGGCGCCCGGCTCCTGCACCAGGGTCTGCAGGGCTGCGGCAGCTTGGGTGGCCAGTCCGTACGCCGGCACTGCTTGGCCCAGCGAGTGCAGTGCGCCGGCCAGGGCCAGCAGGGTTTGGGAGTGGCGCCGGCGCTGCAATGGCGACGCGGTGCCCGCTTGAACGGCCGGTGCCAGGCCATCGGCCGACAGTTGCAGCACTGGCAGGGCCCCCACAGCGTCGCCGGTCGCCGTCAGCGCGCGACCCAGGTTCAACGCCAGGTTGCGCTGCTGCACTGGCCAGGCCTGGTTGCCCGGGTCTTCGCTGATCAGCGTCTGCAGCGTGACCCAGGCGGCCCGGCCGTGGTGCAGCGCCTGCGCCTTGTCGCCCACAGTCAGGTGCAAGGCGCACTGCAGGTTGTGGTCGGCGGCCACGGCGCCTTGCACGACGCGGTTGTGCGGCTCCATCGCGCAGGCCCGCATGCGTTGCACCAGCGCCTGGTTGGACGCGGCGACAGCCTCGGCCCAGCGTTCCTGGCGGGCGAAGATCAAGGCCCGGCTGGCCGCCACCGTGGCCACCTGAAAGACATCGTCCATCGCCACTGCGCCGGGCCCGCTGGTCATGTCCAGGTAAAGCGCCTGGGCCTGGGCCAGCACGGCCAACGCCGCGTCGGGCTGGTTCAGGTTAGGAGCGTTGTACCCGTAGTGGACCGAGGCACGCAGCATCAGCACCGCCGCGCGTTCGCTGCGCAGAAGGGGGTGGGCAGTGAACCGTTGCAGGCCGGCGGTGGCCACGGACTCGGCTTGCGACAGGTGGGCCAGGGCCGCGCCGAATTCCCGCTGTCCCTGGGCACACTTGGCCAGCACGCACAGCGCGCGCATCCACCAGCGCAAGGCGTCGGCGCCGTGGGCGTCGCCTGTGGCGGACAGCATGGTCACGGCGCGGCGAGCGTGCTGTTCGGCAGCCTCGGGCTGTTCCTGGGCGCTCCAGTTGCCGGTGACCTGCAGGTCGGCCAGCCGCGCGCAGAGCGTGCCGATTTCGACCTGGAAGGACATGTCGCCGCCGACCGGCTGGGCCAGGCGGTCCAGATGGGCCAGCGTGGCGGTCAGCATCGCCTCCTTGCGCGCCATGCCGTCGGGCAAGTACGTGATGGCGTCGCCGTATTCCAGCACCACGTCGCGGCACAGCTTGCGCAGGTCTCCCACATGTTCCTCGGCCCGGGCGCGGGCCAGGCTGGCCTGTCGCCCCTTGAACAGCGCCAGCCCCAAGCCAGCGGCCAGCGCGGCCGCGCCCACGGCCACGGCGGCGCGTTCTTGCAGCAGCGCGGCGGACAGCCCGGTGGCCAGGCCCAGGGTCCCCAGGCCCCCGGCCCCCACCGCCCAGCGGTTGCGGCGCACGAACTTGCCCAGCACATAGGCCGGGCTGGCCGGGCGCGCCGTCACGGGCCGGCCGTCGATGAAGGCCTGCACGTCGGCTGCCATGGCTTCGGCGCTGCCGTAGCGGCGCTCGGGCGACTTTTCCAGCGCCTTCAGCAGGATGTTGTCGAGATCGCCCTTCAGCCGCTTGCGCGTGCTCAGCCACTGCGGGTCCAGCGCTTCGGTGGCTGACAAGCGGCTGGGCCGGGTGGGCTGCTCTTCCAGCACGCTGCGAGCGGCTTCTGCGGCCGTGGTGGCGTGGCGCCCCGTGGGGCGGGTGCCGGTGAGCAACTGGTACAGCAGAACGCCCAGGCTGTAGATGTCGGTGGCGGTGCTGACGGGTTCGCCGCGCACCTGTTCGGGGCTGGCGTAGTGCGGCGTGTAGGGCCGATGTCCGGCCACGGTGGTGTTGCCGGTGGCTTCGTCGTGACGGCCTTCCAGCGGGTCCAGCGCCTTGGCGATGCCGAAGTCCAGCAGCTTGACGCTGCCCTCGGCGTCCACCAGCACGTTGCCGGGTTTCAAATCGCGGTGCACCAGCAGGTTGCGGTGGGCGTGGACCACGGCGTCGGCCAGTTGCAAAAACAGCTCCAGCCGCCGCTCCAGCGCCAGCCCGCGCACGGCCTCGTCGATCGGGCGGCCGTCCACGTACTCCAGCACGAAGTAGGGCAGTCCGTCGTCGCTGGCGCCGGCGTCCAGCAGGCGCGCGATGTGCGGGTGGCTCAGCCGCGCCAGTGCCTGGCGCTCCAGGGCGAAGCGCTGCAGCACCGCGGCGCTGTCCATGCCGCGCTTGAGCAGTTTCACGGCGGCGCGGCCGTCGTATTGGCCGTCGGCCCGGCGCACCTCGAAGACCTCGCCCATGCCGCCGCTGCCGATGGCGCGGACGATCTCCCAGGCACCCAGGCGTTGCCCGATGCGCGCGGCGCTCGTGTAGATCAGCTGCGACGCCGACTCGGCCAGGAAGGCTGGTCCGCTGGCGGCCAGGTCGTGGTGCTGCAGCAGCGACATCAGCTCGGCGTACGAGGCCTCGTCGAGCGCCGCGGCGGCGATGACTGCGTCGCGCTCCGCGGGCGGCGCCTCCACCGCGGCCTCGAACAGGGCCTTCAGTTGGGCCCAGCGGGCGGCGTCGGGTGTCGGCGTCATGGGGGGTGCGGGGCCGCGGGTGCGGCTCCAGGGTCAGCGTTGGCCGGAGTCAAGTATGCCGGTCAGCCGCAGGTCGCGCGGGCGGCCGCGTCGATGTTCGCCGGGTACTCCAGCGATCCGTTCAGGGTGACGCTGTTGGTGCTGCCCGCACCGCCGACGACGACGTTGACAAAGCCGATGCGCCGGTTCGTGGTGTCCACCGTGATGCCTGCTACCGGTGCGACCGAGCGGGCCAGCAGCACCAGTCCGGCGTCGGTGCCGTACTTGATCATCCCGACCACCTTGGCCGCCTTGCTGAACGAGATCTCGACGTAGTAGCGCGTGCCGTTGCTGTTGAGAACGCTGTAGGCTGCGACGCGGCAGTGGTTGTCGCTGGCGTTGAAGGTGGTCATCACGTCGTTGCTGCTGCCGTGCTCGAACTGGGCCGTAGTCTTGTCCAACGTGCCGTTCAGGCTGGCCGGCGTGCCGGCCGACACGACCAACGCCGCGGCGGCCACGCTGCCACCGCCTGTACCGGGTGCACCGGCTGCGCCCGCAGGTGCTGCGTCGTCACCGCCGCCACAGGCGGTCAGCAGGGCGGCTGTGGTGGCGAGCAGCCAGTGGGTGCGCCATGCGCGAAGGGGGCGGTGAAGTGCGGTGGCGTTTTTCATGGCGCAGTGTTTCCGAAAGGGGTGGGTGAGGGGGAGAACGGCTCTGGAAGTGCGGTGCAGGTTTGGCAAGGGGCGAAACGGCTTCAACGCTCGGCCTTCAGCCGGGCGACTAACACGTCGGACAGGCTGTTCATGCCGGCGCCGACGATCTGTTTGTAGCGGGCGGGGTCGGCGATGGCTTCCATCTCGAGGCTGCTGCTGCTGTCGTTGCTTTTGCTGGCCAGGCGGATAAGCCCCACCAGCACGGCGCCGGCCACGTCGGCCGTGGTGGTGGGCTTTTCACGCACCTCGGCGAACACGGCCGGGTCGAGCACCAGCGAGCGGTTCAACATCAGCGAGCTGCGCAAATCGCCTTGCTGCACCTGCATCATCACGCCGTCGATGCTTGGGAACGCCTTGCCGGTGGTGCTGGCGACGTTCGACATGCGCCCGAAGAAGCCCTTGTTGTGGTCGGCCAGTTGAACGAAGTTCACGCGCAGGCGCACTTCCAGCGTGGCGGCATTCAATTCTTTGGCAAGCGTGATGCTGTCCATCACGTCGCCCACCGCCGAGAAGCCGTCGCCGACACCCGCCAAGACGCCGAACAAGCCCGAGGAAGTCTTGGCCGTGCCGGTGCTGGCGCGCGCGAAGCCGTAGACGTTCATGCCTTGAGCGGACAAAACGGTGTTCGTGTCGCTCTTGATGGGCATCTTCTTGCCGCCTGCAGCCAGCTTGCGGTAAGCCGCCGAGGCTTGAAGTTCGTCCGTGCCCAGCACTTGCAGCCCGCTGTCCTTCAGGCGCTGCAGAAAGTCGGCGTGCATGGCGTCGGTGAGGGCCTGGAACTCAGGCTCGCCCACACCCAGCAGCTTGTAGTACAGCGACGAACTGGCGCGGCCCGCGCTGCCAAAGCCCGAGGTCTGTGTGCGCACGTTGTCGGCGGTAACGAAATCGACCACGAACACCGGCACCGCGACACGGGTGATGCCCTTCAGCGCCTTGGTTTCGGCGGTCTGAAAGCCCTGCGCGGCCACCGCTGTCGCATCGAAGCTGGCGTCGACGGCGACGGGGGTGGGGGCGTCGGCAGCGTGGGCGGAAGGCAGCGCAGCCTGCAGCAGAAATACGGTACAGGCTGCAGCCAGCGCGCGGCGGCAGTCAGGGGTCGGGTTCGAGAGAATTTTCAAGGCAACTCCAGGTGGCGTTACGTAGCGGCAGGTTGGCCGAAATGCAGCCGTTCTTGCTAACTAGCGCACGGCAAGCCGCCGCCGAGGCTCACGCCGCTGAAATAGATCGCGCCACCCGGCCACAATGAAGTGCATGGACAGCCGTACCGCCCAGCCCGCCGACGTCACCGAGTGGCTCGCCCAGCTGGATGCAGCGCAACCCGACGGCCAGGGCGCCGAGCCGGCGAACCGGCTGTTCGCAGAGCTTTACGACGAGCTGAAGCGCAACGCCGGCGTGCACATGCGCAAGGAATACGCCGGCCACACGCTCAGCGCCACCGGGCTCACCCACGAGGCCTGGTTCCGGTTGCAAGAACAATCGCGCACGCGATGGGCCAGCCGCAGCCATTTCCTGGCCGTGGCGTCGATCATGATGCGGCGCATCCTGGTCAACCACGCCGTGGCCAAGCGCGCCGCCAAGCGCGACGCGATGCTGGTGTCGCTGACGCTCACCGAGGCCCAGCAGGTGGCAGGCGACCTGGCCGGGGGCGCCGACGTGGTGCGCGTGCATGACGCCCTGCTGGCCTTCGAGCAGGTGGACGCCCGCGCCGCCAAGGTCGTCGAGCTGCGTTTCTTCGGCGGGCTGGAGAACGCCGAGATCGCCGAACTGCTGGGCCTGAGCCTGGCCACCGTCAAGCGCGACTGGACCCTGGCCCGGGCCTGGCTGCATCGCGAGCTGGCGGGCTGACGGGAGCGCACGGACCGTTGTTTAAGGCCCTGTCGCAACTGCCGCGCACGGTGTGGTTGATCGGGCTCATCAGCCTGGTCAACGACTCGGCGTCGGACATGCTGTACCCGCTGATCCCGCTGTACCTGACTTCGGTGCTGATGGCCGGGCCGCGGGCGCTGGGCATCATCGAGGGCGTCGCCGAAGCCACGGCCAGTCTGCTCAAACTATTCTCCGGCGCCATGGTCGACCGCACGGGCCGCGCCAAGCCCTGGATCGTGTTCGGCTATGGCCTGGCCGGGCTGGGGCGGCCGCTGATCGCCTTCGTGACGAGCTGGACCGGGCTGCTGGCGATCCGTTTCGTCGACCGCGTCGGCAAAGGGCTGCGTTCTTCGCCGCGTGATGCGCTGCTGGCCGCCAGCGTCAGCCCCGACCGCCGCGGCTTGGCCTTCGGCCTGCACCGCGCCATGGACAACGCCGGCGCCGTGGTCGGCCCGCTGGTGGCCGCCGGCTTGCTGGCCACGGGGATGGGGTTGAAGGAGGTGTTCCTGTGGTCCATCGTGCCGGCCACGCTGTGCGTGGTGCTGGCCTTGGCCATCCGCGAGCCCGCGGTGGTGCCCCACGCCGCGCGACCTGCCTTCGACTGGCGCTACGCCAACCTGCCGCCAGACCTGAAGCGCTTCTTGTGGGTGGTGGCGCTGTTCACGCTGGGCAACTCGTCGAACATGTTCTTGCTGCTGCGCGCGCAAGAGCTCGGGCTGCCGCAGGCCCAGGTGCCGCTGATATGGGCGGCGGTGTCGGCCGTGGCGATGGTGTTTGGCACGCCGCTGTCGGCGTTGTCTGACCGCTACGGCCGCCGCCGCGTGCTGGTGTGCGGCTACCTGGCCTATGCGCTGGTGTACGGGCTGCTGGGCACGCTTACCAGCGCAGGGCCGGCGCTGTGGGCGCTGTTCGCCTTCTACGGCCTGTTCATGGCCGCCACCGAGGGCGTCGAGAAAGCCATGGTGGCCGACCTGGCCCCCGCCGGCCGGCAGGGCACGGCGTTCGGCTGGTTCAACATGGTCACGGGGCTGATGCTGCTGCCGGCCTCGGTGCTGTTCGGCTGGCTCTATCAGGCGGTGTCGCCGTGGGCGGCCTTTGCGTGTGCTGCGGGCTGCGCGCTGGCGGCGGCGGTGCTGCTGGTGCTGTGGGTGCGGCCCGGGCCGGGCTCCAAGGCCGCGACGGCGGGGGTTTGACCCGGCCGCCCGGTGCGGCCCTCAGTCGTCCGAGCGGGCCAGTTTTTCCGACTTCCAGTACACATCGTCGCCGCCCAGCCCGTCCAGGTTGGCGCGGTTCAGCACGCGCGCCAGCACGAACAGCAGGTCGCTCAGCCGGTTCAGGTACTGCCGCGGCGGGTCGTTGATGGTCTCGGTGGCGGCCAGCGCCACCACGGCGCGTTCGGCGCGGCGTGCCACGGTGCGGCTCACATGGGCCAGCGCCGCGCTGCGCGTGCCTGCCGGCAGGATGAATTCCTTCAGCCGCGGCAGCTGTTCGTTGTAGTGGGCCAGCGCCTCGTCCAGGCGCAGCACGGCCTCGGTTTTGAGCAGCTGAAAACCCGGGATCGACAGCTCGCCGCCCAGGTTGAAGAGTTCGTGCTGGATGACGACCAGCAGTTCGCGCACATCGCCCGGCAACGGTTCGGCCAGCAGCACGCCCAGCCCGGAGTTCAGCTCGTCGACATCGCCCATGGCCACCACACGCAGGTGGTCCTTGGGTACGCGGCTGCCGTCACCCAGGCCGGTGGTGCCGTCGTCTCCGGTGCGGGTGGCAATCTGGGTCATGCGGTTGGACATGGTTTGGGAAGTTGATGGGCAGGCATGTATTTGACCACTGGCCAGGAACGCGGCGTCCGGTCGGTCTTTGTCGGTGATCTGCTCTGTTTAACCTTGTATTTAAGGAGTAGCGCTCCATAATTGCAAGGATGATCAACCGGATACTGCTTGCCTCCGCCCGCGACGAACTGGCGCATTCACCTGCGGTGGCCTTGCTGGGGCCACGTCAGGTGGGCAAGACCACCCTGGCCTGGCAGCTGGCACAAGGGCGGCCGTCGGTTTACCTGGACCTGCAATCCGAGGCTGACCGCGCCAAGCTCGCCGCGCCGGAGCTGTACCTGGCCGACCAGGCCGACAAGCTGGTGGTCCTGGACGAGGTGCATTGCTTGCCCGGCCTGTTCCCGGTGTTGCGTGGCGTGATCGACGGGCACCGCCGGGCAGGCCGCCGGGCCGGGCAGTTCCTGCTGCTGGGTTCGGCGTCGCTGGACTTGCTGCGGCAATCGGGCGAATCGCTGGCCGGGCGGGTCGCCTATCTCGAGCTGGCACCCGTCACGTTGCCAGAGGCCGGCCCCGGCCAGCGCGACGCCCTGTGGCTGCGCGGCGGCTTTCCTGAGAGCCTGCTCGCGCCCGATGACGGCCGCAGCCTGCGCTGGCGGCAGGACTTCATCCGCACCTACCTCGAACGTGACATCCCGCAGCTGGGCCCGCGCATCGCCGCCGAGTCGCTGCGCCGCTTCTGGACGATGCTGGCGCACCAGCAGGGCGGCCTGCTCAATGCGTCCGCCCTGTCGCGCAGCTTGGGTGTGGACGGCAAGACCGTGGCCGCCTGGCTGGACCTGATGGTGCAGATGCTGCTCGTGCGCCGCCTGCCGCCCTGGCACGCCAACCTGGGCAAGCGCCTGGTGAAGTCGCCCAAGGTCTATGTGCGCGACAGCGGCCTCGTCCACGCGCTGCTGGGCATCCACGACACCGAGGCCCTGCTCGGCCACCCGGTGGCTGGCGCCAGCTGGGAATGCTTCGTCATCGAAAACATCATCAACACGGCGGCGTCCCGCGGGCGGCCCGTGCAGGCATCGTTCTACCGGTCGATCGCCGGGGCCGAGATCGACTTGCTGCTGACTTGGCCCGGCGGCGCCACGTGGGCCGTCGAGATCAAGCGCAGCCTGGCGCCCAAGCTGGAGCGTGGCTTCCACTCGGGCTGCGACGACGTGCAACCCAGCCGCAAGCTGCTGGTCTACCCCGGCAGCGAGTCGTACCGGGTGGCCGAAGACGTGCACGTGATGCCGCTGGAAGCGTTGCTCGCAGAACTGCCTGGCGCGGCCGGCTAACGCGCTCCGGGACCCGACGCGAATCCCGGTCCCCTACCATGCAGATCGAGATGCGATGCCACCCGAGGAGCCCCCCATGAACGCCGCCACGCCCCTGCATGCACTGCTGCGCTCACCCCGGCGCCCGCTGCCCGAAGCCATGCTGGCCGCACTGCGCCAGCGCTTCGGCGACTGCTGCTCCACCGCCGCGGCGGTGTGCGCACAGCACGGCCGCGACGAGAGCACCTACCCGGTGATGCCGCCGGATGCGGTGGTGTTCTGCGAGAGCACCGAAGACGTCGCCGCCGTGGTGGCGTTGGCCGCCGAGCACGACGTGCCTGTCATTCCCTACGGCACCGGCTCGTCGCTGGAAGGCCACCTGCTGGCCGTTCAGGGCGGCATCAGCGTGGACGTGTCGCGCATGGCGGCCGTGCTGCAGATCAACGCCGAGGACCTGACCGTGACCGTGCAGGCCGGCGTGACGCGCGAACAGCTCAACCGCGAGATCCGCGACACGGGTCTGTTCTTCCCCATTGACCCCGGCGCCAACGCCAGCCTGGGCGGCATGGCGGCCACGCGCGCCAGCGGCACCAACGCCGTGCGCTACGGCACGATGCGCGAGAACGTGCTGGGGCTGACGGTGGTGACAGCCCGAACAGGCCAGGGCAGCGAGGTCATCCGCACCGGCACGCGGGCGAAGAAAAGCAGCGCCGGCTACGACCTGACGCGCCTGTTCGTCGGCAGCGAGGGCACGCTGGGCGTGATGACCGAGATCACGCTCAAGCTCTACCCGTTGCCCGAGGCGGTGAGCGCGGCGATCTGCCACTTCCCCAGCATCGACGCGGCAGTGCGCACCACCATCCAGGTCATCCAGATGGGTGTGCCGATCGCGCGCTGCGAACTGCTCGACGCCCACGCCATCCGCGGCGTGAATGCGTACTCAAAACTCACGCTGCGCGAAGCGCCCATGCTGCTGATGGAGTTCCACGGCAGCCCTGCCAGTGTGGCCGAGCAGGCGGCCACGGTGCAGGACATCGCGCGCGATCACGGCGGCGAAGACTTCGAGTGGGCCCGCACGCCCGAAGACCGCACGCGGCTGTGGACGGCGCGGCACAAGGCCTATTTCGCGGCGCTGCAGATGCGCCCGGGCTGCCGCTCGCTCAGCACCGACACCTGCGTGCCCATCTCGTGCCTGGCCGAAAGCATCAACGAATCGGTGGCCGAGGCCGAGGCCGCCGGCCTGCCCTACTGGGTCGTCGGCCACGTGGGCGACGGCAACTTCCACCTGAGCTACCTGCTCGACCCCGACAGCGCCGAGGAAGCCGCCACCGCAGAGCGCTTGAGCGAGCTGATGGTGCAGCGGGCCATCCGCCTGGGCGGCACCTGCACCGGCGAGCACGGCATCGGCCTGCACAAGATCGGCTACTTGGTCGACGAAGCCGGAGCCGGCGCGGTAGCCGTCATGCGCGCCATCAAGCAGGCGATCGACCCGAAAAACATCATGAACCCGGGGAAGATCTTCGTGGCCTGAAGGGCGCCCGCCGGTCAAAACACAGCGTGGTCGCCGCGCTCGGCAGCAGCGCGGCCCTGCAGCAGGTCGGCGTAATGTTCGAATAGCGTCTGGCTGCCCGTGGAAGGCGTGGCTGCCGCGTCGTAGCAGCCGGTGTGGGGGTCCAACACCAGCATCGACTCGGTGGCGTAGTAGCGGCCGATGCGCGCCAGCTCGGCCTTGGCGGCCAGTGGCGGCAGCAGCCGGCCGGCGATGTCCAGCGTCTTGATGATCCCGTCCAGCAAGGCCACCGGCACCTGCTTGAATTTCGGCGGCCGGCCCAGCAGCGCGTGCAGGTGCTCGCCCTGCTGGCGCGGTGTGATGGCGTCGCCCGGCCCGCCGATGGGCAGCACGCGGTTGCGGCGGTCGGCCATGTCCAGGCAGTCGGCCAGGTAGTCCGCCAGGTCGGTGTCGCTGATCGGCTTGCAGGCGGTGAGCGTGCCGTCTCCGAACACCAGAAATGGCTTGCCGCGGCGCACGCGTTCCACCTGCCCCGACAGCGACTTGAAAAAGGCCGTGGGTCGCACGATGGAGTGGTCCATGCCAGACTGCATGAGCTCGCGCTCAAACGCCAGCTTGGCATGCTGGAAGGCCAGCAGCGGTTTCTGCACGCAGATGGCCGACAACAACACCATGTGCGACACGCCGGCCTGCTGCGCTGCGGCCAGCGCGTGCAGATGGGCCTGGTGGTCGATGGCCCAGGCGTCGCGTGGTGCGCCGGTGCGCGAGGCCAGGCACGACACCAGCGCATCGAAGCGCTCGCCCGCAAAGGCGTCGCGCGCGAGCGAGGCCGGGTCGCCCACGTCGCCGAAGCGCAGCGTGGTGCCGGGCAGCAACCGGGCGCTGCCGTCCGCATTCATCGCCCCGCGCACGCCAGCCCGCGGCCGCACGAAGCACACCACCTCGTGGCCGCGCTGCACCAGCGCGCGCGCCGTGGCGCGGCCGATGGTGCCGGTGGCGCCGAGCAGCAGCACGCGCCTGGGGTGCGGGCTGACCGGGGGCGTCATCGCGGCACGGGGTCCGTGCCCTTGGGCTGATGCAGGCGCGCGAGGTCCGGTTCCAGAAAGCATGTGCGGTGCGTTGGTCGGCGGTGTAGGGGCGGAAGAAACCGCGCGGGGCATCCAGCCGGGTTTAAAGCGCGCGATCTCCGGGCGGGACTGGGGAGCGAGCTTACAGGGCACTTTCGGCCTTGGCGACTTTGTGAGGCATGGCGCGCTTCTGAGCGCTGGCGGGCCGGGCTCACAGGCAGCGCGCCGAAGTTTTGTGGTGCTTGTTCACGGCGGCGCGGCAAGGGCCCATGCAAAAATCCGGGCGTGCAAGTGCGCGTAGTTTTGGCCCGCCCGGGTCACACCCCCATGAAGATCCTGCTCACCGGCGCCGCCGGTTTCATCGGCATGACCACCGCCCTGCGCCTGCTGGCGCGCGGCGACGAGGTCATCGGCCTGGACAACCTGAACGACTACTACGACGTTCGGCTGAAGCACGATCGGCTGGCCCGCCTGACGGGCCTGCCCGGGTTCCGCTTCGTGCAGATGGACGTGGGCGACCGCACGGGCATGGAGCAGCTGTTCGCCGCCGAGTGTTTCGACCGCGTGATCCACCTGGCCGCGCAGGCCGGTGTGCGCTATTCGCTGAAGAACCCGCACGCCTACATCGACAGCAACGTGGTGGGATTCATGAACGTGCTCGAGGGCTGCCGCCACACCCAGGTGCAGCATCTTGTGTACGCCAGCAGCTCCAGCGTCTACGGCGGCAATACCAAGTTGCCGTTTTCCGAGCACGACAGCGTCGATCACCCGGTGAGCATGTACGCGGCCACCAAGAAGGCCAACGAGCTGATGGCGCACACCTACAGCCACCTGTTCGGCCTGCCCACGACGGGGCTGCGCTTCTTCACCGTCTACGGGCCCTGGGGCCGGCCGGACATGGCGCTGTTCCTGTTCACGAAAGCCATCCTCGAAGGCCGTGCCATCGACGTCTACAACCACGGCCGCATGCAGCGTGATTTCACCTTCGTCGACGACATCGTCGAAGGCGTGATCCGCGTGCTCGACCGCCCGGCCACCGCCGACCCGGCCTACCGCGCCGAGTTGCCCGACCCCGGCACCAGCAACGCGCCTTACCGCGTCTTCAACATCGGCAACCACGACCCGGTGCCGCTGCTCGATTTCATCGCCTGCATCGAAGAGGCGCTGGGCCGCAAGGCGCAGATGAACCTGCTGCCGCTGCAGGACGGTGACGTGCCCGCCACCTATGCCGACGTCAGTGGCTTGAGCGACTGGACCGGCTTCACGCCGGCCACCGACATCCGCACCGGCATCGGGCGCTTCGTCGAGTGGTACCGGGGCTATTACAAGGCCTGACCAGGCTTCCCCGCGCATGCGCCGGTGGCCATGACCCGCACCACAGACATCGCCCGGCCGCGCAGCACGGCCGAGGTCGTGGCACTCGTCAAGCAGGCGCGGGCGGCGCATCAGCCGCTCTACCCGCTTTCGACGGGGATGAACTGGGGCTATGGCGGTACGGCACCTCCACGCCCTGGCTGCCTCTTGGTGGATCTGTCGGCGATGAACCAGATCCGCAACGCCGCTGCCATCGGCCCCAATCAGCCGATGGCGCTGATCGAGCCGGGGGTCAGCCAGCAGCAGTTGCATCTGCACCTGACGCGGCATGCGCCCGCGCTTCGTTTCAACGTCACCGGCTCGGCGGGGTCGACCAGCATCATCGGCAACGCCCTCGACCGGGGGGTGGGCTACAGCGGGCCGCGGGTGGACGATCTGTACGCGTTGGAGGTGGTGCTGGGTACCGGCGACGTCATCCACACGGGGTTTCGCCGGCTGGGCGCGCAATCACCGCTGGCGCACTGCCATCCCCATGGCGTGGGGCCTCTCGCCGACGGGCTGTTCTTCCAGGGGAACTTCGGCATCGTCACCAGCGCCTGCTTCCGGCTGCAGCGCAAGCGCCCGGTGGAAATGGCGCTGTCCCTCGGCCTGCGTGACGGCGCCCGACTGGCCGAATTTCTGGACCGTTTGATCGACCTGAAACGCGACGGATTGCTGACATCCGTCACCCACGTGGGCAACGCGGCGCGCGCGCGGGCCACCTTGCACGCAGGCCTGGCCAGCTATTTGCAAGGCCGCTGCCACCTCGAAGGCACTGCGCTGAAAAGCGAAATCGAAGCCGCGCTGGCCGTTGTCGCAGGCACACCCTGGACCGGCCTGGCCGGCCTGGCTGGCAACGCCGGCCAGGTGCGTGCCGCGTTGTCGGAGGTGCGGGGCCGCCTGCGGGGGCTGGCCGATGTCCGTACGTTCGGCAGCCAACTGCTGACGTTGGGCGCGGGCCTGACCGACCGCCTGCGATTCGTGCCGGGCCTGCGTCGCTATGCCGCCGCGCTGGCGGCAGCGGTGCCATTGCAGGCGCTGGCGCTGGGCACGCCCACCGACATCGCCTTCGACAACCTGACCGGGTTGTACGACGAACCGGGCCTGCCGGCCACCGACTACGAGCGCTCCCGGTGCGGGGTGCTGTTCATCAGCCCGGCATTGCCGATGGACGGCGCGCTCATCGACGGCGCCGTGGCCGATCTCGGCCAGATCGCCCAGCGTCACGGCCACGCCTTGTACGTCACCATCAACATCGAAACGGACAACTCGGCAGTCGCCATCATCAACCTGCTCTTCGACAAGGCCGATCCCGTGCAGGTCAGCCAGGCGCATGCGTGCGCTGCGGCCATGCACGCCCATGTCCAGCATCTGGGCCTGGAGGTCTACCGCGCGCGGGCAGACCAGATGCCCGAAGTGCTGGCGCGCAACCCCGAGCACTGGGCCTTGATGGCCCGCCTGAAAGCGGCCTGGGACCCGGACGGTGTGATCGCGCCAGGCCGCTACGGCCTGAGCTGAGCGTCCTTGCAGGACGCACCGGGTCGCTGCGCCCGGGCGTAGGCAAGGGCCGCGAATTTGCGGCCGCCCGTGCTGCCGTTGTGCCTGCTTACAAAACAGGACGTCGTTTGCGCTTGTTCGAGACGATCCTGTTGCCTTTGCTGACATGTGACACCGAAGCCTGATGGTCAGGTGGGCAACGCGGGCGTAAGGTTGAATTTTTTCAGCTTCATCCCGAAAGTTGCAGCATGCCATTTGGTTCCACGGCCCTTCATATCCCTCTCCCGACGGCTGACGCGCCCGGTGCCGAATGTCTTGGTTTCAGCCCTTCGATCTTCGATACCGACGGGCTCGACGAGCACTTGACCATCCGCTCTGCGCATTGCGAGGAAAGCCGCATGGCGGCCACTCGCCTGTTGCAGGAGCGCTACCGTTGGCGCGGCTATTGCGAGGCGAGCTTGCCGCCGGTCGAAAGCGAGTGGTGCTTCCCGCTGCTGGTCACGCGCCGTGGCCGCACCATGGGAACGCTCACGGTAGGCCTGGACAGCCACGCGGGCCTCACCGCAGAGCGGACGTTTCCTGACGAGGTCGACGCCTTCAGACGCGCCGGCATTC
>ENA-OBIT01000245-OBIT01000245.1-metagenomes-genome-assembly--contig:-NODE-245-length-23610-cov-4.84925_pt1 | contig 23610 bp, 23 predicted proteins | sample MGYA00153386_OBIT01 | MGnify analysis MGYA00153386
GCTGCATTGCCAAGGACACACGCGCTGAAGCTCTGGCCGCCGGCGCCTATGCCGTGTTGCGCAAGGAAAACCTGCAGGAAGAATTGGCCGCGCTGGTGGCGCAGGCGCTGCAACCCGAGCGAGACGGGGGCCGGCCGCCACCCGGTGTGCCGCTGTCAACGACGGGTCGGGCCGGGCCGCTCACTTCGCAAATTCACCAGTGGGCGCCGAATTGCTCGCGCAGTTCGTCGAGTTGCGCCGGCAACAGCGCGGCTGGCCGGGTCATCAGCCACAGCCGCGCGGTTTCTTCCAGTTCCTCGAGCACGGCACTGGCTTCCTGCGGCGACCGGTGCCAGACGTTCGGCCCGAGCCGCTCGAGCATGACGGCGCGTATCGGCGTGCCGGCGTCGCGCATCGCTGCAATGCGCCGCGACACCGCGTCGCCCACCGCCGGGTCGCCGGGCCGGTGGTACGGGATCAACGGCACATGGCCGACCTTCATCACGAAATAGGGCGTGATCGGCGGCAGGATGTCGTCGACGCTCCACACGCCCGCCAGGGTCAGCGCCACCAGGTGCGTCGAATGGGTGTGGATGACGCAGCGTGCCAGCGGATCGGCAGCGTAGATGCTTTGGTGCAGCGCCAGCGTTTTGGAGGCTCGGTCACCGCCCGTCTGGGCGCCGTTCGCATCGATCTCGGCCAATCGCGCCGGTTCGAGCTGTCCCAGGCAGGCATCGGTCGGCGTGATCAGGAAGCCGGTTTCGGTGCGCACGCTGATGTTGCCGGCGGTCGCATGCACGTAACCACGCTGGTACAGCGACGCACCGACGCGGCAGATCTCAGCGCGCAAGGCGGCCGTCATGGCGTCGCCATCAGCTGCAAAAATGCCTTGGCAAAGAAGTCCGGCGTGCCGAAGTTGCCCGACTTCAGCGCGAGGTGCAGTGGCTGGTGCGGGCACCGCGGCGAGTGCGCAACGGTCCAGGGCACGCCCGGGTCGATCTGAGGCCCGATCGTCATCTGCCGGACACCCAGCGCCTGCACCACCGCGCCTGAGGTTTCGCCGCCCGCAACCACCAACTGGCGCACGCCGGCCTCGACCAGCCCGACCGCGATCTGCGACAGGGCACGCTCGACCATCTCACCCGCCTGGGCCACGCCGAGCTGCGTTTGCACGGCCTGCACGGCGTCCGATCCTGCGGTGGCATAGACCAGCACAGGTTGCCGCTGCAGTCGCGAAGCCGCCCAGGCCAGTGCCAGGCTGACCACGTCCACACCCGCCGCGATCGCCATCGGATCGACGGCAAAAGCCGCACCGCCAGCGTGCTGGAACTGCTGCACCTGACCCTGAGTCGCCAGCGAGCAACTGCCGGACACGACGGCGCGCAGCCCGGTTGCCGCGGGCAAGGCATCGGCCCGTGCGTGCAGGGCAAGTGCACCAGCGGCCTGCCAGTTCTGCGGCAATCCGATCGCGATGCCCGAACCGGCGGTCACCAGCGGCATGCCGTCCAACACTAGGCCGATCTGCATCAGGTCGTCGTTCGAGACGGCATCGACCACGGCAACTTGAATGCCCTGGGCCTGCAGCGCTGCGAATCGTTCGCGGATCGCCTGTGCCCCCCGGGCCACCACGTCCTGCGCCACCAGACCGACCTGGCGCCGAGTCTGAGCCTGCAGGACACGCACGAGGTTGGAGTCGGTCATCGGCGTCAGCGGGTGATGACGCATGCCGCTGTCGCTGAGCAACTGGTCACCGACGAACAAATGTCCCTTGTAGACCGTGCGCTGGTTGGCCGGGAACGCCGGACACGCGATCGTGAAGCCCTGGCCCGGGCCGTGCAGCGCATCGAGCAACGCATCGGTGACCGGGCCGATGTTGCCTTGTGGCGTGGAATCGAAGGTCGAGCAGTATTTGAAATAGATCTGCTGCACGCCCTGCGCGCGCAACCAGTGCAGCGCCGCGAGCGACTGTGCGACCGCCTCGTCCGGCGCGATGGTGCGCGACTTCAGCGCCACCACGATGGCGTCGGCGTCGGCGTCGAGCGGCCCCGGTGGAATGCCGATCGTCTGCACGGTGCGCATGCCGGCGCGAACCAGGTTGTTGGCGAGGTCGGTCGCCCCGGTGAAATCGTCGGCAATGCAGCCGAGCAAGGGTGGGTTCATGGGTAGTCGATCTGCGGGCCGCGGCACCGGCCGATTCAGCCGCGCAAGGCGTTGCAGACGGCCTCGGTGACCGCACCGGTGGTGGCCGTGCCGCCGAGATCGGGCGTGTGCACGCCGGCACCCGTGGTGGCTTCGATCGCACGCATCAATCGTTGCGCGGCGGCCGGCTGACCGAGGTGCTCGAGCATGAGCGAGGCGCTCCAGAACGTGCCGATCGGATTCGCGATGCCCTTGCCGACGATGTCGAAGGCCGAGCCGTGGATCGGCTCGAACATCGACGGGAACTGGCGCGACGGATTCAGGTTGGCCGTGGGCCCCAGGCCCAGGCTGCCCGACAAGGCTGCCGCCAGATCCGACAGGATGTCGGCATGCAGGTTGGTGGCCACGATCACATCGAGCGACTGCGGTTTGAGCACCATGCGTGTGGTGGCCGCATCGACCAGTTCGCGATCGGTCTGCACGTCGGGGTAGTCGGCAGCGACCTCGTAGAAGATTTCGTCCCACATCACCATGCCGAAGCGTTGTGCGTTCGATTTGGTGACCAGGGTCAGCAGCTTGCGCGGCCGCCGGCGTGCCAGTTCAAATGCGTAGCGGTGGATGCGTTCGACGCCGGCGCGCGTGAACACGGCGGTCTCGGTGCCGACCTCGATGGGCAGGCCGCGATGCGCGCGCCCGCCGTGGCCGGCGTACTCGCCTTCCGAGTTCTCGCGGACGATGACCCAGTCCAGATTCCCGCCGTTGGCCAGCGGGCTCTTGATGCCCGGCAGCAGGCGCGCCGGCCGCACGTTGGCGTATTGGTCGAAGCCCTGCGCGATGGGCAGTCGAAGGCCCCACAGCGACAGATGGTCCGGCACCTCCCGGCTGCCCACGGCCCCGAAGAAGATCGCATCGAAGAAGCTCAATGCCTTCAGCCCGCCGTCGGGGATGTAGTGGCCGCGCCGCAGGTAGTTGTCGGAATTCCAGTCGAAGTGTTCGACCGCCAGCGCGAAGCCGCCATCGACCGCCGCGCTCACGTCCAGAACCTGCAAGCCGGCAGCGATCACCTCGGGGCCGATGCCGTCGCCGGGAATCGCCGCCAGCTTGTAATGGTGCATGTGATGTTCCTGTCGCGCGGTCGTCAGTCTGTCACTTGACGTGGCTGCGCCAGTCGTATTGCTGCTTGAAGCCCAGCACGCGCTTGATTTTCTCGTTGCTCAGCAGCGTCTCGAACTCGCCCAGCGTCTTGCGCACCGGCACCGTGGGGTAGAAGCGCTTGAGCAACTCGGCGGTGGGCAGGTCGGACGAGACGTCGTCGGCCGCCACGTTCATCACCTGGAAGCCCAGACCGTCCTTGTCGACCGCCAAACGTGATGCGGTGGCGAGGTCGCGCGCGTCGATGTAGCTCCAGGTGATGCGGCGGCGGAAGCCGGGATCCTTGAAGAACTCCGGGAACTTGGCGTAATCGACCGGGTCGATCACGTTGCCGATGCGCAGGCAGTAGATGTCCGACCCGGTGCGCGCGTGAAAAGCCTTGGCGGTGACTTCGTTGATCACCTTGGACATCGCGTAGCTGTCCATCGGGTCGACTGGATAGTCTTCGTCCAATGGCAGGTAATCGGGCATGCGGTAATGGTCGGCGAAGACGATGCCGTAGGTGGTCTCACTGGACGCGATGATGACCTTCTTGATGCCGTACTTGGCGGCCGCATCGAGCACGTTGTAGGTGCTCATCACGTTGATGCGGAATACCTCGTTGTCCGGGTGCGTCATGATCCGCGGGATCGCCGCGAAATGGATGATCGCGTCGATCGGCTCCGGCTTGATGCTCGGGCTGAACTCGTGGCGCACCGTGGTGCTGGCCAATGCGTTGAACACCTGCCCGGCGTCGGTCAGGTCGGTGATCATGGTGCGGGCCTGCGAGCCCTGCAGCACGGTGCGGTCCAGGTTCATGACCCGGTGACCATGCTCCAGAAGGTCCTTGACGACCCACTTGCCGGCCATGCCGCTGCCGCCGGTGACGATGATGTTCTTTGACATTGCTCTTCCTTTGATGAATGAAACGGAAAGCGTGCCCGGCACGCGTCGCGCGTCAGGCTTGCGCCGCCAATGCGGAACGCACCGCCTCGACGCCGCTCTGGGCCGAAGACAGCACCGGCACCGTCATGTCGGTGAGGCTTGGAATCAGCCGCGCCATCGACACCTGAGCCAGCACGATGACGTCGACCTTGGAGGCCAGCGTGCGGATCGTGAGCTTGACGATGTCGTCGTGCTCCTCGGCGCGGCCGTCGAGCAGCGCCTGAAAGCCGCCTTCGGCCAGCGCCTCGGTGACTTCGATCTGACGGCCGGCGGCTGCCGCCTTGGCCTTGATCAGCCGCACCGTCGGCTCGAGCGTCGTCTTGACAGTGGCGACCACGCCGATCCGCGGCCCCCTGGCCACGGCCTGCTCGGCCATCACGTCGTCGATCTTGATCAGCGGGATCGTCAATGCCGAGCGGGCCACGCTGGCCGCCTCGCCAACCGACGAGCAGGCGTTGAGCAGTGCCACCGCGCCCATCTGCTGCCCCATTTGCATGTAGGAAAAGATGCGACCGGTGACGGCCTCGGTCAGATGTCCGGCCGCGATCACGTCGTTCAGCAGGCTGTCGTCCATGATGTTGACGACGCGCACATCGGGCAGGATGGACTGGAACTGCTGCTTGATCGGCTGCACGGTGGCGGGCCCGGTGTGGACGACGACGACGGTTTTCATGAAAACTTCCTTGTGTTGAACTGAAATCGAAGCTCAGGCGGCCGCGGCTTCCATCACGCTTTCCTGCGTGGCTCGCTCACGCGGCAGATCGGTGACGATGGTGCCTTCTCGCACGACGATCACGCGGTCGCAGATCGCCAGCACTTCCGGCAGGTCCGACGACACCACGATAACCGCTCCGCCGCGCGAGGCAAGCTCCTGCAGCAGCCGGTGCACGTCGGCCTTGGCTGCGATGTCGATGCCCCGGGTGGGCTCGTCGACGATCAACACTTTCGGTGATCTGGCCACCCATTTTGCAATGACCAGCTTCTGCTGGTTGCCGCCGCTGAGGTTGCCGGTGGTGGTTTCGATCGACGGCGTCTTGATGCCCAGCAGCTGCACATCCTTCTGGCAGCCGATGGCTTCGGCGAAGCGGTTGACGAAACTCAGCGAGGCGTAGCTCTCGAGGTGCGTCAGGCTGAAGTTCTCGCGGATGTTCATGCCCAGGACCAGCCCGCCAGACTTGCGGTCTTCGGTCACGAAGCCGAACCCGAGCGCGATCGCGGTGCGCGGGTTGTCGGTCGTCACCGGCCGGCCTGCGACCTCGATGCTGCCGCCGTACGGACGCACGCCGAAGATCATCTCCATCAGCTCGGTGCGCCCGGCGCCCACCAGCCCGAAGAAACCGAGAATCTCGCCCGCGTGAGCGCGAAAACTGCAATCTCGCACCGGCGCCGTGTGTGCGGTGCGGTGTTCAAGGGTCGAGCCTTTCGCTTCGAGCGCGACCATCGACGTCGCGTGGCACTGGTAGTCACCGTAGAGATCGTCGTGCTCGCGGTCGACCATCATCTTGACCAGGTGCTGATCGAGTTGCGCGACCGGCAAGGTGTCGACGCTGGTACCGCCGCGCAACACCGTGACGCGGTCGGCCAGATGAAAGATCTCCTCGAGCCGGTGCGTGATGTCGATGATGCCGATGCCTTCGCTGCGAAGCTTGCGGATGGTGTTCTTGAGTATCTCGGCCTCATGGTGGCTGAGCGATGCGGTCGGCTCGTCCATGATGACGATCTTGGAGTGGTTCGAGAGCGCCTTGGCGATCTCGACCATCTGCTTCTGGCCAATGTTCAACTCGCCCACGCGCGTGGCCGGGTCGAGATGCATGTCGAGTGAATCGAGCAGTCCGCGGGTGGCAGCACGCATCGCGCTCCGATCCAGGAAGCCCAGCCGGTTCGAGATTTCCTTGCTCAGGAACATGTTCTCGGAGATGGTCAGGTTGTCGACGACCGCCAGCTCCTGGTAAGCGATGTTGACGCCCAGTTGCTTCGCATGTGCCGTGCCGGTCAGGTGCGGCACCAGCACGCCATCGATGCGGATTTCGCCGCCCCGGTCGGGCTGGTACACACCGGTCATGATCTTCATCAGCGCGCTTTTGCCAGCGCCTTTTTCTCCGGCGATGGCCAGCACCTCACCGCAGTCGACGTGCAAGCTCACACGGGTCAACGCCTTGACGGAACCGAAGGTCTTCGAGACGTTGTCGACTTGCAGGTAAGGCACCACACGCCACTCCGATAGAGCAGCCCGCTGCGCGGGCCGCCAGGTTTCACTTACTTCGTGTACGACGTCAGATTTTGGCTGGTCACGACATTGAAACCCGTGTCCAGGTCCTTCGGCGCAGTTTCCTTGCCGTTGATCTGGTTCACCAGGTGTTCGACCGACATCTTCCCCATCGTCACAGGGCGCTGGACCATGGTGCCCTGGATGTCGCTTTGCTTGAGGCCTTTGACGGTGTCCAGCAGGTCGTCGAAGGCGAACACCTTGACGGTGCCCTTCTTGCTGCCGAATTCCTTGGTCGCCATCACCTTGGACACGGCAGGGCCGCCGACCTGACTGACGCCGAAGATGCCCTTGAGAGACATGCGCGCCCACCGTGCTGATCGACTCGGTGGTCGAGACCGCCTTGGCCAGATGTCTTCGGTGCCTTCGGTGGCGACGATGTTGATCTTCGGGTGCTTGGCCAGCGACTTCTTGATGCTGGCGATGCGCTCGTTCAGGTTCACCGCACCGAGCTGTCCGGTCACGATGGCGACTTCACCTTCCCCGCAACGCAAAGAGCGCGCCGCAGGGACTGTTGCGCGTCAATGCCACGCTCGGCTTCGGTCGCAGCCATGTGGCGCCGCTCATTTCGCGCTTCGTGCGCGAGCATCCGCGGGTCGAGGTGCAGTTGCAGCTGTCGGTCAATCCCCAGTTGCTGGCCGATGATCTGTTCGATGTCTGCGCCCGCTTCGGCGAGCCGCCAGACTCACGCGTCGTCGCGCGCCGGATTGCTGCCAACCGGCGCTTGTTGTGTGCCGCGCCTGCCTACCTGGACAAGCACGGCCATCCGAAGACACCGCGCGACCTGAGCCTTCCCAACTGCATCGGCATTCGTCAGGGCGACGAAGCGCACGGCGTCTGGCGCCTGAGCAGCGGCCGCAACCATAAGCAACGCACCGAGTCGGTCAAAGTGCGGGGCAACCTGCTCACGAACGACGGTGAAATTGCGGTCAACTGGGCCTTGGCCGGACACGGCATCCTGATGCGCGCTGAGTGGGCTATCGCCCGCCACCTGCGCAGCGGACGATTGGTGCCGGTGCTCTCGCAGTTCACGACCCCGACGCCGACATCTTTGCGGTCTATCCCCAGCAACGGCAACATTCGACCCGTGTGCGCGCTTTCGTGGACTTGCTGGCTAGATCGCTGCAATCGCGCTGAGCGGCTCGGACATCCGGCACCAAGGTCGCACCCCTTGCGCAACACTCGGGCGGGTGCGCCGACGTGCTGCCAATCAAGGCCTTGCCGCTCGGACCTGCTTTAAAGACGGATCGACCGGGTCGATGGCCGCGCCGCGCAGGCGCAAGGCATTGCCGATCACCGACGCCGAACTCAAGCTCATCGCCAGCGCCGCGATCATCGGCGACAGCAGCCAACCGGTGAATGGGTACAGCAGCCCCGCGGCGAGTGGAATGCCGAGTGCGTTGTAAATGAAGGCAAATGCCAGGTTCTGCTTCATGTTGGCCACGGTCGCCACCGACAGCGCAGTGGCCGTGGCGATGCCGCGCAAATCACCCTTGACGAGCGTGAGCTGCGCGCTGTTCATTGCCACATCGGTGCCGGTGCCCATCGCAATGCCGACATCGGCGCGGGCCAGCGCCGGCGCATCGTTGATGCCGTCGCCGGCCATGGCGACGATACGGCCCTCGGACTGCAGCTTCTCGACCAACTTGAGCTTGTCGGCAGGTTTGACCTCGCCGTGCACTTCTTCGATGCCGAGGCGCTGCCCCACGGCCCGCGCCGTGGTCAGGCCGTCGCCGGTGGCCATCACGACGCGGATGCCCGCTTGGCGCAGCGTGGCCAACGCCTCGGCCGTGGTCGCCTTCACCGGATCCGACACGGCCAAGAGGCCCGCGAGCTTCGCGTCGACGGCCAGATGCATCACGCTGGCCCCGTCGGCGCGCAGTGCCTCGGCCTGCGCCGCCATCGGCGCCACGTCGACGCCGAGTTGCTCCATCAGCGCGGTGTTGCCGAGCGCCAACGCCTTGCCGGCGATGGCGCCGCGCACGCCGATGCCGGATGCGGAATCGAATTGCTCGGGCTTGTCGAGCACCAAATTCTTCTCGTGCGCGGCCGCGACGATGGCCGCGGCCAGCGGGTGCTCGCTGCCTTGGTCGAGGCTGGCGGCCAGTCGCAAGACTTCGTCGGCATCGAATCCGTCGGCGCCGATGGCCCGCTCGAATCGCGGCCGACCCTCGGTCAGCGTGCCGGTCTTGTCGACGATGAGGGTGTCGACCTTGCGCAGGTTCTCGATCGCCGCGGCGTCGCGAAACAACACGCCGTGCGTGGCGCCGCGCCCGGTGGCGACCATGATCGACATCGGCGTGGCCAGGCCCAGTGCACAGGGGCAGGCAATGATCAGCACCGCCACGGCGTTGATGAGGCCGTAGACCCAACTCGGCTCCGGCCCGAACAGGCCCCAGCCGAAGAATGTCAGCAACGCGGCCACCACGACGCCATATACGAAATAGCCGGCAACAGCGTCGGCCATGCGCTGCATCGGCGCGCGCGAGCGCTGCGCCAGCGCCACCATCTGCACTATCTGCGACAGCACCGTGGCCGAGCCCACATGCTCTGACGCCATCACCAGCGCGCCGCTGGTGTTCAGCGTGGCGCCGATCAGCTTGTCGCCCACGCGTTTTGTCACCGGCAGCGGCTCGCCAGTCAGCATCGACTCGTCAAGCGCACTGCTGCCCTCGACCACCACGCCATCGACGGGCACCTTTTCGCCGGGCCGCACGCGCAGCTTGTCGCCGACGTGCACGTTCGCCAGCGGGATGTCCTCTTCCGACCCGTCCGCTGCGATGCGACGCGCCGTCTTGGGGGCCAGACCCAGCAGCGACTTGATCGCCGCCGATGTCTGCGAGCGCGCCTTCAGCTCCAGCAATTGGCCCAGCAAGGTCAGCGAAATGATCACTGCCGCGGCCTCGAAGTAGACGGCGACACGGCCCATCGAGACGAACGAGTCCGGAAAGACCTGCGGTGCGACGGCGGCCACCACGCTGTACACGAAGGCCGAACCGGTGCCCAGGCTGATCAGCGTCCACATGTTGGGGCTGCCGTTCACGACGGACTGCGCACCCCGCACGAAAAACGGCCAGCCGGCCCACAGCACGATGGGCAGCGTCAGCACGAGTTCCAGCCAGTTCTGCGTGGCCATAACCATCCAGCCCAGCCGATGGCCGACCATCGCCAGCACCGTCACCACCACCGTCAGCGGCAAGGTCCACCAGAAGCGCCGCGTGAAGTCCGCCAGTTCAGGGTTGGCCTCGTCGTCCAGGCTGGGCAGCACGGGCTCCAGCGTCATGCCGCACTTCGGGCAATTGCCGGCACGGTCCTGACGAATCTCTGGGTGCATCGGGCAGGTGTAGACCGTGCCGACCGCAGCCACAGCCGCAGCCGCGCGTTCTGCGTGGTGCGGCGACTCTCTGGCGACGGTCATGGCGCAGTCACCTTTTCTCGGGTTAAGTGTTGCGGCTCGTCGTCGGGACGGCTGGCGGCCGAGGTGATTGCCGCGTGAGTCACGATGCCGCGGGACTACAGGAGTGAAGGCAGTCGCGTGGAAGCACTTCCAATGAAGTTACGGTCGAAGCGCCACGGCGTCTGTGCGGCGCCACACTCGGTCGGCAGCACGGCCGAGGTCGAAGCCATCCAGCTGACCCGCCGCTGCTCGGCGGGGCCCGTGCCGTCCAGCGACGGCTGGCAGTTGGCCACCCACTGCGGAAGCAACTCGCCCACACCGACGTTTACGACATCGCACAAGAGCGCCCGGGCGGGTGACCGTCGATGACGCCGGCACGCACCACCGCCAGGAACAGCCAGCCCTCGTCGGTGTAAATGCAGGTGATGTCGCCCGCCCAGACCCTGTCGGGCGCGGCCACGTTGAACTGCCGATCAAGCAGTTTGGGCTCGATCCGCAGACCGTGGTGGCTGTTCGTAATGACCTTGAAGCGCCTCTTGCCCTTGGCACGGATGCCATGCACCTGCATCTGCTTCTGGACCGCTCCTTGCCCACCCGAATGCCTTCGGCCAGCAGTTTCTTCGCCGTCTGCGGCCAGCCGTAGCGACCGTGGGCCTCGGCGTGGATGGCCTTGATGTGCACCAGCAGTGCTCGTCGGCGAGATGGCGCCGACTCGCCGCGCTGGCCGCACGCACGAAGTGCTCGTGGTGCCCGGCCACGCTGGCCTCCAACACGCCGCACTGCACCGAGATCGGCCACACGCGGCGATGACGGTTGATGAAGGCGTACTTCAATCAGAACAGGCTCAGCAACTCGGCCCGCCGGTCGCCATCCGCCCAGCTTCGTGCTTGAACTCCAGCGCGAAGCGCGCCCGCACTGTCTTCGTCAACGCCGTACTCCTTGCTTGTATTGAAACACTCCGCAAGGGGTACGTGTTTCGGGGGCAGGGTCACCCTCTTCGCCAACCGAAAGATCTCGCCACATTTGCGGACGGCCTTAGGAAAGTGGGACTTGCTGGCCGGCGGCTCAGTCCTTGTCCTAGGCCTGCTCCCGGTTGCCAAAAACCGGCGAGGCGATGGAAGAGCCTGCGTAACTGCTCGCCAAGCGGTAAGCGCCTTGCCGACGGCGCGCAAACCAGCCCATACATATCAGGCCCGCCAGCATCAAGGCGTACGTTTCCGGCTCGGGAATCGGCGTTACGCTCGTTGTAACCCAAGGCAACGGCACACTCGAAATCAGCGTAACGCCGGGCGGCAATTGCATGGTCAGATAGGCGCTATTCGAGGCGTCGGTCAGCGCTGACCAGCCCGGGCCTTCGCCAAAGGCGAAAGCGTCGAGTGCAAAGGCTACAGTGAGAAGCGAACCGGGAGCGACTGTGGTGACCGGAAAGGTCATCGTGACGTCGAGGCCGTCCACGCCGCCGCTGTTAAGGGCGGTTGAGAATCCTCCTATCGCGCTTGGCGTCACGCCGCCAGTGACCGGTCCCGTGAACCGTTGGCCAAAGTTGGCGGAAATAGTGGATGCGGCACCCTGCACGTTGTTGCTGAAGTAGGCGCTAAATTGATTGCCCCACACCCCATCGGGTCCTCCTCCCGGCGTATGCTGAAACGATGCAGTAATGTTCGCTTCGATGGCCCCTAGTTGAAACGTAATCGGTGCCAAACCGGTGTTTTGGAACGTTGCGGCGAAGCTTGGCCGAGAAACCTGGTATCCACCGCCCGACGCGGCGGCGCTGGCTCGCAAAACGGCGCCTTGAGGGCTGCCATGCAGATCGGCGAGCCCGAAGATGGAACCCAGTACGGTCACGGCGCTCAGTTGCGCAAACGAGGGATCGACTTGGACCAGAGTCAGGGCGGCGCTCTCGCCGCGCAACTCCACCAGCACCGAGGAATCGATCAGCGTCAGCGTCGACGGCAATGGGGTCTGGCCGGCGGCTGGCAAAGCCAAGGTCGCCGCAGCCAAGGCAAAAGCCAGCGCCGTGAGATGGCGGGTACAAGCGCAAACTGGACTAGATACCATCACAACTCCTTGCGGCGTCTTAAAGAAACCGGCCTCTTAATTTAAACAGCGGCTATGCTTCAGTCCATTCGACGGATGTCGTACTACAAAGCGATACTCGTGAATGTCTCCGTCGTCATCGCGGTTTCGCCCCATGAAGAACTTCGTGATCGCTCCGACTTTATCCTCCTCGTGCGATGCCGCGGAGGCGTCGGTTGACGAGCAGATCGAGTTCGAGGCAATCGACCTGTTCGCGCGTTCCCCCGAAGGCTTGATTGCCGGCATTGTGCCGCTCGGGATCACCGTCGTTCTGCTGCCGCAACTTGCGCAGCCGCGATGGCTGTGGCCTTGGGCGGCGGCGGTCGCCGGCGTGCTGCTTTACGGCTTGTTCCTCACACACCTTTATCGACATAGCTCCCCGCAACCGGGGGCCATCGCGCACTGGCGCCGCCGCTTCGTTGTCTTGACCGCTGTTTCGGGGTTGGCTTGGGGATCGGCTGGATGGCTGTTCATCCCGGCGCCATGGCAGGGCGAGATGTTTGTCCTCGGGTTGCTGATGGCGCTGTCTGCATCGCTGGTCGCCAACATCGGCGCGAATCTGTCGATTTATGTGGCGTATGTGATCGGCACTTGGCTGCCGACGATCGCCTACCGCACCTGGCTCGGAGGCGCTCTAAACATCGGGCTCAGCGTCAGCGCGTTGGCCAGCATCGTCGTGCTCACGCTCTTCGCCGCGCGGATGTCGACTGGTGCTCGGCGCTCCATGCGAATGGGTCACGAGAACAAACGCATCGCCGAAGCTCTTGCGGAGCGCACTCTCGAGGCGGAACAGGCCAGCGTGGACAAGTCGCGGTTCATCGCGGCGGCCAGTCACGACCTCCGGCAGCCTGTGCACGCGCTGGGACTGTTGCTCGACGTGCTTCAGGGGCAATCGTTAGCAGCGGCCGCTCGCGGAACGACCGAGCGAATGGCGCGTGTTCTTCAATCGCTCGACTCGTTGTTCAACGGACTTCTCGACATCTCGAAGTTGGACAGCGGCGGCATCGAGCCTCGATCTCGCAGCTTCCTGGTTGAGCCGATGCTCGCTCGCGTTGTCGAAGAGTTTGGCGTCGAGGCCGCAGCCAAGGGCCTGCGCCTGCGCCAGCGGCTGCCGCGTGATTCGGCTGGTCTTGGTGTGATCAGTGATCCGCAGTTGTTCGAACGAATGCTTCGCAACCTGATTGCCAACGCTGTTCGGTATACGGCAAGTGGCGGTATTCTGATCAGCGCGAGGAGGCGGGCACAGTTTGTGTGCGTCGAAGTATGGGACAGCGGTGTCGGCATTCCTGGGGATCAACAGAAGGCCGTTTGGGACGAGTTCTATCAGGTGGCAAACGCGGAAAAAAACCGCGAAAAAGGCCTAGGGCTTGGCTTAGCCATCGTCGCACGACTCGGCCGCCTGCTCGATCATCCCGTCAGTCTGCGGTCACGACTTGGACGCGGGAGTGTTTTTCGTATCGACCTTCCGTGCGCGCCCTCGGTCGGCGTCGACACGAAACCGGATGCTGACGTGGTGGAAGTCCCGTTTGCCGGATCTCAAAAGCAGCGTTTCGTACTGGTCGTCGATGACGACACCTTGGTTCGGGATGCCCTTGAACGCTGGCTTGGGTCGTGGGGCTGCCGAGTCACGTCGTGCGCCGACGCCGCCGCAGTTTCTGCTGCCCTCGGAATGATGCCGACCGCGCCTGATGCGCTGATCACCGATTGGCGTCTCCCTGGACCAAGCGATGGCCTGGAAGTGACGCGCATGGTGCGGGAGAGGTTCAGTCCCTCGCTGCCGACCATCCTCATCACGGGGGACGAATTCAACGATCTTAAAGAGTTGGCTACAAAACACCTTGTTGTCCTACTGCAAAAACCTGTCAGGCCGGCGGCTTTGCGAGCCGCTCTGTCGGCGCAATGGTCGCCTCTGGTTGCTCCGGCAAGCGTTGTCGAATGAACGTGCTAATCGTCGATGATCACCCCGTCTATCGCGACGGGCTGGCGGCGCTCCTGGTGCAGTTGTTTGCAGATGCGCATGTGACGCAGGCGAGCGACGTCCAAAGAATGTTTGAAGTTCTTGAGCAGGATCCGCGCATCGATCTGCTTCTACTCGATCTGGGTCTGCCCTCTGTCGGCGGTAGCGCGGCGCTGCCCCAATTACGCGTGCGCTTTCCAGCCATTCCGGTGGTAGTGATTTCCGCAACCGACGATTCGGCGGTTGCGGACGCCTGCATGGCGCAAGGCGCGAGCGGGTTCATTCCGAAGTCGGTCAGGCGTGAAGCGCTAGCCGCAGCGCTGCAGGCCGTACTCGACGGCGATGTGTACCTAGCCCCCACGTTCAGGCATGGCGCGCAAAGGTCCGCCTTGTCGGCGTTGACTCCACGGGAAACTGAGGTTTTGCGCAGGATAAGGGCCGGCGAGCCAAACAAGGTCATCGCCCGCCACCTAGGTATCTCCGAGGCGACAGTGAGAGCGCATTGCTCCGCTGTATTCCGGAGCTTTGGTGTCAACAGCAGAACACAGGCCATCGCGGAGGCTAACCGCCGCGGTCTTCTCAATACGGCGATGTAGCAGAAGGTTGTAAGCGTCCCGGCGCGGCACCTTGAAGGGCGGCAGCGAGATGCCAATGATGGTGTCCAATCTAAAACAAGCAGGCTGACCTCAATGGGTGTGGCGAGAAATCTTAACGGCGCGTTCGTCGGCGCGTTCGTCGGCGCTGTCGTCGGCGTTCTTGGCCGCCGTGCACCGGCACGACGATGTGTGGAATCGGCAAGGGAACCCTCGACTGTTCAGCTTGTCCGGCGGGTGCAAGCGTGAAGCAAGCGGGCAGGCCAACGGCCGGCATGGTCACCGTCAGGGGTGCCCGCGAGCACAACCTCAAGAATGTTGACGTCGATGTCCCGCGCGATGCGCTGGTGGTGTTTACCGGCGTCTCCGGCTCCGGCAAGTCGTCGCTGGCCTTCGGAACCATCTATGCGGAGGCCCAGCGTCGCTATTTCGAGTCGGTGTCTCCGTACGCCAGACGACTGATTGACCAGGTGGGAGTTCCCGACGTTGACTCTATAGAGGGGCTGCCACCGGCGGTTTCGCTTCAGCAGCAGCGCGGGACGCCCAATGCTCGTTCATCGGTCGGGAGCGTGACGACTCTCTCAAGCTTGGTGCGCATGCTGTATTCCCGGGCCGGAACATATCCTGCGCGCCAGCCGATGCTGTACGCCGAAGACTTCTCGCCGAACACGACGCAGGGTGCATGTCCTGCGTGTCATGGACTCGGGCGGATTTTCGAGGTCAATGAGCGGACGATGGTGCCGGACGACTCGCTGACCATTCGTCAACGAGCAGTGGCAGCTTGGCCAACCGCGTGGCAAGGCCAGAACCTGCGTGACATCCTCGTGACGCTAGGCTACGACGTCGACCTTCCGTGGAAAGACTTGTCGAAGAAGGACCGGGATTGGATCTTGTTCACAGAGGACAAGCCCACTGTGCCGGTCTATGCGGGCTTCACGCCGGCAGAGACACGCGCCGCGCTGCGCCGCAAGACAGAGCCCAGCTACCAAGGCACCTTTATTGGCGCACGCAGGCATGTGCTGCATACGTTCGCTACCTCCCAAAGTGCCCTGATGAAGAAGAGGGCGTCGCGCTTCATGGTCGGCAGCGCTTGCCCCACGTGCAAGGGGAAGCGGCTGAAACTCGAGTCGCTGTCCGTCAAGTTTGCAGGCTTCGACATCGGTGAACTGTCCAACATGTCGCTCGACCAAATGGCGCAAGCGTTGACGCCTGCTTCGCGCGGTGAGTTCGAGGCCGTCTCGGCGATTCAAGCCTCTGCGACGTTGAGTCGGGCCCGGGCTCGCGATGACACTGCCCGTCGCGTCTCGGCCGGGGGGTCCGCACATCGTGCCGCGCCCGACGCGCGCCGGACTCCGAACCTCTCGCAGGAGAAGCGCATCGCGGCACAGCGCATCACCACTGACGTGCTGGGGCGCCTGGCGTCGCTGCAGCGACTGGGATTGGGATATCTCTCGCTCGACCGTGGCACACCCACCCTGTCGCCAGGGGAGCTTCAGCGGTTGCGGCTGGCAACGCAGATTCGGTCGAACCTGTTCGGCGTCATCTACGTGCTTGATGAACCTTCAGCCGGCCTTCATCCTGCAGACAACGAAGCGCTGATGCAGGCACTGGATGAACTGAAACGGTCGGGCAATTCCATCTTCGTGGTGGAGCACGACCTCGACGTCATGCGGCGGGCCGACTGGTTGGTCGATGTCGGCCCCGACGCAGGCGAGCTTGGCGGCCACGTGCTCTACAGCGGTCCGCCTGACGGACTGGAAGCGGTTGCCGATTCGCACACCGCCAAGTATCTCTTCGGACCGCACTCTGGCGTCCTTAAAGTGCCGCGACCTCCGAAGAAGTGGTTGGACGTGCGGGGCGTCTCCCTCAACAATTTGCACGGGGTGGATGCAACGTTCCCGCTCCATGCGTTGACAGTGGTCACGGGAGTTTCTGGTTCTGGGAAGTCGAGTCTGGTTACCCGAGCGCTGGTCGAGATGGTGCTCGAGCATTTGGGCAGTGAGGCGGAAGAGATTGAGAGTGAACCGGACTCAATGGAACCCGAGGCGTTGACGCGTGCGGGAGGCCGCATTCACTTCGGCGCCGACGTGATCCGACGTCTCGTCCAAGTGAATCAAAAACCTATTGGTCGAACTCCACGCTCGAACCTTGCCACCTACACGGGTCTGTTCGACCACGTCAGGAAGCTCTTCGCACAGACCGAAGTCTCCAGGGTGCGCAAATATGACGCCGGCCGCTTCTCCTTCAATGTTGCCAAGGGTCGGTGCGAAACCTGCGAGGGCGAAGGCTCTGTATCCGTTGAGCTTCTATTCATGCCCAGCGTGTACGCCCCATGCCCGACCTGCCATGGTGCGAGGTTCAACGGTGCGACGCTGGAGGTCAAGCTGCGCGGCAAGTCGATTGCCGACGTGTTAAGCATGACGGTCGACGACGCTCATGCTTTCTTCGCGAACGACCACGTAGCGGCGAAGCCGCTGGCGCTGCTGAAGGACATAGGCTTGGGCTACCTCCGACTCGGGCAGCCAGCGACCGAGCTGTCCGGGGGAGAGGCGCAGCGCATCAAACTGGCGACCGAACTCCAAAGGTCGCAGCGAGGGGACGCGCTTTACGTACTTGACGAACCGACGACCGGTTTGCACGCGGCAGATGTCGACCGTTTGATGGTGCAACTCGAGCGGTTGGTGGATGCCGGCAACACGGTCATCGTCGTGGAGCACGACCTCAGGGTGATAGCTGCGAGCGACTGGGTAATCGACATGGGTCCCGGGGGCGGGAGTGCTGGAGGACAGGTCGTGGCGACCGGAACTCCGCGCGAGGTGTCACTGAATACGAAGAGCCGAACTGCGACCTACTTGCGAAGAGCACTTCAGAATGTTGGAGGGCACTGAGTGACCTTGCCACCGAGGCCATTGCTCAGGGAACTGATGCTGTTGCTGCGGACCAAAGAATCGCAACTTCCCTGATGACCCTGACTGATCTGTACGGTGTAGAACAGACAGGGCCCTCACTGGCATCGACTATGACAACAGTTTTAAATTAGTCTACTGGAGCTCATCATCGCCGATTCAACTTGCTGGGGCGAGACAGATCCGGCGCATCAGGAAATCGCAGCACGAACCTCATGAACGCGCAAGCGCCCACCCAGCCCGACGCCCTGATCCCCGAAAGCCTGCCTGTAGCCGCTGCCGAGGAGAGAGCCGAAGCGCCTGCTTTGGTAGCCAGCGTTGAAGGGGTTGTCCGGACTCGGCTGCTGACTGTGGTTGCCAGCGCCTTTGTGGTCGAAGTGGCTGCCCTGCTGTCGAGTGCGCAGATCAGCGTGGTGGTCGTGTGCGACGTCGCCGGTGCCGCAGCGGGCGTCATCACAGAGACGATCCTGGTGCGGCGCCTCGGCTTGGGCCAAGCCGATTTTTTTACCACGCGCACCGGTGACGTGATGACGTCCGTGTTCACGGCCTGCACTCCGCAAGACGTGCTGTCCGACGTGCTGGCGATGATGCATACGCGCGGACTCATCTACGTGCTGGTGTTGGGTGCCGACAAGCAGCCGCTGGGCGTCTTGAACGCGCGGGACGGCTTGCGGGCGTTGCTGGCGGCTGGCAATCAGGAAGAGGCGCTGTTGCGCAACTATGTCATGGGCATCGGCTACCAGTGACGTCGTCATGATGCGAAAAAGTTCTTCCGACGTCGGTGTGCAGAAAGCTCGAACCAAAAGCAAGTAACCCGGAAGCGAGTCATGGCGAAGAAGGACTTCAAGGTCGACGACGCGGTCGTCTGGAACAGCACGCAGGGCGAGGTGACTGGCAGCGTGAAGAAGAAGCTGACATCACCGACCGATATGGCGCACAAACCTGCGGCCTTGAAGCGGGTGAAAGCCGGGTGAATACGAACATGGCTCACGCGGCTGTCATGGAATTTAAAACGGCGGTCAACATGTCGCCGAAGGCGTTGACAGCGTGGCTGAAGACAGCGGAGTCCAAAGCCGTCGGCTCTAAAGCCACTGAAGGCAGTGAATCGGTCGGCCACCATTCGGGCAAGAAGATTGTCAAGTTGCTCGAAAAGGCAGAAGGCGAATTTACTGACGACGATTTCGCGCACGCCCGCAAGGTGGTGGGCTTCATTCACCGGCATCTGGCGCAGCGGCCCGCGACCGACATCATGCACAGCCGCTGGCGTTATTCGTTGATGAACTGGGGCCACGATCCTGAAGCAAACAGTTCCTGAGCGCCGTTCGCGGCGATCGCGCCGATCGACTTGATGCGGCGGTGCCAAAGGCGCAGGTCCGCAGTCGCCCATTGAAGCGAAAATGACGCAGTCCCCTCGAACCCGCACGGAAACCGACAGCTTCGGCCCTATCGACGTGCCGGGGGATGCTTTGTGGGGCGCGCAGACCGCACGCAGCCTGCACTTCTTCGCCATCGGCGAGCAGCGCATGCCGTTGGCCATCGTGCATGCGCTGGCGCAGGTCAAGCGCGCCGCAGCCGAGGTGAATGCCGATCTCGGTCTGCTCGCGCCCACGCGGGCGGCAGCCATCGCAGCCGCTGCAACGCGCATCGCCACGGGCGACCTGGACGCGCAATTCCCCTTGTCGGTGTGGCAGACCGGCTCGGGCACGCAAAGCCACATGAACGTCAACGAGGTCATCGCCCACCTTGCCACCCGTTCGCTCGACGTAGCCGATGGCGCCCAGGTCGCCGGGCGTCGCGTGCACCCGAACGACGACGTGAACCTGGGGCAGTCGTCCAACGACGTGTTCCCGACCGCTATGCACATTGCTGCCGTGCTGGGTGCGCGGCCGCTGCTGGCGTCGCTGGCGGCCTTGCGTGCGGCACTGCGCGACAAGGCCGAAGCGTTCCGGGGCATCGTCAAGGTCGGCCGCACCCATCTGCAGGACGCCGCGCCAGTCACCGTCGGTCAGGAATTCGGCGCTTACGACGCGCAGCTTGCGCTGGCCGAAGCGGCCATCGGCCGGGCGCTGCCCGATGTGCACGCGCTGGCCATCGGCGGCACGGCGGTGGGCACCGGGCTCAACACGCACCCGGAATTCGGCGCCCGTGTTGCTGCGGTGCTGGCCCGACGACTGGATGCCCCCTTCGTCGTGGCCGACAACCTCTTCGCCGCGATGGCCGGGCACGAGGCGCTGTTGGGCCTGCATGGCGCACTCAGGACCCTTGCCGTGGCACTGAACAAGATCGCCAACGACATTCGCCTGATGGGCAGCGGACCGCGTGCCGGGTTGGGCGAACTGAAGCTCCCGGCCAACGAACCGGGCAGTTCGATGATGCCGGGCAAGGTCAACCCGACGCAGGTGGAGGCGCTGACGATGGTCTGCGCCCAGGTCATGGGCCACGACGTAGCCATCGGCATCGCCGCGGGCCAGGGGCAGTTCGAACTCAACGTCTACAAACCGCTGATCGCATTGAACATGCAAGACAGCCTGCGCCTGCTGGCAGACGCCATGACAAGCTTCCGCGCCCATTGCATCGAGGGCATCGAGGTGAATGCCGAACGGGCGCAGGCGCTGGTCGCGCACTCGTTGATCGGTGTGACCGCACTGGTGCCGCACATCGGATACGACCGCGCCAGCCGAGTCGCCCGCCATGCGCATGCCCACGACCTGGGCTTGAGGCAGGCTGCGTTAGAGGCCGGCGGCATCACCGCTGCGGATTACGACGCCTGGGTTGGCGACGCTGAACCTGCAGGACGGCTGGTCCGATGAAGATCATTTGCCGCAAAGGTTGCCGGGCCGATCGTGCCTGGGGCGCGTTGGACATTGCGCATTGCCAGCATGAAGGGCGCCACCACGCGCTTGCATCGGACCGACCCGCCGTATCGCTGGCATGCCAAGGACGGCGAAGAAGTGTGTGCCGTGCTCTATGGCCAGGAACGCACCGACGATCCACGAGGTGGGTCGCATCCTCTTTCACATTCATCTCTTTCCCCAAAAGCGAGTCGTCATGAAAGTTCAAGCCTACATCTCCTTCAGTGGCCACTGCGAAGAGGCGTTGGAGTTCTACAAGAAGTGCATCGGTGCTGAAGTCACCGGCCTGATGCGCTGGAAGGAAAGCCCCGACGCGGCCATGAAGGTGCCGCCCGGTTATGAAGAAAAGATCATGAACGCCGCCTTTCGCATCGGCGAAACGGAATTGATGGCCGACGACGGCATGGGCGACAAGCCCGCAGAGTTCAAGGGGATGACGCTCGCGATCGAGGTGGCTGACGATGCCGAGGCCAAAAGCGTTTTCACGGCGCTCGGTGAAGGCGGCATTGTCACGATGCCGTTGATGAAGACGTTCTGGACCTCTTCGTTCGGCATGCTGACCGACAAATTCGGCGTGCCCTGGATGGTCAATGTGGCAGCTGCCGAGGCGTGAGCCTGCCACCGCCATGATCACGACCCCACTCACATCGGCCATTGACCTGGCAAGCCAAAACGGCGTGCGCTTTGCGAATGAAAGCGCGGATTAGCGGCGCGCGCGTGACGCACTGCTGGCCGAGGAGATCGAACTTCGGCGTCACATTGAGCGCGTGGCACAGCAAAGACGCGACCTGCCACCCGGTGGCCCCGTGCCCAAGAATTACGCGTTCGTCGGCGAGAACGGCCCTGTCCATTTCGCCGACTTGTTCGGCGACAAGCAAACGCTGGCGATCTACAGCTACATGTACGGGCCCAAGCGCGAGCAGCCTTGCCCAATGTGCACGTCGTTGATGGCCGCCTGGGACGGTGAAGCGCTCGACGTCGAGCAGCGTATTGCGCTGGTGATGGTGGCGCGCTTGCCGATCGAGCGCCTGTTGGCGATGAAGCGGCAGCGCGGCTGGCAGCATCTCAGGCTGTACTCGGATGTCGACGGCGACGTTACCCGTGACTACGTCAGCGCCGACGACGCAGACATGCCGGCTGTCAATGTCTACACCCGCCGCGACGGCAGCATTCGCCACTTCTGGAGTGGCGAGATGGGCGGCAGCGCGGCCGATCCGGGCCAGGACCCGCGCGGCGCACCCGACCTGATGCCGCTGTGGACGATCCTTGACAACACACCCGAAGGGCGCGGGAGCGACTGGTATCTAAAGCTCGAGTACGGTGGCCGGGGGCCTGCGCGAGTCGGCACGACCAGCGCCTAAGCCGGCGCATCCGGATCCGATTGCGCCGAAAGGATCGCCCGCGAAGCTACTCGATGTTCTGCACCTGCTCGCGCATCTGTTCGATGGCGACTTTCATCTCAACCGCCAGTCCGGTCAGTTCCAGCGCCGCGCTTTTGCTGCCCAGGGTATTGGCTTCGCGTTGCAACTCCTGGATCAGGAAGTCCAGGCGCTTGCCCAGTTCACCTCCCGCCGTGAGCAGGCGCTCGATCTCGTCGAGGTGGGATGCCAGGCGGGTCAGCTCCTCGGCCACGTCGATGCGGATGGCGTAGCTGGCGGCTTCGCTCAAGGCCCGTTCGCGCAAGGCGTCGGGTGCGACGGTGGCTGCCGCGTTTGCGCCTTGTATCGCTTCTTGCCAGCGGTCCAGAAAACGCTGCTGCTGGCGTTGCACGACGGCAGGCACCAGCGGCACGGCCTGGGCGGCCAGTTCGCGCAGGCGGCCGACGCGGTCCATCAGCATGGTCGCCAGGCGTGCGCCTTCGCGGGCACGGGCATCGGCCAACCCTTGGATGCACTGGCGCGCGGCAGCCAGCGCGGCGTCGTCCAACTTGACCGCGGCCGTGCCACCCCGGCACCATTGCATCACTTCGTTCACCGACAAAGGGCGCGCGTTGGGCAACCAACCCTGCACCGTGCCTTCCAGCCTGGACAAACGGTTTAACTGGTCCGGGTTGGGCGCCGGCCAGGCGTCGTCTGCATCGTGCGAGCTGGCCACCCGAAGCTCGATCTTGCCGCGGCGAAAGCCCGCCGAAAGCAGCTCGCGCAACGCAGGTTCCAGGCCGCGTAATTCGTCCGGCAGCCGCAACGACAGGTCCAGAAAGCGGCCATTCACCGAGCGTGCTTCCACCGTCACCGCAGCGCCGCCTGCAGCCGCTTGCGCCGAGGCGTTGGCATACCCCGTCATGCTATAAACAGTCATCGCGCGCACGCCTCAACAAGAGTTAGATCGATTATGTCAAAGCCCAAACCCGCGCCGCTGCCGTCGGGCACCGTGGTCGGGGGCTACCAGATCGTCAAAAAGCTCGCCGCGGGCGGCTTCGGGGTGGTGTATCTTGCCGAGGGCGAAAACCAGCATCTCGTCGCGATCAAGGAGTATCTGCCGTCTTCGCTGGCAGAACGGTCGCCTGGCGAATTGACGCCTCGCGTCAAGCCCGACAAGCAGCCGCTGTACCGCCTGGGCTTGAAGAGCTTCTTCGAAGAAGGGCGGTCACTCGCGCAGATCAGCCACCCCAGCGTGGTCAGCGTGCTGAACTTCTTTCGCGAGAACGAAACCGTCTACATGGTGATGAACTACCTGCAGGGCGACACGCTGCAGGATTTCATCGTCACCGCGCGTGATCTCAAGCGCGACAAGGTCTTTCGCGAAAGCTCGATCCGCAGTCTGTTCGACGAAATCCTGCGCGGTTTGCGCATCGTGCACCAGCACAAGATGTTGCACCTGGACATCAAGCCGGCGAACATCTTCGTCACCAACGAAAACAAGGCCGTGATGCTGGACTTCGGCGCCGCGCGCGAGGTGTTGAGCAAGGAAGGCAACTTTATCCGGCCGATGTACACCCCCGGGTTCGCGGCGCCCGAGATGTACCGCCGCGACGGGACCTTGGGCCCGTGGACCGACATCTACGCCATCGGCGCCTGCATCTACGCCTGCATGCAGGGCTACCCGCCCAACGACGCACCGCAGCGGTTGGAGAAAGACCGCCTGGCGCTGAGTCTGTCGCGCTTGCGCAATGTGTATTCCGACAACCTCATCGAAGTCACCGAGTGGTGCATGTCGCTGGACCCGTTGAGCCGGCCGCAAAGCGTGTTTGCGCTGCAAAAGGAGTTGGCCCGCGAGACCGAGCGGCGCTATACCAAGCTGAGTTTCGGCGAGCGGCTGAAGCTGCAGCTGGAGACCATCAAGACCGGAGCCAAGACATGACTGCGCCGGCTAACGTGGGTTCCAGCCCATGAAGTTCACGGTCTATCAAGTCAGCCGCAAGGGCGGGCG
>ENA-OBIT01000246-OBIT01000246.1-metagenomes-genome-assembly--contig:-NODE-246-length-23589-cov-5.47404_pt1 | contig 23589 bp, 22 predicted proteins | sample MGYA00153386_OBIT01 | MGnify analysis MGYA00153386
CGGGCTCGGCCCAGCCGTTCTTCTGCTGCGCGGCGCGGAAGTTGTTCCACAGCCCGATGATCTTGCCCGGCACGCAGGGCGGCAGCCAGGCCAGGCCGGCCAGCGGCACACGCTCGCCGGTGGGGAGCAGGTCTGGGTCGGTGAACAGATCACCTTTGTGGACGAGCACCTCGTCGCCTTCGATGCGGCCCAGCGTCGCCTGGCCGTGGTGGATGAAGCGGGTCCAGCGCATGTCTCGGGTCTCCTCGTCGCGCAGTTCAGGCCAGGGCTTCGTCCAGCACTTCCACCCAATGCATCACGGGCGTGGGGGTGCCCGTCTGCAGGTGCTGGATGCAGCCGATGTTGGCGCTGACGATGACCTGCGCGTCCAGCGGCGCCAGATTCGCCAGCTTGCGGTCGCGCAGTTGTTTCGACAGCCCGGGCTGCAGCACGCTGTAGGTGCCGGCCGAGCCGCAGCACAGGTGGCTTTCGCTGCCGGCCACCTTCACGTCGAATCCCAGCGCGCCCAGGTGAATCTCGACCCCGCCGCGCAGCTGCTGGCCGTGTTGCAGCGTGCAGGGCGGGTGGAAGGCCAGCCGCTGCGTCTTGATGCCTTTCAGCTTGGGCAAGAGCCGCGGCACCAGATCGGGCAGCAGCTCGCTGAGGTCGCGCGTGAGCTCGCTCACCGCCCGCGCCTTGTCGGCGTAGTCGGCGTCGTGGGCGAGCGCGTGGCCGTAGTCCTTGACGGTAACGCCGCAGCCCGAGGCGTTCATCACGATGGCTTCCACCTTGCCCTGCGACGTGAGCCCCTGCACCAGCGGCCACCAGGCGTCGATATTGCGGCGCATGTCGGCCAGGCCGCCTTCGGTGTCGCTCAAGTGCGTGCGCAGTGCGCCGCAGCAGCCGGCACCGTCGGCCACCAGCGTCTGGATGCCGGCGGCGTCGAGCACGCGCGCCGTGGCCGAGTTGATGTTGGGCGCCATCGTCGGCTGCACGCAGCCCAGCAGCATCAAGACCTTGCGGGCGTGTTCGCGTTGCGGCCACTGGTGGGCGCGCGCGCCGCTGCGCGCCGGCACCTTGGCCTTCAGCGCCGCGGGCAGCAGCGGGCGCACCAGCTGGCCCAGTTTCATGGCCGGGCCGAACAGGGGCGAGGTCAGCCCTTCCTTCAGCGCGCCGCGCAGCAGGCGCTCGCCCAAGGGCCGTTGCACGCGTTCTTCGACGATCTTGCGGCCGATGTCGACCAGATGGCCGTACTCCACGCCGCTGGGGCAGGTGGTTTCGCAGTTGCGGCAGGTCAGGCAGCGGTCCAGGTGCAGCTGCGTGCTGCGCGTGACGGGCGCGCCCTCGAGCACCTGCTTCATCAGGTAGATGCGGCCGCGCGGACCGTCGAGTTCGTCGCCCAGCAGCTGGTAGGTGGGGCAGGTGGCGTTGCAGAAACCGCAGTGCACGCACTTGCGCAGGATGGCCTCGGCGGCCTCGCCATCGAGGGTGCCCTTGAATTCAGGAGCGAGATTGGTTTGCATGCGTTTGTTCGCGGGCACCTTCAGTGCAGTTGGTAGGCCAGCGCCCAGTAGTGTTCCCAGGCGTGCCAGGCGGCGGCGTGCGCGCGCGGGCCCAGGCGCGCGATGGCTTCTTCGGGCGTGGGAAAGTTCTTCAGGACCTCGTGCACCGAGCCGTCGTCCAGGGTGCGGTTCTGGTACGTGTTGCCGGCGTCGTCTGTGCGGGTCAGGGTCGTGCTTTGTTCCCGCACGAAGCGGTTGTCCAGCATCACCACCACGCTGCCCGGTGCCAGGCGCAGGTGCAGCAGCGCGAGCCAGACGTCCAGGCGCTGCAAGGGCACATGGCTCCACCAGCAGCCCGTGAAGGCGGCGTTGAAGGGGCCGCGCGTCTCGGGAACGTCCAACGTGTAGGCATCGACCGTGGCAAAGCGCACCTTGCCCGCCGGCAGCGGCTTGGTGCGCGCGATGGTCATGGTTTCCGGGTTTAGGTCGCTGGCAAGCCAGGACCGGCAATCGCGCGCGCCATACGGCGTCCACCAGCCGGTGCCGCAAGCCACTTCGAGCACGTCTCGGCCCTGAAACTGGTCCGACAGCCAGCCTTCCATCTCGCGCAGGTCTTGCTGGCGCTCCGGCTTGAAGTAGACGCGCTCGTAGTACGCCGCCCGCTGGGCGTAATAGGTTTGCATGCCGGTGATGACCTCGTCCTGCACGTTCACAAGCCCAAGTACAGGCGGCCGGGGTTGAACACGCCGTCGGGGTCGAAGGCGGACTTAAGCTGGCGGTGGATGCGGTCCAGCGGCGGCTGCAGGGGCGTGAACACGCCGGCGCTCTTGTCATGGGCGCGGAACAGCGTGGCGTGCCCGCCCGCGACGCCAGCAGCTTCGCGCAGCACGGCGGCCGGCGCGCTGGTGCACAGCCAGCGTTGCGCGCCGCCCCACTCCATCAGCATCTCGCCCGACAGCTTCAGCGGTGGCGTGGTGGCGGGCACCGACAGGCGCCACAGCCGGGCACCGCGCTGCACCGCCAGTGCGGCGGCGGCGTAGAACTCGTCGCCGTGGTCGCGCAGGCCGGCCCAGAAGCCGGCCGCAATGTCGGCCTGCACGACCTCGCCGCCGAGCTTTTCGTGTGCCGACCGCACGGCGGCCACCGCGCCGGACAGGCGCAGCACCAGCGTGCCTTCCCACCAGGCCGTGGCGTTCAGCGGCAGGGGCAGACCGCCCCATTCGTTCATGCGCTGGATGGCCTGCGCCTCGTCCAGCTCCAGGCGCAGCGTGAGCGTGGCCGGGGCCTGCGGCAGCACCTTGAGCGAGACCTCGCAGATCACCCCGAGGCAGCCCATCGAGCCGGCCAGCGCACGCGACACGTCGTAGCCGGCCACGTTCTTCATCACCGTGCCGCCGAAATTGAGCAGTTCGGCGCGGCCGTTGAGCAAGGTCGCGCCCAGCACGTAGTCACGCACGCCGCCCACCGCCGCCCGGGCCGGGCCGGCCAGGCCCGAGGCGACCATGCCGCCGACCGAACCGTCCGGGGCGAAGCGCGGCGGCTCGAACGGCAAGCATTGCCCGCACTCGGCCAACGCCGCTTCAAGCTGCGCCAGCGGCGTGCCGCCCCGCACGGTGACGACGAGCTCGCTGGGCTCGTAGCTGCTGATGCCGGACAGGCCCGTCACGTCGAGCGGCTCGCCGCGCGGCGCCTCTCCATAAAAGGCCTTGGTGCCGCCGCCCTGGATGTCCAGTGGCGTCTTGTCGGCGCACGCTGCACGCACGCGCTCGACCAGAGCGGCCAGCGCCGCGTCCACTAGAAGCGCTCCAGTTCCGGGAATGCCAACAAGCCGCGCTTGACATGCATGCGGCCGTACTCGGCGCAGCGCTGCAGCGTGGGGATGACCTTGCCCGGGTTCAGCAGCGACAACGGGTCGAACGCGCGCTTCAGGGCAAACATCTGCTCGCGTTCGGCGTCGCTGAACTGCACGCACATCGAGCTGAGCTTTTCCACGCCCACGCCGTGTTCGCCGGTGACGGTGCCGCCCAGGGCGACGCTGGTCTCCAGAATGTCGGCGCCGAAGAGTTCGCAGCGGCGCAACTGGTCGGGGTCGTTGGCGTCGAACAGGATCAACGGGTGCAGGTTGCCGTCGCCGGCATGGAAGACGTTGCAGCACTTCAGGCCGTACTTGACTTCCATCTGCGCGATGGCCAGCAGGATGTCGGCCAGACGCTTGCGCGGGATGGTGCTGTCCATGCACATGTAGTCGGGGCTGATGCGCCCGCTGGCCGCGAAGGCGTTCTTGCGCCCGCTCCAGAACTTCAGGCGCTGGGCTTCGTCCTTGCTGACTTCCATGCGCGTGGCGCCCGCGCCTGAGAGCACGTCCAGCATGCGGTCGATCTCCTCGGCCACTTCCTCAGGCGTGCCGTCGCTTTCGCACAGCAGGATGGCCGCAGCGCTCAAGTCGTAGCCGGCGTGCACGAAGTCCTCGACTGCCGCCGTCATCGGCTTGTCCATCATCTCCAGGCCCGCCGGGATGATGCCGGCGGCAATGATGGCGGCTACCGCATCGCCCGCCTGACGGATATCGTCGAAGCTGGCCATGATGCAGCGCGCCAGTTGCGGCTTGGGCACCAGCCTCACGGTGACTTCGGTGGTCACCGCCAGCATGCCTTCGCTGCCCACCACCAGCGGCAGCAGGTCCAGGCCCGGGCTGTCCAGCGCCTCGGAGCCGAACTCCACGGCCTGGCCTTCCACCGTGTAGCCGCGCACGCGCAGCACGTTGTGCAGGGTCAGGCCGTACTTCAGACAGTGCACGCCGCCGGAGTTTTCGGCCACGTTGCCGCCGATGGTGCAGGCGATCTGGCTCGACGGGTCCGGCGCGTAATACAGGCCGTGCGGTGCGGCGGCCTCGCTGATGGCCAGGTTGCGCACGCCGCACTGCACGGTGGCGGTGCGGGCGTGGGTGTCGATGCGCACGATCTTGTTGAACTTGGCCAGGCTCAACGTCACGCCAAGCCGGTGCGGCAACGCGCCGCCCGACAGCCCCGTGCCGGCCCCGCGCGCCACCACCGGTACCTGCAGGGCGTGGCAGGCGCGCAGCACGGCGGCCACCTGCGCCTCGGTCTCGGGCAGCACTACCACCAGCGGCAGCTCGCGGTAGGCCGTGAGACCGTCGCACTCGTACGGCACCGTGTCTTCACGTTGCCACAAGAGGGCGTGCGCGGGCAACACGGCGGCCAGGGCGGCCACCACCTCGGTTTGGCGGGCGGTGCGCTCTGCTTGCCCAACGGCCGCCGGTGCCACAGGCGAATTCATGATCGGACTCCCTTGGTTGCACGGGCATTGCCTACCCGGAACGGGACTTTACGACGTGTCACGAACTCGCGATCTCACTTCGCTGTCGGTGCGGGGTCATCACGGTTTTTACGCAGGCGCAGCCAATGCCTGCCCATCGCAGCGCGGCAAGGCGTCAACGCCGCCCGCTGTCGCAGTCGATGACCAGCAGCCCGGCATCCGACCGGGGCAGGTCGACTTGCGGGCTCGGGCAGCGCGTGATCTTGGGTACCAGCGCCTGGGCGTGGTAACGGCCCGGTGGCGCGGGGATGGCGAACCGGCCCTGCAGGTCGGTCACCGCCTGGCCGACAACCCGGCCGTCGACGCCAAGCAGTTGCACGGTGATATTGGCAAACGGCACCGACGGGCAGAGCTGGCTTTCGCCAGGCTGCGCACAACCGCCACCCCACGACGCGGCAGGCGCTGGCGCCTGATCACATCGTTCCGCATCGCCGCCTGCTGCCAGCGCACAAGCCCGCCAGGCCCAGCGCCAGCAACAGTGCGCTGCTCAACTTGGGCACCGGAGACACCTCTTACAACACCGCGCAGTCCAACGGGTACGGATTGACCTGGGGCGTGGTGGCGACACCTTCAACGCTGTCGAAGTTTTGTGTGGCTGCAAACTTCTAGTCCAGCGGCGGCACGGCTGCCGACGCGGCACCGGCCGTCAACGCAAGAAGCGCCGCAAAGAAGGCGGGGCGCAACTTCATGCCGCGCCGCGGCGCCGACGCGTCGCGATGCCCACCACACCCAGACCCAGAGCCATCAGCGCGTAGGTGGCGGGCTCAGGTACCACCGTGACGGCTGCGATATAGGTGTGCCAGTTGGCGCGGATATTCGAGCCGTTTTGCGCGCTACTGAAGTCATCCCAAGGTGCGGCGTACTCACCGATGGCCCAGAACTTGTAGGGATCGCCGGGATCGAGTGTGACCGCAGCATAGTCGCCCCAGCGCTGGCGGCACAGCGTGTCCACGGTGGTCTGGGCACCGCAGCGGTAGTCGCCCACGTCGCTGACCCGGAACATCAAGTCGGTGCCCACCTGCGACAGGGCACCCGCTCCGTTGTCTTTCAGGACCCGACCCATGAAACTGATGCGGCCGTCGGCTTTGCCATCGACGTTGAGGTCAGCGGTTTGACTGCCCGAGCGGTTAAAACCGATGACCACGTCGCCAAAGCTGTTGACCGCCAAGGAACCCTGGTAGTAGTCGAAACTGCCGCCGCTGATGGTCCCCTGGCTGAGCGTTGTCAGCGTCGCCGCGTCAATCACGTAGTAGCGCAGTTCGGTAAAGGCATTGGCTGCAGCCACACCGGTGGGCGTGACGGTGTGAATGCCGTAGATCTTGCCGTTCGCTTCGTAAACGCTCGCCGACACGCGGTCGTCCAGCGTGACGACCAGCCGGTTGCTGCTGTTATCGACAGCGCCCGGCAGGATGTCGGGCTGGCGGGCCGGGTTGTTGAAGTCGTAGCCCGGGCGATTCAGGTCTACAACTGCCGTCTGTGTGGCCACCGCACCGTTCACACCATCGACCCGGTAAGCGAACACGTCGGACTGATCGCGGCTGACGGTGAACACACTGCTGCTGTTCCCCGTGTTGCCCTGCCAGTTGGTCGCGCCCTGGATAGTGAAGCCGCGATCGTCCTGTGCCGCGGTCGTGGTGAAGGTGCTCATGTTGGCGACCGTCGGCGCGCCGCCAAACAGATCTGCCTTGGGAATGGAGAACAGGCTGGTGCCGAGGAAGGTGCTGCCGCTGTAATTGTTCGTACCGATCAGCACGCCGTTCTGAGTGACCGAGAGCGTAGGGTAATCAAGCACCCCTATGCCGACTTGCGCCGAAATTTTGGTTGTCTTCCAGGTACCCAACGCATTGTCGGTGTCGGACACCGCGATGCAGACCTCGGCGACATTGGCACAGAAGCCATTCATGATCCAGCGGTTGGTATAGAGGTCGAACAGCACGCGCTGGTCACCTGCGCTTCCGGACTGGCCCTTCGAAGCCCAGAATGGGCTCATACCCACCCGGGACAGGACGGCGCCGCTGGACTTGTCGTAGACCGTGACACTGCCGTTCGTGGATTCCAGATACTGCGTGGTGCCGGCGGCTCCCATGGTGTCAGGCACACGGAAGGCACCGTTCAGAAACAGGTTGTTCTTCTGCGAGGTTCCTTCAAAGCCTGTCCAGGTGGTTTGAGCCTGCGCTGAGCTGGACAAGGTGACCAGAGCTGCCATGGCGAGCTGGTGGCGGGTGGGAAGCGTCATGTTCATAAGCTATTCCTCAAAGCATCAACCTTCTTAAGTTACCTGAACTTACGCTTGAGCGCCCCACTCGTTCGCGGGGAATGCGCTCTTGGTGTTTTCCCTGATCGCGTCAGCGACGGCGCGTTCACCCCGCAGCAAATACCGTCAGCACCCCGGAGTAGCCGTAAACGTGATGGCGCGCGATCTCGCCAGCGGCGAAGAAACCCGCCAGCGGCACGTCGCCCAGCGCGTGCTGGACGATCTTCAACTCGGCCGAGGGCCCGCCGAAATGCGGCCCGCCGCGGCCGGCGCAGCTGATGTACAGGGCGCCTGCGATGCGTCTGGCCGGTGCCGGCGCGGCGCCGCCGGGCGCCGTGGTTTCGCTGAATTCTTGCGCCGATTCGAGCTCTTCGCGGATCTCGCTGCACACGCGCACGAGGTCGCGCCGCGCCGCGGCCACGTCGCGCTGGCAAAAGGCCAGGCGCATGCCGGGCAGCACCCGCTCGGCCACGGCCACGGCCTGGCGCGCCGGGTCCAGCCCCAGGATGTGGCGCACCCGGGTGTCGGCCCCGAACTGGCCGCCCCGCGCTATGGCGGTGTCGTGCTCGTTGGTCAGGCCCACCAGGGTGCCGCGCAGGCGCGGCAGCAACACGCGCGGGTCGTCCAGGTCGGCCAGCCCCAGGTCGGACAGCAGCAGCGGCAACGCAGGCTGGCCGTCCAGCATGGTGACGACCTGGCCCTCGACCGCGGTGATGCGCCGCGTCGGCCCCACCGGCTGGCAGCCCTGCGTGACGCGCGACACCAGGGCCACGTCGCGCGTGAAGGCCACGCCCGACATGCCGCCCTGCCAGACCCCGCCGGCGATGTGCACCGCCCGCGCCCGCGAAGAGGCCAGGCCGCCGAACAGGTAACCCGAGTCGGTGCGGTCGCTCATCTCGGCGATCATTTCGGCGATGTCGGGCGTGCTGGCGTCGGCATGCACCAGCGCGCTGTAAGGCGCGATGCGGCGCAGCTTGCGCGCGCCAGAGAACACCTCGAAACGGCCCGCCGGCATGGGCATCAGCATCAGCACCAGGCCGGGCTCGTCGAAATACTCCACGCCGCTGGCACACACGCCCACGCCGACGCTGCCCACCCACGCCACGCCCGGCCACTGCAATTGCAGTCGGTCGTACAAGGCATCGGCATGTTCGGCGTAGTAGTCGGTGAAGTAAACGAGGCCCAGCGACAGCGGTCCGACACCGCTGGCATCGTGCGCGGGCTGGCGGGCTTCGATCTGCGCGCCGGCCAGGGCCAGGGCGGTCCGCCAGTCGGGGTGCGTGGCATGTCCGACCAGAAAGCCCGGCATGGCGTGGTGGTTCGCGGTGGCACCCGGCACGCGCACGCCTAGCGCGTGCGCTTTGGCGCGGCCCTGGCAGCAGTCTTGGCAGCAGTCTTGGCCACGGCGGGCGCGGCGCGCACCGTGCGGGCTGCGGCCGGGGCAGGTGACGCTGCCGGCTTGGGCGCGGCGGCGGCAGAGTCCTTCATGGCCTGGGCGGCCAGGTCGGTGAACTGCTGGGTCAGCGCGCCCCACCACTGCAACGGGTCGACGGCAGGCGGGCCGGTCGGCGCAGGCTGAGATACAGACGCAGGCGCAGATGCAAATGCAATTGCATCTGACGTGCGCATAGACGGTGCCGGCGCAGGGGCAACCGGGGCTGGCGTGGGCGCAGCCGCAGCCGGCACGCTGATGCGCAGCGAGTCGCGCAGGTCGGCCATCGGCAGATTCATGGTCTGCAGCGTGGACAGCGTCATGCGCTGCACTTCCAGTGCCTGGATGGTGGTGCCCAGCAGACGCGCGTTCTGTTCCAGCCAGAACTGCACCGTACGCAATTCACCGATGCGCTTCTCGATCTCTTTCGGGTCCAGTGTGGGCGCCACCCACTGGCCCATGGCCGGCAGAGCAGCACTGCTGTTCTTCATCAGCCCCTGAAGGAAATGAAAGCCCGGCACCATCGCCGCCAGATCGAACGTACCTGCCATCACTGCCTCCGCTTGCCTTCGAGCCGATCATTGTGCGCCCGGCGCGAGGTCGATGCGCAGCGTGCCGCCATCCTGCTGCAGGCGCAATCGGCCCAGCACATCCATGCCCAGCAGTGGCGATGTCAGCCCCGGCAGGGCCACCATGCGCAACCGCGTGGCGGTGACGCCGCCTTGCAGCGCCAAGTCGCCCACCACCACGTCACCGGTGGCCACGCCGTTGGCCGTGCGCGACTGCACGCGGCCCTGCACCGGCAGGCCCAGCTCGCGCGCCAGAGTTTGCGGAATGGCCGTGCCGGTGGCGCCGGTGTCGACGAGGAACTCGACCTCGCGGCCGTTGATGCGCCCGGGCCAGTGGTAGTGGCCGTCGGGCGCGCGGCGGATCTCGATGGTCTGGCCCTGCACGACGAACTGCGTCGCCCGCCCGCGCGCCTGCCAGGCCTGGATGGCCATGAACACGCCCAGCGCCAGCAGCAGCCAGACCGTGCCGTGCTTGAGCCAGCTCGGCAGTTCGTTCACGTTCGGCAGACGCGGCCGTTCACGCCGGCCGGGCGGCGGGAACGACTCATTGAACGACGCACTGAGCGACGCGCTGCTCGATCGCGCCGAAGACGCTCTGGCCGCCTTGCCCGAGCATCTCGATGCGGATGGTGTCGCCGAACTGCATGAAGGCGGTCTTGGGCTGGCCGCCTTCGATGGTCTCGATGGCGCGCCGCTCGGCGATGCACGACACGCCATGGCTCCAGTCCTTGTTGCTCACGGTGCCGCTGCCCACGATGCTGCCGGCGCGCAGGCGGCGCGTCTTGGCCACGTGCGCAATGAGCTGACCGAAGTGAAAGCCCATCTCCGAACCGGCCTCGCACAGGCCGACGCGCTGGCCGTTCCAGCGGCTTTCGAGCGCCAGGTGCACTCGCCCGCCCTGCCAGGCCGGGCCCAGCTCGTCGGGCGTGACGGCCACGGGCCCGAAGGCGGTGGCGGGCTTGCTCTGCACGAAACCGAAATTCTTGGCCAGCTCGGCCGGGATCAGGTTGCGCAGGCTCCAGTCGTTGACCAGCATCAGCAGGCGCACGCTTTCCAGCGCGCTCTCGGCAGTGCATCCACTGGCGACGTCGCCGGTGACGACGGCGATCTCGGACTCGAAGTCGATGCCCCAGTCGGTGCTGGCAAAGGCGACGTCGTCGCAGGGGCCCAGGAAGTCGTCGCTGCCGCCCTGGTACATCAGCGGGTCCAGCGAGAAGCTGGCCGGCATGTCGGCGCCGCGCGCCTTGCGCACCAGCTCGACATGGTTCAGGTAGGCCGATCCGTCGACCCACTGGTAAGCGCGTGGCAGCGGCGCCATGCAGGCACGGGGGTCGAATGCGAAGGCATGGCGCGCCTTGCCGCCGTTGAGCGTGGCGTAAAGGTCTTCGAGCTGCGGGCTGACGAAGTTCCAGTCGTCCAGCACGCGCTGCAAGGTAGAAGCGGCGCCGGTGGCGAAGTGGGCGCTGGCCAGGTCGCGTGACACGACTACGAGCTGGCCGTCGCGCGATCCGTCCTTCAAGGTAGCGAGTTTCATGCGTGCGGGGGACCGTTCGGGCTGGAGTGGGCTTGGGGTGGGCTGAAGGTGGACGCAGCAGGCGCTATTGTCGCGGCATGCCTGCCCCGGCCGAGTCCCCCACCGCGCCCGTGCGCCCGCCACGCTGGCCGCAAGCCGCGCTGCTGGCCTGCGCCGTGCTGTTGCTGCACGCCGGCGCGCTGCAAGGAATCACGACGCCGCTGCCAGCCGCCCCGCGCACGGCGGCGCCGGGCGTCTTCCAAGTGCGCCAGATCGTGCCCGTCGCGCCCGCCGAAGCGGCGACTGCAGCGACTGCAGCGACTGCAGCGACTGACACTGGCGTGGAACGGCCTGCGCCCGCCACCCCCGGCGACCGGTCAGTTGCGCGGCCCGAACCGACCCATCCACCTGACGCCGCGCCGTTTATCGCCGCGCCGCCCGCCGCCGCCAACCCGTCGTCGGCGCATGCACCCGCAGCCACCGCGCCCGGCACGCAGGTGCCGACCTACGCCACTCAACCCGCGCCACCCACCACCCTGGTCTACGAAATGCAGCGCGGCGAGCGCACCGGGCAGGCCGAACTGCGCTGGCGTCCGGGCAACGGGCACTACGAGCTGGAACTCGATGCCAGCGGCTTCGGCCCGCGGGCCCCGGGGTCGGCCAGCATGGGCGCCTTCGACGCCGCCGGACTGGCACCCGAGCGCCATGTCGACCGCCGGCGCGGCCGCGACCAGCGGGCCGTGAACTTTCAGCGCGGCGGCGGCTTCATCAGCTTCAGCGGGCCGCAGCTGACGCACAGCCTGCAGCCAGGCGCGCAGGACCGCTTGAGCTGGATGCTGCAGTTGCCCGCCATCCTGCAGGCCAACCCGCTGCTGGCAACCGAGGGCGCGCAGGTCAGCCTGTGGGTGGCCAGTGCACGCGGCGAGTCCGACGTGTGGACCTTCACGGTCCAGGGCAGCGAGCCGCTGGACCTGCCCGGCGGCCGGGTCGACGCCGCGCTGAGGCTGCTGCGCCGCCCGCTGCGCCCATTCGACACCCAGGTCGAGGTCTGGCTCGACCCGGCACGCCAGCACCTGCCGGTGCAGGTGCTGCTGGCCCTGCGACCGGGCGGCGAGCCGACCGAGCTGCGGCTGCTCAGCATGACGCTGCCCTGACCACTGACTTGAAATTGCCCCGCCCGCACACATGTACTGTGACGGAGGTAACCCATGCAAATGCTCTACAACTCGGACAGTTTTACCGTGGTCCAGTTCGACCCGCCCGCGTTTGTCGCCAGCGAAACCGTGGCGCCCGACTCTCCACCCATGCCCGCCACGGGGCGAGGCGGCTACGAGATCGTCGACAAGCTGACCCGCAAGGAAATCTACATCCAGGGCGCGCTGGCCCAGCGCTTCGAACAGGGCGTGCAGGCACTCGTCAGCCAGGAACACACGCCGGCGGAACTCGACGAGTACATCGCCGGCTTCACCGGCCTGGCGCAGTATCCGGTCACCCTGCACTGACGCTGGGGCCCAAGCCTGCGCGGGCGCGACTTCTTACCTTGAGGTAACCCGCCGCGACGGATTACAGCTGCTCCCAGGGCAGCCCGTCGCTGCGCCAGCCGTTGAGCCTGCCGCGCTGGAAGTGCTCGTCGAGGTCGCCCTCGAAACCGTGCAGCACGTTGACCACCTCGGTGAAGCCCGCAGCCTCCAGCGCCTGCCCGGCTTCCACGGTGCGCTTGCCCGAGCGGCACAGCAGCACCACCGGGCGCCCGTGGGTGCCGCCCTCGCGCCGCACCTGGGCCACGAAGCGCTCGGGGTGGGCCTGCATCTCGGGGTATTCGTACCACGCGATGTGCACCACCCCGGGCGGATGACCGACATAGAGGTACTCGATCTCCATGCGCGCGTCGACGAACAGCGCGTCGGGGTGGGCCTTCAGGTAGTCCCAAGTCTGGCGGGGAGTGAGATGTTTCATGGACGGGCCTGAACGGGGTCTGAACGAGACAGCGGGGGACAGCGCGGGGCAGCACGGGACAGCTCCCTCTTCCTACAATCGAGGCATGAATGCTCGATCGAACCACATGGCTTACACCCGCGGCGCAGCACTGCCCGGGATTCTGCAGCAGCGCATCGCCATCATCGACGGCGCCATGGGCACCATGATCCAGCGCTACAAGCTTGGCGAGTCCGACTTTCGCGGCAGCCGCTTCGCCGACCACGGCAAGGATCTCAAGGGCAACAACGACCTGCTGGTGCTGACACGACCCGACGTGATCGCAGAGATCCACGGCCAATACCTGGCTGCGGGCGCCGACCTCGTCGAGACCAACACCTTCGGCAGCACTTCCATCGCCCAGGAAGACTACGGCCTGGGCCACATCGCCCGCGAGATGAACGTGGCCGCGGCGCGGCTTGCCCGCCAGGCCTGCGACCAGCACAGCACGCCCGACAAACCGCGCTTCGTGGCCGGCGCGCTCGGACCCACGCCGCGCACGGCCAGCATCAGCCCGGACGTCAACGACCCCGGCGCGCGCAACGTCAGCTTCGACCAGTTGCGCGACTCTTACCGTGAACAGGCCGAGGGCTTGATGGAAGGCGGCTGCGACCTGTTCCTGGTCGAGACCGTGTTCGACACGCTCAACGCCAAGGCGGCCATCTTCGCGCTCGACGAGTTGATGGAAGACACCGGCGAACGCCTGCCGGTCGTCATTTCGGGCACGGTCACCGACGCCTCTGGCCGCATCCTGTCGGGCCAGACCGTCGCGGCTTTCTGGCATTCGGTGCGCCACGCCCGCCCGCTGGCCGTGGGCCTGAACTGCGCGCTGGGCGCCACGCTGATGCGCCCCTACATCGAAGAGCTGAGCAAAGTCGCCGCAGACACTTTCATCAGCTGCTACCCCAACGCCGGACTGCCCAACCCGATGAGCGACACCGGCTTCGACGAGACGCCGCCCGTCACCGGCAGCCTGATGGAAGAGTTCGCCCGCGCGGGCTTCCTCAACATCGCCGGCGGCTGCTGCGGCACCACCCCCGACCACATCGCCGAGATCGCGCGCAGGGTGGGCAAGTACCGGCCGAGAAGCCGGCGCGACCCGCTGTTCAGCCCCTTGCTGGCCGGCTGATCGGCTGACGGCGGAACTAGATTTCCACCTTGGTGCCCAACTCGACCAACCGGTTGGTCGGCAGATTGAGGAAGTCGGCAGCGCCCGCGGCATTGCGGTGCATGTTGGCAAACAGCTTCTCGCGCCACATCGCCATGCCGCCGCCGAAAGTCGGGACCACGGTGTCGCGGCTGAGGAAGTAGCTGGTTTCCATGTCGTCCAGCGCCACGCCGCGCGTGCGCAGCAGCTTCAGCGCCTCGGGAACGTCGGGGTCGTTTTTGAAGCCGAAATGCAGCGTCACCTGCCAGCAGTCCCGCCCCAGGGACTCGACTTCGCAGCGGCGGTTGAAGCCGACCCAGGGCACGTCGTGGCTCTGCACCGTGACGAAGAGGTTCTGCTCGTGCAGCACCTTGTTGTGCTTCAGGTTGTGCAGCAGCGCGAAGGGCGTGGCGCCCTTCTCGGCATTCAGGAACACCGCTGTGCCCGACACCCGCAGCGGCGGGCTGATGAAGATCGATTCGAGAAAGTCGTCGAGGCCGATGGCCTCTTCGCGCAGGCGCTCGCTCATCAGCCTGCGGCCCTGCTTCCAGGTGACCATCAAGGTGAACATGACCGCGCCGATGAGCAGCGGAAACCAACCACCTTCGAACACCTTCACCACGTTGGCGGCGAGGAAGACGATGTCGACGAGGAAGAAAAAACCCGTGGCAGCGACGCACAGCCACAGCGGCAGTTTCCAGGCATAGCGGATGACGAAGAACGTCATCACCGTGGTGATGGTCATGTCGATGGTCACCGCGATGCCGTAGGCCGAGGCCAGCGCGCTGCTGCTGCCGAACACCACCACCGCAAACACCACGCAGCCGTAAAGCGACCAGTTGACGAAGGGCACGTAAATCTGCCCGGTCTCTCGCACGCTGGTGTGCACGATGCGCAAGCGCGGCAAATAGCCCAGCTGAATGGCCTGCTTGGTGACCGAGAAAGCCGCCGTGATCAGCGCCTGCGAGGCAATGACCGTGGCCAACGTGGCCAACGCGATCAGCGGGAACAGCGCCCAGGTCGGCGCCATCTCGTAGAACGGGTTGCGCACGTTTTCAGGGTGCTGCAGCAACATCGCGCCCTGGCCGAAGTAGTTCAGCACCAACGCAGGCATGGCCACCATGAACCAGGCCAGCCGGATGGGCCGTTTGCCGAAATGGCCCAGGTCGGCATACAGCGCCTCGGCGCCCGTCACGCACAGCACGACCGAGGCCAGGGCCACGAAGGCCACTCCGGGATGGCCGAGCAGGAAACCCAGCGCGTAGTGCGGCGACAGCGCCACCAACACCTGCGGGTTGCCCAGCAACTGGTTCACCCCCAGCAACGCCAGCGTGCCGAACCACACCAGCGTCACCGGCCCGAACAAGCGCCCCACCACCGCCGTGCCGAAGCGCTGCGCGGCGAACAACGCGGTGATGACCAGCAGTGTCAGCGGCACGACAAACCGGTGCAGCCCGGGCGCGGCCACTTCCAGGCCTTCTACTGCCGACAGCACCGAAATGGCGGGCGTGATGACGCCGTCGCCGAAGAAGATCGCCGTGCCGAAGATGCCCAACAGCAGCAGCCGGGTGCGCAGCACAGGCCGGTCCTTCACCGCATGGGTGGCCAGGGCCAGCATGGCGATCAAGCCGCCTTCGCCGTGGTTGTCGGCGCGCAGGATCAACGCCACGTATTTCAGCGAGACCACCACGGTCAACGTCCAGAACACCAGCGACAGGATGCCCAGGATGTTGTCCGGCGTCAGCGGCACGCGGCCGTGGGCGAAGACCTCTTTCAGCGCATACAGCGGGCTGGTGCCGATGTCGCCGTACACGACGCCGATGGCGGCCAGCGTCAGCGCAGCGGTGGCGCCGTGGGTACGTGGGCGGGAGTCGGCACTCATGAATACAGCTGGCGGATTGTGCGCCTGTCGACGTCAGCGCCTGCTGCGTTGCAACAAAAACGCCACGGACGCGTCGCACCCGCTCACTCGTAGACCTCTGCGCCGGGGTCCGTGGCTTCCAGTTCGTAAGACGCCGCGAGCATGGCCAGGCGGCCGATCACGCCGTACATGTAGAAACGGTTGGGCGCACTGGCACCGGGCTTGGCGCCGGGCCGCGGCAGCTTGTGGTTCTGGGCGAAGGCCAGCGGCACGAAGCTGGAGCCCGGGGCGTTCAGGTTCTCGTCGATGCCGCGCTCGGGATGCACGCGGTAGTAGCCGCCGACCACATAGCGGTCGACCATCAGCACCACCGGTTCGGCCACAGCGTCGTTGATGCGCTCGTAGCTGGGCACGCCTTCCTGGATGATGACGTCGTCGAGCTCGGCGGATCCGGCAGCGTCCGCAGCGGACCGCCCGCGGCGGGCGCGCAACATGGCCGCATCGATGTCGCGGGCGTCGCGCACCGTCATCACACCCAGACCCGCGCCGCCGGCGTCGGCCTTGATGACCACGAACGGTTTCTCGGCGATGCCGTATTCCTTGAACTTGCGCCGCACCTTGGCCAACACCGCATCGGCATTCGTGCGCACGCAGTCCAATCCGCTGGGTTGGCCCAGGTCGACCTCTCCGCACTGCCCGTGCTGCGGGTGGATGAGCCAGGGGTCCATGCCCAGCAGCTTGGCAAACTTCTTGGAAACATCCTCGTAGCTCTTGAAGTGACGGCTTTTGCGCCGCACTAACCTGCCGGCGTGCAGCGGCGGCAGCAGGTACTGTTCGTGCAGGTCCTGCAGCACTTCGGGCGCGCCGCCCACGAGATCGTCGTTGACCAGGATGGTGCAGGGGTCGAAGTCCTTCAGGCCCAGGCGGCGGCGCGTGCGCAACAGCGGCTCGAGCGTGAGCTCGCTGCCGTCGGGCAGGGCCAGCGCGGTGGGCGCCTGGATGGCGGCGTCCAGACTGCCCAGCCGCACGTTCAGCCCGGCCTGGGTGAAGATCTGCACCAGCCTTTGCAGATTGGCCAAATAGAAGCTGTTGTGACGCAGGCCCTGCGGAATCAGCAGCAGGTTCTTGGCCTCGGGGCAGATCTTTTCGATGGCGGCCATGGCGGCCTGCACCGCCAACGGCAGCATCTCGGGCGTCAGATTGTTGAAGCCGTCGGGGAACAGGTTGGTGTCCACCGGCGCCAGCTTGAAGCCCGCGTTGCGCAGGTCGACCGCGCTGTAGAACGGCGGCGTGTGCTCCATCCATTCCAGCCTGAACCAGCGCTCGATGGCCGGCATCGATTCGAGGATGCGGGCTTCCAGCTCGTTGATGGGCCCGGTCAGGGCGGTGGTGAGATGGGGAACCATGCGGTGTGCCTAGGTGGAAACACGAAGATCGATTCTAGGCATCTGACAGCCATGACGGCGTATGTCCAGGCCCGCGCGGGTCCGCTGGCTCGAGCCCGATCCAAGGCCATGGATAACCTCAGTGCGGGGAAAGCAGCCGTTCGTCGAACGGATAACGCGCAGTCGACACGACCCGGCACGCCGCCGCCTGCGCATGCAGCGGGTTGAACAGCCGGTTGAAACTGCGCCCGACCACGGCCGACGGCACGCGCAGCAGCAGGCTGTTCTGGGCGGCGAGCCACTCGTCGCCCAGTGCGCGTGTGGTGCCGGGGGTGTCGCGCCATGATCGTTCGAGCGTGGATGACACATCGACAGTCGATGCGTCCTCGGGCACGGCAATCTCGAGCAGCTGGTAGTTCTTGGGAAGTTCTGCCGGGGACGCGGCCTGCACATGCACCAGCGCCTCGACCAGCGCACCGGCCGGGCTTTCAGCCAGATAGACCACGGGCCGACCGCGGTGGTGCCAGCGCCCACTGTGCAGGAGGCCGCCGGCGCCAGACAGGTCTGCGTGGTTGCTGATCCGCCAGAGGACCACGGTTCTCCGGGCTCAGGCGAACCAGCCTTGGTCGATCTCGTGCAGCCAGCTTTGAACGGCCTCGAAACCCAGCGTGTCGGTAGCCCAGGCCATCGGCGCGGCGCCGCCGAGGCGCTCTTTCGGGCTGTGGAGCCAGGCTCGTGCGCGCTCGGCATCGCCGAATACCAGTTCGGCCAGCGCCTGCGTTCGCACCAGCCGGTACAGGCCGTCAAATTCGTCGCGGCTCAGGCGGGCTTGCGCGCGCCGGCGCAGCCAGGTGCGGCGCGGCACGATGCGGTGAATGTCGACTGGCGACAGCAGCGGCTCTTCATTCAGGCTGCGCAAGAGAGCCGCGCCGAGCTGTTCACGGTCCGATCCCGCCAGCGCCAGCTCGGTGGCACCCGACTTGAGCCCGAAGATGTGCCCCAACCTTTGGCTCAAGCTGCTTTCCAGTGCGATATCCATGACGTCATGTCGAGTTCACATGGGCCAGATTGTAAGTTGTCATGCGCCAACTGGCGCATGACGTCGTATGTGCGGTCAGGCCTGGACAGAAAACAGGGCCCCAAGAGGCCCTGTCACTTCAAGCCCGCCTCGGCGGGAGCATTCCTGCGGTGCTTACTTGTTGTAAGCCGCTTCACCGTGCGAAGTGATGTCCAGGCCCTCGCGCTCTTCGTCTTCGGGCACGCGCAGGCCGATGGTCATGTCGATGACCTTAAAGGCGATGAAGGCCACGACGGCGGAGATGAGCACCGTGTAGATCGCGCCCTGCGCCTGGATCCACACTTGGGCGCCGATGCCGGGGTAGACGCCGCACTTGTTCTCGACGTAATCGCAGATGCCCAGGCCGCCCAGCGACGGGCTGGCGAACACTCCGGTCAGCAGCGCCCCGGTGATCCCGCCCACGCCGTGGATGCCGAAAACATCCAGCGAGTCGTCGGCGCCGAGTAGTTTCTTCAGCCCGGTGACGCCCCACAAGCAGACCAGGCCGGAAACGAGCCCGATAACCAGTGCACCGCCAACGCCAACGAAGCCGCAGGCCGGCGTGATGGCCACCAGACCCGCCACGGCGCCCGAGGCCGCGCCCAGCATCGAGGCCTTGCCCTTGATCAACGACTCAGCCGCCGCCCAGGCCAGCGTGGCCGCCGCCGCGGCCACCACCGTGTTGATGAAGGCCAGCGCGGCGATGCCGTTGGCTTCGAGGTTGGAGCCGGCGTTGAAGCCGAACCAACCCACCCACAGCAGCGACGCGCCCACCATGGTCAGCGTCAGGCTGTGCGGCGTCATGTGTTCCTTGCCGTAGCCGATGCGCGAGCCGATCATGTAGGCGCCCACCAAGCCGGCCACCGCGGCGTTGATGTGCACGACAGTGCCGCCGGCAAAATCCAGCGCACCCTTGGCCCACATGAAGCCGGCGTTGGCTGTCACGGCGGCCAGGCTCGCGGCGTCGGTGATGGCGTCCGGGCCGTCCCAGTACCAGACCATATGCGCCACGGGCAGGTAGCTGAAGGTGAACCACAGCACCGCGAACAGCAGCACGGCCGAGAACTTGATGCGCTCGGCAAAGGCGCCCACGACCAACGCCACGGTGATGGCCGCGAAGGTGCCCTGGAAGGAAATGAAGGTCAGCTCAGGAATCACCACGCCCTTGCTGAAGGTGGCGGCGATGGAGTCGGGCGTGACGCCCTTGAGCATGATCTTGTCCAGGCTGCCGAAGAACGGGCTGCCCGCGGTGAAGGCCAGCGAGTAACCGTACACCACCCACAGCACCGAGATCAGCGAGAAGATCATGAACACCTGCATCAGCACCGACAGCATATTTTTGCTGCGCACCAGGCCGCCGTAGAACAGCGCCAGGCCGGGGATGGTCATCAGGATGACCATCGCCGTGGCGATGGTCATGAAGGCGGTGTCGCCCTTGTTGGGCACCGCGGGGGCGGCAGCCGATGCCGGCGCCGGTGCCGGTGCCGGTGCTGCAGCCTCTGCAGCGGCCGACGCTGCGGGAGCCGCCGCCTCTGCAGCCGCAGCCGCAGGCGCCGCGGCGGGCTGCGCCATCACGCCGGTGCCCATGCCCATGAGCGCGCAGCCCAGGGCGAAGATCGCGAGTAGTTTTTTCATGGTGTCTTCTTTTCAGTGGAGCTGCGGGGTTTTCAGTTACAGAGCGTCCTTGCCGGTTTCACCGGTGCGGATGCGCACCACCTGCTCCAGCGTGCTGACGAAGATCTTGCCGTCGCCGATCTTGCCGGTGCGCGCAGCAGCCTCGATGGCCTCGATGACGCGGTCGACGATGGCGTCGTCCACGGCCGCCTCGATCTTCACCTTGGGCAGGAAATCGACCACGTACTCCGCACCCCGGTACAGCTCGGTGTGGCCCTTCTGGCGTCCGAAGCCCTTCACTTCAGTCACCGTGATGCCCTGCACGCCAATGCCGCTCAGTGCCTCACGAACTTCGTCAAGCTTGAAGGGCTTGACGATGGCAGTCACCATCTTCATGGGTTCTCTCCTGGAATCAAAAGTTGTACTTGATGCCAAACACCACGGCGGATTTACCGAGGAACTTGGTGCTGTTGGCGGCCGCACCCGGCACGTAGAAGTTCTTGTCGGCGTTGGTGCCGACCAGTGCGATGCTCGGCACCAGGCCGCTGAAATCCTTGCTCAGTGTGACCGAGTAGTCGGTGTACGACGCATTGCTGATGTTGCGCACCTTCTGGTAGCCGACGCGCGGGGCCAGCATCAGTCCGTCACCCAGGTCGAATGAGCTGCTTAAATCGAAGTACAGGCTGCCCTTGCTGTCCTTTCGCTTGGCAAAGTCGTAGTTGCCGAACAGGTTCGTCGCCGCATAGGACAGTTTGGCCGTCACCGGGCCGGACGTGAACGCAGCGTAGACCTCGGTGGTGTCGGGATTCTTGTAGACGGCATCCCACTGCTTGGTGCTGGCGCCGGGGTAGATATAGGCCAGCACGCCAACGTCGAAGCCCAGGTCCTTGCTGATCTGGCCTTTGAAGCCGCCGTACAGGTCGAGCTCGAAGCCGGCGTCGCCCTGCGCGTCCTTGATCCACTTGATGGTGGAAGCCCAGGCACCCAGGTAGAAGCCGCCCGGGCCGGCGTAGTCCACGCCGCCTTGCACGGCGGGCTTCAGGCGTGTTTGCGAAATGCCGCGGTAGCGGTAGTCGGAAAACACGCCGACGTTGAAAGCCACCGAGGAGGCGGGCTCCTGCGCCTGCACCCGTCCGGGCAACGTGGCAACCACGGCCAGGGCGGCCAGCGACGTCGATCTAAGGAAATTCATGCAGGGCTCCGTGAAGAGTTGATCAGGCATTCAGGCATAGGAGACGCAGCTTCCGTGCCACCTGCGGCGGGCTGGCCCATGACACCCGCCTGCGCAGGGTCGGAGGCTCGCCATCCCGCCATCCCCTTTGCGGGGGCCCCGAACGGGTGCGCACCAAGGCGGTGCTGACGGCGCTCCGGGTGCTGCCCAGAATGGGCTCCTGATCAATCCGATGAGGTGGACCCGATGACCCTGGCCGTGGTGATGAGCCGAGCCCTCGACGGCCTGATGGCACCGCAGGTGCACGTCGAGGTGCAACTGGCCAACGGGCTGCCCAGCTTCATGCTGGTGGGCCTGGCCGACATCGAAGTCAAGGAAGCCCGCGAGCGGGTGCGTGCCGCGCTGCAGCAAAGCGGATTCACTTTTCCGATGAACAAGCGCATCACGGTCAGCCTGGCGCCGGCCGACCTGCCCAAGGAGTCGGGGCGCTTCGACCTGGCCATCGCGCTGGGCATCCTGGCGGCCATGGACGCCGTCGACCCCGCGCGGCTGGCCGCCTGCGAGTTCGCGGGCGAACTGTCGCTGGCCGGCGAACTGCGCCCCGTGCGCGGCGCCCTGGCCCTGGCCCTGGCCGCGCACCGCGAGGGCAGCGGCCGAACCTTGGTGCTGCCGGAGGGCAGCGCCCGCGAAGCTGCGCGAGTGGCGGGGCTGCAGGTGTGCGGGGCGCGCACGTTGCTCGAGGTGGTGGCCGCGCTGCAGGCCGGCGACGCCGCCGTGCCACTCGCCGTGACCCGGCCTGGGCCGCTGCCGCAGACGTCGCCCGGCCCGGACCTGCAGGACGTGAAGGGCCAAGCCGCAGCCAAGCGGGCGCTGGAGATCGCCGCGGCCGGCGCCCACAGCCTGTTGCTGGTGGGCCCGCCCGGCACCGGCAAGTCGATGCTGGCCCAGCGCCTGCCGGGGCTGTTGCCGCCGATGGGCGAAGACGAAGCCCTGGCCGCTGCCGCGCTGCAGGGACTGCAGACCCACTCAGGCGACGTGCTGGCATTCGGCGAACGGCCGGTGCGCGCGCCGCACCACACGGCCAGCGCGGTGGCTCTGGCGGGCGGCGGTTCGCCGCCGCGGCCGGGCGAGATCTCGCTGGCGCACGGCGGCATTCTGTTTCTCGACGAGATGCCCGAGTTCCCCCGCGCCGCGCTCGAGGCCCTGCGCGAGCCGCTGGAAACCGGCCGCATCACCATCTCGCGGGCCGCGCGGCAGGCCACATTCCCGGCCCGCTTTCAGCTGGTGGCGGCCATGAACCCGTGTGCCTGCGGCTGGCTGGGCGCGCCGTTGGCCAGCGGGCGCGCGTGCCGCTGCACGCCCGAGTCGGTGGCGCGCTACCAGGGCCGGTTGTCAGGGCCATTGCTGGACCGTATCGACCTGCAGGTGGAAGTACTGGCCGCCCCGCCTGGCGAACTGCTGGCCGCCGCCATGGGCGAAACCACCGCCACCGTGGCAGCGCGGGTGGCCAACGCCCGCGCCCGCCAGAGTTGGCGCCAGGGTGTGCCCAACAGCCAGCTTGAAGCCGCCACCATCACCCGACACTGCGTGATGGACGACAACGCGCAAACCTTCCTGAAAAGCGCCGCCGAACGGCTGATGTGGTCTGGCCGGCGTCTGCACCGCTGCCTGAAGGTGGCGCGCACCATCGCCGATCTGGCGGGCAGCGACACCATCAGCACCGCACATCTGGCCGAAGCATTTCAACTCCAGCGCGTGTTGCAGCGCTGAGGCGAGGCTGTTCCGAGGTGTCGCGCACCTCCAGGGGGCGGGACGGGTTTGGCCAGCCCCTGGGGAGTCAAATCGCCAGCGGGTCCACGTCCACCGCCCAGCGCAGCACGCCCTTGTGGCGGGTGCGCAAGGTTTGCAGTTGCGGGATCCAGGCGGCCAGCATGCGTTGCAGCGTGGTGCGCGACGGCGATTCCAGCATCATTTGCAGCCGCTCCACGCCGGCCACGCGCGACACGTGCGGCGGCACGGCGCCATACACCGTGACGCTGCCGGGCTGCGCCGCCAGTGCGCCGGCATCAGCCAGAAAATCGGCCGCGGCCTCGACCGTGCGGGCCTCGGCGCGCAACAGCGCCAGGGCGGCGAACGGCGGCAGGCCGGCGCTGCGCCGCTCGGCCAGCTGGGCTTGCGCAAACGACGCGTAGTCGTGGGCACGCAGGGCCGCGTACAAGGGGTGCGTGGGGTGCCACGTTTGCACCCACATCTCGCTGGCCGCGGCCTGCGCGGCGTCGCGCCCGGCACGGCCGGCGGCCTGCATCAGCAGCGCAAACTGCCGTTCCGGCGCGCGGAAGTCGCTGCTGAACAGCGCCGCGTCGGGGTTCACGGCCGCCACCAGCGTGACACGGCGAAAGTCGTGGCCCTTGGCCACCATCTGCGTGCCCACCAGCACGTCGACATCACCGTCGTGCATGGCCTGCAACTGTTGCTGCAGGGCGCCCACGGCGCGCGTGCTGTCGGCATCGATGCGGCCGATACGCGCGCCAGGCAGCAGGCTGGTCAGTTGCTCTTGCAGCTTTTCGGTGCCTCGGCCCAGCGGCGCGATGTCCAGATTGCCGCAATCGGGGCAGGCGCGCGGCACGCGTTCGCTGAAACCGCAGTGGTGACAGCGCAGCGTGCGGCTGGCCTTGTGGAACACCCGCCAGGCGCTGCAATGCGGGCAGCCGCTCTTCCAGCCGCAGGCGCCGCAGAACAGCACCGGCGCGTAGCCGCGGCGGTTCAGCAGCAGCAGGCTCTGCTCGCCGCGGTCG
>ENA-OBIT01000250-OBIT01000250.1-metagenomes-genome-assembly--contig:-NODE-250-length-23486-cov-7.14088_pt1 | contig 23486 bp, 25 predicted proteins | sample MGYA00153386_OBIT01 | MGnify analysis MGYA00153386
TGCATCTGATTCAAAAAAACCGGCACATCAAGCTGGCCGGTAATGACAAGTTGCGCGTAGAAAAAGAGTTGCCTGAGGCCAAAGACCGCGCGCAGATGGTGCGCGATGTGCTGCGAAGTTTGGGGCAACCGAAAGTCGCAGAAACTTCGGCATAGGCCACAGCATATGCTAAACTCGCTACATCCGAATTCCAGGAGCGCATCATGAACCACGTCTCTGACATCATCCCCCAATACTTGGCTGATAGCCCCATTCGCAACGTCAGCCTTTTCCGCAACGGTGCCAATCAGGCTGTGCGCATCCCCAAAGAGTTTGAGTTGCCCGGCAAGCAGGCCACCATGCGGCGCGTGGGCAATCGGTTGATCATTGATTTGGTTGAGCCCAAGCATCCACGCGGCAGCCCCGCAGCGCTATTGGCAGCGCTACAAGAACTAAGCAAACTCGGACCTATTGATGAGGAGTTTCCTGATGTCGATGATGGTTTGCTACCGTTAGACGATATTGACTTCGGTGAAGACTGATGGCTAGCCTGCAAACCACCTATTTGCTCGACACCAACATCCTGTCAGACTTGATGCGTAACCCTGATGGAGCCGCATCACAGCGTTTTCAGCAAGTTGCCAAAAGTACGCCCAATGTCAGGCTATGCACCAGTGTGATTGTTCAGTGTGAACTGCTGTTTGGTCTGCGCCGCCGTACCAACCCACGCTGGCATGCTTACTACGACAAAGTGCTGGAATCCGTCGAACTATTGCCACTGGATTCAAATACTGTACCCAGCTATGCCAACTTGCGCAGCCTGCTCGAATCAGCAGGTACACCGATAGGCCCCAACGACACATTGATTGCAGCACACGCCTTGTCCATAGACGCAACCTTGGTCAGTGCCGATGCAGAATTCTTGCGCGTACCGGGTTTACGGGTTGAAAATTGGCTGACAAAGGAAGAGCCCCAGCAGACAGACATGAAATGACTGAAAAGCTCAAAAAAATAAACATCTATTTGCAGCCTGAAGTTGAGGCGACAGCGCGAAGGCAAGCACTGGCTGCGGGCCAGTCACTGAGCGCTTGGTTTCGTACGCGCATTACAAAGCACCTTGATCAAAGCGATGCGCTAGCCCAAGCAGCTATGACACTGAATGCGCTGAAAAAGCATGATGGACAGCGAGTTCAACGCTGAAATGTTTGAGCGAGAATTTGCCCAAGCACAATCAAGCAAACGTAGTTTTTAAAGAGTTGAGCCTAAAAAGGCTAAAAATGACTTAGAAAACCTATTAAATCGGCCTATAGCCCAATAAATACGGGCGTAAGCAGCTATTAAAATAATAGTAAATCTCATCTATGAATTCAATAGAAACATCACCCGGCCTAGTCACTCAAGGCTTCACACCGCCGTTGAAGCTGACCAACTTCAAACTGATCGCCTTCGACATGGACTCGACCCTCATCAACATCGAATGCGTTGACGAAATTGCCGATGCGGTGGGGCTTAAAAGTGAAGTGGCCGCAATTACCGAGGCCACCATGCGCGGTGAAATTGCTGATTTCAAAACCAGTTTGCGGCGGCGGGTGGCGCTTCTGAAGGGCGTTAGTGTGGCTGATATGGAGCGCGTATACGCTGAGCGCTTGCGGTTGAACCCTGGCGCGATTGAGCTTGTTGCGGCTTGCAAGCAAGCGGGCATGAAAACGCTTTTGGTCTCCGGTGGCTTCACTTTTTTTGCGGACCGCGTGGCCGAGCGTTTGGGTATTGATTACGCCAAATCAAATCAACTGCAGATTAAAAACGGCTTGCTGACAGGTGAACTGGTTGACCAAAGTTGGGGCGATATTTGTGATGGTGAAGAAAAGCGCAACACTCTGCTTGAAACCTGCGCCCTGCTGGGCATTACAACCAACCAGGCCATTGCAGTGGGCGACGGCGCGAATGATTTGCCCATGATGGCCGCAGCAGGTTTATCGGTGGCTTTTCATGCCAAGCCAAAAGTGCGAGAGCAAGCCATGGTGGCGATCAACTCTGGCGGGCTTGACCGCTTGCTTGAGATTTTTCAGTAGCGGCTTTAACGATTAGATCCGTTCGACCACAGCCCGACCACTGCTGACTGAAAACTCAGCCAGCGTTTCAATGCTGGCGTCTTTCCGGGTCACATCACTGACCACACGCAGCGTAGTTTTGAGTTGCTTGGGGCTAATTTCGACCACGCCGTAGCCTTTACGCTCAGCGTCGGCAAACACAAAATGCGGGTTCTCTGCCATCGTCTCGGCCAATTTGCCATTGCCACCGGAGCGCGACGTGATGCTGGTGCCGCAAAACTCGACCCCAACCGCTGCACTTGATGGTTGCGCATAGTCGGCCTTGATCTGACCCACCCAGTTTTCATGCACATCGCCGCCCAGCATGACCAAATTTGATATGGCGTTTTTACGAGCCGAATCAGTCATCCGGGTGCGTGCTGCGCTGTAGCCGTCCCAGCCGTCGTTCCACAGGCTTTGCTCCGGCCCCGCACGCCAGTCGCGCTGGCCCATTAATGACTGCTGGCCCACGATGTTCCAGCCAGTGGACCTGGTTTGCGTGCTCGCCCAACCCGCGTCAAGCCAGCGTTCCTGCTCTGTGCCCAGCATGCTGCGCGCCGAGTCATTCCAGGCTGGGCAGTTGGCCGGATTAACCGTACTGGATCCGCGCTTGCCGCCCTGGGTACACACTTGCGGGCTCTTGTATTGGCGTGCGTCCAGCATGGTGAGCGATGCGAGCTGGCCGTATTGGGCGCGGCTGTAAATGCGCATTTCTGCGCCAGCACTCAGGCCCGCAACAGCGCGCGTCAATACCGATGTACGCACTGGCATGTGCTCATAAAACGCCTGATAAGCCGCCGAGCGCCGCGCTGCGAAGTCGGCCACGTCAGGACCGTTTTCACCCATCGTCAAACCTGCGTAATCGTTTTGCACCTCGTGGTCGTCCCACGTCACAAGCCACGGGCAGGCGGCGTGCATGGCTTGCAAATCAGCATCTTGCTTGTAGGTTGCGTAACGCTGTCGGTAGTCGTCAAGCGTGAGCGTCCAGCCGCCGGGCGGGGTACGCACGCTGTTGCTTGCGCGCGGGTATTCGTAAATATAGTCACCCAAAAACATCACCAAATCCAAATTTTCCTGAGCCATATAGCGGTAGGCAGAAAAGTAGCCGTGCTCCCAGCGCTGACACGACGCGTACGCCAAGCGCAAACTGGCCACGGCAGCATCAGGCGCAGGAAAAGTACGCGTGCGGCCCACCGCGCTCACGGCATCACCCACCATAAAACGGTAGAAATACCAGCGGTCAGGCTCCAGGCCTTGCACCTCCGCATGGACCGAATAGGCCAGGCCAGCCACCGCAATGGATTGCCCGGTTCGCGCAATGCGGGTGAACTTGTCGTCGTGCGCAACTTCCCACCGCACGCCCACGCCAACACTGTTTGGGCTGGCCGGAACCGGCGGCATCACGCGCGTCCACAGCACGACTGAATCGTGTGTCGGTGAGCCGCTGGCTACGCCCAAACTAAACGGCGTGCTGCTAACCGTGCTTTGCGCCCAGGTTCCACGCGGCAGTATCAGGCCTGCGCTGCCAAGTGCTGCCCATTGGAGCAATTGGCGACGCTGCAGGGTTGGGTGGTTCATTGACGCAGGCTTTCAGGCTTGAAATGAATATGCTTTAGGCAATGAGTGATTGCAACACACCCGCTTCAAAGTGCTGCGCAATGTAGTCGGCCAGACCATCAAATACGCAGTCAAGCGTTGGGGTGGTTGCACCAAATAATGCTTGCAACACGGCAGGGTCTTCAAACATGCCGTGCAGATAAACGCCCAGCACATTGCCTTGCGCATTTTGCCAGGCTAGATCGTGCGGCATGGCGGGGTGCGTGCCATCTTCCAGATCGGCGCGCAGCTCTGTCTGGCCGTGGTGGATTTCATAGCCAGCGAAGCGCACATTCGACAAAGCAGCCCATGTGCCCGCAAGTTGACTGAACTGCGTTTGCCTGTGCTGCACGGTTTTGGTTTTTTCAAACACCGTGACCACACCCAGCAAACCCAGACCTGCAGCATTGCCATCAATGCCGTGCGGGTCAATCAATGCCTCACCCAGCATTTGCAGGCCGCCGCAAATGCCCAGCACCGCACCGCCGCGGGCCGCATGTGCCGCAACAGATTGATCAAGCCCCTGCGCACGGAGCCAAGCCAGGTCACTGCTGGTAGCTTTTGAGCCCGGCAGAATGATCCAATCCGTGCTGGTTAAGCCTGCCAATTCTGACGGGCTGCGAACCCACACCAGACGCACACCCGGTACGTTTTTAAGCGGTTGAAACTCGTCGAGATTGCTGATGCGGGGGTAGGCAATGTTGGCGATGGTTTTGGTGACTTGCCCGCTGGACTTTGCTGTGTCGTCAAAAACCCCATCTTCTTCAGGCAAGCCATGCTGCCACCACATCGGCAGCGTTGCCACGGTAGGTACGCCCGTCAGGTCTTGCAACATTTGTGGGCCGGGTGCCAGCAGTTTGGCATCGCCTCTGAATTTGTTTAATACAAAACCTTTGATTCGTTTTTGCTCTTGTGCATCCAGCATCGCCCACGTGCCATACAAATGCGCAAACGCGCCGCCCCGGTCAATGTCAGTCACCAGCAGGCAAGCTGCATTGGCATGAAGCGCAACGCGCATATTGACGATGTCGCTGTGCTTCAAGTTAATTTCTGCAGGTGAGCCAGCACCTTCAATCACCACCACATCGTTCTCGGCCATCAGCTCATCAAGCGCCTGCGCCACCACCGGCCAGACCGATGCACTGCGGCCACGCCATTCCATTTTTGACAGTTCAGCATCAACCTGCCCCATCAAAATCACCTGGCTTTGGGTGTCTTTTTCAGGCTTGAGCAGCAATGGATTCATGCGCACTTCAGGAACAGCGTTTGCTGCCAGCGCTTGAAAATACTGGGCGCTGCCGATTTCCCCGCCAGCAACCACCCTTGCGTTGTTGCTCATGTTTTGCGCTTTATAGGGAACGACTTTTAAGCCTTGCCTGGCGTAATAGCGGCACAGCGCCGTCGTCAGCCAGCTCTTACCCGCCCCACTGGTCGTGCCTAAAACCATCACGGCTTTTGCAGTCATGTTTTGCCTTGTGTTTGTAGCCACGCATTGTGCAGTGCGTCTTGTGCGGCAGGCCCCAGCACACTCACGCGCACATGGCCAGGTAAGCCGAAGGAGGTGCAGTCGCGAAGCTTGATGCCGCGTTGGCGCAGGGCGGGTAAATCAATATCCGCCCGGCAGACAAAAAAGTTTGCCAGGCTGGGCAATACCGTCCAGCCGAAAGACTCGCATAACGCTGTTTGTTGAATCTTCCATTCACGCAGCGTGGCCAAACTGCCGGTTACCCAGGTTTGCACATTCGCTTGCGTCCAGGCCATGAGCATGGCGACACCGTGCGCGCCGATCGGCCATGAGGGGCAGAGCTGATTCATGGCTTCGATGTCTGCCTCAGCACCAACCGGAGCAATGGCATAAGCTGCTCGCACGCCCGTCAAGCCGAGTGCTTTGTTGGGTGAATACAGTTGCCAGACGCATTGCAAATCGCTGCGCTGGACAAATTCACCACTCAAACGCAGCGGCTCGTAGGCCCGGTCAAGTACCCGTACCGCGCTGCTTGCGCATTGCAAATTTTCATGTGCTGCGCCTAACGGGCTGGATGGCTCGCAAGCCCAGCACAGGTCGGCTTGAAGCGGGTCGGTCACTTCAGCCAAACCATAGGCCGCCGCCGCATGGGCGTAGTCACCATAGCCGCGGGTTGGCAGCCAAACCGAACGCCCACCCCGCCGTGTCACCATTGCCGTAATGCGAAAAATAAATTCACTGGCACTTGCCGCCAGCAGCACGCGCTGCACGTCTACGCCATGAAAAGCCGCGAGTTGACCACGCAGCACCGTGTAGCTGGCATCCGGGTACTGGCCTGCGTCTGCCTGCTGGATGGCCACGAGTGCAGACGGGCACGGCCCGCAGGCGTTGCTGTTGGTTGAAAAATCAAATCGCGCTGCACCGAAAGCATCCGGGCCGCCGTGAATGCGTTGAGATAGCAAAGTCATGATTTCAAGTACGCTATTAATACAATAGCTGCTTGCGCCCATAAAATAAGCGCCAGAAGCACTTTTAATGCAATTTTTTGGGCTAAAGCGGTGTCTTGCGGCTCTGGAGGCCTGCCAGATGGGTTCAGCGCATACATGCCACGCTTTTGCAGCCGAATACCCAGAGCAAGCGCCATCGCGGCCATTGGCCAGCCGCTGTTGGGCGATGGCGTCTTGCGAGCTTGAGAACGCAAATTTTTCAAATTTACTGCGCCTGTAACCAGCGCCAACAGCAGCGCCGTGATGCGCGCGGGCGGCCAGCTCAGCACGTCATCAGCCCAAGCTGCCCACTTGCCCGCCCATTCCCAGTTCACCCCGTTGCGCAAACCCCGGTAGCCCCACATGGCGTCGGCAGTATTGGCAAAGCGGTAAACCGCCGCGCCCGGCAAACCGAAGAGCACAAACCAAAAGACAGGTGCAACAACTGAGTCGTTCAGGTTTTCAGCGAGTGATTCAATTGCGCTTTCGCGAACTTCAGTCTCGCTCAAGTTTGCTGTGTCCCGGCTCACCAGCATCGCCAACCGGCTGCGTCCCGCACCCAACGATTGGCCCAAGGACGCCTCCACCGCCTGCACTTCCGAGCGCAGCATCACCCAAGCCAGCATGGGTTTCAGCGCCAGCCCCAGAAGCAGCGCGCCTATCGTCCAATGCAATTTAAAAAGCGCCCACTGCACAGCACAGGCTACTATAAAAATAAGAGCTGCTCCCGCCCACCAATAGGCGGCTGCCAGCCAAAAAGACTTCAAATCACGCACCGCTGGATCTGGATTCGGCTCAAGTCGCTTGGCTGCCAAGCTCAGATAATTCCCCATCCACACCACTGGGTGCCAACGCGCTGCTGGCTCTCCCCACCAGCGATCGATTGCCAGTGCCACAAGCAGTGCACAGCCAAAAACAAACGCATCTTGCACGCTGGCTAATCCTCAATGCCGCGCTGCGCCGGTATGCCCGCCTTGAACGCGTGCTTGACCATGGTCATCTCGGTCACGGTGTCTGCCAATTCAATGATTTCTGGCGGGCAACGGCGGCCGGTGATAACGACGTGGGTATGCGTAGGCCGGTCAAACAGGGTTTGCACCACCTCTTCAACACCGCCCAGCGGCTCCATCCAGCCGTAAATCAGCGGGTAGGTAAATTCATCCAACACCACCATGAAGTACTCGCCGCTTTGAATCGCGGCTTTGGCTTTCAGCCAGCCGTCACGTGCGATTTGGCCTGACCGCTCAAGGTCTTGGCTCTTCCAGCTAAAACCGTCACCTAAGCCCTCAATCGGTATGCCGAGTTGCTCAAAAACGCGGTGCTCGCCAAAGCGGGCGGTGGGCACTTTCATGAATTGGAATATCTTGATTTTTTGGTGGTGAACGTGCGTGCGACCAAAGGCGCGCAAAGCCAGTCCGAAAGCCGCAGTGCTTTTGCCTTTGCCATCGCCGGTGTTGACGATGAGCAGCCCGCGCCGCTCGCCCTCGGGCTTTTCATAGGGCTTATCCGTTGGTGGTGATTCGATTTGCATGGTTTGTACCGTTAAATTTTTGGCAGCGCCACCCACTGCCCGGCCAGATTGTGTACGGCGATGCGTTGGTCAAACACCGCCTCAATCGCGCGGTGGCTGGCTCCATCGCCACAAGCGCCTTGGTGCGTGATGCGGCCCCCATTCATCACAACCACCTCATCGGCTTGCAGGGCAAAAGATATCTCATGCAACACACTGACCACTGTTTTACCGCGGGAAACCAGCGCTTTGGCTAGCAACAGCCAATCGGTTTGGTGCGGCGGATCGAGGTTGGCGAGCGGCTCGTCCATCAGCAAGACTTGCGCCTCAACCGCCAAGGCACGGGCCAGCAAAACACGTTGCCGCTCGCCGCCTGACAGCTCGCCTAATGCCCGGCCGCGCCAGTCCCAGGCTTGGGTGATTTTCAGCGCACGCTCAACCGCTGCGTGGTCAATTGCACTGGGCGCTGCCAGCCACGCCTGGTGCGGCAGTCGCCCGAGCATGGTGACGTCATAGGCAGTCAAATCGTCGGCAGAAGATTCGTTTTGGCCCAGCCAGGACATTTGCTGCGCGCGCTGCCTTGCTGGCACTGCGTGCAGCCGCTGCCCCAAAAGCTCGACGTGCCCGGTGTGCGGCAAAAGGCCGGCAAGTGTTTTAAGCAATGTTGATTTCCCTGCGCCGTTGGGACCAACGATGCTGGTCCACCGGGCGGCGGGAAGACTGAGAGAAACATTGTGCAGAACTTGTGCGTTTCCCAGTTCTACGCAAATCTCGCGGGCGCTTATCGCGACCAGCTTTTCAGCCCCTGAATGCGAAGCACCCGTCACAACCCTGCTCCCCGCCCCGTGTGCCGGTGCATCAGCCACAACAGGTACCCACCACCCACCACCGCAGTCAGCACGCCGACTGGCAGCTCTTGTGGCGCAATCACCCAACGCGCCAGGATATCCGCGGCAACCAGCAGCACAGCACCCACCAGACTCGACAGCACGATTAATCGGCCATGCGTCGTTTTGACCACAGAACGTACCAGATGAGGCGCGGCCAGGCCGACGAAAGCGATCAGGCCAGTCTGTGCCACCGCGGTGCCACAGGCCAGTGCCAGCACCGCAATAAGCGCTGCGCGCAATTGCGGCAGTTGCAGACCCAGACTGTGGGCAGTGGCTTCACCGAGTGCCAGCCCATCGAGCGCGCGGCTCATCATCCACGCGGCCACTACGCACACGCAAAACGTAAAGGCCATCACCGCGCATGCGGCCCAGCCCACAAACGATGTGGTTCCCAACATGAATGATTGCATGGCCTGCATGACGTCTGGACTGAAAAGTAAAACCAGCGACGTCAGCGCCCCCAGGACCACACCCACCACGACACCTGCCAGTAGCAAGCGCAGGGTGTGCTGCACGCCTTTGGCCAGCATCAGCGTGAGCAGAACGGCAGCTACCGCGCCCACAAAAGCAGCGCCAGTCAGGCCCAGTCGGGCGATGAAGGTGGATGCAAAAGGCGAGCCGCCAAACAGCGCCATCGCAACAGCCACTGCCAGTGACGCACCAGACGCACTTCCGAGCAAATACGGATCAGCCAGCGGGTTTCTAAACAGCCCCTGCGCCACTGCGCCCGCCAGGCCCAGCAGCGCTCCGGCCAGCCACGCCCCGACGGTGCGCGGCAAACGAATGTCCATGACGATCAACATCGCTTGCGGATCGTTCTGCATCTTGAGAACGCTTTCAAAGCCTGTGCTGCCAACTGCAGTGCCCAGCAGCAGCAAGCCAGCTGAAGCCACCAATAAACTGACACCAAGCACCAGCGGGCGCTGCCCCTGGGAAGGGGTGTCACCTCTCATGGCGCTTTACTTTCCAGGCAGCTTGCCATCAAGCGCGCGGCTTCCGCCATGCGCGGGCCGGGGCGCACCAGCACGTCGGACTCTTCCTTTTTGAACGCGCAAATACGCTGGGTTTTGACGGCGCGCAAGCTGCTCCAGCCGGGGAACGACGCCATGGCCAACATGCTGGCGCTGGCGCCCATGATTACGTCTGGGTTGGCGCGCACAATAAATTCAGGGCTGAGTTTTGGAAACGGGCCGAGCTCGGCGGGCACCACATTTTTAGCGCCGAGGCGGCTCAGCGTTTCGCCAATAAAAGAGGATTCACCCGCACCGTATTGGCCGCGGCTGACTTCAAAAAATACCCGAACATTGCGTGCCCGTGCAGGTAAAGACTGCGCAGCAGCAGACACAGCGCTGTCAATCTCACGCCACAATTTTTCGGCGCCTTGCGCATCGGGAACGTCCAGCAGCACGCCCAACACTTTAAGCACGCGGCGCACGTCGGCATGGGTTTTGGTTTCCAGTGACACGACTTTCAGGCCGAGCGCCTCAAGCCGATCTGCCGCGCGCGACTTGCCCGACACCAACACCACGTCAGGTTTGAGCGCCACGATTGCCTCAATGTTCGGGTCCATACCACCGCCCAGTTTGGGCAGCGCGTTCACACTTGCCGGGTAATTTGAATAGCGGTCAACACCTATCAGCCGCTGGCACTGCTGCATACCACACACGCTTTCGGTCAACGACGGAAGCAGGCTGACGATACGCTGCGGGGTTTGCGCAAAAGCAATCGTCACGCCGCGGTCGTCTGTGACCTGCAGGGCATTTGCAACGCCGCAAAAAAAAAGTAACAGCAGCGCCAAACGCTTTATGAAACACTTCATTGCTGGCCCTTCAAAGTCAATGGCAGGCCAGCGGCCATGAAGGTCACACGCTCACAAGCGGCTGCAACGCCCTGATTCAGCCGCCCCAGTGCATCGACGAAAGCGCGCGTCTCGCGCCCCATCGGCACCACGCCAAGTCCAATCTCATTGCCCACCAGAACCACCGGCCCAGCAGCACCTTCAATTGCTATTAAAAGAGTAGCTTCTTGCGCCCGTAACAATTGCGCTAGAGGCACTTTTGATGCATATTTTGAGGTGTTTTCAGTGTTTTCGGTGTTTTCAGCATCTTCATGCGGCATCAACAGATTGGTGAGCCAGAGCGTCAGGCAATCGACCACCACCATGGTTTGCGGTGCGCTGTGGGCTTGAATCGCCTGCGCAAGCGCAATCGGCTGCTCGACCGTCGTCATTCCCGGAACGCGCTCTTTTCTGTCTTGCTGATGGCGGGCAATGCGTTCAACCATTTCATTGTCCCAAGCTGTGGCGGTAGCAACCATCACGGCTGTGTGGCTAGAAGATCGCGCCAGCCAGTCATGCGCCAGCAGCTCAGCGCGACGCGACTTGCCGCTGCGCTGACCGCCCAAAATAAATTCTGACTTGGCAAGGCTCAGCATGTAAATTGCAACTCTGAACTCAAAGCGCGTAAGAAATCGATGAGAAGATGCTCAAACCCTGCGTTGAAAACCCGTTGGCCAACGTGTACTGTTTGTCCAACATATTGTTGATTCTCAACAGCAGCGACAGGTTCTTGTTCAGTGCATAGGTGCCACCAACATTGAGCGTGCTGTACCCAGGAAGCACGTCGCGGCCAGTGCCCGCCACTTTCGCGTCTTCCCGGTTGCTGGAAATCTTCAGCTCGCCAAAAACGCTGGCATTGCCAAAATTGCGCGTGACCCGCGCGTTGAGCACATGCCTGGCAATGCGTACAAAACGCAGGTTGTCTGCCGCCGCGCTCAATGACCGGGTGCGCGGGTCGGCATAGTCGTATGACAAGCCGTAAGTGAGCTCACCAACCCGGTTGTCAGCGGTAAGCGTTGCGCCGCGCAGCTCGGCAGACGATTGCTGCACATTGGTTGACGGCACGATGAATCCTTGAATCTGGTTTTGGTACACCACCGCACTCAGGGCAAGCGCGCCCTGGTCGTACTTCAGTCCAATTTCCTTGGACTTGTTGCGCTGCGGCGCCAGCGTTGGGGTGCCGAAACCGGGAAAATACAGCTGGTTAAAACTCGGTGCCTGAAAGCTGGTGCCAACGCTGGCAATCGCCCTGACCGCGTCCGTCAAACGGTAGCCGCCAGACAGCGCCCAATTATTGAAACTGCCAAACTGCGAGTTGCTGTCTCTGCGCAGCACCGCCAGAGCGTTCCAGTCTTTTTTGTTCAAGGCGTAAGACACCGCTGCGCTGCGCACGCTGCGCTCTGAAACCGTATAAACCGTTGAGCTGTCGACGGCTTCGTTGCGCTTTTCCAGCACCACAGACAATACGTCCTTCCCAATCGCAAAATCGTTTTGCCAGGTGATTTGCTGGCGGTTGGTGTTGAACTTGCCTTCTGCTCCAGTGATTGCTGCATCCGTTCGGCGGTACTGCGATGCAGAATTGTCGGCACTGCTGCCAACCGTGAACGTCGATTTCCACGCGTCAAGCCACTGCGCTTCCCAGCTGAACGCCACGTTTTTAAGCCGTAAATTATTGCGTGCATCCCAGCGCAAGCCGCTGATCGCGCCGGGGTTCGGAAACGGCCGACCATCAAACTGCAGGTCGGTCTTGCTTTGCAAAAAAGACAGCGTTAACAAATGGCTTTTATGCACTTGCGCCGTGAGTTTTGCATCAAGACTGGTGCTTGTGAAGGCGTCGTCATCGGGGTTGAAATCGCCTGACAACTGGTTGTTGCGCGAGCTGAAACCCGCAGCCTTTTCGCGCGAGACACCAAGGCTGTAGCCTATTGGCCCGGCACTGCCACGAACCGATGCAGCGATGTTGATCACGCCATCGGAGCCAGCACCAAACGTCGCGTCGACAGCGATTTTTTCAGTCGGTGCACGGGTAAATATTTGGATGACTCCGCCCACTGCATCAGGCCCATACAGGGCTGACGCCGCACCGCGCAGCACCTCAATTCGCTCAATCCGGTCTAACGGCATGTTTTCGTATGCAGCGCCGCCGCTGGTGGCCGAACCCACCCGAATTCCGTCGATGAGCACAATCGTTTGGCTGGCAGATGCACCTCGTAAAAATACACCAGTGGTGGAGCGCAAGCTGCCGCTGGAGGTGATCTGCACGCCTGGAAGTTGTGCTAGAACATCGCGCAGCGAGCCAGGACCAGCCCTGTCGAGCACCTCACGTGTAACGACTGACACATCGGCCAGCACCTCAGTGATCGGCACTGCAATGCGGCTTGCAGTAACTACCGTTTCAGCCAGCGCAGGTCCGGCGGGTGACGCCGGAGGCTGCACAGTTTGTGCAAAGGATGCTGAAGAGAATGCAGCAGCCAAAGCCAGCGGGAGTGCGGCAATGCGCACCGGGCAAAAAGAAAGTTTCATGAGTTAAACCATCAACAGACAAGCCCTCACCGGCATCCCCGCCGGTGCATGAGCGACAAGATGATGCACCTTTTTCAAAGCGCAGCATCACCTTGTTGGCCGGTATCCGGGCTGACGGAACTGCTTTCATCGCCTTCCCAAATGCTTGATGAGCGGTTTGGTTAGAACCGTTTGCAAAACACTCAGTGGCTAAAGATGAAAACTGAATCAACCCCTTTTTATCAAGGATTAAATTCGTCCGTTTTACCGTTGCGGGGGCAGCGCAGGTTAAAAGGCATCACAGACTCAAAACCAATCAAATTGGTATTAAGTCACAAAGACCTCCCCCTGCTTCCCGTTGAACTGCGGCGTGTGAACCACACCACGAGCACCAACATACAAGATTGTAAGCTTGACCAGTCCGCAAACCCTACAATCACCGCACTCATGTCAAACCCCACCCAGATCGAGCAGATCACAGAGCGCGTAGAGCGCTTGCTGCTTCGTTACGAAGAACTCCAGCGTACCAACGCGTTACTGGCCGACGAAATCATTGTCTTGACGCAAGAGCGAGACTCATTGAAGTCGCGTCTGGGCGCCGCGAGAGCCCGCGTGGACGCGCTGCTGGAGCGCTTGCCCGAAAACGCAACTGCCCACACACACGCTGGCATCGTTTCGCGACCGGGCAATTAAACATGAAGCAACTTGAAGTTCAAATCATGGGCCAAAGCTACTTGCTCGGATGCCCACCGGATGGTGACGCAAGGTTGCTGGACGCAGTCAATCGTGTAGACATTGCAATGTGCAAGATTCGCGATGGCGGAAAAATCAAGGCACGCGACCGCATTGCAGTTCTGGCAGCCTTGAATTTGGCGTTTGAAATTCCTGAAGCCAGCGCTGCAACAACGGCAGCACCAATTGCCAACCAAGCCCCTGTCAACGAGGACGCGCAATTGGCCGGCCTGTTGTACCGCCTCGATACAGCGCTCGGGCAAGACGGCCAGTTGCTCTAGGGAGCTGGGCGGCAGTGGCCCGCGCTTTTGCGGACAGGCCTACAATCGAATGCGTCTGCGGTACGTGCTGGGCTTTATATTTCCTTGAACCAATGCTTTTAATAGCACGGGCTTGGTAAATTTCCCGGTTGGCGCGCCCGTCTCGCGTTAGACGAGCCCAAAGCCAGGCTGCCCTCGCCCACCTGAACCCCGGTTCAGGATGACGGTCCAGCGGTACTTGCAGACACCTTATTTTATGAAGCTGTAAATAGTCGGCCGGCGCGTTGGTGCGGTTCAATAAGTCCTGTAATCGATGGGATATTGATTCACTCACCAAGACCCTCACATGCCTTCAAAACATTTCTTGCAACACATCACGCTGGCGGGATACCTGCTGTGCACGACGGCCTGCTATGCGCAAACACCCTGGGTGATTGGTCAATCAGTGCCACTTTCAGGCGGCAACGCGGTGTTCGGTACCGATATTCGTGATGGTGCACTGGCCTATTTCAAGTCTATAAACGACAAAGGCGGTGTAGAAGGGCGACGCATTGAGCTGGTGTCCCTGGACGACAAGAATGACCGCAAAATCGCTGGCGCGAACACACAAAAATTACTTCAAGAAAATAAGGCAGTCGCTTTGTTTGGTTTCGCGTCGGCCACACTGAGTTTGGATGCGATGCCGTTGGCAGAAAAAGCGGACGTGCTATTTTTTGCTCCTTTCTCAGGTGCGAACCCGGTACGTAAGGCCAACCCCGTGGTGTTTACTTTACGTGCCTCTTACCCGGAAGAGCTGGAGAAAATGCTGGCGTTCTGGACAGGACTGGGTCTTAAACAGGTGGTTGTTGTGCACTATGACGATGAAGTGGGCAAGCAAAACCTGGGGGCGGTGGTTGATTACTTGGCCAAACAAGGCAAGCAGCCCAAGTCATTTTCTTTGCAGCGCAACGCCAAAGTTGATCCGAATCAATTTAACGAACTTTTGAAGCTCAAGCCGGACGTACTTATCAATACCGTACTTTCCGGCCCCGCAGCTGAAATCAGTCGCCAACTTGTCAGCCGGGGTATGACCATACCCATGTCAAGCCTTTCGTTTGTCGGAGCGCAGCAATACATCACGGCCGCAGGCGAGACCGGTGCAGGAGTGTCGATAGCCCAAGTAGTACCCAACGTTACTTCGCCACTTCCAGTAGTGCGTGAATGTGCCAAAGCCATGCAGGATTCGGGCATATCGACGCCCATGAACAGCACGCACCTGGAGGCATGCATTGGCGCGAAAGTGCTTACCGAAGCAATACGGCGTGCCAAAAAGCCGGGCAACGCCGAAGGCCTTATCGCTTCTATGCGGAGTTTAGGCAGTTATGACACCGGAGGCTTCGTTGTGTCTTATGGTCCAGCCAGGCAGCACGGCAGCAAGTTTGTCGAGCTGTCGATGGTTTCGCGCGACGGTCGCCTGCGAAATTAAACCAATCCCAGCTTTTGAGCCAATCCGATCCGCTGCAGCTTTCCAGTGGCACCTTTGGGAATCTCATCCATGATGAGAATCTTCTTCGGCACTTTGAAGTCTGCGAGCTTGGTGGCAACGAATGCACGGATTTCCTGCTCTGTTGCAGCTATGCCTTCGCGGAGCACCACAGCGGCTGCGACTTCTTCACCGAGTTTGTCGTGCGGCATGCCAAACGTGACCACTTGAGCCACAGCGGGGTGGTCCATCAAAACTTCGTCGACTTCGCGGGGCGAAATCTTTTCGCCGCCGCGGTTGATGATCTCTTTCAAACGACCCGTTAACGTCAAGTAGCCTTCGGCAGTCATCGTGCCTTGGTCGCCTGTACGGAACCAACCGTTGGTAAACCCTTCGGCATTGGCTTTTTCGTTGTTCTCATAGCCTAGCGTGACGTTTTCACCGCGAATCACGATCTCGCCGATTTCACCTGGCACCAACAGTGTGCCTGCCAGGTCCATGATGGCTACTTCCGGGCCAGCGGCAATGCCCACAGAACCTGGAATGCGCTTTGCTGGCGGTAACGGGCTGCTGGCCATCTGGTGCGCAGCCTCAGTCATACCGTAAGACTCAATCAAAGGCGCTTTGAATACGCGTTCAAGCTCGGCAATCACTTGCGGCGGCATGGACGATGAAGACGAGCGGATAAAACGCAGCGGATTGGCCTCGATGACTTCCATGTTGCCTGCGGCCCTTGCCAGAATAGTTTGGTGCATGGTCGGTACCGCGGTGTACCAGGTCGGCTTGCATTCTTTCATCCAGCTAAAAAATTTGAGCGCATTAAAACCAGGCGTACAGAAAATCTGGCTGCCAACCGCCATCGGTGCCAGCACACCGGCAATCAAACCGTGAATATGGAACAGCGGCATCACATGCAGTTCACGGTCAGCAGAAGTCAGCTGCAACGTTACGCTGATATTGCGCGCTGAAGCGCACACATTGCGATGGGACAAAGGCACAATTTTGGGCCGCGAGGTGGTGCCCGATGTGTGCAAAATAAGCGCCACGTCATCTGGCTGCGCCGGCCCTGGCGATGTGGCTTTGCCGGTTTGGCTGGATACCAAAGCATAGTGGCCGGCACCGCGCTCAGGCAGAGCTTTCAGTTCAATCACTGCGATGCCAAGCTTGGCAGCAACTGATCGCGCCGGAGTTTCACTTCCTGCAGCAACAATCAGCGCCTTGGCATTCAGGTCGTTCAAGTAAAACTCAAACTCATCGGCGCGGTAAGCCATGTTCAATGGCGCTGCCGTACAGGCACTGGCTACAGCGACAAATGCGGTAGCCATCTCGGGGCAGTTGGGCAGCACGATACCGACGCGGTCCCCACGACCAATGCCCATGGCATTCAATTGCGTAGTGGTTTGCCCAATGAGCTCGTTCAACGAACCGTAGGAAAGCGGAACGCCATTTGGCGAAGTCATGGCGGTTGATGTCGGCGTTTGCAGCGCAATCATTTCGTGGAGCGTGGTGAATGGGGTCATACTGAATTTGTTTAAATTTTTAAATCAGGGAGTCGGGGAGTCGGGGAGTCGGGGAATTTGGAAACGAAAAGCGTAAAGTTCAAGAAATCTTCAGTGTTGCACCATGCTGTTGCAAGTTTTTTGCCAGCAGGCTGGTCAGCGCGTAAACGGCGTCGATGGTGGGCGTGGGCGTTCCGGTCATTTGCCCCATTTGCATAACGCTGGCCACCAAGGCCTGCAGCTCAAGCGCCCGACCCTGTTCCACATCTTGCAGCATGGAGGTTTTGTGTTGCCCAACTGCCTGAGCGCCAGCGATTCGCTTTTCAAGGCTGACCTTGAACTGCACGCCGAGCTTCTCGCCGATGGCTTGTGCCTCGGTCATCATGGACGCAGCCAGTTGCCGGGTGGGCGCATGGGTGCAGATGTCTTCAAGTGTGGCGTGGGTCAGCGCGCTGATGGGGTTAAAGCTCAGGTTGCCCCACAGCTTGAGCCAAATCTCTGAGCGAATATCGCCAGATACCGGAGCTTTGAATCCAGCGGCCTTGAAGGCGTCACTTATGGCGCGGATACTGGGTGTGTCCGACCCATCAATTTCCCCCAACGTGAAGCGGTTGCCTTCGATGACTTTTATAACGCCGGGCCGAATCACCTCGCTTGCAGGGTACACCACGCTGCCAATCACGCTGTCAATGGGGATGGACCTGGCAATAAGTCCGTCAGGGTCAACAGAGCGGACAGGCATTCCGGTGTACTCGCCGGGCAGCTTGTGAAAGTACCACCACGGTATGCCGTTCTGCATGGTCACAACGCGTGTTGCGCTGTGCATCAAAGTGGGCAGCTCGGGCGCAACCGCTGCAACCTGGTGCGCTTTCAGGCCGAGGATGACCACGTCTTGCGCCCCAACTTCAGCGATATTGGAGGTAGCCGTGATCGGCTTAGCCAGTAGCTCGTTGCCGCTTTCTTCAATCAGCATCAGCCCGTTTTCCTGAACCGCCCGCAGATTGGCTCCGCGCAAAATTAAACTGACTTCATGGCCGCTTAAAGCCAGCTTGACACCCAACATGCCGCCGATGGCGCCAGCACCCACTACGCAAATTTTCATTGTGCAACTTCTATTTTTTTAAACTCTGGAGCGAACGTATTTCGCAATACGCCGATCCCGTCTATTGAAACCTCAACAACTGTACCGGGCTTGATGGGCAGCACCCCAAGCGAGGTACCGCACGCAATCACATCGCCCGGATACAACGTCATTTCTTGCGACAAGCGGGAAACAATCTGCGCTGGAGAAAAAATCATGTCGCTGCATGGATAGTTTTGCCGTTCGCGCCCATTCACCATGGTCCTTACTGTAAGCCGGTTCCAGTCTAGCCCAGTGGCAATCACGGGCCCAAAAATCCCGAACGTGTCAAAGCTTTTCGCGCGGGTCCATTGTGCAAAGGACGTGTCCCGCGTGAGCAGGTCCAGTGCCGTGACATCGTTGACGCAGGTCATGCCAAATATGGCCCCTGCGGACTCCTCAATGCTCAGGTTTTTGCACTGCTGACCAATCACCAGCCCCAACTCGCCTTCATAAACAACCCTGCCGTCGTAGGTCGCGGGCGAGCTGAAGGGATGCCCATGCGCGCAGTAGCTGCTGGCGGCTTTTAGAAAGTAGAGCGGCTCTGCAGGAACGATCAGACCCTGTTTGGCAGCCTGCGCATGGTAGTTGTTCCACAGCCCGATGAATTTGGTAGGGTGGCACGGCAACGCAACGTGAACGCTGCTTAGTGCCAGTGTTTGACCAGTTGGTACTGGTTTGTCAAACATATCGCCTTCGCAAACAGCGATCGTTTCACCATCAAGCCGACCAAACCCCGCAACGCCGAGTGCCTCAAAACGAATCCACAGCGCCATGGTCAGGCCTTGGCGCCTTTAAACCACCGCAGGGCAAAACCCACAATCGGCCAAAACAGCATGACCAACGCCAATACCGTAATGCTGGTAACCAACGGGTTGGACACGAACACCAGCAAACTGCCGCTGGAGCCTAACAACGATTGCCTGAACGCGTTTTCAGCCATGTCTCCAAGGACCAGTGCCAGCACCAATGGCGCCAGCGGGTACTCGAGCTTTTTAAAGACATAACCCACCACCCCAAAACCCATCATCATCCAAACATCGAACATCGAGCTGTGCACTGTGTAGGCACCTACCGCACAAATTACCAGAATCACTGGCGCAATAATCGAAAATGGAATTCGTAAAATAGCGGCAAACCAGGGCACTGTCAGCAGCACCACAATCAATCCAACGATGTTGCCAAGGTACATGCTGGCAATGAGTCCCCAGACAAAATCCTTTTGCTCTACAAAAAGCAGTGGCCCCGGCTGGAGGCCCCACACCAGCAAACCGCCCAACAACACGGCTGCGGTTGGCGAACCCGGAATTCCCAGCGTTAACATTGGCAACAAGGCGGCTGTACCTGCCGCGTGGGCGGCGGTTTCTGGCGCTAAAACGCCTTCAATATCGCCTTTGCCGAATTGTTCAGGCGTTTTAGAAAAGCGCTTGGCAATGCCGTATCCCATGAAAGATGCAGGGGTTGCCCCGCCCGGTGTAATGCCCATCCAGCAACCAACCGCTGAACTGCGGACATAGGTTAGCCAGTAACGGGGAAGCTTTTTCCAGGTTTCAAGCACCACCTTGCTGTTGATTCTTCCGTCTTTGCCTTTGAAGGCCAGTCCTTCCTCCATCGTCAGCAAAATTTCGCCAATTCCGAACAGGCCAATCACGGCAATCAGGAAGTCAAAACCCTTCATCATGGGCTCAAAACCGAATGTCAAGCGCAGCTGGCCGGTAACGTTGTCCATGCCAACAGCCGCCAGCGAAAAGCCCAAAAACATTGCCGCCAACGTTTTCCAGGGCGCGCCTTTGCTCATGCCCACAAAGCTGCAAAAAGTCAGCAGCTGCACTGCAAAAAACTCCGGCGGTCCGAACTTGAGCGCAAACTTGGCAACCAGCGGCGCCAGAAAAGTAATCATCAATACCGCAACGAAAGCGCCGATAAACGACGAGGTAAACGCTGCAGTCAACGCCTGCCCCGCCTGACCTTGTTGCGCCATCGGATAACCATCAAAAGTGGTCGCCACCGACCATGGCTCGCCGGGAATATTAAACAAAATAGAGGTAATTGCGCCACCAAACAGCGCGCCCCAGTAAATGCACGACAGCAAAATAATGCCCGACACTGGACTCATGGTGAACGTCAGCGGCAGCAAAATTGCGACCCCGTTTGCGCCGCCCAAACCCGGTAGCACACCAATCAAAATCCCGAGCACGATGCCTAAAAACATCAACCCGATATTGACGGGCGACAAAGCAACGGCAAAGCCCTGAAACAGCGCCTGAACTTCTTCCATACTAAAACCCCAGTGCAGCTTCGAGGGGGCCTTTTATCAGCGGCACCTTGAACCAGATTTCAAACATCACGAAGAGCACAGCCACCACAATCAGCGCCGTTAACGCAGATTTGAGGACACTGAACTTCCCTTGCAGCCGCATGAACAAAGCAATAAAAATAACGGAGGCCACGTACAAACCCACCCACTGCATGAGCGCAACATACGCCAGGCAAGGCAAAAATATTGCCATCACCAGTTTGATCTGTGTTTTCGAAACGAACGACTCTGCTTTGTCAGACTTCAGCGCCAACCCGAGGTTAATCAAGCTGGCGATGTTCATCAAAAGCCCAATGTAAAAAGGAAAGTACCCGCTCTGTGGGCCGTCGGTGCCCCAACCCGCGCCAATGCGCGAGCTGTCCCACATGACTACGCTGCCAATTGCCAAAATACACAGCGAGGTGACAATTTCGAGCGTACGTTTAGAGGCCGCGCTCGGCTCGGGGGTGTTGCTAGCCATTGTTGTCAGTACGCGAAGTTACTTCGCAACAAAGCCAGCTTCTTGCATAAGCAACCTGTGCCGAATGTCTTCGTTAGCAGCCCAGCGTGCGAACTCTGCGCCTTCCATAAAAGTTTGGTTAAACGCGCCCTCTTCCATAAACTTTTTCCATTCAGGCGTTGCACGTACTTTTTTCATCAAGTCAACGTAGTAAGCGGTTTGCTCTGGCGTTACGCCTGGCGCCATGAAAATGCCGCGCAGCATTAAATACTCAACATCCAGACCGTTTTCCTTGCAGGTCGGAATGTCCGACCACGCCTTGTCAGCAATTTTGTCTTTGTATGCCAAACGCTTGCCGTCGAACACGCAGAGTGGGCGCAACTTGCCCCCACGCCATTGGGCAACTGCTTCGATCGGGTTGTTGACTGTGGAATCAATGTGCTTGCCCACCAGCTGAACAGCAACTTCACCGCCGCCTTTGTAGGGCACATAAATAAATTTGGAGCCGGTAGACTTTTCAATCAGCGCAGTGATGATCTGGTCTTCCTGCTTGGAACCGGTACCACCCATTTTCAGCTTGCCGCCAGATGCTTTGACAGCAGCCAGGTATTCCTGCGTGGTTTTGTACGGTGACTCTGCATTGACCCAAAGCACAAACTCGTCCAAACCCAACATCGCCACTGGCGTCATGTCCTTCCAGCTGAACGGAACGCCCGTTGCCAGAGGGGTGGTGAACATGTTTGACAGGGTAATGATGATTTTATGCGGGTCACCTTTGGCATTCTTCACATCCAAAAACCCTTCTGCACCTGCGCCGCCTCCTTTGTTGACCACAATCATGGATGATTTCATCAGGTTGTTTTTCGTAATGACGCCCTGTATCAACCGGGCCATCTGGTCTGCGCCGCCTCCAGTGCCGGCTGGCACGATGAACTCTACATTTTTAGTGGGCTGCCAAGGCGCAGCGCTTGCGCAGAAGCTGGCAGCAAGCGATACCGTTAAGCCAACATTTCGGGCGAGCGAAAAAAGAGTTTGACCACGCATAAATAAATCCCCAGATTAGACAAGCTGTATTGCACAATGGCCGACACAGTGTAGATATAAACCACCTGGTATTTTTTTCAAATTCACAGGGAAAAACCCGCGAAGTGCGCTCTTTAAATGTAAGTACTCAGTGCCGATAGAGCTTTTACTCATTGCCGAGTTGGCGCTTTTAGGGGTTTGCACTGGCTTTATGGCTGGCTTGCTGGGCATCGGCGGAGGAATGTTGATGGTGCCGTTTTTAACGGTCATCCTTTCAAACCGCGGGGTTGCGCCAGATCTGGCCATCAAGATGGCCATCGCGACTGCAATGGCATGCATCATTTTCACGTCCGTATCCAGCGTGTGGGCGCATCACAGGCGCGGCGCAGTGCGTTGGGACATAGTGAAACGGCTTGCACCGGGAATTGTGTTGGGCAGCTTGCTCGGAAGTCTTGGCATTTTTGCGCTGCTCAAAGGCGCATACCTGGCTGTCTTTTTCGGGCTGTTTGTCGGTTTTTGCGCAACCCAGTTGTTTATTGATAAAAAACCTGCTCCCAGCCGGGAAATGCCCGGGGCCGCGGGCCAGTTTGCCGTTGGCGGATTGATTGGCCTGTTGTCTGGACTGGTTGGCGCTGGCGGCGGGTTTATCAGCGTTCCATTTATGACATCACGCAACATAGCGATTCACCAAGCGGTAGCCACTTCGGCAGCCCTGGGGTTCCCGATAGCCGCTGCCAACGTCGCGGGCTACATCATCGGAGGCCAGAACGTTCAAGGCTTGCCGCCCAGCGCATTTGGCTATATCTGGCTCCCGGCGCTTGCGGTAATTGCCCTGTGCAGCTTTGTTATGGCTCCTTTGGGCGCCATGGCCGGGCACGGATTGCCCGTGAGAAAGCTGAAAAGAATTTTTGCCAGCATGCTCTACTTACTGGCGGCATACATGCTTTACCGGGGCCTGGTGGGTGATTAGCCGGGCTGGTCTGCAGCCTTGGCGGAGCGCACGACCACTACGCGGTCAACGGCGCAGGCAACACCACAATGCCGTCTTCATCGGCGTACAACCACTCACCGGGCCGCACCCATTGCCCTTGAATTTGTACGTCGATTCCGGTTTGCCCTTCTCCGCGCTTTTGTGTCGGAAAAGGCATTGCAGCTAACGCACATATGCCCACAGAGCAGCCAGCCAGCTCGATCACATCGCGCACGCAGCCGTTTATAACTACCCCCGCCCAACCATTTTTTGCGGCGGCGCTACCCAAATTGCCACCCAGCAGAGCTCGCCTGAGCGAAGCGCCACCATCGACTACCAGCACACGGTCAAACCCTTGAGATTCTACTTGCGCCTTCACCAGCGTGTTGTCCTCAAAGCACTTGACAGTGACTACCGGGCCGCAAAACTTCGCAGTGGCACCATAGCTTTTAAACACGGGCGGCAACACGCGCAGGGCGCTTGTGGTGTCTGCCCTGTGCGTATCGCACAGGTCGCAGGTAGAAAATTTGATGCTGTTTTTAGTCGTCATTGCTGTGGCTTTCAACAAAATGGTGTGCCTGATTTTCACGCTACAAGGACGCTACTTTGCACCGAACACGCGCTTTTTGTGTTTCTCAGGGGCGAATCTGCTATCAATTTCATCAAATAAGCTGTTTTCCCCTATGAAAACGCTACTTTCTCCAGTAGCATCCGCAGTGCCAACGATGAGTAGTTATCTTCATTGGTGATTTAACAACTTCTAGAAGGAAAATCAATCATGGCAACTGCAAAAAAAGCACCGGCTAAAA
>ENA-OBIT01000251-OBIT01000251.1-metagenomes-genome-assembly--contig:-NODE-251-length-23453-cov-10.1624_pt1 | contig 23453 bp, 14 predicted proteins | sample MGYA00153386_OBIT01 | MGnify analysis MGYA00153386
CAGCTTTGACAAGATCCTTAGTAGCTGCACTGGAAGCACCATCAATCAAAGCGCTTGTTTGGGTGATCAAGTTTTGGACTTTCACCATTGCTGCTAAAACTTGGACTCCGCCCGGTTGGTTGTTGTTGGTAGCTAAGATTGGATCTAAGCTAGTCAGGTCAACATCGGCGGGGAGAGAAAGGGCGGCTTTGACTAAAGATTGCGCTTCTTCTGGTGCAATTCCTTTGTCGATTAAGTCGGCGACTAAGCTGGTTAGGAGGGTGACAACTGTGGAATCTGGGGGTGCGGTGACTGGTGTTTCTAGGGGTAAGCCGGTGGCCGTGTCAGTGCCTCCGATGGCAACTATATTGCCTTCTGATGGGTCGATTTCTCCGTTTTTGTTGGTGTCGAAAATCTCGAAGGGGATGTTGAGATCGAATTTACCGCCTGTATCGGTAATTGTGGATGGTTCGTTGGTGTCTTTGATGCCGTTTTTGTTGGCATCTAGGAAGAGATTGGCACCGTCTATGTAACCGTCAATAACTACACCAGTCCGGACAGGGTTGTTGCGATCGTTATCTGCGATCGTCACAGTAGCACTAGAGGGCTCGCCTACATTATTGTAGGTTTCGGGAGTTCCCAAGCTAATAACAACTTTCTCATCACCTTCTACTCGGCTATCGTCTACAGGTTTAACGACGATTTTGACGCTGCGTTGATTAGCTGGGATAATTACATTTACCCTTTGTTCAAGATTAAAAAGAGTAGGCAAAGTTTCAGAGATAATCTTGAATTCTCGCCCAGAAAAATATTCGTAAGACCATTCGTAATCTGTGAAATTGACCGTCGTATTCTCGTCGAGTTTCAAGGGAACAAATAACTCTTTGTCGAGGCTGCCGGTGCGGGTAATGGTGAATTCTCCGGGATTACCTGGTGTTCCTGGGTAAGGAAGAGCTACTTCCGCCGCATTGGGATCTGTAGCAACGATCGTGACTTTTCCAGGGAGATCGGGGGCAACAAAAGTTTTTACTTCGGAAAAAGGTGAACCCGCCCAAGCACTGTCGATCGCCTGTACACTCCAGTTATAAGTTTGTCCAGGAATTAAGTGATCGGGCTTTAGCCCCCAACTGTACTCCCTCCCCCTGTCGTTTGGGTTGCTCTTAGCTTGGTTTACATTCCCCAACTGCACTACTTGCCGAGTCCCGTTATCAAGAGACATTGGGCCAACAATGTACTCTTTAATGGGGAGCTCATTGCCACCTTTGGGATTGGGACGAGTGCTCCAAACTTGCAGGTTGTAGCTTAAACCCTGAGTTGGAGTTTGAGCGTCTATTGAGTTCTCCGGTCCTCCGGCTGACTGCCACTTTAAATTGACTCCATCAAAAGATAAACCTTGAGGTGCAGAGGGTGGCGTGTTCGGCTTAGAGGTATTGTTGCTGTAGATTTTGACAAAGCTGGCACTCCCAGATAAATCATTTGTTGTGAGTGCAATATCTAGTTTGCCGTCCTTGTTGTAGTCTCCCCAAGAACTGGCGCTGGCAACATTATTAGGCAGCCCTGCATCCTCTAGGAGTTTAAAGCCAGGATCATTGTTTTCGTAAACTTTGGCGACACCCGGATTACCCAACGTTTCTGTCACAAGGATATCCAGCTTGCCATTGTTGTCGTAGTCTCCCCAAGCACCGAAAGCAGCACCAAAGCTATTAAAAGTCTGAGGTGGCTGAAAGCTAGCAGTATCTCCGCCCGAGTACTGCAGCAATACCCTGGTAGGGCCGTACTGCGAAGAAGAATTATCATTGGAACGTTGACTTCGACCTGCAAGCAAGATATCTAGTCGGCCGTCATTGTTGGGGTCTGCCCACGCACCGTAAGTAATAGGTTCGTTGGGGTTTGGATTTTGCTGCTGTGGAATGTTCTCTACATTAAAGCCAAAACCAGTATCGCGAGACAATCGTGTGAAGAATAGTGGAGTTTTATCTTCAGTAAAGCCATTGCCAGTGTTGCGATACAGTTTTGCGATGTATTCTGAACCGGTGTCGCCCGCGAGTAAGATATCCTGTTTGCCATCGTTGTCGTAGTCTCCCCAGGCCGCATTGCCTTTAACACCGGGCAATTTAGCCCCAGTTTCCTCCTCAAAGTCTCTGCCCTCGTTGCGGAATACTTTGGCAATGTAGCCGCCTGCGCCCGTGTCGCCCGTGAGTACGAGATCCGATTTGCCATCGTTGTTGTAGTCTCCCCAAGCTGCGGAACCTTGGAAAATACCAGGCAGCTTTACATTTCTGTCTAGACTAAATTTATCGAGGTTCGGCGGCTCGGTTTGGAAAGAAGGCGGGAAATTGAAATTATCAATCCTTGGGTTCCGGTACAGTCTGGTGATGGGGGTGTAGGGCAAACTGGGGACGTAGCGTTCAGGTGGGATGGAGAAAGAGTCTGGTGGAGGAGTATCAATTACCCCTGTGAGCAAGATATCGAGATCGCCATCATTGTCCCTGTCTCCCCAGGTAGCAGAAGGCTTGGAAGTGTACGCATTAGGAGAATTTTGCGCCACCCAACCTGCGTAAACGGTAGGCAGGTTTATATTAACTGGCTCAAAGTCCTTACCGTTGTTGTTGCGGTACACCTTCGGGATATATGCTTTTAGCCCAGGAGAATTTGAGGGGTCTTTGGAACTATCTCGTTCCATTACCAAGAGATCCAAATCGCCGTCATTGTCGTAGTCTCCCCACGCATTAGCGCCGACAAAACCAGGTATCGTTTGATCGAGTTTGTTGGTGAAAACTTTGTCGTTATCCTCGATCGCCACTGCCACTGCTGCAATCCCAATTCCGTTATACTTACCATCCGTGCTAGTCACGGTGTGAGCAATGCTGCCACTGTGCGCGCCTTCAAGAACTTCATCGTCAGTTGCAATAACTTTGACTGTTTTGGCAACATTCCAGTTACTGCTGTCAAAGGTAATCGCAGAAATCGGATTAATCTGATTACCAGTATTGAAGCTGAGGTTAACAGGTGCATTTGGTTTGCTGTTGAGCTTGACTGTATAACTGCCCGTCGCGCCACCTTCTGTAGCAGTTGTACTCGCCGGAGAAATGTTGACACCTGCTGTTTCGTTGTCAGTAATCGCTACATTTACATCCTGAACAGGCGTGCCACTATACTGAGTGTCTGAACTGGTAACAGTGTGAGAAATTGTGCCGCTGTGCGCGCCTTCGGCAACCGTATCGTCAGCAGCCGTAACCGTGACTGTGTTGGCAACATTCCAGTTAGTGCTGTCAAAGGTAATCGCAGAAATCGGATTGATTTGACTGCCAGTATTGAATTTGAGGTTAACAGGTGCATTCGGTTGGCTGTTGAGCTTGACTGTATAACTGCCCGTCGCACCGCCTTCTGTAGCGGTTGTACTCGTCGGAGAAATGTTGACACCTGCTGTTTCGTTGTCGGTAATCGCTACATTTACATCCTGAACTGGCGTGCCACTATACTGAGTGTCTGAACTGGTAACAGTGTGAGAAATAGTCCCGCTGTGCGCGCCTTCAGCCTTGGTATCGTCGGTAGCGGTGACAGTGACTGCTTTGCCAACATTCCAGCTAGTGCTGTCAAGGGTAATCGGCGAAATCGCATTTATTTGACTGCCAGTATTGAAGCTGAGGCTAACGGGTGCAGAGGGTTCGCTGTTGAGCTTGACTGTATAACTGCCCGTCGCGCCGCCTTCTGTTGCAGTTGTACTCGTCGGAGAAATGTTGACACTTGCTGTTTCGTTGTCGGTAATAACTACATTTACATCCTGAACCGGCTTACCACTATACTTGGTGTCGGCGCTGGTAACAGTGTGAGAAATAGTGCCGCCGTGGGTGCCTTCGGCCTTGGTATCGTCGGTAGCGGTGACAGTGACTGTTTTGCCAACATTCCAATTCGTGCTGTCAAGGATGATCGGCGAAATCGCATTTATTTGAGTTCCGGCATTGAAGCTGATGGTGACGGGTGCCGTCGGCTGGGATTTTAACTTAACGCTGTACGTGCCCGTCGCACCGCCTTCTATGGCAGTTGTGCTGGTAGGTGCAATGCTGACGCCTTCTGTATCGTTGTCAGCAATCGTCGCGGTGACAGGAGAAATCGTCAAGCCGTTATAATTGGTATCGGTACTGACAGCGGTATGATTAATCGTACCGCTGTGGATGCCTTCGGCTATAGAGTCGTCGATCGCACTAACGCTGACAGTTTGAGCAACATTCCAATTAGCGGGCGTGAAAGTTAAAGATGCGATCGCATTTATTTGACTGCCCGAATCAAAGTTAATCGTGACGGGTGCAGTAGGTGCAGTAGTCAGAACTAATTTATAAGTGTCTGTGGCAGCGGCAGCGCCTTCACCAATATCTGTGCTGCCTGCTGATTGGATAATTGAAACACCGGGACTGTCGTTGTCGGTAATCGATACCGTAACGCTGGGAATTGTCAAGCTGCTGTAATTGGTATCGGTAGTGGCAGCCGTGTGAGTAATTGTGCCGCTGTGCGTTTTTTCGACTATAGAGTCGTCGGTAGCAGTAACGGTGACAGCTTGAGCAACATTCCAGTTAGTGCTGTCAAAGGTAATCGGCGGCAAAATCGGATTAATTTGACTGCCAGTATTGAAGCTGACGGTGACAGGTGCAGAGGGTTGCGATGTTAGCTTGACTGTATAACTGCCAGTTGCACCGCCTTCTGTAGCAGTTGTACTGGTAGGTGCAATTTTGAAGCTGGCTGTGTCATCGTTGTTGATAGTTATTGTCGAAGTTGCAGTAGTAATTGCAGGTGTTAGCCCCGGTGCAACGGGATTTGACAGTGTAACTGCAATAGTTTCGTCGGTTTCTACTACTCCGTCACCTAATACATTAAGAGTAATAGTTTTGGATGTTTCATCGGCGGCAAAATTAATCGTGCCAGTAGCAGCAGTTGCCCCAGAAGTGCCACCGATACTATTGTAATCGCTGACATTAGTAGCAGTTCCTCCAATGGTATAGTTGACGCTACTCGCTACAGCAGTGCTGCCACTGCGAGTAACGGTAAAAGTTAGAGGAGTTGTGCCGCTATTGCCTTCGGGAATGCTGGCTGTATCCGCAGCAACGGCGTAGGAAATTTGACCGTTGGCAGCGATAGTTAGTGTGGTTTGTTTTGTTGTACCCCCAACGCCTCCGGTAATTGTGCCAAAGTTGAGAATTGCGGTTTCGGCGTTTTCCGGGAGATTGTCGGGTTTGATAGTAACTGCCACATTCTTGGTGAGTGCCGCGCCTGTTGCACCTGCGGGGAATGTAATTGAGGTAGGGGAAATGGTATAGTCTGAATTTTGGGTGGCTGTGCTGGTGGGGTCGATCGCAATTGGTACAACTACATTGCTGAATGGAGTGCCGCCTGTGAGGGTGACGGGAATATTAACTACTGTGTCTGTTGTTCCTTCTGTACCGCTGTAAGTTGCTGCACCGAAATTGACTGTATTGGGTATATTTAGCAGCACCGAAACGTTGTCAGGACCGAAGTTTGTCCCCGCTAAATCTGGCAAACCGTCCCCGTTCAAATCCTTCGCTGCAATACCAGTAAAACCCGTTCCATCTAAATCAGCAGTCTTGGTAAATGTGCCATCACCATTTCCCAACAGAGTTGAAACCTTGGCACCTATCACGACAGCCAAATCTTGTTTGGAGTCACCGTTAAGATCCGCAACGGTGACAAAAGCGGGACTCGAACCCATTGGAATTTCTGTAGTAGTAAAGCTCCCACTACCATTTCCTAGCAGAATAGAGACGCTGTTAGAGTCAACGTTCGTTACAGCCAAGTCGGGGAAGGAGTCATTGTTAAACTTACCCACAGCCACCGAAGATGGTCGCGATCCCACTGTAATGTTTTTGGCAGTACCAAAACTCCCATTGCCATTCCCCAGCAGAATTGAGACGATGTTGACACCTGCGTTAATATTGCTTGTGACAGCCAAGTCTTTTGTGCCGTTGCCATCAAAGTCATCGACGGCAATAGAAGATTGAGTCAATAGCCCTACCAAAAAGTTTTGAGGAGCCGCAAAGGTGCCATCAATATTCTGCAAGAGAATTGAGACGACACTATTAGTATTGGGGGAGCCGGTGGCGCGAGTAGTCGCTATAGCTAAGTCTGTCCTGCCGTCGCCGTTAAAATCTTCCGCAGCAATATATCTAGCGAAAATCCGCGAGTCGAAAGATAGATCGACGGGAGCACCCAAGCCACTGCTACTCCCAAAAAATATTGATACAGAACCACCGCCATTACTTACAACCAAGTCGTCATAGATATCTGTATTAAATTTAGAAACAGCGAGGGCTTCTGTTCCCCGTGGCAAAAGAGTAGCGGTACCAAAGCTACCCGTGCCATTTCCTAACAGAATTGATGTGCCAGAACCGCTGCCACTGGTGGAAGCGCCACTGTTCGCCACAGCTAAGTCTTTTTTTCCGTCGCCGTTAAAATCTCCGACACCGACGAAGACAGGATCTGAACCCACGGGAAAATTAGTTGCGGTACTGAAGCTGTTCAAAACGTGTTCGTAACCGGCTAATACTTCGGCTTCAAATACCAGCGGCGTTTCTATTTTCCCGGTGCTGACTTCCAGTTCCCAGTCCCCACCTTTTGCTACACTTCCCGTGAGGTTTTGGGAAGCAGCCACTGATGCCCCGGTTAATTCACTCAAGCGTTTGACAAATGCTAAACCTGTCTCGCCTGCTGCTACTTCGCATCCGTACAGCAGGATATTAGGTAGATTTTTGCCCAGTGGCGAAAACCACTGCTGTAGAGAATGCCGATCGCCCTCTAGATCGTCTAAACTCAAGCTACCATCGCCCACTTGCAAGCTACCCGGAGCACCGTGAGAAACTATGTGAATACTGTCTATATTGGTACGAAGATCTAAAATTTCAGTAATTTGGGCGATCGCATCCCTGTGCCCATCCAAAACTACTACTTCCGTACCCGGTTTTACCCCGGCAATCAAACTTTGATAATCTGGTACTTGACGATCAATAAAGGCGATCGCGCTTCCTGAAACTTGAGTATTTAAATTTGGCATAATACACCTACTGCGGGTTAAAAAAAGACAATGATTTCTCTGTTTCGCGACTTGCGTCCGAAACTCTTTGTCAAGCTTGTAGCAACCATAACAGTTCTTTAAGAGAATATATGTAAACTTTTCTTTATAAACACCTGTTTAATTAAAGTTTTGATGAAGATGGGAAAATTATTAAGTAATATTGCGGACAAACAACCGCGAGGTTGATGGTTTAACATACGAAAAAATTAATCGCAAGTGTAATTATACTGAAATATTGAAATCGTATTTTTGATACATATGTGCGATCGGGTTACTGATGCTTTTGGGTGGGGGCGGGTTTACCAGATTATTGGTTTTAGGCAATGATTGTTGGTAAAACCCGCCCCTACAAGTTATTCGTTACAATCTTTACGTGCGATCGCACTTATTTTCAACCCGCATCTATCCCTGCTAAAATCGTCTCAGCATCCCCGCACAAAGCAGCGTGACAGCAACCGTTACTCGCCAACAATCCCCCCCACTGACTCACATCTCCCCGGTTATATTGCAAAGCAGAACCGTCAAAACGAGTAAATCGGCCGCCCGCTTCCGTCAGAATCAATTCCGGTGCCGCCAAATCCCAATCTTTCGGCGCAGACTTCCCCGAAAGCGCAATATAAATATCAGCTTTTTGTTCCACAATTGTGGCAATTTTACAGCCGATGCTACCCACAGCCAGTTGATTTTGACAAGGCAGTTTTTGTAACAATTGATTAAAGCGATCGTCCCGGTGACTGCGGCTGGTTACTATAGATAAATCGGCCACTATATTTCGCGCCGAAACCTTTAACTTTACCGTAGAACCGTCCCGAGTTTCCACAAAAGCGCCAGCATTTTTGACCGCGTAATAAATCTTTTGTTGTTCCGGCCAAGCGACAACTGCCAATACCGGTCTTCCCTGGTATGCTAAAGCAATATGTACTGCAAATTCGCCTGTCCTGTCAATGAAATCTCGCGTTCCATCCAAAGGGTCAATAATCCAAACCCAATCTTGAGGTAAGGGAATTTGGCCATGAGTTTCTAAATAAGCTTTATAAGTTTCTTCGCTGAGATAGCCAAATTCTGCATTCCCTAAAACCGACTGCAATTCGTCGAGAATGTAAGTATTGACGGCGACATCGGCAGCGGTGACGGGGCCGTCTTTTTTCTCTTGGATGTCGAGGTTGGGAGTGTCGGAATCCGGGCGATAATAGGATTGTAGGATATCTGATGCGCGATGGGCGATCGATCGCGCAATTTCGCTGATTTCTTCAAGATTTTTCATGTTTTATTTATAAATTTCCGTAGGGTACGTCAATTCGTATGTACTTCATAATAATCGAAAAAACTGCAACTGACGCACCTTACCAATTCCCGTAGGGTGCGTCAGTTCTTATCTACTTCATAATAATCGAAAAAACTCCCAACTGACGCACCCTACCAGAGACTACCAATTAATATGAGGATACTTCCATTCATAATAATTAGGAAACACAAAATTAGTAAACGAAACCGAAATACTCACTTCTAATGATTTTACATGGTGCCACCAACCCACAGGAATAAATATCGCTTCTCCCGGTTCCAAAATCACTTCAATAATTTTTGCATCTTTGTAAAGCGGGTATTTGTCATAGTCGGGATTTTCGCCATCAACCTTGCTGAAAACACCGACATGATTGTAAAGCAGAGGAGTTTGCTGGGGAGAAATCAACTTAATTAGTTTACGGCCTGAAACTTGAGCTAAAATTAAATTAACTGGGTCATGGTGTAGCGGAGTAATCGTACTTTTCGGGCCGAACCAAAAGAAAACTCTGCCACTTATCTCGGCAGGATTTAGATATTCTGGGAAAATTTCGATGTCGTTGAATAAAGGTTTGAATTCCTCTCTTTCCAGAGTCTGGTTGTTAGCAACCATGTAACAGTCGTTACTGGGGCCGCCATTGACGACCATATCTACATATTCGCGGAACAAAACGGTTTTCTTGTGGTTATGTACCTTAATTTCGTAGTCCGGGTCTGAGTTGCGGTTGGCTTGAATTTCCACCGCTGCATCGCCGTATTTTTCCTTCAAATACTCCGGTGTCCACAACTGCAATGCTTTCCAGTTGTGCATGATGTTGCTAATAATGACTGGAGTATTTTTGGCGTAGTAATTTTCCAGAAAATACTCTCGCGATAAACTACTTTTGCGCTCGATTGTGCCAAACTTGGAAGACAACGCGGCTAATTGATTGTTGATGCTAAGTTGCGATTCTAATTTCTGCAATAACTGGACGTACTGGCTACCTGCTTGGAAGTACGGGTGAGAGGATATTTCCGTAACTTCTGCTGTTGCTGTTTCCGCGTCAATTCCGGTACTTACCAGGATTTTAATGATTTCTTCGTCGGGTTTATTTAATAATTTGTTCGCCGCCACCCACTGTCTCATGTTGTCGGGGACTTCTGGTTTACTTGGAGTAAGTAGATTTGGTAGGTTTTGCGTCAACCATTCTAGATTAACCTGCTGTTGGTCAGTCATGGTAATCCGCAAAGGGGGAAGGGTGATAGTTAGGGGTTGGGTGTCAGGCATAATTCGGGTATGTTGTTTTCGACTAATATAGCAATTTTAACGAACCGCGAAGGCGCTTTAGGCGAAGCCGCGCGTCAGCGCTAGGGCGCGAAGGAAGAGGGAAGAGAAGTTTATGATTTTTGTCAGGGTTTTTTTTAGATTTTAACTTAGGGAGTGTTGTCTGTTCAAGTTTTCTGGCTGGGATAGCTTTTTCCCGGATACTTTGGTGAATTTTAATTTAGAATTAACTCTTATTCATCCAGTTGCGGGTTCCGAAAAATGTGCAGGAATGGGAAGCAATTTTAGCGGCTGCGGTGAGACTATTTATAAAGTTGTCTTGTAAAATATAGTGACAGAAAGCCCCGTGAAAAATATCGCCCGCACCTAAAGTGTCTGTAGCTTGAATTTGAGGGATTTCTAAACTGCCATATTTGCCATTGTTGAGATATAAAATTTGTTTTTCGCCGCGAGTGATAGCAATATTGGCAATTCCGGCTGCTGACAGATAAGCAAATACTTGTTCGGAGTTGTTGCAGTTGGGGGGATGAAAATTTTCGGAGCACACAGCCCATTCAACAAAAGGTAATATTTCCTCTAATCCCGGCTTCCAACTGCCGCCATCGAGTACAATTGGAATGTTCTTAGACTTGGCAAGTTGAGCAATTTCTGTGCTGGCTGGGATTTGGTGTCCGTCAATCAGTACGATATTAACTGATGTTAAAATATCCTGGTTAATTGTTTGACTGTAAACTTGCGATTTCGTAGCATTGATCGAAATTACCGATCGCCCTCCGGTTCCTTGAGTTACAATAATCGAAGAAACTGGTGGTGAGTCCGATCGCCCTGGTGACAAATCGACTATCCTCACATTATACCGATCCAAGTCATTTTTGATTAATTGGGCGATCGCATGAGTGCCCAAAACCCCAGCCCATATCGCCTCATTCCCCAAATAACCAAAAGTCACCGCAGCATTCGCCGCCGGCCCGCCCGCAGCAATGGTACAATCGGAAGCAACAACTTTCTGATTTTCACCAGGAGGCTTCTCGGCCAAATAAATTAAATCCAAAGTCGCCAATCCCAAAAATAATCCAGTTTTCATATCATCTCTTACATCTATTCTTAAATATGTGGCATGGGCGGGACGCCCATGCACTATCTGCGGTTAAAAACTCCAAAATATTAAAATGCAAGCAAATCCCAATACAGGAACACTTTACATCGTCGGAACCCCGATCGGCAATCTGGAAGACATGACATTTCGCGCCATCAAAATCTTGCAAGCCGCAGACTTCATCGCCGCCGAAGATACTCGCCATACAGGGAAACTTCTGCATCACTTTCAAATCAAAACGCCTCAAATCAGCTATCACGAACATAACCAACAGCAACGATTACCCGAATTGATCGACAAACTGCTTCTCGGAAAAAGTATCGCCCTCGTCACCGATGCTGGAATGCCGGGAATTTCTGACCCCGGATACGAGTTAGTCAAAGCTTGCGCGGATGCTAATATTAACATAATTCCGATTCCAGGCGCGTGTGCTTGTATAGTAGGAATAAGTGCATCGGGATTACCCACGGACAGATTTGTGTTTGAAGGTTTCTTGCCAGTCAAAGGTCAAGAACGCCAACACAGTTTAGAAAGTTTGCAAATCGAATCCCGCACTATTATTTTATACGAATCTCCCCACCGATTGCGGCAAACTTTACAAGATTTAGCAAATATTCTGGGAACCGACAGACAGATTGTGTTGGCGAGGGAGTTGACCAAGATGCACGAAGAGTTTTGGCGTGGTAGTATCGAAAGTGCGATCGAGCTTTACACCACCCGCGAACCCAAAGGAGAATTTACCCTGGTAATCGCCGGTATCCAAACAGATGCACCAATTTTTTCCGAAGATGCCATCAAAGCGGAATTGCAAACATTAATCGACGAAGGCATAAGTCGTTCCCAAGCCAGTCGCCAACTAGCCCAACAAACCTCCCTTCCCCGTCGCCAAATTTACCAACTCGCCCTCACCATAGGCGACAATGAATCACTACAATAAAAATCTCTCTGCGCCCTCTGCGCCCTCTGCGGTTAAATAAAAAAGTTAAATAATCATACTAACAATTATATGGTACGCGGAAACTACGATCGACAAAAACCATATTTACGCAACCCCCACATCAACAAACCAATCGCCGAGATTTATGCAGACTTAGACGCATTTAGCTGGGAGATATTCGAGGATCAACCCCACCGCTTCGATACAGCCAGTTTTTACATTTTGCTTCCCCCATTGATGTACGAAGGAAAATTCATCAAAGGCATTTACTTCAGCGAAGCAGTAGAGCTCATCAACAAACTATTTCCCCAACTTTCCTCAGTCTTTCATTCCTTCACCTATTCCCCCGGCGCTTCCTATTCCTGGGCTCCCATAGCCGATGCTTACTCCAGTTTATACAAAAACCCGCAGCGGGATAAATGGTTTCGCGAGACTTATGCCGATCGCGCTCACAAACCAATCATACCACTGCAAGACACAGACTTCATCAACGAATATTTAATTTCCCCCAGAAATGTCCCCGAAAAAGACATCGACTTACTCGCCGTCGCCCGCATCTCCGAAGAAAAGAACTTACCAACAATCGCCAAAGCCTTAAAAGTTTACCGCCAAAAATACCCGCACCAACCGATAAAATTAACAGTTGTCACCGGACACGAATTTGACGTTAATAACATTAACAGTCTCGACGAGTATGCCTTAAAAGAATGGCGGCAAATCGAGACAATTTTAGACAATCCCTGCGACTACATTAACTTAGTACCGAGAATCGATTACTACAGCGACATGCCCCTGTATTATTCGCGAGCAAAATCATTTGTCCTCGGTTCCCTCCTCGAAGGAAAAAACCGAGGCATCACCGAAGCCATGAGTTGCAACGTTCCAGTAATTTGTTTTGAAGAATTCAATCAATACGCCAGAGGAAACTCGCCAGTTTTCCCCGAAGGTGCAGGGCTTTATGCTAAATTCGATCCAGAATCTCTCGCCGATACTATATATACAGTATTGGAAAATCGGACAGAGTTTAAACCGCGACTGCAATATTTAAAGCATTGCGGGCGAAAGAACTTTTTCAATACTTGTATAGATAGTTTTCCTTACTATCAGCACAACATTCCCGACTACAAGCCGGGAGATGCGATCAACAATTTATGGTTGGATTTGGCGGTACAGCAAAATTATCAAGTCAGCTTGAATAGCTTCTTGTATGGAGGTTCGACTCTTTCTCATCTGCGGGGGATAAATGTGATTCAGCAAAATCTTGGTGAGTTGACAAAGTTCGGTAACGGATGAAGTTCGGCAACGGATTCTGTAACGGATTTAGCGGATTTAATGGATTGAAGTTTCCGGTTGCATCGAAATTATTAGTAACCGAAATTAGGAGACGGCAGTGCCGTGTCCCTACCTAAAATAATATTGTAGGGACACGGCACTACCGTCTCCTCCGTCATTCCGGTGCAACCGGAATTGTAGATATAAGAAGGAAAACAAACTATGGCAATTCCCAATTCCCAATTCCCAATTCCCTATTCCCTATTCCCAGTAATATCCTCAAAAATCTTACTTCCCAAAGCTCTAGCCAAATTTATGGGTACTGCATTACCAACCATTTTGTATCCGTCAATGATATACTTGTACTTGAAAATGAAGTCATCCGGGAAAGTTTGAACTCTCGCACATTCCCTGACAGACAATCTGCGGTAAGGTTGAGGTGAATTAGGATCGAAAATGCGTTTGTCCTTATCTACCAAAATCATTTTACTAGCTTGAGGATGGATAGGTGCGTGTCGGCCGCCCGCCTGAATAGTAAAAGAAGGTTCCGACCAACTTCTAACTCGATTTCTCGACATATAAATACTCGAAAATCCCAAATCTGCACATTCGTGATTGGGAAGAGATGGGTGATAATTATCTACTTTACCCTTAACTGGAATTGGTGCGATCGCCCTTAAGTCAAAAATCGCATCCTTCAAAGTCAAAACCTCATCCCCAGATTCAGGAAACTCAAAACCAAAACCCAGACTTTCCCGATAACCAACCACAATCACCCTTTTCCTATCCTGCGGTACCCCAAAATTTTTAGCATTCAACAACTTGAACGAAACTCGATAGCCAATTTGCTCAAATTGTGATAATATATAAGTGAAAGCATCCCGGTTTCTGGGAGACAAAATGCCACTGACATTCTCAGCCAAGAAAAACAGAGGCTTCTTCTCTCGTACAATACGGATATAATCCCAAAAAAGTTGACCGCGAGAGTCATCAATTCCCCGTTTCGCACCAGCCGCACTCCAACTTTGACAAGGAGGGCCACCGATTATCCCAATACAATCAGGAACTTCATCAGAATTAATTTTTCGGATATCTCTTTGATCTAATAGAGTGTCAGTATGATTAAATTGATAGGTATCCCAAATAGTGCGATCGTACTCATTAGCCCAAACCGGATTAAAGCCAGCCAGACGAAAACCCAAATCCAATCCACCACAACCAGCAAACAGAGAAATAATATTCACAAAACTCGGCGATTGAAATCGCTACTACACAAACTAAGTCCACCTACGTGGACTGGGAAATAATCAATGAATGCAGAATCCATCCTCAAATCATACCAACACTTCGGCATCCATCTCGGCCTCGAAAGAATCAAACAACTTCTCAAAAAACTAGACAACCCCCAGCAAAAAGTCCCCGTCATCCACATCGCCGGTACAAATGGCAAAGGTTCAGTCTGCGCCTATCTGTCATCCATACTCACAGAAGCAGGCTATCGAGTCGGGCGCTACACATCCCCGCACTTAATAGATTGGACAGAAAGAATTTGCATCAACCAAAAACCAATTTCCCCAACTGAACTACAACAATACCTCGAACGAGTCATCGCCGCCACTCAAAACGACACCGAAACTCCCACTCAATTTGAAATTATCACCGCCGTAGCTTGGCTGTATTTTGCCGAACAAAAAGCAGACATCGCCGTCATCGAAACCGGATTGGGCGGTAGATTAGACGCGACTAATGTTTGCGAAAATCCCCTCGTTAGCGTCATCACATCCATCAGCCTCGAACATTGGCAAATACTTGGCCCCACTGTTGCTGATATTGCTGGGGAAAAAGCCGGAATTCTGAAAGCAAAATGTCCGGTTGTTATTGGAGAATTGCCAGAATCTGCTATAGTAGTTATGGAAGAACGCATCCAAGAATTAGACTGTCCTGCAACTTGGGTAAAACCAGCTATAGACTTAGGACAAGGATTCGCAGAATATCAGTTAAACCAAAATGGTGCTAAGGTAAAATATAAATTGCCATTGTTGGGAAAAATTCAACTGATGAATTCGGCAATTGCGATCGCAACTATCGAAATTCTCCAACACAGAGGATGGCAAATATCCGAAACTGCAATTCAAAACGGTATAGCCAAAACTCAATGGCCCGGAAGACTCCAACAGACAACTTGGAAAAACCAGACAATATTAATAGATGGAGCTCACAATCCAGCCGCAGCCATTGCATTGCGCGAATATGTCGATAATTTAAATACTTCCCAAGTACCAATTAACTGGGTAATCGGGATTATTGCCACCAAAGACTGTGATGATATATTAAAAGCATTACTCAAAAAGGGCGATCGACTTTATCTAGTGTCCGTACCCGACCAAAATTCAGCTTCACCTACAGAATTAGCCACCCTCGCCCAAACCATCTGTCCCGAATTAACACTCTGCCAAACCTTCCCCGAATTAACAACAGCCTTAGATGCTGCTGTAGCAGAAGATAATTTAACAGTCCTTTGCGGTTCCCTTTATCTAGTCGGTCACTTTCTTCAACAACAAAAATCCCAAGTTTAAAAATATCTCTCTTCTATCTGCGTCCATCCGCGTTCATCAGCCATCATCTGCGGTTGAAATCCTTTTCAAACTTATTGCAGAACTAGCTTATATGACCGCACAGATTTCCATGATGCTATGCTACACCAAATTCATCTAAATTGCAATAGGAAAAACTAAAAAGATCCGGCAATTCTCGATCGTACATCCCAGCCTAAAACATCCCGAATCCAGCCGTTGACAAAATTATTCATTTCTCTCTCCTCCTCCTCTGTGTCCTCTGCGCTCTCTGCGGTAAAAAACTCTTAAATTCCCCTATCTTTTCCCCAATTCTTGATAGTTGATATTTTTGTCCTATACTACATTGTATAATTTAAACTTAAGTTTATATATATGGGCGCACATATTTCTATTATTAAATAATACGTCAAGCCACCGAAAAAAGCAAGGGCGATCGCAAAAAAGATTCCCGCCCAATGCCCAATGCCGAATTATTGTTAAAATATGAGTGGGTTTAGAAAAATTTAGAGAAAGAAGTTTATGAGTAGCCTGATATCGGTACAAACACTAATTGAATATATAGAAGCTTTGTCGGGCCAAGACCAAACCTTATTATTGGACGAGCTTTTAATGCGACGAATAGAAAAGCAGCGTCAGGAAAACAAGAATACAGTCAAGACAAAAACACTCTTAACAGGTAACGCTACCTGCGACATTCGCGCAGTAGATAGAACTAACCTAGGAGGCGACTTCGATAGCTCAATCGATCGCATAATCATTAAAAACGAATCAGACAGAACAGTCAGTGCTGCCTTACTGGGATGGCCCGAATGTAAAGCTTTTGGCGAAACCCGATCGCAAGCATTGCAAAACCTTCACGATTTAGTTAATTCCCAGCTAGCCGAAGCCGAAATCCTCTCTGTCAAACTCACTTCTAGTCGATCGAACAATCCTTGGGTAAGCTTGGCGGGCAAATATGAAAACGATCCGCAATACGATGAGGTATTGGCACACATAGAAGAATATCGCCGCGAACTCGATGCAGAAACGGAAGCTTATTATAGTCAAATTGACGCTGCGGTTGAGGCCAAATGAGCCGATACATACTTGATACGGATTGTTTCTCCCTTTGGCAGCAAAATCATCCAACAATGGTGCAGCGCGTTGAGGTTAATGCAGAAAATATTGCTGTGAGTATCGTAACAGTAGAGGAAGTAATTCGCGGCAGATTCAATGTTATTAAAAAAGCTTCCGAACCTTCGCAAACTGACAAATTAGTATTGGCTTACACTAGGTTATGGGATACATTAGATGATTTCAAATTTCTCAACATTCTGAAATTTGACCATAATGCTTGCACTGTTTACACAGAATTCCGTCGTCAAAGAATACGCATCGGCACACAAGATTTGCGGATTGCAGCTATTGTACTTGCCAATAATGCTATCCTCGTTACGCGCAACTACCAAGATTTTTCGCAAGTGCCTGGTTTAGTGCAGGAAGACTGGACAATTCAAAATTGAAAGCAAGGGCGATCGCCAAAAAAGATTCCCGCCCCAGCTTCAACTCAAAACTACCTTTGATCCCAAGCCGTCGCCGCATCAGCCACAGCCTGCTCTACAGATTTCTCATTCAACATCGCCGCTTGCAAATTGTCATAAATCGCCTTTTGTAGCTTCTTAACATCCTTGAGAGGCGGTATCAACAACTCGGCGGAAGTTAACCCAGAAGCACTGATAATCCGAGCCCGATCGCCCGCCGTCGCATCAGCAGCTACACTCTTAAAATAACCATCCCCCAAAGTCTCAACCGTAGAAGGCAAAACATTAGCAGCCTTAGCAAAAGCCAATTGGTTTTGAGAGTTAGTCACGTACAAAGCAAACTTCACAGCATCGTCAGGGCGCTTACTGTCGCGAGGGACAACTAAATTCATCACCGCCACAGTTTTTTTGCCGCTTTCCCCGGTAATTTGTGGTGCAACAGCCGAAACAGCGCCTATACTAGGAGCATTCTCGGCGATCGCCTTCAAGAACTGAGGCCCAGAACCCAACAAAGCAGTTTCTCCAGATTGATAAAGCTCGATCGCCCTACGATGTCCCTGTACCAAAACATCCTGTGGCAAAAGTCCGCCCTTGTACAAATCAACCCAATACTGAAAAGCAGCTTTGCCTCGATCAGTATTAAAAGCCGCCTTTCCTTGAGCGTCAACCAAAGTAACACCCATCTGCACCAAAGATTGCAAAACTTCCCCCGAATCTTCCGGTACAAAAGTTACAAAAAAAGCAAACTTCCCAGTCTTTTCCTTCACCTGCTTTGCAACTTGAGCTAACTCTGCATAAGTAGCAGGAGGTTTAGTAATTCCAGCCTTTTTAAACAAATCGGTATTGTAAATTGTCACCCCAGTTGTGAGATACCAAGGAATGCCAAAAGTTTTACCATCGAGGACACCAGCTTTCCAGATATTGGGCAAATAGGTCGATCGCACTTGCTCCGAAATCCGCGAGTCCAAATCCAGCCAAGCATTGCGCCCAGCCAACAACGAAGCAAAATCAGGATTTAGGTTTACCACATCCGGGGCAGTTTTCGCCGAAACAGCGCCCAAAATCTTGCTTTCCATCGCCGACCAAGGAACATCCACCCAGCGCACCTTCACTCCCGGATTTTCCGCTTCAAAACCGGCGATCGTCTTGTTGAAATACTCAGTAAACTGAGGTTGCAGTTGCATAGTCCAGAATTCGATTTCTTCCGTATTCTTCGTTGTCTGCGAATTGACAGCAGGCCTGCTACAACTCACCACCGCAGCCAGAAGCAGCCCTACCAGCCCAAAAACAGCAAACAGTTGCCAAGATTTACGTTTCATAGGGATAAATTTGATAATCATGGGAACCGTTAGAGAAAAAAGCATCGAGTCCGAAACAGAGTCTTGTGCCCGGGCTCCCGAGGGAGAGAGTCGGTTTTGATGTAGAATCAGTTGTTTTTAGGTCGATCGAGCTAAAATTTGTTGACATTTGCAGCAGAATAGCTATTGTCAAGTAAATTGGATAGCATAAAGTTCGGAACGGGCGATCGTGGAACACAAACAGTTCCGCGCAGCTACGGCAGAATACCGAGATTACAGCACTCCTGTGGTAGTTGGAAACCAATTCTCCAACACCCGGCGTTGCTGAATCAGGCCAGCCAATCACCAAATAAAAAAATAGCAATTACCCGCGACCCAATCACATGGTTAACTTTATTAAAGGTCTACTTGACAAACGCAAGCCAGGAATCGGGATCGAAATAGCCCCAGACCGCATCAACATCATTCAGCTCGAAAAGAAAACTCAGGGATTAAAACTAGCCACTTTGGCTTCAATAGAAGTTCCAGAAGACATGGTACAAGAAGGGCAAATAGTCGATCCGCCTGGAATTGCAGAACTAATACGTGCCGTCATGGCAGAAAACAAAATTAAAGCCAAGCGCGTAGCTACAGCCATTCCTGGTAGAGAAGCCGTCATCCGTTTAATTCCAGTTCCCGCAGAACTCAACGAAGAAGAATTGCGGGACTACATGAACGCAGAAGCAGGACTGTACTTGCCGTTTCCCAGAGAAGACGCCGATGTAGACTATCAAAAAATAGGCCTATTTGTAGATGGCGACGGCGTAGAAAAAGTACAAGTTGTGCTAGTAGCAACTCGTAGAGAAGTTACCGACACATACATCGAAACCTTCAGAGAAGCCGGACTGGATATAGACGTACTAGAAGTAACCAGCTTTGCCCTGATCCGCACCCTCAAAGACCAACTGCAACAATTTTCGTCCCAAGAGGCCGCAGTTCTCACCGCGATAGAATTTGACAGTACCGAGTTAGCTATAGTAGTGGACGGCATACCTCAATTCAACCGTACCATCCCGATCGGCACATACCAAATCCAGACCGCCCTCAACCAAGCCATGAACCTGCCACCATCCCGAGACACCAGTGAACTGCAAGGCATGACCCTGCCTGTCACAGACACAATGGGCGCGTCGGGAGACACCAATCCCGGCACAAATGCGATGATTAAAGTATTGGGAGAACTAGCAGACGAACTGCGACGCTCAGTAGACTTTTATCTCAACCAGAGCGAAGAACTCGAAGTCGCACAACTGTTGTTAGCTGGGCCTGGAGCTGCGATCGGCAAACTAGACGAATTTTTCATGCAAAGATTAAGCTTGCCCGCATCTCAAGTCGATCCCATAGAAACCCTAGGACTCGAAATCAGCCAAGATATTACCCCAGAACAGCGAGCAGGTTTAGGAGTCGCCCTAGGTTTAGGACTGAGGGAAGTGCTTTGACCTATACAGTTTTAGATAGAAAAACCGATTTCAGAATTTTAGGTAAAAGCCACAACAATCCCTTCCCAAAGAATCAGGCAGAAGGCAGGAGGTAAAATATTCGAGGTAGAAAGTAGAAGGAAAAATGTAGAATATCGGAGACAGAAGCAGACCCTTCCTTCGGTAGAAGGCAGAAAGTTGTTTCTTTCTTCCCTAAATAAATCCTTCACTTGTACCAGCAATCTGGCGCTTTGTCTAAAATCTAAAATTTCAAATTTAAATCTAAAATCCAGTGAAGCCATGTACAGCCTAGATATTAATTTTCTCAACGACCGTCCCGACTACAAACCCGTCACAGCAGCTAAAAGCTCAGGTAGAAAGAGTTCCGGTGGAATCAAAGACCAAAGTGCCATGATTGGGGCGCTGCTCTTTGCCTTCGGCCTCAATGCCTTAGTCATGGGGGCGTGGTGGTGGTCTACCAACGAAAATACCAAGTTGGCTGGAGAACAAGCAGCCATCGACCAAGAATTGGCAAAGTTAACAACTCAAGCCAACGTCATCAAAGCCATCAACACCGAAACCGACAAAGTTACAGCCGAATACAAAGCATTAGCCGGAGTATTCGACCAAATTAAACCTTGGTCGGCGATGCTGCAAGACATCAGCGCCCGCACTCCCACCGGAGTACAAATTGCCAAAATCGAGCAAATCGACCCCAGTCCCGCCCCCGTTGCGCCACCACCACCTCCACCCGCAGCAACTCCCGCCGCCTCCCCGGGAGCGAGTCCATCGCCAGCTAGCCCCACCCCTACCCCTGTGGCTGCTCCCCCACCAGTCGTCCCGCAGCAGGCAGCAAAAGTACAAATTTCAGGCATTGCCGGTACATTTGCTCAAGTTAACGACTTTATGCTGCTAGTCGAGCGGTCTCCTTTCTTCCTCAACAGCAATACCAGACTGGTAGCGGCCACATTAAAAAACAACCCCACACAATTACAAGTGCGGAACCCAAACTCAGCAGCAGCAGAACTTCCCAAACTGCGGCCGGTGGTGGAATATAAAATTGAAACAACGCTCAGCCCAACGGGGGCCTCCCAGTTGCTCTCTGAGCTGCGGAGCAAGCAAGCAGACGGGCTGGCTATACGGATAGAAACACTTCAAGAAAAAGGAGTGCTAGAACCACAAAAACCAGAGGTGAAAAAACAATGACAGCAGCAAATGAGTTTATTCCCAGCGGGGGACAAGCAGAAGAACCAGGGACGGAAATATTTGGCATTAAGCTGACACCCCAAGTCCTAGCTATCAGCGTCGCGGTTCTCGGCCTCGGAATTGCCGGCTACATCGGCTCTCAGTTCGTGTTGCCAGAATTCCAAAAAAGCAGCGAAATTAAGCAAAAAATTACCGAAAGCAAGCAAACGCAACTGCAACTGCAAGCCCAAATTCAAAAAAAGGCAGAAGCAGAAGCAAAACAAGAAGAAGCAAAACAGCGCCGGGCCAATGTGACGGCAATGTTTGCCAGCGACGCAGGCGCTACCACGCTGTTGCTTGACATGAACCAACTGGTTAATAGAATCAACGCCGGCGTTCCAGGAGACGAACTCAAGGCGAAAATTCTCAAATTTGAGCCGGATGTCCCAGTAGCAGGAGCAGCACCCGTGCCGGGAGCTCCAGACCCAGATATTCTGGCTGATACGTCCTTTGGCCCATCCCTAGTGGGCAAGCTCAGACGCAAAAAATATAAGGTAGAGTTTGAAGGCAATTTCGCTCAAACCCGCAATTTTATGCGTAACTTGGAGTTGATGCAGTCGCTGTTGGTAGTGAGAAATTTGAAATCTGAATTGCTATCATCAACTGGGGTACTGAATATCGATTTTTTGAAAGGGAAAATAGTCCCTGTGGAGCAGCCGGTAACTAAAATTAAAACGGCTTTTGACTTGCACGCGCTGCTGCCTTTGAAGCAAGAAGAAAAACTGCCAACTCCGGCTCCGAGTCCTGCTGCTCTGGCAACTCCGGCTCCGAGTCCTGCTAAATAGCCGAATTATTGCCGATATTAGCTATTGTTTGAAAGTCGGTGTTTCAGCAGAAGGGAGAATGTAGGATCAAAATAAATTATGAATGCCATAAAAAACATATGGCAATCTAAAATTAGGATTTCTACCGAATTTATTGTAACTTCTCCCTTCAAACATAGACTCGAATTGAGCATCTTTCATTCATTGCCAGAAGCTCGCGATTAAAGATTGCGAACAACCAGTAAATCACAAAGTTTAATTGAGGAGAGAACGTGAAACAGGATCTACATCTACGGTTATGTGGAGGACTCTTGGGCAGCATGACGATCGCACTGATCGCTCAAGCACCAGTCTCGGCAGCTCCCACTCAAGTCACAGGAGTGCAAGTAACTAAAGCCAATAATGGCGTAAGTATTGTGCTGGCTACTCAAAAGGGCGATCGCCCGCAAGTGATCGCCATCAATAGCGGCAATACCTACCAAGCCACAATTCTCAACACCCAGCTCCGCTTGGCCCAAGGCAATAGCTTCCGACAAGATAACCCCGCTCCGGGCATTTCATCAGTACAAGTCACCCAGGTAGACGCTAACAGCATCCGCGTTGTAGTGGCGGGCACGAATGGAGTTCCCAACGGACAAGTTGTTCCGGGACAAGGCCAAAGCATCGTCCTCAGCGTTGCCGGACAGGGTGGGACTGTGCAGTCTAACCAAGCTCAAATTGCTCAAGCTGCGCCCCCGCCACCTCCAGGACTGCCGCTGAGCCAAACACAAAATACTCCCCGGCCGGCTCCCCAAATTCGCACGTCACAAAACCCAGGCGTGCTGCTGCCAAATCCCGAAGTTACTGTTACTAGGAACGATCGCGCGCCCCTCCCCAGCGAAATTCAATCCCAGACCAATCAGGCTCCGCCTTTCCAGTCGCGGGCCGTACCGCCACCATTGGGAGATATCTCCGTATCTAACATCGCCCCGGCAGCGGGAAGTATTGAACTGAGTTCAGGAGAACGCATTCCCCGCTTGGTACTGCGGGATGCCCCAGTCAGAGACGTTTTAGCTCTGCTGGCCCGGGCTGCGGGACTTAACATTGCTTTTACAGGCGGTGGCGCTGCTCCGGGTCAACCGGGCCAAGCAGCTCCGGCGGCTCCGGGAGCGGCAGGTGCCGATGAAGGGCCGAAGATTTCCTTGGACATCGAAAATGAGTCGGTGCAAGATGTTTTTAATTACGTGCTGCGGATTAGCGGACTGCAAGCCAACCGCGTCGGGCGGACGATTTTTGTCGGGTCTAATTTGCCACTGGACTCGCGGAATATTATCATTCGGACTCTGCGCCTCAATCAAGTTCGGTCTACCGATGCAGCTAACTTTTTGAGCGCTCAAGGTGCGGAAACTCAACTGCCAATTACTCGGGTGACGATTCAAACCGTCGGCCAGGGAAATTCGGCGCGGGATGTGGAAATTCGGGAACCGGACATTAAGGCGATCGGCGCTAGAGATGGCACCGGGCCGCTATTGTTGAGGGGACTGTCAGTGCTCGCCGATGCGAGGCTCAATTCGATCACTTTGGTGGGAGACCCGCGCAAGGTTGATATCGCCGTAGCTTTCTTGACGCAGCTAGATTTGCGCCGCCGTCAAGTGGCTGTCAACGTCAAGGTGATCGATATCAACTTGTCGGGAAACAACA
>ENA-OBIT01000252-OBIT01000252.1-metagenomes-genome-assembly--contig:-NODE-252-length-23434-cov-7.20339_pt1 | contig 23434 bp, 21 predicted proteins | sample MGYA00153386_OBIT01 | MGnify analysis MGYA00153386
GGCCTGTTTGCTCGTGACATCACAGGCGCGCTGGCCAGGGCCTTTGCCAACACGGTTGACGGCCAAATGCAAACCTTTGCAGCCAAAGACGGCCGTTTTAACCGCGACACCTTTTTTGGCCAGAACGAAGAACTGGCGCGGCTGGCACAAGGCATGACCGACGATCAGATTGACCGCCTCAAACGCGGAGGCCATGATCTGGTGAAAATCCACGCAGCCTACGCCGCAGCTGCCGCCCACACCGGCCAGCCCACGGTCATTTTGGCGCATACCAAAAAGGGTTATGGCATGGGCAGCGCAGGCCAGGGCAAGATGACCACCCATTCGCACAAGAAGTTTGATGAGACCGATTTAATTGGATTTAGAAACCGCTTTAACTTGCCGTTGAGCGACGAGCAAGCCACACGGATTGACTTTTACAAGCCTGAAGCCAGCAGTCCCGAGATGCAATACCTGCATGCCAAGCGCGCTGCTTTAGGCGGCTATTTGCCCAAGCGTGACACAACGGCAGACATAGTCAACATCCCCGCCCTGCCCTCGTATGCCAGCTTCGCGCTGAAAGCCGACGGCAAGGAAATGAGCACCACGATGGCTTTTGTGCGTATGTTGGGCGGGTTGCTGAAGGATGCCGAGCTGGGCCCCAAAATCGTACCAATTGTTGCTGACGAGGCACGTACCTTTGGCATGGCGAATCTGTTCAAACAAGTGGGTATTTATTCAAGTGTCGGCCAGCGCTATGCACCGGAAGATATCGGCTCGGTACTGAGCTACCGCGAGGCCATGGACGGGCAGATTCTGGAAGAAGGCATCAGCGAAGCTGGCGCACTGGCAAGCTGGACGGCAGCCGCCACCAGCTACAGCGTGCATGGGCTGGCAATGTTGCCCTTTTACATCTACTACTCGATGTTCGGCTTTCAGCGTGTGGGCGACCAGATTTGGGCCGCCGCTGACCAGCGGGCCCGCGGTTTTTTGCTGGGCGCCACGTCAGGTCGCACCACATTAAGCGGTGAAGGCCTGCAGCACCAGGACGGTACCAGCCATCTGGTAGCCGCCACCATACCCAATTGCAAAGCATACGACCCAGCCTTTGCCTGCGAGCTGGCCGTCATCATTGACCACGGTATGCGCGAGATGATGACGGAGCAAAAGGACGTTTTTTACTACGTCACGATGATGAATGAGAACTACGCCCAGCCAGATCTGGTGCCAGGCAGTGAAGCAGACATCATTCGTGGATGCTATAAATTCAGTAGCTATTTGCGCCCGTGTTCATTGGTTGAAACGCCTAAAACACCCTCAAAATCGGCTCAAAAAGTGACTTTGATGGGTTCTGGCGCGATTTTGACCGAGGTACTCAAGGCTGCAGCGCAACTGGAAGCGATGGAAATTGAAGTCACTGTTTTCAGCGTGACCAGCTGGAGCGAACTGGCGAGGGACGGTTCTGCAAACGCGGATGCAGGTGAAGCTTTCATCACGCAACAGTTGGCTGACAGCGAAGGCCCAATCATTGCCGCCACCGACTACGTGCGCGCCGTGCCCGAAAGCATTCGCGCCTATCTCCCTGAAGGCCGCAGTTACACCACGCTAGGTACCGACGGATTCGGCCGCAGCGACACACGTGCGGCGCTGCGAAATTTCTTTGGCGTGGATGCGGCAAATATCACACGTGCAGCGTTACAGGCCTTGAAAAGCAAATAGCCGGACGCAAGCGTCCGGCTATTGAATCCATCAATTCGGTGGCTGAAAATTACTTGGGCAACATGACCTTGTCCACCACGTGAATCACGCCGTTTGACTGGTACACGTCAGCAATCGTCACGGTAGACGTTCCGCCCTTTTCGTCAGTGATCATGACCTTGCCGCCAGCCGACTTGGCCGTCAACATGCCGCCTGCAACGGTTTTAAACGTTGTGCTGCCGTTGCCGTCCGTAATCATCTTGGTCAACGCAGCAGCATCGACCTTGCCGGGCACGACGTGATACGTCAGGATGCCGCTGAGCATGGCTTTGTTTTCAGGCTTGAGCAGCGTGTCAACGGTACCAGCTGGCAATGCGGCAAAGGCGGCGTTGGTTGGTGCAAAAACGGTGAAAGGGCCAGCGCTTTTGAGCGTGTCAACCAAGCCGGCAGCCTTGACCGCAGCTACCAGGGTGGTGTGGTCTTTGGAGTTGACGGCGTTGTCAATGATGTCTTTGGATGCCAACATCGGCGCGCCGCCGACCATCACCTGCGCAAACGACGAAGCGGCACCGATGCTGAGCATGACGGCCATGGAAACTGAAGCGAACTTGCGTGAAAATTTCATGTTGCGTCCTAAAAAGTTAAAGTCACATTGCTTGAAAACAACGCCGGGAAATCTCAATAAAAAGAAGCTCTCCAAGCGGCTGTTTTTAATACGCCACGACTTTTAATTTGGATTCATCTCCGTTGCATCGTGTTGCATCTTCAGCTGTTGGGCCAGCAGCGCAGCAATCGCTTGCGCGTAGATCAGGTGCTCTTGTGCAAGCACCCTGGCTGCCAGCGCGTCCTTTGTGTCCCCCGGCAAAATAGGCACCTCAGCACGCGCCAGAATTAGTCCGAGGTCTAGCTCGGCTGTCACCATGTGCACCGTCGCGCCCGCCACGGTGCAGCCTGCGTCGATGGCGCGCTGGTGCGTATTGAGTCCAGTAAAGGCAGGCAGCAAAGACGGGTGAATGTTCACCAGTCGGCCTGCATAACGTGCCACGAAATCCGCCGTCAAAATTCGCATAAAACCGGCCAGCACCACCAGCGCTGGCTGGTAGGCGTCAAGCCGCTCAGCCAGCTTAATTTCGAAAGCCGCGCGGGTCTCAAACGATGTATGGTCAACAACGTGGTGTGCAATTCCCAGCGCGGCAGACGATGCCAGGCCTTGCGCGTCTGCCCGATTGCTGACTACGCACGCTACTTGAGCGCCGTATTTCTCAAACCAATGCTGATCACGCGCAGCCTGCACAATCGCCTGCATGTTTGATCCACCGCCTGAGATCAAAATAACGATGTTTTTCACTGGATTTTTACTTCTCGCCATACCCGCAATTTTATGACGCTCAAACTTTTGACCCCAATTGAAGCCCGCGTGCTCGGCACGCTCATGGAAAAAGCCCGCACGGTACCCGACAGCTACCCTTTGAGCATGAACGCACTCGTCATTGGCTGCAGCCAGAAAACCAGCCGCGACCCATTGATGGACGTGAGCCCCGAAGACGCGCGTTCTGCGATCGACAGTTTAAAAAACCAAAGTCTGGTGTTTGAAGCATCGTCCAGCCGCGTAAGCCGCTTTGAGCACAATTTTCAACGTGCGGCGCGCATGAGCGAACCCGAATCGGTGGTGTTGGGTCTTTTGATGCTGCGCGGTGCGCAAACCGCGGCGGAGCTGCGTACAAACGGCGAGCGCTGGTACAAATTTACCGACACCGCAGCGGTAGAAGCGGTTTTGACAGCGCTTGAGGAACGCGGCAATAGCGGCGGTCAAGCCAGTGTGCAAAAGCTGCCCCGCATGCCCGGTGCGCGCGAGCAGCGCTGGACGCACTTGCTCAACGGGGCACCGGATGTTGAGATGCTGATGCGCAGCGCGCAAGGCGGGCCAGGCGCCAGCGCGGTGGGCGACTCCAGCGACGCCTTGGGCCGGATTGCTGCGCTTGAAGCCGCAGTAATGCGCCTTGAAAACGACAACGTTGTTCTGCGCCTGCAAGTATTCACGATCTGCGAACAGCTCGGAATCGCGCTACCCGCCCTGGCAGGTGCGCCAGAAGTGCCCGCAAATTCCCAGGATTAGTCACCGCATTGACACCCCAAAAAGCACATTCGTGCTAAAAATGAGATTCAACTGGAGCACCTCATGGATTTAGCCTTTACCCCTGAAGAGCAGACCTTTCGCGAGCACATTCGCGGCTGGGTTCATAGCAATTTACCGAGCGATATCTCGCAAAAAGTACACACCTCCTTGCGCTTGACGCGGGACGACATGCAGCGCTGGGCCAAAATTTTGGGCAAAAAAGGCTGGCTGGGCCACAACTGGCCTAAACAGTTTGGCGGACCTGGCTGGAACGCCATTCAAAAGCACTTGTTTGAAGAAGAATGCGCGCTGGCCGGTGCGCCTCGCGTGGTGCCGTTCGGCCCGGTGATGGTGGCACCCGTCATCATGGCGTTTGGCAATGCTGAGCAGCAGCAGCGCTTCTTGCCCGGCATTGCCAGCGGCGACGTGTGGTGGAGCCAGGGCTACAGCGAGCCAGGTGCAGGCTCTGACTTGGCATCACTCAAATGCAAGGCCGAACGTGTCGGCGACAAATTTATCGTCAACGGCCAGAAAACCTGGACCACGCTGGGTCAATACGGGGAATGGATTTTTTGTCTGGTGCGCACATCAAGTGACGGCAAGCCACAAACCGGCATTTCGTTTTTACTCATCGACATGAAATCACCCGGTGTGAGCGTGCGGCCCATTGTGCTGCTCGATGGCGAGGCCGAGGTCAACGAAGTGTGGTTTGACAACGTAGAAGTCCCCGCAGAAAACCTGATTGGCGAAGAAAACAAAGGCTGGACCTACGCGAAATTTTTGCTCGGCAATGAGCGAACCAACATTGCCGACGTAAACCGCGCCAAGCGTGAACTGGAGCGGCTCAAGCGCATCGCCAAAACTGAAGGCGTCTACGAAGACCAGCGCTTCAGGGACGAAATCGCCAAGCTCGAGGTAGACGTTGTCGCTCTCGAAATGATGGTTCTACGCGTGCTGTCGGCGGAAGACACAGGCAAAAGCTCGCTTGATATTGCGGGCCTTTTGAAAATTCGCGGCAGTGAAATCCAGCAGCGCTACACCGAGCTGATGATGCTGGCTGCTGGCCCTTTCAGCTTGCCGTTTATTGAAGAAGCCATGCAAGCGGGCTGGCAAGGCGACGCTACCGCAGGGGCACTTGGTGGTTTTCCCGGCGCTGGCCTGCACTGCGCGCCGCTGGCGTCCAGCTATTTCAACATGCGAAAAACCACCATTTATGGTGGCAGCAACGAAGTGCAGCGAAACATCGTTGCTCAAGTTGTGCTTGGCTGATTTTGGGTTTTATGGCACTTCCAGAAAATCAAATTTCCGGGATGAAGTGCAAGGCGATTGGTGCACAGCAGCTCAAGGCGCACATAAGTGCATGAGGATTGCGAGCACCGCTGAATGTCATGTCTTCGCTAATGCTCTGGGCGGCAATTCGCCCGGAAAATGAATTTACAGGAGTGCCAGATGAATTTCGATTTCACAGACGACCAGGAACAACTGCGCGACGCAACCCGAAAGTGGGTTGAAAAAGCCTACAGTTTTGACCGTCGCCGCGCAATAACAGGCGCTGCCACCTCCGCCGGATTTTCACGCGAAGCTTATTTGGAAATGGCTGGATTGGGTCTGACCGGTTTATACGTGCCCGACACGCACGACGGCATGGGCCTGGGCCCGGTCGATGCGATGGTGGTGATGGAAGAACTGGGGCGCGGCATTGTGCTGGAGCCGCTGAGTCAGACGCTGATTGCCAGCGCGGTGCTTGCAGGCTATGCGCCCGATGCAGTCAAAACCGAATGGTTGCCGAAAATCGCCAGCGGTGAGGCACTGGTGGTGCTGGCCTATCAAGAGCGTTCAGCCCGCTATCACCTTGGTAAATGTGAAGCAAAAGCAGTGGTGGCGCACAATAAATGGGCGCTAACAGCTATTAAAAGTATAGTGCCTGCCGGCGACCAGGCCGATGCGTTTTTGGTGCCTGCCATGGCCAATGGTGCGATAGCGCTGTTCTTGGTCGGCCGTGCCGCCAGTGGCGTCACCACGCGCGGCTACGTGACGCAAGATGGCGGCCGCGCGGCTGAAGTCAGCTTGGTCAACACGCCAGCTACGCTGGTCACACTTGACGGCTTGGCGGCGCTGGCCCATGCGGTAGATATCGGCATCGCGGCAACTTGCGCAGAAGGCGTTGGCGTGATGGACAAGGCACTTGCCATCACGGTGGAGTACATGAACACACGCAAACAGTTCGGCGTGTTGATCAGCAGCTTTCAGGCGCTGCGCCACCGCGTGGCCGACATGAAAATGCAGCTTGAACTGGCCCGATCGATGAGCTACTACGCCGCATTAAAACTCAACGCGCCTGCAGCTGAACGCTCCGTCGCCATGGCCAGAGCCAAGTACCAGCTGGGCGTGTCGATGCGCTACGTTGGCCAGCAGGCGGTGCAGCTGCACGGCGGCATTGGCGTGACTGATGAGTACATTGTCAGCCACTACTTTAAAAAGCTCACCCAGCTGGAGATGATGTTTGGCGACACGCTGCACCAGCTGGGTGAGGTCTCTGGCAGCATGCAAGACACCGCAGGCGTATTCGCGTGAACGCGCCTTCGCGCAGACTGCTTGTTCAGGCAGCAGCGGCGCTTTCTGCTGCGCTGCTGATTTCTGCGTGCACCACCGCACCCACCGCCAGCCTTGACGCCACACCACCAATTGTTTTTGTTCACGGCAACGGCGACAGCGCCGCGCTGTGGCAAACCACGCTGTGGCGTTTTGAAAGTAACGGCTGGGCCAAGAAAAACCTGCACGCTTTAGACATGCCTTTTCCACTGGCGCGCGACTTAGACACGCAAGTTCAAGCTGGCCGCACGTCCACCGCCGAATCAGCTGAATTTTTAAAACGTGAGGTCGACAAAGTACTGCGTGAAACCGGCGCAAGCAAAGTCGTGCTGATGGGCAATTCGCGTGGCGGCTACGCTATTCGCAACTACATTGAAAACTATGGCGGCGCTAAAACCGTGTCGCATGCGGTTTTGGGCGGCACGCCCAACCACGGCGCGTGGGCCACAAAAGGCTTCAGGGAAGGCAATGAGTTTTCAGGCACGGGGCCGTTTTTGACAGCCTTGAACGCAGCCAAAAATGGTAACGGAGACGAAGTCACCGGCCCGGTGAAGTGGCTCACCATTCGATCAGACAACAACGACAAGTTTGCCCAACCTGATGGCCTTTGGATTGGTGCCAAAGGCACACCGACCAACGTCACTTTCGACGGGCCAGCGCTCAAAGGCGCAACCAACATCGCGCTGGCTGGTGTTGACCACCGGGAAACATCGTTTTCACCACAAGCGTTTTCTGCGGCCTACACCTTCATCACTGGCAAAGCGCCTCAAGCCACCGCCGTCTCAAAGCAAGCCAATGTGGTGCTGAACGGAAAACTGACCGGCCTGGGTTTGAGCCCACTTGACGCTGCATCTGGTAATTTCGTCAACAACTTGCCCCTACCCGGCGCGCGACTTGCCGTGTACCCCACCGACGCCGCTACCGGCAACCGCAGCGGCGCAGCGGTACACACCAAAGCAGTTGCCGCTGATGGCGTGTGGGGGCCGATGGCTGCTGCGCCTGGCGTGCAATACGAGTTTGTGATTCAAGCAGCAGGCTATGCCACCACGCACATTTACCGTAGCGCGTTTGCGCGCAGCAGCAGCGTCGTGCATTTGCGGGCGGAGCGCTTGCCAGAGGCCGACAAAGCCGCTGCCGCAAGCATCACCTTCAGCAGGCCACGCGGATACTTTGATGCCCAACGTGACCGCATGGTGTTTGATGGCGCAACCGCCCTGCCCGGTGTTCCTGCTCAAGGCGCAGGACTGGCCACATCCAAACTGTTGCTAAAGGCCACCGCAGGGGAATCTGCTCCACGAAGTGTGTCAGCTGAATTCAATGGCGAAAAGCTGACAGGGCTCGCATGGCCCACATCAGAAAACCACGTGGTGGTGCTGGAGCTAACGTATTGACGCAGTGTTAGCTATTAATTAAATAGCTGCTTACGCCCGCATTCATTGGCTTAAAAGCCAAATTAAGAAATTTTTTGTTCAAAACGACTCTTTTGCCATGCATGCAGGCGTAGCGACAAACCAAAGCGTCACGCGTGTAAGCGCGACGTTTTGGGAATATGCGCCATCAAAAACTCCATCTGGTCCGCCAAAATCCGGCGGTTGCGCAGGATAAAATCTTCCCACAAACTGGGCACATACGGCGTGTACAGCAGCGGCATTCCGGCTTGCTCGGGCGTGCGACTGCTTTTGCGGTGGTTGCACGCGCGGCAGGCGGTCACCACGTTCATCCACGTGTCAACGCCCTTTTGCGCAAACGGAATGATGTGTTCGCGCGTCAGCTCTTCTTCATGAAAATGGCTGCCGCAGTAAGCGCAAACATTGCGATCACGAACAAAAAGTTTGCCGTTGGTCAAGCCGGGTTTTAAATCAAACGGGTTGATTTTTGGCACACCCTTGGTGCCAATGATGCTGTTGATTGTGATGATCGACTGCTCGCCCGTCATGGCATTGTGGCCGCCATGAAAAGTAGCCACCCGCGCACCCATTTCCCAACGCACCTCATCGGCTGCGTAGTGGAGTACGGCTTCTTCAAGGCTGATCCACGATTGGGGCAAACCTTGCGCTGATAGCTTCAAGACCTTCAAACCTGACCTCCATCAAAAAATGGAATTTCGTTGTCACGATGCTTCTCAATATACAGGCAAAACATGTCAAACACGTCACTATGGCCCATTACCCCGCGGTGACCCGGCTACCTTGCTATTAAAACGATAATCGGCGCATGAAAGTTTTTAGAAGCTGCCGCCACCCCGACCTTGCTGCCCAGTGTGCCTTAACGATTGGCAATTTTGACGGTGTCCACCGCGGCCACCAGGCCATGCTGGCCCTGCTGAAAAGCGAAGCGCAGCACCGCGGCATGCCCAGTTGCGCGATGACTTTTGAGCCGCATCCGCGTGATTATTTTGCGGCTTTGGCTAAAAAACCCGAAACCGCGCCACCGCGCATTGCCACGCTGCGCGACAAACTGACCGAACTCAAGCGCTGCGGCATCGACCAATGCGTGGTGCTGCCTTTTAACCATGCGCTGGCAAGCCAGGCACCCGAGTCTTTCATCAGCGAAGTGCTGGTGGATGGGTTGGGGGCAAAGTACATTTTGGTCGGGGACGATTTCCGGTTTGGTGCCAAGCGCGCCGGAGGCTACGCCATGCTGGACGCGGCGGGCCAGCATGGCAGCTTCGACGTAGCCCGTATGAACAGCTACGAAGTGCAGAGCACGAGGGTGTCGAGCTCTGCTGTGCGACAGGCCCTTAGCAGCGGCGACATGGCCCAGGCAGCCAGCTTGCTGGGCAGGCCTTACAGCATTTCAGGTCACGTGGTGCATGGACGCAAGTTGGGGCGCGACTTAGGCTTTCGCACCCTTAACCTTCGCTTTTCGCACTGGAACCCTGCTGCCAGCGGGATCTTTGCCGTGCATGTTTTCGGCTTGACCAACAAACCACTGATCGGCGTGGCCAACCTGGGCATCCGCCCCTCCATCGATGCGAACGACGTGAACGGTGGGCGCGTCCTGCTGGAGACCTATTGCCTCGACTGGCCAGATGTACTGGGGCCAGATGGGGGCTACGGTAAAATCGTGCGTGTGGAACTGCTGCACAAACTACATGACGAACTGAAGTACGACGGTCTGGATGCGCTAAAAAAGGGCATCGCAAAGGACTGCGACGACGCACGCAAATTTTTTACTGATATGCACAACGAGTGCGCCCGGCAAACCACGCGCGATCGAATTTAAACGATCAGTCAATACGGGTCTGGCCCGTAACGCCTCGTTTACTACACCCCCAATTCTTGCTTGCAGAAACGTCCTGCAAGCACACCTTCAAGCGATTGCCATGACCGACACCACACAAGACACCGTCAAAACCGACTACCGCAGCACCCTGAATTTGCCTGACACGACTTTCCCAATGCGCGGGGATTTACCCAAGCGCGAGCCGGGGTGGGTTAAAGACTGGGAGGACAAAGGCGTTTATAAAAAACTGCGCGCAGCACGCTTGGGCCAGCCCAAGTTCATCCTGCATGACGGCCCGCCTTATGCCAACGGCCAGCTGCATGTAGGCCACGCTGCCAACAAGATTTTGAAAGACATGATCGTCAAGGCGCGCCAACTCAAGGGGATGGACGCGCAATACATTCCGGGATGGGACTGTCACGGCCTGCCGATTGAAAACGCCATCGAGAAGAAATACGGCCGCAACCTGTCGCGCGACGAAGTGCAAGCAAAAAGCCGCGCCTTTGCCACCGAGCAAATTGCCCAGCAGATGGCTGACTTCAAACGCATTGGTGTGCTCGGCCAGTGGGACAAGCCCTACCGCACCATGGACTTTGCGACCGAAGCCAACGAGCTGCGTGCCCTGAAGCGGGTGGTTGAGCGCGGCTTTGTTTACCGCGGCCTGAAGCCAACTTACTGGTGCTTTGACTGTGGCTCCAGTCTGGCCGAATTCGAAATTGAATACGCCGACAAAAAGTCGCAAACACTGGACGTCGGTTTCCTTTGCGCAGAACCAGCCAGACTTGCCGCTGCTTTCGGCTTGCCTGCGCTGGAAAAAGATGCTTTTGCCGTCATCTGGACAACCACTGCATGGACGATTCCTGCCAATCAGGCGCTCAACCTGAACCCTGAGCTGACTTACGCCCTGGTGGACACACCGCGCGGCCTGTTGGTGCTGGCTGAGTCATTGGTCGAAAAATGTCTGGCGCGCTACCAGCTCACAGGCACGGTACTGGCTACCTGCATTGGCGAAAAACTTGACCTGATCATCTTCAAGCACCCGCTGGCGCATGTGCATGCGGGATACGACCGCGCTAGCCCGGTCTACCTGGCCGACTACGCCACCGCTGACGACGGTACCGGCATCGTGCATTCAGCACCCGCTTACGGCGTGGAAGACTTCAACTCCTGCATCAAAAACGGCATGACCTATGACGAGGTGCTCAACCCCGTGCAGGGCAACGGCGTGTACGCGGCAGATTTGCCGCTCTTTGGTGGCCAGTTCATCTGGAAGGCCGCCCCGGTGGTGATTGAGGCGCTGCGTGATGCAAACCGTCTGTTCGCCACCCAGAACATCGAGCACAGTTATCCGCACTGCTGGCGGCACAAAACGCCAGTGATCTACCGCGCATCGGCCCAGTGGTTTATTCGGATGGACGAAGGCACAGGCGTCTTCACCAGAGACAAAGCGCCGCAGACGCTGCGCCAAACCGCGTTGGCCGCGATTGAGTCAACCCGGTTCTACCCCGAAAACGGCCGCGCCCGCCTGCGCGACATGATTGCAGGTCGGCCCGACTGGTGCATCAGCCGCCAGCGCAACTGGGGTGTGAACATTCCGTTTTTTATGCACAAGGCCACAGGCGAGCTGCATCCGCGCACGCTGGAGATCATTGACCAGGCTGCAGAGATTGTTGAACAAGGCGGCGTTGAAGCCTGGAGCAAACTGAGCGCGACCGATGTGCTCGGAGCCGAGGGCGCTGACTACGACAAAAGCACCGACATTCTGGAGGTGTGGTTTGACTCTGGCACAACCCACCGCACCGTGCTCAAAGGCAGCCATGGCGACAAAGATACGCAGGGCCATTACATGCATGCGCACAACACCGGCCCTGAGGCGGATTTGTACCTGGAAGGCCATGACCAGCACCGCGGCTGGTTCCACTCGTCGCTGCTCACCAGTGCCGCCATGAATGACCGCGCGCCTTATCGCGGCCTGTTGACGCACGGCTTCACCGTTGACGGTCAAGGCCGCAAGATGAGCAAGAGCATGGGCAACTACATGCCGCTGGCCGAGTCTGCACAAAAATACGGCGGCGAGATTTTGCGCCTGTGGTGTGCTGCCACTGATTACTCGGGCGACCTGGGGATAGACGACAAAATCCTGGCCCGGGTGGTCGACACCTATCGGCGTATCCGCAACACACTCAAATTTTTGCTGGCCAACATCAGTGACTTTGATGCCACCAAAGATGCTGTTCCGTTGGACGAAATGGTGGAGATAGACCGCTATGCCATCGCCCGTGCGGCCCAGCTACAGGCTGACATTTTGGCGCACTATGAGGTGTATGAATTTCACCCTGTGGTGACAAAACTCCAGTTGTATTGCAGCGAAGACCTGGGCGGTTTCTATCTGGATGTTCTGAAAGACCGGCTGTACACCACTGCCGCCAAGTCCCACGCACGCCGCAGCGCGCAAACCGCCTTGCACACCATCACGCACGCCATGCTGCGCTGGATGGCACCGTTTTTAAGCTTTACCGCTGAAGAAGCCTGGGCGACTTTTGGTAAGTCGGAATCAATTTTTCTTGAGACCTACGTTGATTTCAAGCCGCAAGATGATGCCTTGCTGGCTAAATGGGCACGTATTCGTGAGATTCGTGATGCGGTGAACAAAGATATTGAAACCATGCGTGCTGACGGCAGGGTCGGCTCGTCACTGCAGGCTGAAGTGACGCTTGAAGTGACTGACGACGACTTTGCTTCGCTGAGCAGTTTGGCGGTTGACGCAAAATTCGTCTTCATTACATCTGCTATAAAAATACTAGCTGGCAGCGACTATAAATCAAATGTCAGGGCCAGTTTTAATACAAAATGCGAGCGTTGCTGGCACTATGTTGATGATGTCGGGACTGACCCAGCTCATCCGACGATATGTGGCCGCTGCATCAGCAATCTGCACGGCGCGGGCGAAATCAGGACATTTGCATAATGGCTAAAACTACTTTTTCTAAATCATCAGGCGCGTTGCTGCCGTGGCTGGGTTTGGCGCTGCTTATTATTCTGGCCGACCAGTTCACCAAGGTGCTGATCCTGGGCTACTACAAGCTAGGCGACGCGACCTACGTGACCAGTTTTTTCAACGTCGTTCGCGTGCACAACACGGGCGCAGCGTTTTCATTTCTGGCCAACGCAGGCGGCTGGCAGCGATGGTTTTTTACTGGTATCGGCATCGCTGCGGCAGTTTTCATTGTGTGGATGCTCAAGTCCCATCCTGGTCAAAAACTGTTTTCGTTTGCGCTGGCCTGCATTCTGGGCGGCGCAATTGGCAATGTGATTGACCGCAGCATGCACGGCTACGTGGTAGATTTTCTTGATTTTCACTACGCCAACTGGCACTTTCCTGCGTTCAATGTTGCTGACGCAGCCATCAGCATCGGTGCTGTGTGCCTGATATTAGACGAGATTTTGAGAGTTCGCCGCTCTAGATAAACTGCTGCGTGTCATCAAATTGACATTCTCTGAGATAAAAATGTAAACGATTACATTTTTACCATTTTGAATTTCATGAGCATTCAAGACGTTGCCAAACAAGCCAAAGTGTCAGTTGCCACTGTGTCTCGGGTTTTTAACCTGCCAGAAAAAGTTACGCCAGTCACGCGCCATCGGGTTGAACAGGTTGCCAAAAAACTGGGCTATGTTGCCAACGCCAGTGCCCGTACTTTGCGTACCCAGCGCAGCAGGGTGTTGGGTGTGGTGTTACCAACGTTGTTGAATCCGGTATTTGCAGAATGCCTGAGCGGTATTGCCAGCGCCGCCACTGCAGCAGGCTACGCTATTACGCCGATAACCACTGACTACGAGTTGGCGCAAGAAGACCGAGCTGTCAACTTGCTTTTGGCAGGCAATGTCGACGGCATGATTTTGGTCGTGTCCAACCCGGCAACATCGGGAGCGCTACAGAGATTGCAAGCAGCCGGAGTCGCGTATGCGCTGGCTTATAACCGCCACGTCGATCACCCCTGCGTGTCGGTTGACAGCGAAGCAGCAGTTAGTTCTGTGGTGACGCGACTCGCAAGCTTGGGACACTCCCGCATTACGCTGGTCACTGGCCTGCTTGCGGCATCCGACAGGGCACAGCAGCGCAAGCGTGGCTACCAGCTGGCCATGGCTAGTCTGAACTTTAAAAATATCGACGTGCTTGAAGTGCCATTTGTGGCCAGCGCTGTGGAACAAATACGCAAACTCCTAAAGCCACCACAAAGACCAACGGCACTGATTTGTTCCAACGATTTGCTGGCCATCCGCTGTATTCGTGCGGCAAGCCTGGCTGGGCTCGCGGTACCCGCCGATATCAGTGTGGTCGGCTTTGACGGCATTGCACTCGGTGAAGACCTGACACCCATGCTTAGCAGTGTGACCCAGCCCAACGCAGGCATTGGCCGCTGCGCGGTTGAACTGCTGGTGCAGGCCGTCAGCAGCGGCAAGCCGTTGCTGCCTGGCGCCAGTGTGGTGTTGCCGCATGGGTTCAGACAAGGCGAGTCGTATGCCCCACCGCTCGCAAAAAAGCATAAAACCGAGAAGTTTTCAGCCAAGAAAACCTGAGCTATTTTTATCGTTCCATGAATCCCTTCATCCCAACCTTTGTTCATCATCACCAGGAGTTCGTTATGAAAATTACTTTGAAAAAAATAGCGGTCAGCACCCTGCTGGCGCTCGGTTTGGCCGCCAGTGGCCTAGCCTCTGCGCAAACTGCCATTTGCTACAACTGCCCGCCTGAATGGGCGGACTGGGCCAGCCAATTCAAGGCTATCAAGGCCAAAACCGGCATCACAGTGCCGCCTGACAATAAAAATTCAGGCCAGGCACTGGCGCAGCTGGTGGCTGAAAAAGCTGCGCCAGTGGCTGACGTGACGTACATGGGCGTGACGTTTGCTATCCAGGCGCAAAAAGACGGTGTGGTCACGCCTTACAAACCGGCCAGCTTCAATGACATTCCTGAAGGCTTGAAAGACCCGCAGGGCAACTGGTTCACCATTCACACCGGCACGCTGGGTTTCATGGTCAATGTTGATGCGCTCAAAGGCAAGCCGGTACCCAAGTCATGGGCCGATTTGCTGAAGCCCGAATACAAAGGGTTGATTGGCTACCTCGACCCGGCGTCGGCTTTTGTAGGCTACGTGGGCGCAGTCGCTGTCAACCAGGCACGTGGCGGCACGATGGACAACTTCGCACCCGGTATTGACTACTTCAAGGCGCTGCAAAAAAATGAGCCGATTGTGCCCAAGCAAACCTCGTATGCGCGCGTGCTGTCGGGTGAGATTGCAATTTTGCTGGACTATGACTTCAATGCCTACCGCGCCAAATACAAAGACAAAGCCAACGTGCAGTTTGTGATTCCGGCTGAAGGCACCGTCATCGTGCCGTACGTGATGAGCCTTGTGGCCAACAGCCCGCAAGCGGCCAACGGCAAAAAGGTGCTGGACTTTGTGTTGTCAGACGAAGGCCAGGCCGTTTGGGCCAATGCGTACCTGCGACCCATTCGCACTGTACCCATGCCGGCTGATGTGCAAGCCCGATTTTTACCCGCCAACGATTATGCGCGTGCCAAAGCGGTCGACTACAGCCGCATGGCAGCTGTGCAAAAAGCGTTTTCTGACCGGTACTTAAAAGAAGTGCAGTAAAAACCGCTGATGCAAAGATGAATCGAGTTCTCAGCCTTTGTGCAGCGCCAGCCGCAGCTTTTTTTGCTGCGTTCTGGTTGTTGCCTGTCGTGCAGCTGCTGGTGCTGCCGTCCAACAAAGGCTGGGAAACTTATTTTGCAGTGATTACCAACAGCCGGTATTTGCAGAGTCTTATCAACACCGTCAGTTTGTCGTTGGTTGTGACTGCGCTGACATTGCTGCTCGGCGCCACGGCAGGCATCGTGCTGGGCCGGCAGGCGTTCAGAGGGCGGCAGCTGTTGTTGTCGCTACTCACGCTGCCGTTGTCTTTTCCGGGTGTGATTATTGGGTTTTTTATCATCTTGCTGGGCGGCAGGCAAGGCTTGGTGGCTGACCTCACCGAGTGGGCCGGCTTTGGCCGCACAACGTTTGCTTATGGGCTGACCGGGTTATTTTTAGGTTATCTGTACTTCTCGCTACCGCGCGCGATTGCCAACTACACGGCAGCCGCCAGCGCCATGGACACGCAGCTTGAAGAAGCCGCCCGCAGCCTGGGCGCGTCGCGCTGGCAGGTTGCGCGTGATGTGTGGATACCCGAGCTGGCGCCCACAACCATTGCTTGCGGCGCTATTATTTTTGCGACATCGATGGGCGCATTTGGCACTGCGTTTACGCTGGCCAGCAAATTTGAAGTGCTGCCGATCACTATTTACAACGAGTTCACCAATTACGCCAACTTTGCATTGGCAGCCAGCTTATCGATTACGCTGGGACTAATCACCTGGCTGGTTTTATTTATCACGCGGCACTTGACTGGCAGCAAAACTGGCGCTACAGCGCTGGGAGTGTAGGAACATGCGCGTCAACCCCAAAACTCCCGCATTGCTTATCGGCGTCACGCTGGTCGTCAGCCTGTTCATGATCGCGCCAATTGGCCTGTCGGTCATGGCGGGGCTCGTCAACAACTACAGCGCAGGCCTTAAAAGCGGGCTCACGCTGCGATGGCTGACTGAAGTGCTTGGCGTTTACGGCAGCACCATCACCTGGTCTTTGCTGCTGGGTTTGATGTGTGTGCTGGGCAACCTGTTGATTGGCGTGCCGTGTGCCTACGCGCTGGCGCGAAGCAAGTCCCGAGCTGCCCGCTTGTTTGAAGAGCTGCTGACACTGCCCGTGGCGGTGCCTGGCCTGGCCACCGCGCTCGCGCTGATTTTGACGTACGGTCACATGCGCGATTTTCGGCAAAGCTTTGGTTTTATTCTGGTGGGGCACATGGTGTTCACGCTGCCGTTTATGGTGCGCACCGTCAGCTCGGCTTTTCAACGCAACGATTTGTTTGCAATGGAAGAAGCTGCCCGCACGCTGGGCGCCAATTTTGCCCAGCGGTTTTTGGGTGTTCTGGTACCGGCCGTGCTGCCTGCGATTGTGGCGGGCAGCCTGATGGTATTCACGCTGTCAGTCGGTGAATTCAATTTGACGTGGATGCTGCACACGCCGCTGACCCGCACGCTTCCGGTTGGCCTGGCCGACAGCTATGCATCAATGCGCATCGAAATCGGCTCGGCCTACACACTGGTTTTTTTAATCGTCATCCTGCCGGTTTTGTGGGGCTTGCAAGCCATTGGCAAACTGGTTGAAAAGCATCATGGCACCTGATCACATACGTCATTCAACCCACAGCCCCACCCGCATTCACATCACCGATTGCGCCAAGACTTACGCCGACGGCACACGCGGCCTGCAGAGCACCACGTTAACGGTTGAGCCCGGTGAAGTGCTGGCGTTGCTGGGCCCGTCGGGTTGCGGGAAGACCACACTGCTACGCATCATTGCGGGGCTGGAAACACCTGATGCCGGCAGCCATATTGCATTTGGTGATACCGATGTGACGGCGCTGCCCGTTGAGCAGCGCGGCATTGGCATGGTGTTTCAGCATTACGCACTGTTTCCGCAAATGTCGGTTGCTGCCAACATTGGCTACGGCCTGAAAATTCGCGGCACGCCCGATGCAGAACGGGCCAGACTGGTGGGTGACTTGATTGACCTGGTGCGCTTGAATGGCCTGGAGCACAAACGCCCGGCCGAGCTGTCAGGCGGGCAGCGGCAGCGGGTTGCTTTGGCGCGTGCCGTTGCCGTGCGCCCCAACGTGCTGCTGCTGGACGAGCCGCTCACTGCGCTTGATGCCAAGCTTAAACAATCGCTGCGTGACGAGCTGGCTGAAATGCTCCGCCGCTTGCACATCACTGCCGTTTACGTCACGCACGACCAGCAGGAAGCATTGGCCATTGCTGACCGATTGGCCGTCATGCAATCGGGCCGTATTGTGCAAGTTGGCAATGGCGAAGCGCTGTACCGGACGCCCGGTCACCCATTTGTAGCGACGTTTTTAGGTCGTGTAAATCGTATTGAAAGAAGCGACAGACATTGTGCGGAAAACGTTATTTATGTGGGCGGCCTGATGCTACCCTGCCCTGCTGCCTTGTCAGATCAAAAAGCAGTGCTGGTACGGCCAGAGGACATTGAGGTAGGCGCGCAAAGCGAGGCTTGGGGCCGGGCCGTCGTCACCCACCGCAGCTTTTTAGGCGACCGCGTGCAGCTCACGCTCGATGCGGGTAATCAATCGCAGCTACGTGCAGACGTGGACCGCGACCACCCGGCACAATTGGGCGACGCTGTGGGCATACTTATCCAGCCCGGGCGGTTGATGCCAAGCCATGAATCAGTGTAAAAGCCATGAATACCCTCCTGTTGCAATTGTCTGATCTGCATATCCGCGAGCCCGGCAAGCTGGCTTACGGTCGGATTGAAACTGCGCCGTATTTAAAGCGTGCAATCGACAGTGTTTTGAGATTACCGCAGCAGCCGCATGCAGTCGTCATCACCGGTGACCTGACCGACTTTGGTCGTGCTGCTGAATACGAGCACCTGCGCGAATTACTTGAACCGTTGCCGATGCCGGTGTACCTGATGCCGGGTAACCACGACGACAGAGAACAGTTGCGCCGCAGTTTTACCGACCACACTTATTTGGGTGACAGTGGTTTTGTGCAGTTCAGCGTAACAGTTAATAATCTTCAAGTTATAGCACTTGACACAGTCGATACTGGCTCTAGCGCTGGTTTTTTATGCCCTGACCGGCTGGCCTGGCTGGCGCAGCAGCTGCGCTGGCACGCTGACAAACCAGTTGTTGTGGCCATGCACCACCCACCGTTTCAAACCCTGATTGGACATATGGACGCGATTGGTTTGGTTGAAGGCGCAACTGAACTTGAGGCCTTGATTGCCCAGTACCCCAACGTAGAACGCATCATTTGCGGCCACTTGCACCGCGGCATTCAAGTGCGCTTTGGCGGCACGATAGCGGCCACAGTGCCCTCGCCAGCGCATCAGGTCTGTCTGGACCTGGCGCCCAATGCGGCATCCATGTGGGCGCTTGAGCCGCCTGGTTTTGCCCTGCATGCATTACCCCCCAACGGCCGCCTGGTCAGTCACGCGATAGCCAGCGGGCAATACGACGGACCTTTCCCGTTTCATGATGGCGACGGGTTGATTGACTAGCCACTGGCAAGTCCAAGAACGCTGGCCATGATGAGCGCCGCCTCTAGCGTAAAGTCTCCGCGCTGCATGGCTGCCAGCAGCTGAGCCTCATTCATCAAAGCAAACTGGGCTACCTCACCATCCTGATTGATGGGAATCAAGCCGTCTGGGACAGTAGCCACATACCATTCAATAAACTCCTGCATGTAGCCCGCTGCACCATCGCTGGACGGACGGCAGTTGCTCTTCAAGCCGCCATGACGCAATTCTTTCAGCTCGGTGATGTGCAGCCCAGCCTCTTCCCATGTCTCCCGTTTCAAGGCAGTTTCAACCGTATCGTCTGAGCTGACCATGCCGCCCATCAGCGTGTCCCATTTACCGGGGTCGTTCGGTTTGTTCAACGCACGTTGCTGCACCCAAAAACGTCCATCTGTTGTCTGACCAACCAGATGCACTGCCAGTGTGGCAATACCCAGAGGCCTCACTGCACCGCGTTCAATCGAGCCAATTTGTCTGCCCAATTCGTCGCGCACCGCCAATTGCTCGTTGCGCCATGCACCTGCCAAACCCGCATTCCTGAGCAGGTTCGCCAGCTTGTTCAAAGAGGTTGTCACGTCGCTCTGCCCCAGCATCAGATGCCAGCCTGATTGCTCTTCTTTCAGTAGCTGCTCAAACCTGTATTTGTTGGACTGGAGTGCTAAATGATGCATAAAAACAGGCTCCACAGAGCCGATTTTTATGTTTTGGGCGTAAAAAGGAATTCTGGCAAGCGCCGGCTGTTGGTTAGCCTCAGCCTGCAAACTTTTGATCCAATCCTGCATCTCTAGAGTGTCAAGATCGTGCAGCCTGTGGTTTTGCGCGACTCCAGCGCGCGATGTGCATCGGCTACATCCGCAAGCGCAAAGGTCTGGTCGATCGGTATATTGATTTTGCCGCTGGCCACCATGGCAAACAAGTCATCAGCCATTGCCTGCGTCGATTCGCGAGTTGCGATGTGAGTGAACAAAGTGGGCCGGGACACATACAGCGAGCCTTTGGCGGCCAGCAGCCCAAGGTCTACCGGGTCGACTTTACCCGATGCGTTGCCGAAGCTGGCAGCCAAACCAAACGGGCTCAGGCAATCAAGTGACTTTAAAAATGTGTCTTTACCGACAGAGTCGTAAACCACACTCACGCCTTTGCCCGCTGTGATGTCTTTGACGCGGGCCACAAAATCTTCGGTGGTGTAGTTGATAGCATGTGACGCGCCGTTGGCAATGGCCAGCACACATTTGGCATCAGAGCCTGCCGTGCCGATCAATTTCAAACCAAGTGCCTTGGCCCACTGGCAGGCAATCAGCCCTACGCCGCCAGCAGCAGCGTGAAACAGCACATAGTCTCCCGTCTTCAGGCCAGACTGCGGCAGTGTTTTGCGTAGCAGGTATTGCGCGGTCAGGCCTTTGAGCATCATGGCTGCACCGGTTTCAAAACTGATGCCATCGGGCAACTTGCAAACGCACTTGGCGGGCATCACACGCAGCTCGCAGTAGCTACCCGGTGGCTGGCTGGCGTAGGCCGCGCGGTCGCCGACCTTGAGGTGCGTCACACCTTCGCCCACTGCTTCAATCACGCCGGAAGCCTCCATGCCCATGCTCAGCGGCATCGGCAGGCTATACATACCGGCGCGCTGGTAAATATCGATGTAGTTCAGACCGATCGCTTTGTGGCGAATGCGAACTTCACCCGGGCCGGGATCGCCAACCAACACACTGCCCAATTGCAGTACCTCGGGTCCACCATGCTGGGCAATCGCTACGGTTCTGGATTCTTGAGCAGACATGTTCAACTTTCAAATTTAAGAGTAACAAAATGACTTTAGCGAAATAGATACAGGCGCGAGCAGCTATAAATTAGGTAGCATTTAATTTATGCAATCGCCATGCGCAGTCGCCGTGCGTCGTCTTCGCTTTGCGCATCGTCAATCTCGCGCATGATCGCACGCAGATCTACTGCGGAATTTTTTTGCTCAAAATTTCCGCTCAGGATGGTGTCTGGGTGCAACAGGCCACGTTGGTACAAGTCCCACATTTCGGGGCCGAACTGGCTGGCCAGCAACGCGGGCGCAAACTGCCCGAAAAAATTGCGCAGATTTGCCACATCGCGCAGCAACATGCGTGCGGCGTGGTTGTTGCCGGCGGCATCAATGGCTTGTGGCAAATCGATGATGACTGGCGCATCTTCATCGTCCGTAGACCCCAGCAAAATATTGAATTCCGACAAGTCGCCATGCACCACACCTGCACACAACATGCGCTGCACCTCGGTGATCAATGCTGCATGGTGCTTGCATGCGTCGCTGGCCGTGAACGCCACATCGTTCAGACGCGGGGCAGCGGCACCATGCGCATCGGTCACCAGCTCCATCAAAAGCACACCATCGCAAAAGTTGTACGGCTTGGGCACCCGCACGCCCGCAGCGGCGAGTCTGTAAAGCGCGTCGACTTCGGCGCTTTGCCACGCGGCTTCTTGCGACTCACGGCCAAATTTTGTACCCTTGGCCATGGCCCGCGCCTGACGTGAATTTTTAACCTTGCGGTTTTCTGTGTAGTCAACCGCCTGCCGGAAGCTGCGCTCATTGGCCGCCTTGTAGACCTTTGCACAAAGCGTTTTGTCGCCAAGCTGCACCACATATACCGAAGCTTCTTTTCCACTCATCAGCTGGCGCGAAACGCCGTCGATCAGGCCTTCTTCTATCAGCGAAAGCAAACGTTTTGGCGGCTTCATCGCGCGCTTCTAGAAAGTGCCTGCGTAAGCACCACCGTCGGCCAACACGTTTTGGCCAGTCATGTAGCCGGCATGCGTGCTGCACAAAAACGCACAGATCGCGCCGAACTCCTGCGGGTTGCCAAAACGCTGTGCCGGAATCGTTTTGCGGCGTGCGTCCATCACGGCCTCAATCGGTTGGCCCGACTTTTCAGCCGCGCCCTTCATGGTGGTTTTCAGGCGGTCGGTGTCAAACGCGCCAGGCAGCAGGTTATTGATCGTCACGCCTTGTGCAGCAAGTTTGCTGCGCGACACGCCGGCCACAAAACCCGTCAGCCCGCTGCGTGCGCCGTTGCTCAAACCCAAAATATCAATCGGTGCTTTCACGGCACTTGAAGTGATGTTGATGATGCGGCCAAAACCCCGCGCAGCCATGCCGTCAACGACTGCTTTGATGAGCTCGATTGGCGTGAGCATATTGGCGTCAATGGCTTTGATCCACGCATCCCGGTCCCAGCTGCGAAAGTCCCCCGGTGGCGGACCACCGGCATTGGTGACGACGATGTCGAAATCCCTGCGCACCGCAAATACCGCCGCACGCCCTTCGGTTGTAGTGATGTCTGCAGCAACAAACAGCACACTCGCGCCCGAACCATGTACGCCAGCAGCTATTAAATGAGTAGCGGCGTCTTTCAGCGCATCGGCACCACGCGCAACGATCAATACGTTTACGCCCTCTTTCACCAGCGCCTCGGCGCAGCCTAACCCCAAACCCTTGCTGGCCCCGCAAACCAGCGCCCATTTGCCTGCAATTCCTAAATCCATCGGTGACTTTCTATTTTTTCTTAGTTTTTAACCAGTGACGTGAACGTCTTGCGAAACTTGGCCACCTTTGGCCCGGCCACCGCAACGCAGTAACCCTGGTTGGGATTCTTCTCAAAGTAGTCTTGGTGGTAGTCCTCGGCGGGCCAATAGTTGGCCAGCGGCTCAACTTCAGTCACGATGGGCTTGCCAAAAAGTTTGTCCTGGCTCATTTGGCGAATCATGTCGTCGGCAAATGCTTTTTGCTCCAGCGTCGAGAAATAAATACCACTGCGGTACTGCGTGCCGCTGTCGTTGCCTTGCCGGTTGAGCGTGGTGGGGTCGTGAATGACGTAGAAGATTTCCAGGATTTGGCCAAGCGAAATTTGGGCCGGATCGAACTGAAGTTTGACCACTTCGTTACACCCAGTGCGGCCGCTACAGACTTCTTCGTAGCTGGGACGTGCAACTTGACCATTGCTGTAGCCCGACTCGACATCGGTAATACCGCGCACGCCTACAAATACGGCTTCGGTGCACCAAAAGCAGCCGCCGCCCAAGGTAATCGTCTCAGTTTGAATATCGCTCATACCGGTGAAGTCCTTAGTCCTGATCGTTGTTGGGGATTGCTTGACGCGACACGCTATCGCGTCAGCTATCGATATACTTTAAACGCAAAGCCTCTGCAGCGATTAATCCAAGGACAACATCATGAAAACCAACGTCAAACCGCGCTTCGTCTGGGAAGACCCCTTCATGCTGCAAGACCAGCTCAGCGACGATGAGCGCGCCATACAGGAAGCCGCCCACCAGTTTTGCCAGGACAAGCTGCAAACCCGCGTGCTGATGGCCGCGCGCCATGAAAAGTTCGACCGCGAAATCATGAATGAAGCTGGCGCCATGGGGTTTTTAGGCTCCAGCATTGAAGGCTACGGCTGTGCCGGCTTGAGCTATGTGGCTTACGGGCTGATTGCGCGTGAGGTCGAGCGGGTCGACAGTGGTTACCGCAGCGCGATCAGCGTGCAGTCGTCACTGGTTATGCACCCGATCAACGCCTACGGCAGCGAGGCGCAAAAACAAAAATACCTGCCAAAGTTAGCGACTGGCG
>ENA-OBIT01000253-OBIT01000253.1-metagenomes-genome-assembly--contig:-NODE-253-length-23393-cov-11.288_pt1 | contig 23393 bp, 22 predicted proteins | sample MGYA00153386_OBIT01 | MGnify analysis MGYA00153386
CAAATAACAAGTAACTAATAACTATGGAATCTGATTTTTTAAAGCCGGAAGAGTGCGCCGAAGTTGATATGGCGCTGTTGTCGTCGAAGGAGAAGTTTTCGGCGCGGCTGGCAATTTATGCTTTGAGGGTATTGAAGCAAATTGCTGGGGAGACTGGTTTGGCCGTGGTTGAGGTGAGCAATCAGCAGGTGATGGATTGGGTTAGGAATGATGAGAGTATTCAGCAGTCAATTCAAGTTGATGCTAGTTTTGAAAACTTTTTTACGAATTTGGTGGTTGCGTCTTTGCGACCGTTGAGGCAAATTGCTGTGGAATCGGGAGGGGCGATCGAGCAATTAACAGTTAAGCAGGTCGTGGCGTGGTTTGTAAAGGATGGGAAGATTCGCAGAGAGCAGGGTGTGGATGCGGCGTTTTTGGATTTGTGATAGTCGTGGACGCACTTCGACCACAGAAACCGGGTTTTTACCGAGTCTGTCGGCTGCAACCAGGTATTTTCGTGAAAAACCCGGTTTCTAGGCTCCATGCGTCCAATGGGAAAAAATATTTAAAAAAAGGGGTTGACAAACTTAGGGGAGTTTGGTAATGTAATAAATGTCGAGCGAAAGAGATGCAGCGCATCAAGTTTAACGCAGACACAGGATTCAAAGTTTTCAAAGCTTTCCTGGTGCTTATGATGTAATGGAACCACTCCGATCCATCCCGAACTCGGTTGTTAAACGTTGCTATGGCGAAGATACTCGGCGGGTCACTGCCCGGTAAAATAGCTCGGTGCCAGGTTAATAATAAATTAAAGCTCTTTTCCCGCAACAACGGAAAGGAGCTTTAGTTTTTGGGGAAGTTGTTAGTTATCATCTTTAGGGCTCGGCGGTTGAAACCGCGCAGGAGCACCAAAACGAAGCTCGGCGGTTGAAACCGCTTCTACACAAACGAAGTCCGCCTCCGCGGACTGAAGAATAAGAGGTAAAATTTATGAAGATTAGTTATGATTCCGAAATTGATGCTCTCTACATTAGACTTGTAGAAGGTAAGCATCAGTGTCGCACTTTACAGTTAACTGACGAAATTGCTTTAAATATTGGGGAAAATGAGTTATTGGTAGGGATAGAAGTTTTAGATGCTAAACAGGTTTTAGGTAGTGGAAATGTACCTAATGTAGTGCTAGAAAATATAGCTTTTACTGTAGCTTAAATAGGGAATGCGATCGCTACCTATGCAAATCTAAGTAAGGATGAGTGGAAAAATTATCCGTACTTTTGATGCAAAATATTATACAGATTTACTTGTTCGGTATCAACCAAAGCCGATCGCAAATGAAGCAGAAAACGAGGCCGCGATCGCTCTCGCTTGCGAACTGGAACACCGCCCTATGCGATCGCTGGAGTCAGAGCTATTTCTGGAGCTTTTGATAACGCTGATTGAAAAATTTGAATCTGAAAATTATCCAATTCCCGCCGGGAATGCTGCTTCAATGTTGCAACATTTAATGGATGCGAGAAATTTGGACAAATCTGATTTGATTCCTGTTTTGGGAACGGAAACAGAAGTTGATAAAGTTTTTGTTAGCGGAAGGGATCTCGAAATAGATGAAGCCAGAAAATTAGCCGATTTTTTCCAAGTGGATATTAGTTTGTTTCTCTAATTGCGATCGGTAACTCGTATCCCAAATCAAAACTGACGCTCGCCCTTATTTTAGCAGTCAAGAGTGGGCTTAACCTCTTAGTCTAACGGTGAAGTTGTTAGACGACAGATAACTTCGGGTACACACCGAAAACCTTTGTGCTGTCCGAACCAAGGCATTGTGAGCCCGTCGTACTCAACACGCATAGTTGCTGCTTGGGTAAACTCTACACCGGAATTAGAAATTCTAAATTGTCTATGTAAGAGCTACCAATTGCGTATGGTTCTCTATCTAGTGCATCCCTTCTTGCAGCTAAAGACTCATCAAAATTAATTTCGCAAACTTTCCTTAAAGCTCTAATCTCTAGATACTTGAATCCAAACTCAAACGCTTTGTCTGCACAAAATTTATATTGATCTACAGCGTCGGTTACTTTATGTTTTTTCAATTCTATTGTAGCTAAATCCAATTTAGAGCTGATAAGATAGTAAGCTTCTAAATGTTTGTCTTGTTGTAGTTGCAAGTATTTACTCTTTGCATTAAGGTAATCTCCCCTTATTGCAGCGATAGATGCTTCTGTATAGAGAAAATGACTTTCAACTGTACAGCCTAAAATCCATCGAAATAAAGGATTTAGTTGACGAGTTGTATCATGAGCAATATGCAATGAATTGCGAAAATATTTTTTTTGTTCCTCTAAGGATTTACAAGAACCATTAACTAGATTGATGGTTGACAGTAAAGCATAAGCAAAACGATTTCTCCAAGCTTTTCCTATAACCCAGGAGCTAAGAGTTACAAGACTAGAAAGTTCTTCACACTTCCTTGCATATTCTTCTGCCATCTCAAGGTTGCCTAGATACAAATAATTTACTCCTAAAATATGTGCGTGTTTTGCCTTTAAATAAGGATCTTTAATAGATTCTTCTAAAAATAGTCCTATTTTTAGCGCTTCCTGCCAATATCCTCGTTTAATATACCAAATCTGTTCGTTAAGTTGATTATCCATCCACTCATTGCTATTTGCTTTTAAAATTCTATTGGCGTGAAGCAAAGATTCTTTGGCTTTACTCATCTCCCCTACCATAATGCAACTTAAAGCCAGGCGTGACAATAAAACTCCTGCTGATTTAGAATTTTCATCTGGGAGATTAGATTTAGCTAATTCTAAGGTTTTGATAGATTTTTTATGATTTGACCAAGTTTGATATACCAATGACGAAATATATAGTGGAAAGACTGTAAATTTTCTAGGCCTTAATTGAGATGCTAATTTTTCAAGTAAAATAGCTGCTGGGAGTATAATTACTGAATCGATATTTTTTCTTGTTGGTATGGCTGCTGCTGCCTGATAAATTCTATAAAATTTTCTATCAGGTAATCGCCCTGATAAACTTCTTAAAATCTCCTTGGTGACACTTTCTTCATAGCGAAAAATGCTCAAAATATCAGCTATTGATTCAACAGAGATATCAGAAGAATTGCTACAAATTTGATGAATAACTCTTCCTGCTTTATACAAAGATGAATATTGAGGATCGATTGCAGTATTAAAACACTGCTCAAAAACTCTTATTAGCAGCTCACTTCGACTTGAAGGTTTATTGATATACTTTTGTAAAATTTTCCGATAATAGGGTTTGATTTGATAAAAGTCATCAGCAGCAGGAAACTTCTGAGTAATTTTTAAATCTATTATCCAATGCCACAACTCATAACTAAAGTCAATTTCCTGGTGAATATTAAATAAAATTTCTCGTAGGATGCTCTCATTAAAATAATTGCATAACGAACACCAAGCCAAAACTATTTTTAGCTTTGATGGTAATTTAGTTAATTTAGTTATAAGCCATTTTTGCCAAATCAATTCAGGTATCCAAGTCCAACCTTTTGGATAATCTAATATGGGAAATAAATTTTCAGTTGGCTCTAACTTTATCCGTTCCCTCTCGGACGAATTCAGTCAAATAGTAAAGTTATTAGTTTGGTTGTTAATGACACCTTGGTTAAAGACCGCAATCTTCTCAGCAACTTTTGTCATATTCTGAGCTAATGGTTGCTGAAAGTTTAAAACATCCTTAATCTCCCTAATAGTTCCAGATAGCCTCGTATTTTCTTCTTCTTCTGCTACTGCGGCTAATGTTTGTATAGTGTCTGCAAAACCTGAATCTTTCCTAGCTAAAGCACTAACCTCTAATGCTACTTGACCATAGTCAAGAGGCTCTTGTGAGGCTTTTTCAATCGCCAAGGCTGTTGAAGGGGACTTACCTTTTAAAGATTTTAGAAATTTTTCACTTAACTCAAAAGCTCTCTCTCCAAGCTTTTCACCAGTTTTTTCCAAAGCTTTTGTCATCACAGTAGTTGAAACTGCTATGGTTGCTGCTAGCACTAGAGGGTCCATATATTTAGAATCCAGTAAAGTTTTTCGCTCAGTTTAGCTAAATTTTATCCTGATTGTCCACCAAATAACTTTGCAGTGGTTTGGTGCTGAACAGTAACACACACTTTTTGGGTACTGCTTTAGGCAAGGATTGAGGGCTAACTATCTAATCAAAGCACTAATACGCAACTTTGTCAACAGGATACTTGTCGCAGCTACTCAAGAACGGACAGATATCGCCACATTACCCGCCGAAACAATAGCTAAATCACCACTAATAGTTTGCTTTCGATGGGTAAGCAATCACCTTTATAAAAGTAGAATATTCATGTTTACATATAATCCTTTAAATCTTCGAGAGGTTCATCAAAATCATCAGACATCCAGATTTTACCTTTCCAAATTCCAAGTCCGCCTCGCTTTGTCGGCTTTTCTTGAGTTGAGTTTTTAGCCTGCTTTTCAATCAAAAACTCAATATAATGAAGCACTTCTGTCTGAAGAGACTCAGGGAGTTCTGCTAATTTTTCTAAAATGACTGGCTGTATCATGGTTTCTTCTCGCGATCGCCCCATCTACTCCATTAAAGCACCAAAACCCAATGTCAGCAACAGAATAGCCATTATCTAGCCCGATCGCCCAAAATCGCACTAACACCATCATCATTCTGCAACTTGCCTAAAATTACCCGATCGACTATTGTTCCTAGTAGATATCATCCCCAAATCCGTATTTCTTAGTCGGCGTAGGCGGACTTCGTTTGTGTAGTAGTGGTTTCAACCGCCGATCGATCTGGAGTAACAGTTTGCTGTTGGAAAGGGATTTGAATGATAAACTGCGTTCCCTCGCCCGGTATTGAGAAACAATCTAACTTACCGCCATGTTTCTCAGTGACAATCTGATAGCTAATTGGCATTCCCATGCCCGTTCCCTTACCGACAGATTTTGTGGTGAAGAATGGATCAAAGATGCGTTTTTGAACAGATTCAGACATTCCCATTCCATTATCAGAAATTGCAATTTTTATCCACTTTGAATCAATCATGGAAGTCCGAATGATAATCTGGCTGGGATTTTGCTTAATTTCCTGATACGTTCGTTTGACGTTGGCTTCTTCCAAAGCATCAATGGCATTTGCCAGGATGTTCATAAACGCCTGATTGATTTGACCAGGATAACATTCCACTAGCGGTAGACTGCCATAGTCACGAATTATTTGAATTGCTGGACGCTCTGGTCTATCTTTCAAGCGATGCTGCAAAATCAACAATGTACTGTCGATGCCCTCATGAATATCAACGGCTTTGAAGTCAGCTTCATCTATTCGTGAGAAATTGCGGAGTGACAAAACAATCTGGCGAATGCGATCGGTGCCGAGTTTCATCGAGTCGAGAACTTTAGGTAGATCCGCTTGGATAAACTCCATATCAATATCTTCCGCCTCAGCTTGGATTTCGGGTGCTGGATCGGGATAATGCTTCTGGTAGAGTTGCACAAAACCTAATAAATTGTGGGCGTATTCCTGCACATGAGTCAAGTTGCCGTGGATGAAGTTGACTGGATTGTTGATTTCGTGTGCCACCCCTGCCACCATTTGCCCCAAAGCAGACATCTTTTCGCTTTGCACCATCTGAACCTGAGTGCGTTGCAGTTCTTCTAAGAGTTGTTGCAATTGCGTATTTTTGTCGCTGAGTTCTTGGGTTCTTTCCTCAACTTTAGATTCAAGCATTTGGCTGTAGTTTTCCAGTTGTTCGTTGGCTGTTTTCTGTTGCTGTAACAGTTGTTTAACAGCGCGAATTAATTGGTTAAAGGCATTAGCAAGCGCTCCAATCTCATCATCTTGCTCAACAGTCGCTTGTAAGTCGAAATTAGACTCTTCATTAGATCGTCGGGCAACGTTGGTCAGAGATTGAATGGGTTGAGCAATTGCTCGGCTGGTCAAAACTGCTAAAAGAATGGCGATCGCAACAGACAATCCGATACTTGCAACCACCACTTTCTCAGCAAATTCACTAACCTGTCGATCAGACTTTGTTGCTACCTCAAGTTCTTGGTAAGCTTGGTCAATTAAACCCACCAAATCATCCGAAATGCCATCGAATTCAAGCGCCAAATCGCTGTTGGTAAATTCCAACATAAGCGTTTGAGCTTGCTCAACATCAGTGGGTGACGCGAGATTCAGGTTGCGAATTCGTTCAACTCGGCGTTCTACTTCCTGTGAGTAGCGTTGTGGCACACCGTCATAGGTTTGCAAGAAGGCTAGAATCGTTGCGTGACGCACACCAGCTTGTAGGGTCGAAGACTTTGCCACAAATACCTTAAGTTCAGCCCAAATTTCTTGGATTTCAGCTTTATGCTTCAGCAAGTGAGCATATTCATCTTGAAATTTTTCTGGGTATTGCGCTAGAGGAATGAGTTGTTGTTGGTGGGTTCGGGCTTGGAGAACACGAGATTGCAGACGATGCAGAAGTTCCACTTCGTTACGCGCGTGTTCTTCTCGCTCTTGGGCCTGTTGTTGATAATGATCCCCAACTCCAAAACCAGCAATTGTTCCACACACAGCAATTCCTAGAGCAAGGGCGTATCCTAAACCGATCTTTTGCCTAATTTTGAGGCTGGATAACCGTTGTCCTAAACTTACCATATAACCTTCTCTAGCTATTTCTGTGGACTTTTGCAACCAAAGTAAACCCACCCATACCCATCAAATCACGGACACCCAACATCGTCAACAGGATACCCACCGCAGCCACTAAAGAACGGCAAGCGCGGCAAGATTGTTTTGCAAGTTGCCTAAAATTGCCCGATCGACTATCGTTCCTAATAGCAATCCTAGACGCACGGGTAGTCAGGGTTTCGACTTCGCTCAACCACCGGGGTTTTGATGCGTAATTCCTATTTGATATAACAACCGACAAAAACATGACAGCAATATTACCGCCTTGGATAGTTTTAGACTCCCTATTGCACAACTGGCTGCTAGAAGATATCGGTAGGGGCGATCGCACAACATCGGCCTTATTCCCTGCAAACAGCATCCAGGGTACGGCTAAATGGATTGTCAAAGAAGCTGGTGTCATTGCGGGATTGCCGATCGCCGATCGCACATTTAAACTTTTAGACAGCGGCCTCAGTTTCATCCCCCAAGTACCAGAAGGGAAACTGTGCGAAAAAGGAGAAGTAATCGCCGAGATTTCCGGCAATTTCGAGGCGCTGCTAACCGGAGAAAGAGTAGCATTAAACTTGGCAATGCGTTTGAGCGGCATCGCTACTTTAACTCGCAAATATGTTGACAAAATTGCCGATTTGCCCGTGCAATTGGTCGATACCCGCAAGACAACACCGGGATTGAGATTGTTGGAAAAGTACGCTACTCAAGTCGGGGGTGCTTGCAATCACCGGATGGGATTAGATGACGCGGTGATGATTAAAGACAATCATATCGCGGCGGCTGGGGGAATTGCAGAGGCGATCGCCCTTATTCGCAATTCTATCCCCTATCCGCTGACAATCGAAGTTGAAACGGAAACTCTCGCCGAAGTAGAGACAGCTCTTCAGCACAAGGCGGATATTATCATGTTAGATAATATGTCCTTTGACTTAATGCGGCAGGCTGTAGCAATAATTCGCGAAAAGGGCGATCGGGTGAAAATTGAAGCCTCCGGGAATGTTACTTTGGAAACTATTCGGAGTGTGGCAGAAACCGGAGTTGATTATATTTCTACGAGTGCTCCAATTACGCGATCGACTTGGCTGGATTTGAGCATGAAAATTAATAGTTAGTTGACAGTTGACTGTTAACTGTTAACTGTTGACTGTTACTAATTCCCAATTCCCCATGCCCAATTCCCCCATGCCCAATTCCCTATTATTTGGAGATAAAATGAACCCAAAAATTTCCGTCAGCCATACAGACGTTGCGGATTAAGCGATAGGAGTAGTGCAAGTAAGCACCGCTGACAGTTGTGTCGTAACCGGTTGGGAACCACTCGCCATAGGGATCGTGAACGAAGAATCCTTCGCTGTCGTAGCCGGCGGCAACTATAATGTGACCGAAAGACGTGAAATATCCGTGAATTACAGCCGGATTTCCGCTGGCTAGCCAATCTTGAACGTCATCAATAGTTGCATTCTCTGTATAGAAATCTTGAGCGCCGTAATCTTTAACAATCTTTGCTAAGTCGTACGGGTCCCAGCGACTGTAACCTTTGGCGATCGCATATTCGTAGAGTTCGTCCTCAAATTGCCCGGTTCTTTTGCGCCGGGGAATTCTCAAAAAATCTAGACACATCGCTAAAGAAGTTACATTGCAAGCACCTGTAGGATTGTACAAGTTATCCATTTGCGATCGATAAGGAATGCCAAGTCTGACAGTAGGTGGATTCGGTTTGGGATAAAGCAGAACGCCGTCTTGAGTAATTTGAGCGTGTGTTCCGAAAACATACCAAATCCCTGAACCTTTGAAAGACTCGTTGCGCAAAGCAACTCTCACATGGCCGCGAATCGGAGCAAAAGCCAAGAGTTCAAACTCTTTTCCCGCTGGTATTAATTGTTTTTCCGAGTCCTGAAGTTGAGAAGACGCTAGCGGTTTTGATTTAAAAACGGTGTCTCTAAGTGTTTTCAGGATCATCCGAGGTTTCGGAATGTCCGCCGGTTTGGTTTCGATCAGCTTTTTGGCTGTGACTGCTCCTAAAAAACCCGGTTCGCCGCACTTCATCAGGGTTTGAAACCGATGGAGGGCGGCGGTAGAGAGAGGACCAAATATGCCATCTACTGGCGGTTTCAGTAAACCTAGGTCAATCAGGCGGCTTTGAATTTGGCGGCTGAGGTCGTCGTCAGCCGCGATCGCCTTAGAATCGTATCTAATTTTTGAATTTAGAAAGTTTTGTAATCTCATGTTTGCCTACCCACGTCAATCGATTTTAGATTTTAGATTTTAGATTTTAGAATTACGATCGCCAATAAATCCGGTTTCCCTAGATTAAATTGCTCGATCGCCAATAATTCCCAATTTATCGTCTCATATAAACTACGTTAATTTTGCCGATCGACCGTACCTGAAAGGTTTTGTATTGATGATTCGATACAAAACTTTAAAGGTAAGGTCGATCGAGATTTCAGCAAACGAGTCCGACTTGGGTTTACTCAGCAGTTGGGCGAATTACCACAACACCGATCGCATCGGGAGACAGATATTTGACTGCGGCTTCCCGGAGATCCTCCGCTGTCAAAGCTTGGATGCAAGCCGCATAGTTGAGTGCGGGAGCGATATCTCCTACCATCGATTGATAGTAACCGTACAAACTTGCCCGATCGCTCGGAGTTTCGTTAGCGAACACAAACCGATTTGCTACTTGGGTGCGGATGCGGGAAATTTCGGCATCTGTCACCAATTCGGTTTGGAGAGTGCGGATGTGGCCGACGATCGCTGATTCCACCGCTGGCAAGTTTTCTGTCGCTAGTTGAGCAGAAATCGAGAATACGCCACCGAGTCGCTGAGTCATGTTGCTGACCGAAATTGACGAAACTAGCCCTTGATCTTCGCGCAAATCCTGAACCAAGCGAGTTGTGCGCCCGTGGCCCAAGATTGTCGCCAAAACGTCGAGGGCATAGGTTTCGGACATTTCCACGAAACCGGGGACTCGCCACATCATGATCAGTCTTGCTTGTTGAAGGGCAGAGTCTACAAATTCGCGGCGGACTGTTTCGGTAAATGGCGATTCTTTGCCGTAGGTTGGGCTTTGAAATTGCGGGTGAAAGTTGCCGACAGCAGGCACATTTATTTTGCCGTTTTGTGCTGTGCTTTTTGCTGCAAAACTGTCTGCCACAATTTCAATTAGTCGATCGACCGGCAAATTGCCTACAGCTACGGCTGTCATCGCCCCTGGCTGATATCTGCTGCTATGGAAATCCCGCATTTGTTGGGCTTTCAACTGTTCGATTACGGCAGTCGGCCCGAGTACCGGTCGCTTGTAGGGGAGGACTTCAAACGCTAATTCCACCGATCGCTGATAGGTGCGACGGCGGGGATTGTCTTCCGATCGTCTAATTTCTTCCAATACTACCAACCGTTCGCGATCGAAGGCATCGTCGGGAATGCTGGCGTTTAGCAAGACATCGACTTGCAGCGGAGCTAGTTCGGCAAAATCTTTGGGGGCTGTGGTGATGTAGTAGTTAGTGTAATCTTGGCTGGTGGCTGCATTGGTCACAGCGCCGCGTTGTTCGATCGCCCGCTCAAATTCCCCGCTGGGAATGCTGGGAGTCCCCTTAAAAATCATGTGTTCTAAAAAGTGAGCCATACCGTTGATTTCGTCTGGTTCCACGGCTGAGCCTAAATTGAGCCACACGCTGAGGTTAACCGCATCAACCGGCAAGTGTTCGGCGATCACTGTGAGGCCGTTGGGGAAATGGCGGACTGTTGGGGCGTTCAGGGGCGATCGGGCGGAGGATTTGAGCAGGGTTGATGTCATTGCGCTTTTAAATTTATCTTGTTCTCTATATCTTAAAGGGTCTTTAAGGAAGTCATCAGTCAGGAGCAGGCGATCGACTGGTGATTGGTGGTTGGTGGGGATGTCGCGCAGGGGCGATGGGCAAATCATTACAATCTACAAAAAGAGTTGATTTGTTAAAATTTAAAAGTTAGAGTCGTGTATAAATTTAGCCTTTAATCCCTGCTTTTCGTATTCAAGTTTCGGAGTTGCAAATGCAATTTGACTTTCTGATTCCAAAACGTCCTGTATCTTTACAAACGAGGCAAAGAAGCAAGCTACAGAATTGGCAAGCATTTGTGCGTGCAGAAGCATCAAAAACTTGGGTAGGAACTCCTTATTCAGGAAACGTTCATTTAACTTTAGTGTACCTTTATGATACCGATCCAGTTGACACAGACAATATCATAAAGCCCATACAAGATGCACTAATTGGGTTGGTTTATGAGGATGATTCACTTGTCACAGATGTGGAGTCGCATCGTCGCTCGCTTAGTGACACGTTTGACGTTGCTTTATGTCCGTTATTGTTGGTCCGTGGCATAATATCTGGCATTGAGTGCGTTTACGTTAGAATAAATTCAGCAAAAGCATTAGAGAGTTATCTATGACCGCTACTAAATTGATACACGACAAATCAGTGTCTAAAATTGCCGAAAAATACCGACAAGAAGGCTATACAGTATTGGTTGACCCTGAACCAGAAGAGATCCCTTTCGACTTAGGGACATATCGTCCCAATTTGATTGTAAAAAAGAACGAAGCCGAAGGTTACATAATCGAATTCAAACGTTCTGCCAGACAAACATCCATAGACAGGTTGAAAGAAATTGCTGAAATAGTCTCTGAAAATACAGGCTGGCGTTTCTTGTTAATTACTGAAGATGCTTTACTGAAAGACGAAGACAATGAAGTAAATCTATTATCTTGGAAACAAATTTTTATTAGAAGAACACAGAGCGAACGCCTAATCTCGTTAGGAGAAAATGAAGGCGCGTTTTTATCACTTTGGGGAATATTTGAAGCACTCTTGCGAAGACAAGCGGAGGAGGCTATTATTCCAATTGAAAGATTTCCAACTGTATCTCTAATCAAACATATGTATTCCCAAGGAGAACTTTCAATCGAAGAGTACGATCGCGCAATGCTGCTTTTAAACGTCAGAAACCGATTTATTCATGGATTTGAAGCACCAGAAATCAATAAGTCTGTATCTCAATTGCTCGTCCTTGTAAACGAATTAATCAGCTTATGGGAGCCTTCAACGTCCTTGCAATAGCCTTTGGGCAGTTAGTTCCAACACGCCCAATACCGGGGATACGATCCTCTTCGAGGGCTTCGCTAACGCACTTTCGCCCGTATACACAATCTCTTCATATAAACCCTCAACCCACTCCAACACCGTCACCCGCTGCTGTATTGGGTCAACAATCCAATACTCTGGAATCCGGCGCGCCGCATACTCAGAACGTTTGTAGCGATAATCTCGATTTTCTTGATTGGGACTCACCACTTCCACTACCAGCAATGGCGGCGGCATATCACTCATAATAGTCGATCGGCTACTTCCCTCCAAAGCCGTAGCCAATTCCTCCGATAGCACCATCAAATCAGGTAAACGAGTCCCCACCCGCGAACTATTCACCACAATTTCAGCCTTCATCGTCAATCGATGAGATGGAATACCCTGTTGTGCAAAGTAGATCAAGAGAAATATCGCAATTCGGCAATTGAGTTCGCTTTCTGGGGGCATAACAATCAGTTCTCCATTTTCCAGTTCGTACCGAGTCTCTGTACCATCATCAAAGTTCAGATACTCCTCAAGGCTCATTTTTTGGGATGCAACGGTCATAGCAACTACGCCTCTGCTAAAAATTGTTTAGATATGCTCATCATTTTAACCAGATATCTAACCCCGATCCCAACCATCTTGTCCCCTGTAAAATCTAAAATATAAAATTCCTTGACAATATTGACAAACAATGAGTATTTTTGCTCCCACCCAGGCGATCGCTCTCCAATAGCCGTTGCAAATATTTACCGATCGTGCATCACTTGACTGATCGAGGAATATACGCGAAAATTTACATAACACTGATGTATTGCTTCTATTTTTAATAACTTCTGTTAAGTTCTGACTCAAAATCTATCAATTTGTCAAAATTGATATGGCGGTTTGCCAGTCAGCCAACTCTCAAGAAGCGACTTCAGGAGGCATCGTCCCCAGCTTGCTGGTGTCGGTGTCTGGTCTCACTACTCCTATTCAGTCAGCCCGGATTATGGAAACACTAGAGTTTGTGATTTATCCAGACGGTCGCGTACAGGAAACAGTCACCGGCATTGTCGGTGCTTCCTGCGCTGAGGTAACGGCTGCAATTGAAGCCCAGCTTGGCGTGGTGCTTCATCAAGAGTCTACTTCTGAATATTTCGCCCAAGCGCTCAATCAGTCAGCCGAAGCGACAACCCAAGTAGCTTTTAGCGATTGGTAACTTTTTTTGTTGAGTTCACTTAAATTTTTTGGGAATCACCATGTCACACTTTAGCCAAATTAAGACCCAGATCCGCAATTTGAATTCTTTGGAAGCTGCTTTAACTGACTTGGGAATCGACTGGAAGTCTGGCCCGACAGAGGTACGTGGCTATCGCGGCCTAACCAGTACCGCTGAGGTGGTAATTCAGCAAGAAAACGGCTACGACCTCGGTTTTAGCTGGAATGGGACTGAGTATGAGTTGGTGGCTGACTTGCAGTTTTGGCAGCAAGCTTGGTCTGTAGACCGTTTTCTGAATAAGGTGACTCAGCGCTACGCTTACCATACCGTGGTGAATGAGAGCACCAAACAGGGTTTCCAAGTTTCTGAGCAAAAGCAAAATCAAGACGGTTCGATCCGTTTGGTGATGCAACGCTGGTGCGCTTAATCGTTTTTCGAGTTTTTGGCAATCTGGTCTCATCAAAGTCCGCCTGCGCGGACTTATTTATTATTGGAAGAGGTTTAAATGTCTGAGCTTTCTCCATTCCAAACAGATAGCAGTAACGATCGCACTGGTTTAGAGCCGGAGTTGGGGGGATTTTTACGGGATGAGCCCGATCGCTCTGGTTTAGAACCGGAGTTGGGCGGCGTGTTGCGTCAAAAAGGGGTCTACGTTGACGAGATTACCTGCATTGGCTGCAAGCATTGTGCTCATGTTGCTCGTAATACTTTCTACATTGAACCGGATTACGGTCGATCGCGCGTAGTTCGACAAGACGGGGATTCTGAAGAGTTGATTGTTGAGGCGATGGATACTTGTCCGGTGAATTGCATTCACTGGGTTGACTATACCGAACTCAAGAATCTGGAAGAGGAACGGAAGGATCAGGTGATTCCTGTCGTTGGTTTTCCCGCAGAGTATGCGACAATTCGCACCCGTACTCGCCAGCGAGAAAAAGCTAAATTGGGCCGTAAGTTCAAAGGTAGCCATTGAAATCCCCAATCAAAATCGACAGCTTGAAACAATCAGCAAAAAACAAAGCCCGCCTACGCGGGCATTTTTTATACAATCTATAACTTTCAATTACTCTTAGTCTCGCGTTGCGCGGAGTTCGTATGTGTAATAGCGATTTTCAAGAGACTGTTGGCGAATTAAAAAAGGGTGAAACCAAACATCCCATAATCCTGGCAAGAAAACCATGATTCTGGTGCGTGATTACACAATCCTTCTGCCTATTCAGGACGGCGATGTAGAAAGGGGTTTTACCCTCAGACATTTGCCAACAGTCTCTCGGAAATCGCCGAATCACCACATCAAACAGATTTTTCCTCAATGTAATTCTGCACGTAAGACTGATAGTAATACCTGCTACCTTTATCGTTATTTGCCACCATTCCCAACAGCGGAATCCCTGCCATTTTCAAATCTTCAAAAGCCAACAACAGCGCCTCCCGCTCAGTTTGATGCAGCCCCACCACCAGCATCAATCCATTAGTATGAGCCGCCAACAAATTCGCATCTGCTAAACCCAAAAGTGGCGCAGTATCGTAAATAACTAAATCAAAATTATTTGACAAAGTTGCCATTAAATGCTGCATTTTGCGGGAAGAAAGCACTTTCGTAGGATCGAGAGGAACAGGCCCCGATGTTAACACAAATAGGTTTTCATCACGAGGCGATCGCAAAATCAACTGTTTCACATCCACATCATCCGCGATCGCATTGTGCAAGCCTTGCCAGTTCGGCAAACCCAGCATTTCGTGCACCTGCGGGCGTCGCAAATCCGCATCCACCAACAGCACTTGCTGCCCCATTGCAGCCGCCGCTCGTGCTAGATTTACTGCCACAGTAGACTTGCCGTCAGCAACTTGACAAGAAGTAATTACACAAGATGCGATCGGAGAATCAACGTTTAGTAACCGAATATTAGCATTGAGCGATCGAAAAGCCTCTTGAAAAGCATCCGTCGGCATCGGCGAACTTCCCACATCTATGAGAGTTGTCTCCGCAGGCGGCAGTCTCAAAATTTTATCACTAGCAGGAATTACCCCCAACAAAGGCAATTGAATCCACTGCTTAACATCCTCTGGAGTCTGCAACACCGTCTTATTATTAAACCGTTCCGCCAACTGTGCCACCAGCGTACCAAACACCAAACCAAGTAATCCACCCAAAGCCAAATTTAAAGGCATAATCGGAGCAACAGCCATCAACTCGCCATTTTTGTAGCGCGGAATTTCCGGCTTAGCAATAACTTCCCAAGCAACCTCTTTTTTGCCCACAGCTTCAAGCTGCAAAGCTTGCTGTTTTGCTAGCAAACTACTCAGCGTAGTATTAGTCAAATCCGACTCGCGCTGCAAATCAGAATAACGTCGTAAAATCACCGGAAATCCTTGAGAATATTTACTCAACTGCTTTGCAGCTTGCTCCAAAACTTGATTCCGCACTCCCAAAACTTGAACAGAATTAGCAGTACCAATAAACTGCTCGATCAACTTAATCCGCACCGGATCTTGAAAAGCCAGCACTTGCGAATTCACCTTAGCTAAATCAGTTCCCAGAACCTGCCGGGCTTCTTTCTTCAACAAAGGAATCAGGTTTTTGCGCTGTTCTCGAAACAACTGCATTTGCGGAGTTTGATCGGTATAAGTAGCTGAATTAATCGCAATTTGCCCTTCTAATTGCTGCAATTGAGTCAGCATCGCTTGATAGCGGGGAGCTTGACTCAGAGCCGAGGCCATCAGAGCTTGCTGTTGATTTAATCCAAGCTGATTTTGCAGGTTAGAATAGAGCAATCTCTGCTGATTGAGCTGCGTTTGCGCGTCTAATCTTTGTGCTTGAAGTTGGCTGATTTGCTGCGCCAGTTGCTGGGTTTGAACTTGCGGATCGATGAAATTGTACTGCTGACGCAACTTTTGAATTTCTGTTTGCAGAACTTGTTGGCGCTTTTGCTGGTTGGGAATTTGCGATTTCACAAAATTCAGACTCTGACTAATTTGAGTGCTGGTATCTTGCACGCTATAGTTGCGGTAACCCAGCGCCACTTGTTCCAAAACAAACTGAATTTTTTTCGGGTCATAATCCCGATATTTAACTTCGATAATTTTGGTGTTTTTAAAGCGATTAATTGACAGCCTGTTTTCCTGAGAAAACGACAAATTATCTGCTTTTTGGTTCAAAAGATAGTCGTAATTGATTTCCGGGTATTTATCGCGCAACTGTTTGATAATCGGTGACATAACCTGCGGGCTTTGCAAAACTTGAATTTGCGATTCGTAGTCAAAGCCGGGACTTTCTGGCGTTGCAGGAGTCGCTGGTTGCAGTTTCAGCTCGCCGGAGTAGACTTTCGCTAAAGTATTTTGCGTAACTGCGGATTCTACTAATAATTGAAAGCGCCCTTCATACTCGCTTTTTTGATTCAGAGTCCAGGCAAACACCCCGGTTGTCACTGCCGCTGCTACACCGATAACTAAGAACGACCTGCTGCGGCAAACTTGCCAAAAACTTAACTCTTCCTCTGCTTGATTCCTGTATAAAAATTGTTCGTCTTCATAAAGCAAGGAAGATTTCTTTTTTAATCCAGTGTTTTTTTTATTGTTATTAAACAGTGCTATTTGAGACTTTTTACCTGGTTTCATTTGATTTCTACAACTTATTTGTTTAAACGTTTGTACAATTAGCGCAGTTACATCAACTGGGTTTTTAACTAGATATCTCGTTGCCAAACCGAAATTCTTTGTAGAAACTGGGTTGATGATGCCTTAACGCTAGTCTACTCAAATCACCGAAAAATACTGAACAACCGAAATATTCCCAACAGTGGGCTGAAAGGGGCGAGAGTCCCGCCTACATTATCCGAAAACGTAGCACGACCCGATCGCCTTACCATGATTACATCATTATTTCGCAGTTTGGGATTAGTTTCCTCATTGGCAGTTGCAGAAAAATTCACCTTAACACTTAGCTGCGAAACAGTACCATTAGGATTCAGGCGAATTAAATCCACCGAATCCATTTGGGCCCGGGCTTTATTGAAACCTCCCGCTGCTATCAGCGCTTGATTGAGAGTAGTATTAGGCAAGACCGCAATCCCTCCGGGTTTCACGACTTCTCCGACAATGTTTACCTTAATCGTATCCGGTGAAAAATTAGAATTAGCAACTTGTTCGCCTTCGGCTTCATCAAGATTTTCGGCTTTAGGAACGATTACCGTATCTCCCTGTTGCAGCGCTAAATCTTGAGATACATCTCCTCCTTCCAAAAGTTGCCACAAATTTACATTAATAATTTGTTCCGTACCCGCGCGAGTCAGGCGACGAACTTGTATTTGTCTGATATCAGCTACGGGCGTAATGCCGCCCGCCATTTTAATTGCTCTCGTTACAGTTTGCTGCAAAACAGTTTCCCCTGATCCGGGAGTTTCTCTAGCCGCAAACAAACCAGAATTTTCACCCATTTCATTATTGTCTTGTACCCGACTTTGAGCCTCTTTCGCCAATGTATAAGTACCCGGGCGAGTTACTTCGCCCACCACTGCAATATTAATTGGTTGAGTGCTTTGTCCGGTAATATTAGCCACTGCTAAAGTTGGTGCTTCTTGGCGATTCAGGCTAGTTACAGTGGGAATAAATATGGTATCGCCGTCGCGCAAAGTAACATCTGCCCGCAAGTCACCAGCTTGCAATAATTCCCATAAATCGATGGTAATAATTTGTTCCGGGGCATTGCGTTGGGGGCGACGGATTTTGATTTGTCGCACGTCGGCTGACTGCGTAATTCCCCCCGCCATTCTCAGCGCCCGCGATATCGTTGGCATTTGAGTACCGATTTGCTCTGTTGTGCCTCCAGGGCCTGCCGCTGAGGATATTGTATAGGCTCCGGGGCGGTTAATTTCGCCTGCGATCGCAATTTGTAAAGGACGCGGCGCTAGCAGTTTTAGGGTAATCCAAGGACGTTTGAGGTATTTGCCATATCGTTCTTTAACAGCATTAGAAGCCTGTTCTAGGGTCATTCCGGCGACGGAAAGGCTGCCAATTAATGGCAAACTCAGGGAACCGTCTGCCTGTATTTGGTGTTGACCGTTGGGGCCGCTATATTCCGGGACGTTGAAGATGTCCATTTGAATACGATCGCCCGCGCCTAAAGTGTAAACTTCCGATCGTACACTCGAAGGTAGACTTGCCGGAAATCCCCGAAATCCCGGCGCGGAGGGTACCCGTACAGGAGCCGGATCACCCGAAGCAGGGGGAGGAGGGGGCAGAAATTGGGCCGCCACAGGAGATGAACCCACAGCCGCCAGCACTGACAATGTTAAACTTCCGACAATTAAACTTTTGATAGTATTAAGTTTTGAATAGTTTTTTACCACCATCGCCTTTCCCCCTATCCGCTTCCTACCCCGCCACCATCAAATGTAACCCAACTCTTCTAACTTGCTCAGAACTGTTTTAACACTGTCTGCCACACTTTCGCGGTCTGTGTCACAAATAATCTCAGGATTGAGCGGCTCTTCATAAGGATCGTCAATTCCCGTAAAGCCCTTAATTTCTCCCGCTCTTGCCTTAGCGTACAGCCCTTTGACATCGCGAGATTCGCACACTTCTAAGCTTGCTTTGACGTATATTTCGACAAAATTTGGCTCTATTGCTCTGACTTCATCGCGAATTGCTCGGTAGGGGCTAATAGCTGCCGTTATCGCCACAACTCCATTGCGACTTAGCAGGTTCGCCACAAATCCAATCCGCAAAATATTAGTATCTCGGTCTTCTTTGCTAAATCCCAAACCTTTTGATAAATTGGTGCGAATGACATCTCCATCCAATATTTCCACTTTGCAACCTCTCGCCCTCAACTCTGGTTCGAGAGCTTTGCTGATAGTTGTCTTGCCGGAACCACTCAGCCCGGTAAACCACAAGATAAAACCTTTTTCCATTTTCAATTGCTTGCTTAGTATTGGGAAATTGTATGACTCATTATTTTAATCTTTCGGTTCCCATTTTCTGATTTTTTTTGATTTGAGATGCGATTTTACAACAATAGTCTTGGACACAAAAACCAAAGAAACCGGGTTTTTTTGAGTTTTATGGACTGTAACGCGTCTTCTGGGCAAAAAACCCGGTTTCTGACCACCTGTGTGTAAATTCTAAGCATCTTAAATCTGCAATGATACTGCCCGTTTCTTCCGTTTTAACAGCAGATGTTTTGGTAGTCGGTGGCGGCACCGGCGGCACGGCTGCTGCTGTGCAATCCGCCCGGCGAGGTGCCAAAACTATTTTAGTCAGCGAATTCCCCTGGTTGGGAGGAATGCTCTCGTCAGCAGGCGTTTCGGCTCCCGATGGCAATGAATTAGCAGCTTTTCAGACAGGTTTGTGGGGCCAGTTTCTGCGGGAACTTCAGCAGCGACAGCCGGGAGGTTTGGATTGGGGCTGGGTCAGTTTTTTTACTTACGATCCCCGCATCGGTGCACAAGTTTTTGCGGATTGGGTTAAGTGTTTGCCGAATTTGCAGTGGATTTGTGGACAAATACCTCAAGATGTGCTATGGGAAGGCGATCGCATTTCTGGCGTGCGGTTTGCCGATTTTATGGTTTCGGCGAAAATCACTTTGGATGCAACGGAATTGGGAGATTTGCTGGCTTTGGCGGAGGTGCCCCACCGCTGGGGTTGGGAATTTCAAGCTGAGTGGGGAGAACCCAGCGCGCCGGCTGCTTCTAATGCTGTGACACAGCGGTATTCGGTGCAATCTCCGACTTGGGTGGCTATCATGCAGGATTTTGGGGAAGGTGCGGTTGCGCCAGAGATTCCCGCGCCGCCTGTCGATAATCCCGATCGATTTACCGATGCTTGGAAAGGTTACACTCCCGAACAATTTCTCAATTACGGCCGACTTCCGGGCGGGTTGTTGATGATTAATTGGCCGATTCGTGGTAATGATTATGGGGAAGGGGTCGATCGACTAATTGGATCTCCAGCATCCCGACAAGAATTCCTCCAAGAAAGTCTGTGGCACACTCAAAGTTTCGCCCGCTTCATTCAAACCGAACTCGGCCGCCGCTACGGCTTAGCACAGCATATTTTCCCGATTTCACAAACAAAAAATCAACGAAATTTTCCCCTCGTTCCTTCTGCCTTCGCTTTGCATCCTTACTACCGAGAAAGCCGCCGCTTGCGAGGGATAAGCACAGTCAGAGAACAAGATATTTTGCCTGTTGTCGGCGGAAATGTTGCAAAATTGCCGATCGATTCTCAGGGAATTTGTGACACAATTGCGATCGGCAACTATGCCAACGATCACCACTACAACACCGGCGATATTCCTTTACAGCCCAAATCCATCCGCTGGGGAGGCCGTTGGACGGGGACTCCGTTTACAATTCCCTACAGTGCGCTAATTCCCGCAACTGTAGACGGTTTGCTAGCCTGTGAAAAAAATATTTCCGTTTCTCACATCGCCAACGGTGCAACTCGCTTGCAACCTGTGGTGATGAATATCGGACAGGCGGCGGGAATGGCGGCGGCTTTGTGCGTGGAATCTGGATGTCAGCCGCGGGATTTGCCTGTGAGAGTTTTGCAGGAAGCTTTGCTGCAAGATTCCGAGGCGAGGGCGGCGGTTATTCCTTTGTTTAATTTGACACCGGATCGATCGGACTGGATCGATCGACAACGCTATTATCTCGATCGACCTCAAGCATATCCCGCCAGTGGCGAATGTCAGGAGTCAGTAGAAAAGCGCTTCAGTCACAACTCAAGCAAAACCGATCCAGAAATCCGGTTTCTCAATGAAAATTCTGTATTTGAACCCAGCTTCTGCCTAAGTTCCAGCAGTAAAACCACAAATACCCATAACACATTTTCGGGCATTTTCCGTCACCTCGGCGCACAAGATTGGACACTAACGCTGACAAGTCCCGCATCCGTAGCTGGTCAAACTTGGCAACTCGTGACTTTGGACTCGGAAACCGACAGATTTTTAGAGAGTTGTGAAACCGAAAAGCTTTTGACAGTATGGGGTCGGCTCAATTTTGCAGGTGCTTGGCTACTGGCGGGAGCAGTAAAATTGAAGGATTGAGGTTTTTTGCAAAGATCCGAAAATTGCACAGGAATCTATCCTGATAGATCGGGGCAAGTCTGTAATCAGGTAATAGATACTGACACGGATACTACCCATGCAAACCTATACAACAATTGCTTTACTGAGCCTGTTGGGCCTTACCTTGAGTGCCACCGCCGCTCAAGCTTTTGAATCTCCCGTCCCCATGCTCGAAACTGCCACCGCCCAATATATGTTGTCAGCGCAAACTCAACAAAAGGGCGATTACGCTCCTAATAGGGGCAGCGGACGCAGAACTTTTACCCAGTCTAATGTTTACACTGATTCGCTACAAAATTTCTAATCGTACTGGATGTAAGCGAGTACCTGAAATGACTTAGCTTGGATCGTTGATTCGATCGATCAAACTGAATTTCTGGCATTCTAGTTTTTCATGTTGAACCGTAACTGCACTTTTATTGGCAGTCCTTAGAAGATTATTTTGTTTGCGATAAATGTTAGCATATAAACCCAGAACCGCCATCTACCTGGAGATAGACTCTAGTATTTGGTGGTTTTGTATTTAAAATGCTTCTACTGCACCGATTGAGCATAACAGATACTTTTCGCTTTGTCCAAAGCCGATCGGCTCCAAGTCGCCTCAAATTCCTCCGGTCGCAACATTTATTTACGTTCCTCCCCCCGCAGGTGGGGTGAGATTTTTAAAGGCTGCACTATAATTGACGTGCGATAACTCACTTATATATAAATAAACGCTGAGTGCAGAGGGTGCAGCACTCGACTTAAATTCGCCAATAAGAACCACTTATTCGGTGTCGATCGCCTTAAAGTTAATGCCCCAGTGACATCAGGGAAATCAACTCGCCTGAATATTAGGCTAGCTGGCTTTCTGGGGACAGTCGGCTATGCTTGACTCTGCAATTTTGCAATAATTCAATGGAGGATCGCAAGATGCTTCCTAATTTGGCTATTTCGGGGATTGTGATGAAAAATGACTCTTTGGATCTGGTCAAAAGCCTTAGCCCTAGTGCGATGGATCAGATCATGCTATATCTGGCGTTTAGCGCTATGAGAACCAGTGGACACAGGCACGGGGCGTTTCTAGACGCGGCCGCAACGGCGGCTAAGTGTGCCATTTATATGACTTACCTGGAGCAGGACAACAACCTGCGGATGACCGGGCACTTGCATCACATTGAGCCTAAACGGGTGAAGGTGATTGTTGAGGAAGTTCGGGAAGCCCTGACTACAGGAAAATTGCTAAAAATGCTGGGTTCCCAAGAACCTAAATATTTGATTCAGTTTCCTTATGTTTGGCTGGAACAGTATGCTTGGCTTCCGGGACGCCCTCGCATTCCTGGAAACAGCTTGACTGGGGATGAAAAAAAATATCTCGAAGGCAAGGTTCCTCCAAATCCGCCTGACGCTCAACTAATCAATTCTTTTCAGTTTATGGAGTTGATCGAATTTCTGCACAGGCGATCGCAAGAAGATATGCATCCAGAAAGGCGAATGCCTTTGAGTGAAGCTCTAGCAGAACATATCAAGCGCCGATTGATTTATTCAGGAACAGTAACTCGTATTGATTCTCCTTGGGGAATGCCTTTTTATGCCCTCAGCCGCGCTACTTACTCTCCGGCCGAAGAGGAAGAGCGGACATTTACTATGGTGGAAGATACCGCTAGATATTTCCGGCTAATGAAGGATTGGGCAGAAAAGCAACCGAAAGTGATGCGAGTTCTGGAAACTTTGGATGTCCCACCGGAACGGCTCGACCAAGCTGTTGAGGAATTAGATGAAATTATTCGCAATTGGGCCGATCGCTATCATAAGCAGGGTGAACCAACTATGATTGTACAAATGGTTTTTGGGCCGCAAGACGACGCTTAGTATGATTAGTCATTAGTCATTGGTCATGAATTGACCGCTTGAGACTAATGACTGATGATTATTGTTGACTAAGCTAAGCGAAAAAAGTTGTCCAGGCTGAGGCTAAAACGATCGCCGCGATCGCTCCGATGAGTGTATTAAAAAAATTCACTACCTCGTTCGTGAGCCACTCAAACTTGGATTGCACCGTCGCGCCAATCACGCTCTCGATATTCGTGGCAATAAAAGCTGCAATAACACAAAAAACAATTCCTGTCAAGTCTATTAAACCAACTGCCGAACTTACAAGCGCCATCAGAATAGAGCCGACAATACCCGCGATCGTTCCTTCCAAACTTACCGCCCCTTCCGTACCCCTAGGTACCGGCTGCAAGGTAGTAATCAAAAACGTCCGTTTACCGTAAGCTTTGCCAATTTCGCTAGCGCAGGTATCCGAAAGTTTTGTGCAAAAACTGGCCGCATAGCCCAGCAATAACAGGGAAATAACAGATTGTGGGACAGG
>ENA-OBIT01000254-OBIT01000254.1-metagenomes-genome-assembly--contig:-NODE-254-length-23372-cov-5.42891_pt1 | contig 23372 bp, 22 predicted proteins | sample MGYA00153386_OBIT01 | MGnify analysis MGYA00153386
GGCTCGCGCCCCCCACCATGCTCGAGGTCGCCTTGTCCCCCGGACAAGGCTTCAGACGTCTGGGGGACATCTGAACCTCGAGCATCCTCCCCCACAAGGGGGGAGGAGGAGGAAGGCGCACCCCCCTCATTCTCCCAGCGCGAGAGGGCGCGTTCTTTTGCTCCCCTCCCGCCGGTGCGGGAGGGGTCGACTCCCCGCAGGGGAGCGAGGGAAGGCATGTCTGCCGTGGAGGACAACAGGCCCTCCCCTTCGCCGCTTCGCGGCTCTTCCCAGTTCGGTCGCTCTCGGGTCTGTCCGGGGCTAAGGGAGTATCCATCGCAATGAACCATTGCGGGGTGCAGCGGTAGATGACCTTGGCCTTCGACCGCCACGAATGGGGATAGCTGTGCTTATAGTCCGCCGACGCCGCGAGCAGGGCGCCTGCGGCGCGCAAATCCTCGCAGATCGGGCCGTCGGGCGCGTTGAACTTGGCGTTGATGACGCTGCCTTGGCCGCCGAGCCAATCCCAATCCTCGCGATACTTGCCGTCGCCCTCGACCGCGAACACCGGGTCGATCCCTTCTGCCTTGCACAGGTCGAAATCGTCCTCGCCATGGTCGGGCGCCATGTGGACCAAGCCGGTGCCGGTGTCGGTGGTGACAAACTCGCCCGACTGGAGCGGGCGCGGCTTGGCGAAGAAGCCGCCGAGATGGTGCATCGGGTGACGGGCGATGGTGCCGGCGAGGTCGGAGCCTTTGATTATCTGCATCGGGATCAGTTTGAAGCCGAGGCGAGCCGAAACTGAATCAGCAAGTCCAGCGGCAACAAGGACTGCGACGTCCGGCTGGGGACGATCATGGCCCCCCATCCGATCCCCAATCCGACAGACAGCGTATTCGAGGTCAGGGCCGAAGGCGATCGCTTGGTTTACCGGGATCGTCCACGGAGTGGTTGTCCAGATTAACGCGTGGGCGCCGCGAACTGCTTGTAAGGGGCTCTCGACGATCTCGAACGCGACATCGATCTGTGTGGAGACGATGTCCTCATATTCGATCTCGGCCTCGGCCAGCGCGGTCTTTTCGACCGGGGACCACATGACCGGCTTGGCGCCGCGATACAGCTGGCCGGCCTCGGCGAACTTCAGCAGCTCGGACACGATCGTGCCCTCGGCGACCGCATTCATCGTCAAATATGGCTTGTCCCACTGGCCGCCGATGCCGAGCCGCTTCAGTTGCTCGCGCTGCACATCGACCCAGCCTTGGGCATAAGCGCGGCACTCGGCGCGGAACTCCTTGATCGGCACCTCGTCCTTGTTGAGCTTTTTCTTGCGATATTGCTCCTCGACCTTCCACTCGATCGGCAGCCCGTGGCAGTCCCAGCCGGGCACATAGGGCGCGTCCTTGCCGAGCAGGGTCTGGGTGCGGACCACCATGTCCTTGAGGATATGGTTGAGCGCATGGCCGATGTGGATGTCGCCGTTGGCGTAGGGCGGGCCATCGTGGAGGATGAACTTCTCGCGCCCGGCACGCGCCGCGCGGATCTGCTTCTCCATGTCGGCGGCCTGCCATTTGGCGAGGATCACCGGCTCTTTCAGCGGCAGGCCGGCCTTCATCGGAAAGTCGGTCTTGGGCAGGAAGACAGTGGAGCGGTAATCGGGCTTGGTTTCGGGTGTGTCGGACATTGCGGGCGGCTCTAGCGGGTGGCGGCGAGGATGCAAACCTCCGCTCGCGGCAGCGAGCTAGCAAGAAGGAAGCATGGTTTCACGCAAAGGCGCAAAGGCGCGAAGGGGGCAGTCCACTTTGCGCCTTTGCGCCTTTGCGCGAAAAACTCTTTGCTGAAAACGCGCTAAGCGCGGGACGGGGAGAGGAGCGCCCGGGCTTTGGCTGCGTCTTGATCCATCTGCGCCTTGAGCGCGTCGAGGCCGTCGAACTTCGCCTCGGGCCGTATATAATGAAACCGCGCTAAGCGCGGGACGGGGAGAGAAGCGCCCGGGCCTCCATCGCATCCCTGTCCATCTGCGCCTTGAGCGCATCGAGGCCGTCGAACTTCATCTCCGCCCGCAGATAATGCACCAGCGCGACCTCAATCGTCCGCCCGTACAAATCGCCGTCCCAGTCGAACAGCACCGCCTCGAGCAACTCCTTGGGCGGGTCGAACATCGGGCGGACGCCGAGGCTCGCCACCCCGTCATGCTCGCTGCCGTCGTCCAGCGTCACGCGCACCGCGTAAATGCCGTACGCCGGGCGCTGATATGGTCCCAGCTCGACATTGGCGGTCGGCCAGCCAAGCTGCCGCCCGCGCTTGTCGCCGTGCTGCACCACCCCTGCGATCGCGAACGGGCGGGTCAGCAGGCGCGTGGCGGTGTGCGGGTCGGCGGCGGTCAGCGCTTTGCGCACCCGGCTCGACGATACCGGCAGCCCGTCGAGCGCCACCGCGCCGACCGTCTCGGCCACGATACCATGCGCCGCGCCCAGGCGCTGCAGCGTTCCGGCATTGCCGCCGCGCGCTTTGCCGAAGGTGAAATCCTCCCCCGTCACGACCCCCGCCGCGCCCAGCTTGCCCGCCAGCAGTTCAGCCACGAATTCCTCGGCGCTGGTCGCGGCGAGCGCGGCATTGAATTCGAACACGAGCATCGCATCCGCCCCCGCCGCCGCAAACAGGCGCTGGCGCTGGTCGAGGCTGGTCAGCCGGAACGGCGCGGCATCGGGCTTGAAGTGGCGCACCGGGTGCGGATCGAAGGTCGCGACGATCACCGGTCGGCGTTCGTGCGCGCCGCGGCTCACCGCTCGCCCGACCACCGCCTGATGACCAAGGTGAAATCCATCGAAGTTGCCAAGCGCGACGATTGCTTGCTTGAGCGCGTCGGGGATCGGGCTATCGAGGGTCAGGCGCTGCATCGCCGGCTGGCTTAGCGCGTATCGCTTTCAAGTCCAGACGCTTGACTCGCGCGCCCGCCAAACCTAAATACTCGCTATCCCGTTCCTCCGGTACCCCGGCGGCGCATTCGTGCGTCCGTCGATTTCGTATTGGAATGCGGGGTGATCGCTTTGAGATGGGACGCGCGTGCCACGCCGTCCTGTGGAGCTTGGGAGACTATATTCATATGGCACGTATTGCCGGGGTCAATATCCCCACCAACAAGCGCGTTGAAATTGCCTTGACCTATATCCACGGCATTGGCCGCACCAAGGCCAAGCAGATTACCGAGAAATTGAAGATCGCGCCCGAACGCCGGGTGCAGGATCTGTCGGATTCCGAAGTGCTGCAGATCCGCGAATCGATCGATGCCGACCACACTGTGGAAGGTGATCTTCGCCGCCAGACGTCGATGAACATCAAGCGGCTGATGGATCTCGCCTGCTATCGCGGGCTTCGCCATCGCAAAGGTCTTCCGGTCCGCGGCCAGCGCACGCACACCAATGCACGCACCCGCAAGGGCAAGGCCAAGCCGATCGCCGGCAAGAAGAAGTAATTTTTCTTCTCGTTCCGCATCCGCAGTTTTTCGAATTTAGGGATCTAACCCATGGCACAAGCACCCCAGCGCATCCGCCGCCGCGAACGCAAAAACATCACGTCGGGCGTTGCCCATGTGAATGCTTCTTTTAATAATACCATGATCACCATCACCGATGCGCAGGGCAATGCGATTGCCTGGTCGAGCGCCGGGACAATGGGCTTCAAGGGCAGCCGCAAGTCGACCCCGTATGCGGCGCAAGTCGCGGCGGAAGATGCCGGCCGCAAGGCCGCCGAACATGGCGTCCGCACCCTCGAAGTCGAGGTCAAGGGCCCCGGATCAGGCCGCGAATCGGCGCTTCGCGCGCTGCAGTCGGTCGGCTTCCAGATCACCTCGATCCGCGACGTTACCTCGATCCCGCACAACGGCGTTCGCCCGTCGAAACGCCGCCGCGTCTGACGGTTTCGATCAAAGTGTTACTTTGATCGAGATTGGAACAACGAAGAAGTTTGAAATCAGGGGTTTGATGGGACGCCGTCACCTCGCTGCCAAGGAAATGATATGACCGTCAACGTTAAGAACTGGCAGGAACTCAAGAAGCCCGGCGCGCTCGAGCGCAAGACCGGTGCCGGCGATGTCCGCCGCAAGGGCGTGTTCGTCGCCGAGCCGCTCGAGCGTGGCTTCGGCATGACGCTCGGCAACTCGCTGCGCCGGGTCCTGCTCAGCTCACTCCAGGGCGCCGCGGTCACCAGCCTCAAGATCGAGGGCGTGCTGCACGAATTCAGCAGCCTGGCCGGCGTTCGCGAGGATGTCACCGACATCGTCCTCAACGTGAAGCAGATCGCGCTCAAGATGGAAGGCGAAGGCCCCAAGCGGCTGCAGCTGTCGGCGACCGGCCCGGGCGAAGTCACCGCCGGCCAGATCGCCGCCACCGGCGACATCGAGATCACCAACCCCGACCTCGTGCTGTGCCACCTCGACGAAGGCGCGACCTTCAACATGGAACTGACGGTCGACGTCGGCAAAGGCTATGTGCCGAGCCAGGCCAACCGCCCGGCCGACGCCCCGATCGGCCTGATCCCGATCGACGCATTGTACAGCCCGGTGCGCCAGGTCGCGTACAAGATCGAGAACACCCGCGTCGGGCAGGAACTCGATTATGACAAGCTCACGCTGACGATCGAGACCGACGGCACCGTCAGCCCCGAAGATGCGTTGGCGTTCGCCGCGCGCATCCTGCAGGACCAGCTGCAATTGTTCGTCCACTTCGACGATGCGATGGTTCGATCGGCCCCGTCGGGCATGATCGGCGGCGCCGCCCCGGCGCCGATCGGCAGCGAAGCCCAGATCGCCGCCGACACCAACCAGCTCAATCGCTACCTGCTCAAGAAGGTCGACGAGTTGGAATTGTCGGTTCGTTCGGCCAATTGCACCAATCAGCTCAATCGTTACCTGCTCAAGAAGGTCGACGAGTTGGAATTGTCGGTTCGTTCGGCCAATTGCCTCAAGAACGACAACATCATCTACATCGGCGACCTGGTCCAGAAGACCGAAGCCGAAATGCTCCGCACCCCGAACTTCGGGCGGAAGTCGCTGAACGAAATCAAGGAAGTGCTGGCGAGCATGGGCCTTCGGCTGGGGATGGACATCCCCGGCTGGCCGCCGGAGAATATTGAAGAGATGGCCAAGAAACTGGAGCAGGAATTGCTCGGATAAAAGTGGTACTTTTATCCGGTTAGAAACAAGGAGGGCCGTCCCGCGAGGGGCGGCCCTTTTTGGTTGCGTCCCGTCACCTTGGGAATTTGTAACTTGCGCGCGCCGCCGGGTTGGAGTGACCTGGCATCGCCAAAGACGGGCAGGTGTGGCCGAATCCACCTGGTACTTGTCCTGAGCCCGGGCAGGCGATCGCGGGCTGGCGGAGCGGACGGGCGTTGCCCGACCGACCCGCCGTATCGACCCCATCCGGCCACTTTGCCCCAGCAACCGACTGGGAGAATGACCATGAAGCATGCCCTTATTATCGCTGCGCTGACCTTCGGGCTGGCGGGCCTGACCGGCGCGGCGCCCGCCACCGCGGCAAGCCGCAATTTCGATTGCTCGAAACCCGCCAACGCCAACAAGACCGCCTGCAAACCGGCCACCCATGCCACAGCGCCAGCGGCCAAGGCGAAGGTCGCGACCAAGGCGGCAACAAAACCCGCCGGGCCCAAGGCCAGGCCAGCCGTCGTAGCGGTGAAGACCGAGCGCAGCTACGATTGCTCGAAGGCCGGTAACAAGGGCAAGGCGCAGTGCAAGACGACCGCGGTCGCGATCGCTAAGCCAGTCGCGCGGCCGGCCGCCCGGCCCGCGACGACGACGTCGGTGGCGCGCAATTATGATTGCGCCAAGGCCGGCAATGCTACCAAGCAACAGTGCAAGACCGGCGCGGCGCGGACCGCCGTCGCCGCCGCCACACCAGCCCGCCGCCCCGCCGCCCGGCCCGCGGCCCCCGCGCGCCGCACAGCGGCCGCAGCCGCCACCAGCGACAACCAGGTCGCCGCCGGCGCAATCGCTCGCTGCAAGGATGGCCTCTACAGCCACGCCGCCCGCCGCGACGGCGCATGCTCGCGGCACGGCGGGGTCGGGACCTGGATGAAGGGATGAGTTAGGCGCTGGTTCGTCAGGCGCTCGAGGAGGGGCGGTTCCGGGAGGGGCCGCCCTTTTTCACGCTACTTATGGGGTGCTCATCGCGACCGACATCATGTTCGCGCGCCCTACAAATAAGTGTAGTTGATGACTTCAGCGGGCTCTGAGACCGGCAAAGACCCGTTATCGGTGTGCAAGATCGAGGAAGAGGGATGGACCCGATATGGCGACGACCGGGTTCCGCCGGCGTGGGGACCGACCGCGAACGCCGCGACCGGGGAGGGGTAAAGCCGGGGGCAGCGCTTGGTATAACCTTGACTTTGGCGGCGCGATCGGGTTGAGGCATCGCTCTCCCGAAAAGAGACGGATATGCGCAGCCGCCGATGAGTGCTGCGTGGCCGGGGTTACCTGATACGGACCCCCGACGAACAGAAGGAATATCACCATGCGCCATCGTGTTGGCCATCGTAAACTGCAGCGCACCACCGCCCATCGCCTCGCGATGTTCCGCAATATGGCCGCCGCGCTGATCAAGCATGAGCAGATCACCACCACCACCGCCAAAGCGAAGGAGCTTCGGCCCTACGTCGAGAAATTGATCACGCTGGCCAAGAAGGGCGGGCTGTCGAACCGCCGGCTGGCGATGAGCCGGTTGATGGATGATACGCAGCTGGTGAAATTGTTCGACGTGCTGGCCAAGCGCTATGCCGACCGCGAGGGCGGATATTGCCGGATCATCAAGGGCGCGATCGGCAAGCATGGCAAGGCTATGGACAGCATCCGCCTATCCGACTCAGCGTCGATGTCGATCATCGAATTCGTCGACCGCGATGTCACCGCCAAGGGCCAGGATTCGGGCCCGGTGATGGGCGAAGAGGAACTCGCCGACGCCTAAGGCTGCGGCGCTGACGTCCAGTATCGAGACGCTTCGGGCGCCGAGCGGGGAAACCTGCTCCGGCGCCCGATGTTTGTGCACGCCCCGGCGTTAACGCGGTTAGCTGACTTGGTTACCAACTAGCGCCGTAACATTGGTCGGGATTAGCTTTCGCCTGCTCGAGTGACCACAGGGGAACAATCATGCCAGTACCACCAGCAACCACCATCAGCGGAACGCCAGGCGACGACAATCTGGTCGGCACCGGCGGCAATGATGTGATCGACGGCCGCGAGGGCAATGATGTCATCAATGGCGGACTGGGCAACGACTGGGTGACGTACCAGGACGCGCCGAGCGCGGTGCAGGTCGTCCTGACGCCGACCGGCGGCGGGTTTGGCAGCGGCGGGTTTGGCGACGACGTGCTGACCAGCATCGAGAATGTCGTCGGATCGAACTATGACGACTTCATCTCGGCGAGCAGCGCCAATCCGCTGGCGACCGACAATATCTTCAACGGGCTGGGCGGCAATGACAGCCTGCTCGGCGGGCGCGGCAACGACACGCTGTACGGCGGCGACGGGCAGGACATGATCTACGGCCAGCAGGGCGACGATCTGCTCTATGGCGAGGCGGGCAACGACTTCATGCGCGGCGGCAGCGGCAATGATACGCTCGACGGCGGCGCGGGGTTCGACCGGGTGAGCTTTTTCCCGACCGGGAGCGACACGGTGGCGAGCGGGGTGACGGTCTCGCTGCTGCTGCAGGGCGTGGCGCAGAACACTGGCCAGGGGATGGACACGTTGGTTGGGATCGAGGCGCTGTCGGGGACTCCGTTCAACGACAGTTTGACCGGGGATAATAACGCCAACTGGCTGGTCTCGGCCGACTTTGACGGGGCCGGCGGGGACGACCAGCTCTACGGGCTTGGCGGCAATGATTTGCTCGAGGTCGCGGCGGGGAACCACATTCTCGACGGCGGGACGGGGTTCGATACCTTGTCGTTCAACGCGCTCGGCTTTGCCTTGCCCAATGGCGTAACGGCCTCGCTCGCGCTGCAGGGCGCGGCGCAGGTCACCGGCATCGGCAGCATGACGATCACCAATGTCGAGGGCCTGTCGGGAACGTCGTTTGGCGACACGCTGACCGGCGATGCCGCCGCCAACGGCCTGTATGGCGCGGGGGGTGACGACGTGCTTAGCGGCGGCGCGGGCAATGACGTCTTGTATGGCGACGGGATCGTCAGCGCCTACGATTCGACCGGCAACACCGTCGGCCCGCAAGTCTATGCCGACGTCACGCCGTTCGAACAGATACCGGGCAATGACGTGCTCGACGGCGGGCTTGGCGACGACCGGTTATACGGCGGGCGCGGCGACGACGTGCTGACCGGCGGCAAGGGATCCGATTTGTTCGTGATCGAGGCGCAATCGGGCCACGACCGGATCACCGATTTCAAACATGCCGATACGATCGTGTTCGACCCGACGAGCGGGGCGCTGTCGTTCAGCGACCTGGTGTTCACCGCGGTGGGCAAGGATACGTTGATCAGCTGGGGGACGGGCGACACGTTGCTGGTCGAAGGAGCCAAGCCCAAGTCGTTCGGTGTGGGCGACTTCAGCTTCGGCGCGCCGGCGGCGGCGGCGGCGGCGCATGCGGCGCTGGTGGCACCGAGCGACCAGGCTGGCGGGTATCACAACGCAATGATCGGCAGTCACGATATGATGTTCGGCTGAGGTTGGGAAGCGATGCGAGGAGGGCCGCGGCTTAACCTGCGGCCCTTTTTCGTGGGCGGGTTGTGGCGGCGATTGATGACTTTTGGGCCGGATTCGGATCAGGTCACCTGACGTCCGGAAATGGCACGGCCATCTCGGTTAATTCCCTGGGAACCATTTGATCGTCGGAATCGTATTTCCCCTCGCCATGAATTTCGCACGACGCGGGTTTGAATGGCAGGGAGAAATTATGAAAAAGTTTGTACTCGGTTTAGTCGCCCTCTCCGCGTTTGCGTCAGCACCGGCTTCGGCAGCTCAGTTTGATTTTACCTTCGACACGACCAGCACCTTGTTTGGCGGACCAACCCAGACGATCCGCGGGATGTTCACGACGTCCGACACGCCGGTCGATCGCTTTGGCCAGACCGGCCTCGCCATCACCGGCATTTCAGGGACCATCAATGGCGTCCCGATCAGCGGTCTGTTCGATATCCCGGGCAACCCTTATTATTACCTCACTTCGGGGCCGACATTCCTCGACGGCAGTGGCGTCCGCTTCAACGCGGGCGCTGCGCAAAACATCGCCTTTTTCCATCAGGACAATGTCGCTTCGAACGTCTATCGGGTCAATGGAAACGGCACCATCTCTGCCTTCGGTCCCGCTACCTCGAGCCGGGTAGCGGCGGTCAGTGCAGTGCCCGAGCCAGCGACCTGGTTGACGATGCTCCTTGGGTTCGGCGCGATTGGATTTGCAATGCGCCGTCGGTCAAAGGTCGTTAAGGCAATTGCTAACGCCTGACCTGCGTCAGTTAGGGCGCTCAACCCTAGTCAGAAACACGAAAAGCCGCTGACCGCGAGGTTGGCGGCTTTTTTTCAAGGCGATGATCGACAGTGACTCGGCGGCGGATGACAGACTGCTATGGCCCCATTTCCGCATGACCGAGCTGGCCGTTGTCGGCGTCGAGATCGCGCAGGTCGCGGCCGCGGGTTTCCTGGCCGAACCAGGCGATCAGCGCGAACGCCAGCGCGGTCGGGAGCATGACCAGCAACGACGAAAGGCCCATCGACAGGCTGACCCCGCTGATCGTCAGCCCCTGCGCCAACAGCCCGCCACCCTTGGTGCAGGCGGCAACCCAGCCGGTCGCCCGGGCTCGCACCCGCAACGGGAAACTTTCGGCGGTATAGGGCAGGACGATCGCGATCACGCCGTTGGTCCCGACGATCAGCAACGCCACCGGCAGGACGGGGCTTCCGCTACCCGCCAGTTCGAGGCGCAGCACCAGCAGCAGGCCGACCAGGGTCAAGCCGATCATCGTCGCGAGCGCCCATTTGGTGCTCCACCTGCTATACAATAACGCCGCGACGAACACCGTCGGAAAGGCGATCAGCGCGCTCTCAGCGAGCAATTTGCTCGACACGCCGACCGAATAGCCCTTGGCGACCAGATCCGCCGGCAGCCACAGCAGCAGGCCGAAGTTGATCAGCCCCCACGACAAAGCGCAGATGCTGAGCGCGGCCAGTTTGCCGTAGAGCCTGAGCCCGGTCAGCGCGTGCGATCCGGGTTGGCGCGCGCTGCGGACCGCGACCTCGACCGCGCTGGCCCGCTGCGCCTTCGCGCCGAAGCGGCGCATCACGGCTTGTGCCTCCTCCACCCGGCCGCGCGCCAGCAGGAACTTGGCCGATTCCGGGATCAGCGCGCCGAGCAGGACGAGCGTCAGGCCCGTCGGCAGATTGGCGAGCCACAGGATGCGCCAGCCGAAGATCGGCTGCAGCACCGCCGACAGGCCGCTGGCAGCAAAATAGCCGCCGACCGCGCCCAGCCCGCCGACCAGCACGAGGCTCCATCCGCGATGCTTGCTGGGCATCATTTCGGCCAGCAGTGCATAAGTCACCGGCAACATCCCACCCGCCGCGGCGCCCATCACGAAGCACATCGCGATGTTCCAGGCGAGGCTTGGCATGGCGCCACAGATCGAGGTGCCGACGAAGATCACCGCCGACAGCAGGATCGATGCCTTGCGGCCATAAACGTCGGCGATCCAGCCCCACAGCACCGACCCGGTCACGGTCCCGGCCAGCGCGAAGAACGGCACCAGCGACACGGTTTGCTTGGGCACCCCATATTCGCTGATCATGCCCGGCACGGTGAAACCAAGCGAAGCCGGCTTCATCACGTCGATCACCAGCGCGATGACCAGCACCGCCATCAGGCCCCAGTGCGCCAGCGAGAGCGGTGTATCTTCCGGCGCCGCGATCACGATGTCCGCGGCCGCCGTGCGCTGTGCAGCGAGGTTGCGCGGCAGCAAGCCGTACGCCGCGAGCAATGTCCCGAGCACGATCAGCGCCATGCCGCCCACCATCGCATGGTCGATCGGCATGCCCGCCAGGCGGTAGTGCATCGACCGGGCGATCACGAACATCGGGAGATGCGCGGCCACGCCCGCCGTCACGGCGATGCAGCCGATCACAAACGCCCACACGGCCTGCCGGTCGGACAGTGTCTTCTTTATCGCCTGCATGTGGTGGTCCTAATTCCCGGCACCCATCCTACGCGCAACCCTAGCGCAATTCCTTGCGGCTGAGTTTATTGTCCTGATCGGTGTCGTAATTGGTGAAGCGGCGGGCGGCGGCCTTGTTGAATTCCTCGACCGTGACCCGCCGGTCGAGGTTGAGGTCGGTCATCGCCACTGGCTGGGCGACGTCGGTGCTGGTGTTTCGCCCGCCACCGGGATGGACGCGCGTGGCCGACGGCACCGAACCGCTCGACACGATTGCGACCTGGCCTTTGGGTACCGGCGCCGACGACGTCGGGGTCGGGCGGCGGCTTGAAAGAGTGGCGCCTTCGCCGCCGGCGACGCGGGTCCGGGACGGTGCGTCGCGTTCATAGGCGGCCATTTCGTCGCCATCGATCACCTTGTCGCCATCCACATCGAGCGTGGCGAAAAACGCTTGCGCATCCTGTTGCAGCTCGAGCCTGGAAATGGCGCCGTCGCCATCACGGTCGGCGAGCTTGAACCATTGATCGAACGGGTCTTCGCCAGCCGCATTGGTGCGGAACGGCTCCCCCATCAAGCTGAGGTAGACCGAGGATTTCGCCTGCGCGGGCTGCGCGGGGAGGCAGGCGAGAGCGGCAATGACGGCGAAAGCGAGACGGCGCATGGGGATCCTTTTCGGTCGGCACGACGACGGCGCACCTTGGCGCCGGAATTGGCCGGCGACCAGAGGTTGTTTGGGAATGGTTTCGTAAGGCGGCAGAAGAAAACCAAATCGTTAGCGTAACGAGCGTGGAACCTGTTAACGACCCTGAACATTACGGTACCGTCGCATTCAGCAGTTATGCAGCCGAATCGACCTAGATGCGTTTCATCGACGTCCCATGCGGCCAATCTCGGTTAAATGGTGGGCGTGTGCGTAATGAGCAGGAGATTTGCCATGAAGGCTGTTACGAAATTCATGTTCGGAAGTGCGGCGATTGCAGCACTGGTATCCGCGGTCCCGGCGACCGCTCAATATGGCGGTAATAATGGCAACAATGTTGTCGGCCAGATCATCGGCCAGGTGCTCGGCTACGGCCAGTATCCGTACGGCAATTATGGCTATGGCCAGCAGCGTTATTCGAACAGCCAGACCGCGGTGAGCCAGTGCACCCGCGCGGCCGAAGCCCGCATCAACGGCGGCGGTTATGGCAATGGCTACAATAATAACGGCTATGGCAATAACGGCTATAACAATGGCTATGGCAATAATGGCTACAACAATGGCTACGGCAACAACGGCTATGGCAACAATGGCTACGGCAACAACGGCTATGGCAACAATGGCTATAACGGCCAGCGCAATGCCCGGGTGCTCGGCATCAACAGCGTCGAGCAGCGCGGCTATAACCGCATCAAGATCGTCGGTGTCGCGACCTCGGGCCGCAACACTGGCAACACTTATGGCTATGGCAGTTACGCCTACAACAGCAATTACGGTGTTCCCGACCTGAAGTTCGTGTGCAACGCGGACCAGAGCGGTCGGGTTTACGAAGTGCGGATCAAGGCCAACGACGGCGTTCGTTAAGCCCTGACCTTACCTGAACAGAACGCGCGTCCCGCAAGGGGCGCGCGTTTTGCGTTGGGGGCCGATGGCTTGCCTTCGCCACCGCGCCTCCTTATCGGCTCGCCATGACGGCCAGCACCTCTCACGATTCCATCCTCATCGTCGATTTCGGAAGCCAGGTGACGCAATTGATTGCGCGCCGGGTGCGCGAGGCGGGGGTGTATTGCGAGATTGCGCCGTTCCAGTCGGCCGAAGCGGCGTATGAGCGGCTGGCGCCGAAGGGCATCATATTGTCGGGATCGCCCGCCGGGGTGCCCGAGGCCAATAGCCCGCGTGCACCGCAGAGTTTGTTCGACGCGGGCGTCCCGATCCTCGGCATTTGCTACGGCCAGCAGGTAATGAGCCACCAGCTCGGCGGGACGGTCGAGGCGGGGGACGCGGGCAAATGGGCCGGCGAATTCGGCAAGGCGTTCCTGACCGTGACCGAGGAATGCCCGCTGTTCGACGGGCTGTGGGAGGTCGGTGAGCGGCACCAGGTGTGGATGAGCCACGGCGACAAGGTGACGCAATTCGCGCCGGGCTTTCGGATCGTCGCAGTGTCCGACGGAGCGCCGTTCGCGGTCATCGCCGACGAAGCGCGCGGCTACTACGGGACCCAATTTCACCCCGAGGTGGTGCACACGCCCGACGGCGCGAAATTGCTCGCCAATTTCGTCCACCGCGTGTGCGGCGTGGTCGGCGACTGGTCGATGGCCGGATATCGCGACGCCAAGGTGGCCGAGATCAAGGCGCAGGTGGGCGACGGGAAGGTGATCTGCGGGCTGTCGGGCGGGGTCGACTCATCGGTCGCGGCGATATTGATCCACGAGGCGATCGGGGCGCAATTGACCTGCGTGTTCGTCGATCACGGCTTGCTGCGATTGAACGAGCGCGAGCAGGTCGAGACGCTGTTCCGCGATCATTACAACATCCCGCTCGTCGTGGTCGACGCCGAGGAGCGCTTCATGGCCGGCCTCGCCGGGCTGACCGACCCCGAGGCGAAGCGCAAGTTCATCGGCGGCGAATTCATCGCGGTGTTCGAGGAGGAAGCAGCCAAATTGGGCGGTGCCGATTTCCTCGCGCAAGGCACGCTCTACCCCGACGTGATCGAAAGCGTCAGCTTCACCGGCGGCCCGAGCGTGACGATCAAGAGCCACCACAATGTCGGCGGGCTGCCCGAGCGGATGAACATGCAATTGGTCGAGCCATTGCGCGAATTGTTCAAGGACGAAGTGCGCGCATTGGGCCGCGAACTGGGGCTCGACGAAGCGTTCGTCGGTCGGCACCCATTCCCCGGCCCGGGCCTCGCGATCCGCATCCCGGGTGAGGTCAGCAAGGACCGCTGCGACATCTTGCGCAAGGCCGACGCGGTCTATCTCGACGAGATCCGCAAGGCCGGGCTGTACGACGCGATCTGGCAGGCATTCGCGGTGCTGCTGCCGGTGCGGACGGTCGGCGTGATGGGCGATTATCGCACCTACGACTTCGTCTGTGGATTGCGCGCGGTGACCAGTGTCGATGGCATGACCGCCGACGTCTACCCGTTCGACAGCGCCTTCCTGAGCGGCTGCGCGACGCGGATCATCAACGAGGTCAAAGGCATCAACCGCGTGGTGTATGACTATACGTCGAAGCCGCCGGGGACGATCGAGTGGGAGTGATGGTGGCTTAGGCGGTGGTCATCACCGCTGCCACCGGCCGCCGCGGCGAATAGGGTAGCAACGGGCCATAGCCGAAGCGCATGACGATGTCCGGGCCCCGACCGGTCAGGCCGACCAGCGACGCCAATTCGGGCCGCAATGCGAGCACTTCGACCGGCTGGTTGATGAAGGCATGTTTAAGCCCGAGCGCGGTCGCCTGGAGCGCGAAACGCTGGCAGGCGCGCCCGGCCTGGACCCAATGCTCGCGATCCTCGCGCTGGCCCGAGAACACCACCACCCCCGCCGAAGAATTCAGTTGCCTGGCATATTTGTCATTCTCCGATTTCGCGGTGAAGAACATGTCGAACGCGCGTTGGCCGAGCCATTGCGGCAGTTTGGGGTTACCGCTCGCCGCGGCATACAGCCCGTCGCCGGTCTCGAGCGCGTAGCGCGGGCTGAAGCGAAGCCACGATTTGAGCTCGCGCATGAACGCCGGGTCGGCCAGTTGCGCGCTGTTGCCGGCAATCACGAGATCGCGGATCCGGTCGATCCTCGGGCGATCGGTGACGATGATCGTGTCGACCCCCGGAATATCCGACGCGGCCTGAAGCGTCGCCAAATCGGCGGCGTTGACGGCGCGTCCGTCATCGTCGGCCCGGGTCGATTGGCGGTGCACGATGGCGTCGAACAAAGGCGAAGGTCGGGGGGCCGAGGGGCCATGCGTGAAGGCGATCAACTTGCCTGGTTGGTCGAACGCCATCTCTCCGGCCATGCCCCGCGCGGCGGCGCCAGTGCCAGATTCTCGGCCGCGCAGCCGAGGCTGGCGAACAGATGATGATCGTCGGGATCGACCACCGGAGTGCGGCGTGTGAAGTCGGGGTGGATGGTGATCCGCCGGGGGCCGCGGCAAACCGCTACGCCTAAGTGTTGTGACTGTTCGGGGCGAGCGTGGTAAAGCGGATCAGGTCGCGATCGGCGGGATGCACGGGAAGAAGCGCGCGCATCGCCTGCTCGGCCCCATTATAATAAGATGACGACCCGGTTTGCCGGATGCCCACAGCGGCCGCTCCCGCCGCGACTGCGGCCATGCTTCCGCCGCCAATCAGTATTTGTGTCGATTCATGGCGCGCTCCCGGTTCTAGTTATCAAAGGTGGGGGCCGAGGGTATGACCAAGCGAAAGGACGGCGGCTGATCGATCGCCGCCGGATCGGAAACTGCTCAGGGCATCTGTATCCACGGCAACCAGCCGCCGCGCCCGGTGTTCCGTCGGGCGGTCTTGCCGATTAGCCTCGTCCGAACCAATCGAGGATCAGGGCGTTGACCGCAGCTGGTTGTTCGCGGTGGAGGAAGTGGCCCGCGGCGGGGACTTCGACATAGGCATATTCGCCGGCGAAATGGGCGGCCTGACCCGACATCGGGCCGGCGCGCAAATCATCCGCGCCGCACAAGGCCAAGGTCGGGACCGCGATCGGCTTGCCCAGGCTGGCGCGCAGATGCTCGAGCGCGGGGTCGCGGTGGGCCGGATTGAAGGCGGCGCGATAGTAAGAAATGGCGGCGGTGAAGGCGCCGGGCTCGCGCAGCATCGCCTTGATGCGGGCGACGTGGGCGGTGTGATCGTGGCCCGGCGACCAGTCGGCCCACAAGGTGTCGATCAGCGCGAAGTCGGCGGCGGGGACCTGCGCGTCGGCGAGGCCCTCGAGCTGGAAATACCACCAGTGGAACGCGCGCTTCAATTGCTCGGGATCGGCCAGGCTGGCGGCCATTGCAGCGGGGTGGGGGATCGCCATCAGCACCGCGCGGGCAACGACCTGCGGGTGGAGCGCGAGGAAGCCGTAGCTCAGCGCCGCGCCCCAATCCTGACCGACCAGGAAGGCGGGGCGGCCGGGGCTGAGCGCCTCGATCAGACCGCGCACATCCTGAGCCAGGGTTGCGGCGTCGTAGAAACCGGAGGCGGGGATTTCGCTCGGCGGATAGCCGCGCAGGAACGGGGCGACGACGCGATAGCCGGCGGCGGCGAGCGGTGCGAACTGATGCTCCCACGTCCACGCATTGTCGGGAAAGCCGTGGAGCAACAAGGCGAGTGGCGCATCGGTATCGCCCGCGGCGAGGCAGGCGAAGCGAAGACCGTTGGCGTTCACGAAAAGTTGCTCCGGCATGGCGACGGTGTGACAGGATCGCGGGCGCAATGTCGACTCGGTCTTCAAATCGACGCGATTTGGCGCTTTAACGCGAGGTTCAGCGTCACAAGGCTAAAGACGGCACATGAAAAACTTGAACAAAAGCAGTTGGTTGGCACTGATCCTGATCGCCGCCGCAACGCCCGCCGCAGCCGATCCGCGAATCGCATCCCCCAACGATTCGACCTGCGCGCGCGGCGGATCGCCCGCGGTGCTGGTGCATGTCGTGGGCCTCAAGAACGGCGCTGGCACGGTGCGGGTCCAGGCATATGGCCCGGGCGGCGCGAGCTTCCTCCAGAAGGGGAAATGGGCGGCGCGGGTCGATGTGCCGGCCGGCGGGCGGCGCGATTTCGACGTCTGCCTGCCGCTCCCCGCCGCGGGTGACTATGCGATCGCGGTGCGCCACGACGCCAACGCCAACAAGAAAAGCGACTGGAACGACGGCGCCGGCTTCTCGCACAACCCCAAGCTCAGCATCCTCGGCCGCCCCAAGTTTGCGCAGACCGCGGTCCCGGTGCAGCGCGGGACGACAAGGCTGAGTGTGATGATGAATTATCGCTCGGGGTTGACGGTCGGGCCGGTCGGATAAGGCGGAGACGCATAAGAGCTACCATAGGCAAGCTACTGTCCGCGATGATGGAAAAAGGACCTCGCCTATCGATCGCAATAGCTGCTTGGTTTCCAGCCGGTTTCTGGCTGTGACCAAATCTCGCCTGGGCGCAGGATCAGGGCTACGAGGCTCTTTCTGCCGCTGGTGGCGGCCTGCATGTGCAAGCCGCCCTGAACGACGTAGGTTCGTCCAGCCTTGATCCGGTGCCTGACGGTCGGCGTTTCGACGCACTGTTCACCCTCGACCACGAAAAATGCTTCGGAGCCCGGGTGAGAGTGGACGCGGGTGCGCATTCCCGGAGGGAAAGTCGATGTCAAAAAGCGGATTGAAACCGTGTCGTCCGGCGATACGGCCCTCGGCCCGGCGATCGCTTTGCGAACCCCGCCATCGACCCGTTCATTGGCCGGGCCAATTACCAACAGCCATATTCTGTCATGCGCGGAAACGACCTCGCTCCACCGATGACGGCGCGCTTCCGTTTGTGCTTCGAGGCGGGTCGGGAATTGAATAATCTGCCAATAGACAAGGGATGGAAGCTTCGCCGCGCTCATCTCCGCCAGCAGGTAGCAGCCGTTTTCGTGCATATGCTCGGCGGCCGGGGCCGTGCACCCGCCAGGCACCAACGGTGGCGGTACGGCCGCTGCGATAGCACTCGACAGAATTAGAGAAAACACCGCGACACCTCTCCGCTTTCCACCAGCTTAGCACGGGGGATCGCTCGGCCCAAAAGCGCGGGAATTCGAACAATGGCCGGAGGTCGGGGCCGATGGCCGCGTTGCCGGTTGCACGATTGTCCAGCGTTCGAGCCCGTCGCTCGACGAGGGGACGTGAGGGGTCCTGACCGAGCGGGCGCGGTTCACCCCGCCGCGCTGATCTTGTCGGGGCGGCATGGCGCGCTCATTCACATCGGTCGCGCCGTCCCTATATCGTCGCCATGACCAAGTTGACCATATGGCATGATGGCGGATGCCCGCTGTGCCGCCGCGAGATTGCGCTGATGCGTCGGCTCGACCGCGCCGGGGCGATCGAGTTTGTCGATGCGACCAGCGCCCCGGCATCGCAATGTCCGGTCGAACCGGCGGCGCTGATGGCGCGGTTCCATGCGCTCGAGGATGGTCGCTTGTTGTCGGGCGCGGCGGCGTTTGCGGCGATGTGGCGCGCGGTGCCAGTGCTTCGGCCGATCGGCCTGGCAGCGCAAATTCCGTGGGTGCTCGCGGTGCTGGAGTGGCTTTACCGCGGCTTCCTGCGCTTTCGCCCGCGATTGCAGCGCCTGCTTGCGGACCGGCCGGCGGCATGAGGCCGCGCCCCGACCCGGCGGGTCCCGGACAGCAAAGCGTGTGGGACTTCCCGCGACCGGCGATTGCCCAGCCGAGCGACGCGCAGGTGATGATCGAGCATCGCGGGCTGGTCATCGCCGACACCAAGGCCAGCATCCGCACCATCGAAACCAGTCATCCGCCAAGCTATTATTTCCCGCCCGATGCGATCGCGGCCGGGGTCCTTCGCCGGGCGAGCGGGAGCTCGTTCTGCGAATGGAAGGGGCATGCGCAATATTGGGATGTGGTGATCGACGGGGTGACGCTGGCCAAGGTCGGCTGGAGCTATCCCGAGCCAAGTCCGGCGTTCGCGATGCTGCGCGACCATGTCGCTTTTTATGCCGGGCCATTCGATCGTTGTTCGATCAATGGCGAGACGGTCGTGCCGCAACCGGGCGGGTTTTACGGCGGGTGGATTACCAGCGCCGTCAGCGGGCCGTTCAAGGGCGTTCCCGGAAGCATGGGCTGGTGAGCCGGTGAGCAATGACCCGGGCGACGTTCGGCAGCGGCCCGTCCCGAGCGGGCGGGTGGAGCGGTTCGGCCAGTTTGGACGGCTTGCCGCAGGGGTTGCCGGCGGGATGATCGCGGAAGGTGCACGACGGCTTGCCGCGGGCGAACGGCCGCGGATGGGCGATTTGCTGCTGACCCCGGCCAATGTCGGCAAGCTGGCCGACCGCCTGTCGCACCTGCGCGGCGCGGCGATGAAGCTGGGCCAGATGATCTCGATGGATGCGGGCGACTTCCTGCCCGAGGAATTGAGCCAGGTGCTGGCGCGGCTTCGCGACAATGCCCACCACATGCCGCCGCAGCAATTGCAGCAGGTGCTCGCCGCGCAATGGGGCAAGGATTGGCGCACGCGGTTCCAGCGGTTCGAGCCGCGCCCGATCGCCGCGGCGTCGATCGGGCAGGTCCATCGCGCGATAACCCATGACGGCCGGCTGCTCGCGATCAAGGTGCAATATCCCGGGGTCCGCAAGAGCATCGATGCCGATGTCGACAATGTCGCCACCTTGCTTCGCCTGTCGGGGGTGCTGCCGCGCGAACTCGATATCGCGCCGCTGCTTGCCGAGGCCAAACGCCAGCTGGCCGAGGAGACCGATTACGCCCGCGAAGGCGCGCAGATGAGCCTGTTCGGTGAATTGCTGGCGGATGACCCGAGCATCGTGGTGCCGGTGCTCGACCAGGAATTTTCGACCGGCAGCGTGCTGGCGATGAGCTATATCGAAGGCGACCCGATCGAGTCGCTCGAGGGTGCGTCGCAGGACCGGCGCGATGCGGTGATGACGTCGCTGATCCGCCTCGTGCTGCGCGAAATGTTCGAGTTTGGAGTCATGCAAACCGATCCCAATTTCGCCAATTACCGGTATCAGCCCGACACCGGGCGGCTAGTCCTGCTCGACTTTGGCGCGGCGCGGGCACTGGCTGGCGCCACCGTTGCCGGTTATCGCCAATTGCTGCAGGCGGGCCTCGACCAGGACCGCCCGAAGCTGCGCGACGCAGCGCTTGCGGCGGGGTTTATCGGCAGCGGCGCAATCGACGGATATGGCGAGCGGGTCGATGCGATGATCGACATCATTTTGGGCGAATTGCATCGACCCGGCGCGTTCGATTTCGGCGATCGCCGGTTTGTCGACGGATTGCGCGACAACGGACTGGCGATCGCCGCCGACAAAACATCGTGGCATATCCCGCCGGCCGACCTGCTGTTCGTCCAGCGCAAGATCAGCGGCACTGCATTATTGGCAGCGCGGCTCGAAGCACGGGTTGATATTCGAGCGCTGGCACGCGCCGCGCTGGGCTGAACCCGTCATGGCGAAAATGATCAAGAAGGCCAATTTGCCGTCCAAGACCTGCGCCGCGTGCGGGCTGCCATTCGCGTGGCGCAAGAAATGGGCGCGCGACTGGGACGAGGTCAAATATTGTTCGGACCGCTGCCGGTCGGGGAAGGCCAAAGCGGTTTAGGGGCAAGCAGCCCTACCGACCAGCAGCCCTAGCGATAGGCGATCAACCGGCCCTTGTCGTCGAGGACGTAGAGGGTGTTGTTGGCGACCACGGGCGGCAAGCTGACGCCGGTGCCGACGTTGGTCTGGCTTTGGAAGCTGCCGTTGTCGGGGTTGATGTTGACGAGCACGCCGTTCGACCCGGTCAGGATCAGGCGGTCGCCGGCGAGGATCGGGCCCGAATAATAGATCAGGCCTTTCTTGCCCTTGGGGCTTTGCCAGCGCGGCAGCTGGTTGATCCAGCGGACCTTGCCGGTGGTGCGCGACATGGCGACGACCTTGGCCTCGTCAGTGACGACGAACACCCAGTCGCCAGAGACCCACGGGGTCGAAATGCCCGCGACATTCTGTTCCCAGATGCGCTGGCCGCTGTTGAGCTCGAGCGCGACCATGCGGCCGCCCTTGCCGACCGAGAACACCTGGTTGCCGTCAACCACCGGATCGGCGTCAATATCGGATAAGGAAGCGACGCTGGTCGAGATCGAGGTGCGGGCGAGCGCATCCTGCCATACGACGCGGCCGTTCTCGTAGCGATAGGCGTTGAGTTCGCCCGACGAGAAACCGGCGATGACCGTGCCGCGCGCGACGGCGGGGGAAGCCGAGCCGAACACGCCGGCGATTTCGAGCGCGGCGGCGCTCGACCAGTTGCCGGTGCCATCGGCGGCCTTGAGCGAGTAAATCTGGTTGTCCTGGCTCATCACATAGACCGCGCCCTCGGCCACCGTCGGCGCACCGCGGAGAGAGCCGCCGGGCTTGACCGTCCAAGTAGCAGCGCCGGTCGCGGCGTCGAGCGCGGCGACATAGCCGAGCCCGTTGCAGGCGTAGATCTTGCCATTGTCATAGGCCACGCCGCCGCCGTAATTGCTGTTCTTGCCGTCCTTGCCCGGGGTGCCGAAGCTCGCGCTCCACACCGCGCCGCCGTTGCGGACGTCGAACGCGCGGACGGTGCCCGAGGTGTCGATGGTGTAGACCCGGCCAGCGGCGACGATCGGCGCGCTGATCAGCCGGCCCTTGTGATTGCTGCCGGCGCCGATCGAGACCGTCCAGGCGGTGCCGAGGCTGGCCGGGAGCGCGACGTGGCTCATCGACTTGGCCGGATTGCCGCCCGACTGGGCCCAATCCTCATTAACCTCGGCCGTCGGGACCGAGAAGGGCATTGCCGCCGTGTCGGGATCGACCGAAATATCGCTTTCGCCCGACAGGACCGAGATCCGCTCGCCGAGCACCGGGGTCTTGGGATGGCCCTTTTTGAACGGGTTGCAGCCGGTCACCATCGCCGTCGCGATCAGCAAAAGGGCGAGCTTGCGGTGATTGCTATTCATAAAAGCGGATCCTGTCGGAGCGTTTAGCGGGAAAGGGCCGGGAGCGACGCGGTGGCGTCGACCCCAAGGGTGCCGGCCATCGGCACCGCGCGGCTGCGGATCGTCTCGGGAACAGTCTTGTCGGCGGCGATCGCGGCGAACATCCGCCCCGCCTCGGCCTTGCGGCCCAGCTTGATCATGGCCATCGCGGTCAGCTCGCCGGCGCTTCCGAACCAGGCGTTGCCGGGCTTGGCGAGCGGCTCGAGCCGGGAGATCACTTCCTCAGGCTTGATCGCGTCAAACTCCATCGCGGTCAGGCGCAGCGTCGAGACATCGCGGAACGGCTGCGCGGCCGATTTGTCAGCGGCGATCCCGCGGTAAATGGCGATCGCGGTAGCGCGCTGGTTGGACTTGATTGCCTGGGCCGCCTGGGTCAGCTTGGCCTCGACCGCGATTCCGCTGGACGGGCTGTTGACCAGTTGGGTGAGCTTGGGGGTGGCGGCGGCATCCTTGTTGGCGGCGATATCGTTCATCGCCGAACTCAACGTCTCGCTATCGACCGCGGCGGCCTTGGCCTGGCGATCCTGCCAGTACATCCAGCCGCCGATCGCGGCGAGCAGCAGCAGGACGCCGCCAATCACCAACGGACCGAAGCGCCTGGCCATGGCCTGCGCCTGGTCGCGGCGCAGATTCTCGTCGACTTCGCGGAGGAAGGCTTCGCTGGTGTCGTCGGGGGTAGTCGCCAAGATGAAGCCTCATGCGTGTGTGGGGGTGAGCGGCCAACTTCTTTCCCCACCCGGAAATGAACCGCTGCTGGCCGGCGCACGCTCTAGCGTGGTGGGCGGCAAAGGCAAAGGGGGGCTGGGGCTAGCCCTTCGGTCGGTAGGTCTGTTCGTCGGTCGGGAAGGCGCGGGTGCGGACTTCTTGCGCATAAGTGGTGGCGGCGGTGGTGATTCGCTCGGCGAGGTCGTCGTAGCGTTTAACGAATCGCGGGGTGCGCTCGAACAGGCCGAGCATGTCCTCGGTCACCAAAACCTGGCCGTCGCAATTGGGCGAGGCGCCGATGCCGATGGTGGGGATGGCAATCGCACGGGTGAGATCGTCGGCGATCGATTCCATCACGCCCTCGACCACCACGCAGAACGCGCCGGCGTCGGCCACCGCCTTGGCATCGCCGACGATCTTGGTCGCCTCCTCCGCCGATTTGCCGCGAGCGCCGTAGCCGCCGAGGACGTTGACCGCCTGCGGCGTGAGGCCGACGTGGCCGATCACCGGAATGCCGCGATTGGTGAGGAAGTGGATTGTTTCGGCCATTGCCTCGCCGCCCTCGAGCTTGACCGCCGCGCAGCCGGTTTCCTTCATGATCCGCGCGGCGCTGGCGAAGGCGGCCTCGGGCGAGCCCTCATAGCTTCCGAACGGCATGTCGACCGCGACCAAAGCGTGCCACGACCCGCGCACCACCGCGGCGCCGTGAGCGCACATCATCTCGAGCGTGACGGGGACGGTCGAGGGCAGGCCGTAGATCACCTGGCCGAGGCTGTCGCCGACCAGCAGCAGGTCGCAATGCGGATCGAGCAACTGCGCCATCCGCATGGTGTAG
>ENA-OBIT01000255-OBIT01000255.1-metagenomes-genome-assembly--contig:-NODE-255-length-23336-cov-5.58803_pt1 | contig 23336 bp, 18 predicted proteins | sample MGYA00153386_OBIT01 | MGnify analysis MGYA00153386
CGAACTCGATCGGGTCTTCCACCGTCAGCACGTGGCCGTACTCGTTCTCGTTCAGGTGGTTAACCATCGCGGCCAGCGTGGTGCTCTTGCCGGAGCCCGTGGGCCCCGTGCAAAGCACCATGCCGCGCGGCTTGAGCGCCAGTTCGGCGAACACCTTGGGCGTGCCGAGTTGTTCCAGCGTGAGGATCTTGCTCGGGATGGTGCGGAACACCGCGCCCGCGCCGCGGTTCTGGTTGAACGCATTCACGCGAAAGCGCGCCAGGCCCTGGATCTCGAAGGAGAAGTCGCACTCCAGCGTGTCCTCGTAGTGCTTGCGCTGCGAGTCGTTCATGATGTCGTACACCATGTCGTGCACGGACTTGTGGTCCAACGCCTCGACGTTGATGCGCCGCACATCGCCGTGCACGCGGATCATTGGCGGCAGCCCGGCCGAGAGGTGCAGGTCGGAGGCCTTGTTCTTGACCGAAAAGGCCAGCAGCTGGGTGATGTCCATGAATGATTGACGAGCGCCTGGCGCTTAGAGTCCGGGGGATTATGGGCAGCATCGGAAACAACCTGCAAGAAGTGAAGCGGCGCATTGACGCCGCCTGTGTCGCGGCCCGGCGCCCTGCCAACAGCGTCACGTTGTTGGCCGTGAGCAAGACCAAGCCGGAGTCGGCCGTGCGCGAGGCGCTGGCCGCCGGCCAGCATGCTTTCGGCGAAAACTACGTGCAGGAAGGCCTGGCCAAGATCGCCGCCCTGGCCGACCTGCGCGCGCAGATCGAATGGCACCTCGTCGGCCCGCTGCAGAGCAACAAAACCCGCATGGTCGCTGAAGACTTTGACTGGGTGCATTCGGTGGACCGGCTGAAGATCGCCGAACGCCTGGCCGCCCAGCGCCCCGCGGGCCTGTCGCCCTTGAACGTGTGCCTGCAGGTCAACATCAGCGGCGAGGCCAGCAAGAGCGGCTTGCCAGCGCAGGAACTGCCCGCCGTGGCGGTGGCCGTGGCGGCATTGCCGGGGCTGCGGCTGCGCGGCCTCATGGCCATCCCCGAGCCGAGCAGCGACCCCGCCGCGCAACGCGGACCGCACCGCGCGTTGCGTGAATTGTTCGACGCCCTGCGCGCGCAGGGTCTGGCGCTGGACACCTTGTCGATGGGCATGAGCGACGACCTCGAAGCTGCCATCGCCGAAGGCTCGACGCTGGTGCGCGTGGGCAGCGCCGTCTTCGGCGCCCGGGGCTGACCGGCCGCCAGGCTGCGCGGTCAGCGCGGTCAGAGCGGCAACAGCGCCGTGCTCTTGACCTCTTCCATCACGACGTAGGTGCGCGTCTCGCGCACGCCGGGCAGGGTCCAGATCACGCTGCCGATGAATTCCCGGTAGGCGGCCATGTCGGCCACGCGCGTCTTCAGCAGGTAGTCGAAGCCGCCGGCCACGAGGTGCGCTTCCAGGATCTCCGGGCGCACCTGCACGGCGGCCTTGAAGGTGTCCATCACGTCGTGCACGGTGCGGTCGAGCAGGATCTCGACGAATACCAGCAACCCGGCACCCAGCTTGGCCGGGTTCAGCCGCGCCTCGTAGCCCAGGATGTAGCCCTCGCGGGTAAGGCGCTTGACGCGCTCGAGCACGGCGGTGGGCGACAGGTGCACTTCTTCGGCCAGCTTCAGGTTGCTGATGCGGCCGTCGGCCTGCAACACGCGCAGGATGCGGCGGTCGATCTTGTCGATGTCGCGATCGGGTCGGCAGGCGTCGGGCTCGTTCATGGTGGATGATTCTCTGCGCAAGCCGTCGCATACCGAGTTACCTGCGCCGTGCGGGCGAATAAGCTGCGCGTTGTCCACCACCCTACCGAGTTGCGCCATGCCCGCCATCACTGCCGTCACTGCCCGCCTGCCCTTCCCATACCGCCCCGAAGCCGATGTGGTGGCCGCCTCGCTGGCCGCCCTGCAGGGCCGGCTCGACTGGCCGGCCGTCATCCGGGCCGCCACGCCCTGGGTGCGTGCCGTGCGCGAGCAACCGGCGCCTTTCTGGGCCATGGAGAGCCTGCTGCGCGAACACCCCATCAGCAGCGCCGAGGGCCTGGCCCTGATGCGCTTGGCCGAAGCGCTGCTGCGCGTACCCGACGCCGAGACCGCCATCGCGTTGACCGCCGACCAGTTAGGCCGAGCCGACTTCGACGGCGCGCCAGAAGGCGGGCCGCACAAGATGCTGGCGCAGTTGTCGGCCAGTGCGATCTCGCTATCCAAGAAGTTCCTGCCTGAATCCACGAGTTCGTCGGACAACTCGCCCGGCCTGTTGCAGCGCCTGGGTGCGCGCACCGTGGTGGCGGCCACCGTGCGTGCCATCCAGCTGCTGGGCCGACAGTTCGTGCTGGGCCGCACCATCGCCGAGGCCATGGGCGAGGCCGACAGCCAGCGCCGAGCACAGGCCGGCCTGCGTTTCAGCTACGACATGCTGGGCGAAGGCGCGCGCACCGAGCGTGACGCCGAGCGCTATCTGGCCAGCTACACCCACGCGCTGCAGACCATCGCCGGGGGCCGGGTGGCGGCGTCGCCGATGGTCGCCGACGGCATCTCGATCAAGCTCAGCGCGCTCTTTTCGCGCTATGAAGACGCGCAGCGCGAGCGCGTGTTTGCCGAGCTGCTGCCGCGCGTGCGCAGCCTGGTCGAGCTGGCTGCGCAGGCCAACCTGAACCTGACCGTCGACGCCGAAGAGAGCGACCGGCTGGAGTTGTCACTGGACATCATCGAAGCCCTGGCCGGTGAAATTAGCGGGCGCTTTCCGCAATGGCAGGGCTTCGGCCTGGCCGTGCAGGCCTACCAGACCCGGGCGCTGGAAGTCATCGACGAGGTCGCCGCCATCGCCACACGCCACGGCCTGCGCTTCATGGTGCGCTTGGTCAAGGGCGCGTACTGGGACGGCGAAATCAAGCGCGCGCAGGAAGGCGGCCTGCCCGGTTACCCGGTGTTCACGCACAAGCACCACACCGACGTGAGCTACCTGGCCTGCGCAGCACGGTTGATCCAGCACATGGCCGTCATCTATCCGCAATTCGCCACCCACAACGCCGGCACCATCGCGGCCATCGTGCAGATGGCACGGGCGGCTGGCGCCCCCTTCGAGATGCAGCGCCTGCACGGCATGGGGGACAGCGTGTACCGCGAGGTCCTGGCCGACGGGCACATCCCCTGCCGCATTTACGCCCCGGTGGGCGAACACCGCGACCTGCTGGCCTATCTGGTGCGCCGGCTGCTCGAAAACGGCGCCAACTCGTCCTTCGTGCACCAACTGGCCGACGAAGCCGTCAGCGCCGAGGTGCTGCTGGCGTCGCCGCTGGACGCCCTGCACACCGAAACCCTCACCCGCACCCTGCCGCTGCCGCGCGACCTGTACGGCGCGCAGCGCGCCAACTCCACGGGCGCCGACCTGGCGGTGCCGTCCATGCGCGCGCCGCTGGAAAGCGCGCTGACCACCGTCGTCGTCGAGCCCGTGCAAATGCTGGCGACCGCCGATGTGTCTGCTGCCATGGCCCGTCTGCACAAGGGCTTCGGCGCCTGGAGCAGCCGCCCGCTGGCCGAGCGGGCCGCCCTGCTGCGCCGCGCCGCCGACGCGCTGGACGCGCGGCTGCCCGAGTTCTGCGCCCTGCTGGTCAAGGAAGCGCACAAGACCCTGGGCGATTGCATTGCAGAGGTGCGCGAGGCGGTCGACTTCTGCCGCTACTACGCCGACCAGGCCGAAGAAAAGCTGGCCGAACAAGAGCTGCCCGGCCCCACTGGCGAGAGCAATGTGCTGCGCCTGCACGGCCGCGGCGTTTTCGTGTGCATCAGCCCGTGGAACTTTCCGCTGGCCATATTCGCCGGCCAGGTGGTGGCCGCGCTCGTCGCAGGCAACACCGTGGCGGCCAAGCCGGCCGAGCAGACGCCGGTGGTGGCGCGCCGCTTCGTTGCCCTGCTGCACGAGGTGGGCGTGCCCGCCGACGCCGTGGCCTGGCTGCACGGCCTGGGCGAAACGGTGGGGGCGGCGCTGGTCGCGCACCCGCAGACGGCCGGGGTGTGTTTTACCGGCAGCACGCAGGTGGCGCGCAGCATCAACCGCGCGCTGGCTGCCAAGGACGGCGCCATCGTGCCGTTGATCGCCGAGACAGGCGGCCTCAACGCGATGGTGGTGGACAGCACCGCGCTGCCGGAGCAGGTGGTCGATGCCGTCGTGCAAAGCGCCTTCCGCAGCGCCGGCCAGCGCTGCAGCGCGCTGCGCCTGCTGTGCGTGCACGAGGCCGTGGCCGACGGCGTGATCGAGATGCTGCGCGGTGCGCTGGCCGAGCTGAACGTGGGCGACCCGGCACGGCTGTCCACCGACGTCGGCCCGGTCATCGACGACAACGCGTATGCAGCCGTCACGCGCCAGGTGCAGCGCCTGCGTCACGAGGCGCGGCCCCTGGGCGAGACGGCGGTGTCGTCGGACTTTCCGCGCCTGGTGGCGCCGGTGGCCTTCGAGATCAAGCAGATCGCCGACCTGAAGGAAGAGATCTTCGGCCCCGTGCTGCACGTGGTGCGCTGGGGCCCAGGCCAAAGCGGCCCAGGGGCCGCGTGTGACGTGATGGACGTGGTGGCGCAGATCAACGCGCTGGGTTACGGCCTGACGCTGGGCGTGCAGACGCGCATCGACAGCCGCGCCCAGCGCATCGCCGACGCGGCACGCGTGGGCAATGTCTACGTCAACCGCAACATGATCGGCGCCGTGGTCGGCGTGCAGCCCTTCGGCGGCGAAGGCTTGAGCGGCACCGGGCCCAAGGCCGGCGGGCCGCATTACCTTTACCGTTTCTGCGCCGAGCAGACGGTCACGGTCAACACGGCTGCGGCGGGGGGCAACGCCGAATTGCTGGCCGGGCTGCAGCCCTGACCCTTGGCTTCAGGCAGCCTCGGGCTCTATGCCGTCGAACAGTTCGTCCATGCTTAAACGCAAGCCCACGCTGTCCAGCACCAGTTCGCTGTGGCCGGTCTGGTCGTGCAATTCGAAGTTCTGCCGCTCGTTGAGCCTGTAGACCTCGACGCGTCGCGTGTCGGGTTCGATCAGCACATACTCTCTCAGATCGTCGACCTGGCGGTAGGCCGCGAACTTCAAGCCCCGGTCGAAAACCTGGGTGCTGTCAGAGAGAACTTCTGCAATCAGGCAGGGGCGGCGGAAGACGATGTCGGTCCTCAGGTCGGCCGCGTCGCAGGTGACAAACACGTCAGGATAAAAAACCGTGTCGTCGGCGACTTGCAGCTTGATCGATTCGATGAATGCGCGGCAGCGGGTGTTCTTGAGCCCTGCCTTGAGCAACGCAAAGATGTTGCCCGCCACCAAGCCATGCACGCGCCTTGCGCCCACCACGGCAAACACTTCGCCCCGACAGAACTCATGGCGGGTGGCCTGCGCGTTCTCCCAGGCAAGGAAGTCGGGCAGCGAAAATTTCTCGGCTGGCACTGCCATGGCAGGGCTCCTTGACAAGAGACGACGAACGCCGGTCTTCAGTTTAGGCGCCCTTAATTCAAGTACATCCCCAAATACCGCCGCCCGCGGCTGACGGCTTCGGCGTCGGGGGACATCGCAAACCACGCCACCAGTTGCAGGCGGGCGCGTTCGCGCCACTCGGCCTTGTCGCGCAGCACCACTTCCAGCAGCGTGTCGAAGGCCGCGCCCCAGGCGCCCTCCCAGGCTTGCAGGGCGCCCAGGTCGAGCCGGGCGTCATGGTCCTTGGGGTTGGCGGCGATGCGTGCGGCAAGCACCGCCTTGTCGCCGGGCGGGCGGTTCTTGATGAGGGCGATGCGCGCCAGCAGTGCCGCGTGGCGGTCGCTGCGGTCGGCCTCGGCGACGCTGTCCAGCAGCACCCCGGCGGCTTCGGCTTCGCCCAACGAGATCAAGCGCTCGGCCAGGTCCAGCCGCAGGTCGAGATTGGCGGGTTCGTGGTCCAGGCCTTCGCGCAGCATCTCGGCCGCGGTGGCGTCGTCGGCCAGCGCGGCCTGCTCGCGCAGCTGCGCGATGGCTGATTCGGGTGAGGGCGGCGCTTCGCCGGCCGGCGGCAGGTGATTGTCGAGAAACTCGCGCAGCTTGCCCTCGGGCAGCGCGCCTTGGAACTGAGCAGCCACCTGCCCGCCGATCAGCAGAAACACCGCCGGGATGCTGCGCAGCTTCAGCGCGCCGGCCAGGCCCGGGTTGTCGTCGCTGTTCAGCTTGGCCAGCACGAAGCGGCCCTGGTAGGCCTCGGCCAGTTTCTCCAGCAGCGGTGTGAGCGATCGGCAGGGCCCGCACCAGGGCGCCCAGCAGTCCAGCAGCACGGGCACTTCGAAAGAGCGTTCGATGACGGTGGCTTCGAAGTCGGCGTCGCTGACGTCGAAGGCCAGGGCGGGGGCGGCGGCGGTGGGGTTGGCGTTCATGGGTGCGAAGGGGGGGGTGGCAGGGCCGGCAAGAGGCAGAGGACAGAGCATAGGGGCTGTGCGCCTGCTCTCGGCCACTGCCCCTACACTCGTCCCGGAAAGTCTCGCGCGGCGTCCTGTCGATCGCCGCAGCAGCGCTTGCTTCATCGTGGACACCGACATGGACGACGACGCACCGGACGACTTCTTTTGGGAAAACCTGCTCGACTACATCGAGGAAGGCAAGGTCATCCCGATCATCGGCGCGGACCTGGTCACCACCATGCAGCCCGAGGGCGAGATGCCCTTGTACCGGCATCTGGCAGGCCAGCTGGCGAAGCTGCTGAAGATTCGCATCGACGAACTAGGCGCCGACTTCACGCTCAACGACGTCGTTTGCTGTTTCCTGGAACAGAAAGGCCCGAAAAAGAAGGACGTCTTTCCAGGCATCAACCGTCTGTTGAAAAGCGAAACCTTGCAGCCCTCGCAGTGCCTGCTGGACTTGGCGGGCATCTCGCCGCTGAATCTGTTTGTCAGCACCACTTTCGACGGGCAGATGGCCAGCGCCATCAACACCAAGCGCTTCGGCGGCAACGCCAAGACCAGGGTCATCTCCTTCCTGCAGGGTGAGGAGCGGGACTTGCCCAGTGACAAAGTGGGCCTGGAGCGCCCGGTCGTCTTCCATTTGCTGGGCCAGGTGTCGGCGTCGGCCGACTACGCGGTGTGTGACGAAGACGTGCTGGAAGTCCTGCTCAAGATGCAGACCAAGCCGAGCCTGGCGCCCTTGCTGTTCGATGAGCTGAAGAACAACCACCTGTTGATCCTGGGCTGCAATTTCCCGGACTGGCTGTCGCGCTTCTTCATCCGCCTTGCCAAGGGCGAGCAGTTGTCCGATCAACGCAACCATAGCGAGATTCTGGTCGACTCCAAGCTGGTGACGGACAAGAGCCTAAGCATGTTTTTCGACCGCTTCAGCTCCAGCACCAAGATTATCCAAGACACGCCGGCGGGCTTTGTCGCCGAGCTGGCACGCCGCTGGCAGGAACGCCACCCGGAACAAGATCTGCTCGCCACTGCCGCCCCGGCCGCTGACCTGCCGGGTGCCGAATCCGGAGACATGCAGGCAGGCGCGGTGTTTCTGAGCTATGCCAGCGACGACGTGGAGGCGGTCGAACGCATGAAGTCGTCTTTGGAAGCCGCTGGCGTCGAAGTGTGGTTCGACAAGAAACGCTTGACCATGGGCGACGACTGGGACCGCAAGATCAGGCGCAACATCGACAGCTGCGCCCTGTGCGTGCCGGTGGTGTCGCGCGCGACCGAGGCGCGCCCCGAAGGCTACTTCAGGCGCGAATGGGCCTGGGCCGTCAACCGCACCGAGGGGATCGCCGACGAGGTGCCGTTCTTGTTGCCGGTGACGATCGACGAGACCCGGGCCTACACGGCCAAGGTGCCCGAACGCTTCAAGAAGAAGCAATGGGCGGAGCTGCCTGACGGAAAGGTGACAGCGGAGTTTGCCGCGAACCTGAAGGAGTGGCAGCGCGAGTTCCGGTCGCGGCAAAAGTAGGGTTGACGTGTGTCGTTGATCCCGCCCACCGCGCCCGTCCTGCTCACGCGGCTTGACCCGGAGAACCCCTGGCCCGGACTGGCTTCGTTCGGCGAGGGCGACGCCGCGTACTTCCACGGCCGCGACAAGGAAATCAGTGATCTCTTCCGCCTGGTCAAACGCGAAAAGCTGACCGTGCTGTTTGGCCAGTCCGGCCTGGGCAAGACATCGCTGCTGGGCGCGGGCCTGTACCCGCTGCTGCGCAAGGAGGGCTTCGTTCCGGTCACCGTGCGCATCGATTTCTCGGGCAACGGCCCGCCGCCGCAGGACCAGGTCTTGCAAGGCATGCTGGCCGAATGCCAGCGGCGCGGCATCGAGGCGCCGGCCCGCGTCGTCGACGAGTCGTTGTGGGAGTACTTTCACCGCACCAACGCAAACTTCTGGAACGAGAAGAACCGGCTCGTGACGCCGCTGCTGGCGTTCGACCAATTCGAAGAGTCTTTCACCCTGGGCCTGCGCGACGACGCCGCGCGCGTGCGCAGTCGCGAGTTCCTTGCGCAGTTGGGCGACCTGATCGAGAACCGACCGCCGCAGCCTGTGAAGGAAGCGATCGATGCCGACCCCGAGCGGGTTGGCCGCTACAACTTCGGCAAGAGCGGCCTCAAACTGATCCTGAGCTTCCGCGAGGACTACCTGGCGCATGTCGAGGGCCTGAAGCGGCAGATCCCGTCGCTCAACTACAACCGCTACCGCCTGCTGCCCATGCAGGGCGAGCAGGCGCACGAGGTCGTCATCGGCAGCGGCGGCCACCTCGTCGACGAGGCGGTGGCGGCCCGCATCATCGGCATAGCCGCTGGCCGCGCCGCCAACGACCCGGTGCCCGACCCGGCCGACTACGCCGACCTGAACATCGACCCCGCGCTGCTTAGCGTGATCTGCAGCGAGCTCAACGTGCGCCGCCAGCGCGCCGGCCAGGCGCGCATCACTGCCGACCTGATCTCCGGTGCAGAGCACGCCATCCTGGGCGACTTCTACGAGCGCTGCGTGGCGGGCCCGGACCCCCGCGTTCGGGTCTTCATCGAGGACGAGCTGCTCACCGACAAGGGCTACCGCGACAGCTACGCGTTGGACGACGCGCTGGAATTGCCCGGCATCACGCAGCCGGCGCTCGACGAGCTGGTGACGCGGCGGCTGCTGCGCGTGGACGAGCGCTTCGGCGTGCGGCGCCTGGAGCTCACGCACGACGTGCTGACACGCGTGGTGCGCGACAGCCGCGATTCGCGCCAGGCGCGCGAGGCCGAGGCCGCGGCGCAGGCACGCGAGCTCGTGGCGGCGGCCAAGCAGCGCCGGCAGCGCGTCTTCTCGCTGCTGTTGGCGCTGGGTTTCGTGACCGTGCTGGCGGCGGCCTGGGGGGCCACGCATCTGTGGGACAGCGCGCGCGCGGCCGAGGACACCGCCCTAGCCGCCCTGTTCAAGGCTCAGGCGGCTGAAGCGCAGGCCCGTACCGAACGAAAGAACGCGGACACTGCGCTGGCGCAGGTCCAGGTCGCCGAGTCGCGCGCCGCGCAAGCCAGGGAAAACGCGGCGCTCTCCCTGGCCGAGGCCGCACGCCAGGAGGAGCGGGCGCTGATGTTGCGCCGCGAGAACGACTCCGGCCAGCTGGTGCTGCAGGCCAGGCGGCTGCAGGACACGCAGTACGAACTGTCGCTGCTGCTTGCGGTGGAGGCATCAAGGCTGGCGCCGTCGCTCGACGTGCGTGCCGGGCTGGTGCAGCAGTTCCTGCGCCGCCCGCGGCTGGACGGCATGCTGTCCAGCACGCAGGCGCTGAACGCGGTCCGGCTGAGTCCGGATGGCAAGCTGCTCGCCGCAGGCAGTGCCGACCACACCGTGCTGCTGTGGGACGCCCGCACGCGCCAGCCACTGCCACCGCTGGTGGGGCATAAAGCGGCAGTGTTCGATGTGGCCTTCAGCAGCAACGGCACGGTGCTCGCCTCAGCCGGCGAAGACACCCAGGTCATCGTCTGGGACCTGGCCAACGCCGGCAGCCCAAGGAAGCAGGCACAGATCCCCGGTGATGGCGGCAAGGTCTCGCACGTGGCCTTCAGCCCCGACGGCCAGATGTTGGCGGTGGCCACGCAGCGCGGCCACATCGGTTTGTGGGACCCCCAGAGCGGCAGCGCCCTGCCACCGCTGGAGGGCGAGGCCTCGGTGATGCCCAAGGCCGAAGGCGCACGCGCCGTCAGCTTCAGCCCGGACGGGCGCCTGGTCGCCGCTGCCGGTGCCAACGACAAGACCGTGATGCTGTGGGACCTGGCCAGCCGACGTTTGCTGGCCCGCTTGACGGGTCACGGCGAAAACGTCCTGGCCGTCTCGTTCAGCGCCGACAGCGAGATGCTGGCCTCGGCGGGCAGCGACAAGAAGGTGATGCTCTGGAACGTGGCCACACGCAAGGCCATGGGTGCGGCGCTGGAGGGCCATGCCAACCGTGTCGTCGGCCTGGCCTTTAGGGGCGACGGCAAGCTGCTGGCGTCGGCGGGCGAGGACAAGACCGTGATTCTGTGGGACGTCGAAGGCGGCAGCGTGGTCGCGCGCCTGGAGGGTCACCAAGGGCCGGTCAGTGGTGTGTCCTTCAGCCGCGATGGCAGGGTGCTGGCCTCGGCCGGCACCGAGGGCAAGCTCATCCTGTGGGACGTCTCGGCAGGGGTCAAGCCCGGGCAACTGCTGGCGCAGCCCGGTCCCTTGCTGGGCCGGGTGCAAAAGCAGTCAGCCCAGGTGTGGGGCCTGGCCTTCAGCCCGGACGGCAAGACGCTGGCCAGTGCCAGCGAAGACAGCGCCGTGGGACTTTGGGACATGGCCGGCGGCAAACCGCTGCCGGCCTTGCAGGGGCACGGCAACAGGGTCAGGGACGTGGCCTTCAGCCCCGACGGACGGCTGCTCGCTTCCGCCAGCGAGGACACCAAGGTGATCCTCTGGGACATGGGCACGCGCAAGGCCTTGGCCACGCTGGAAGGCCATACCGACAACGTGCTCGGCGTGGCCTTCAGCCGCGACGGCGGCTTGCTTGCATCGGCCAGCAGCGACGGCAAGGTGATTCTCTGGGAGGTGTCCAAACGGCGGCCACGGGGCGCACCGCTGGACGCAAGACACAAAGGGGCCCGGGCGCTGGCCTTCCACCCCGACGGCCGGACGCTGGCCGTGGCCCACGAGGACGGCGCTGTCGTGCTGTGGGACGTGCCGAGTGGCAAGGTGCGCGAGACGCTGACGCGACACGACAAGCGCGTGCTCAGTGTGGCTTACAGCCCGGACGGCAAGTTCCTGGCCTCGGCCAGTGCCGACCGGCGCGTGGCGCTGTGGGACGCGGCCAGCGCCAGCAGCAAGCACCTGGCCTGGCTCGAACAGCACACCGACGAGGTTCGCAGCGTGGCCTTCAACCCGGACAGCGATGTCCTGGCCTCCACCGGCGAGGACAAGACCGTCATCCTGTGGGACGTGGGCTTGCGCAAGCTGCTCGTGTCGCTGGAAGGGCACCAGAACCGGGTGCGGGCCGTCGCCTTCAGCCCGGATCGCAAGAGCCTGGCGTCCGCCGGCGACGACGCGACCACGGTCCTGTGGAAGTGGGACCTGCCCGCGTTGGTCGCGCAAGCGTGCCGGGTCGCCAACGGCAACCTCGATGCAGCTGAATGGCGTCAATACATGGGCAACCAGCCTTACCGCAAGACCTGCGGGGCGCCATCCGTGCGGCCGCCCCTGCGACCATAACGCCGCGCCTCAGCGGCTGTTGCTGGTGGTGGCGGTTGCGGTGGGGCCGTAGTAGCCCTGGCGCTGGGCCAGTTCCTTGAACCGCAGTGCCCTTGCGCCGCCGTCGCGCTGCTCTCCATAGTGGCGGAACAGTCTGTAGCTGGCCGGGCCGCTGCCCAACTTGGACGCCAAACCCAGCCAGCGCAGCATCTCGCTGCGGTCCTGTGCCACCCCGCCGTGGCCGGTTTCGTGCATCAGCGCCAAGCGGACCATCGCATCGACATCGCCCTGCTCGGCATGTGTCAGCGTAGCCGGCACGAGCCTGACCGTGCTGACCGTGCTGACTGTGCAAGCGCTCAGCAGCCCTGCGGTCAGCAGCACGAAAGCCAGATGCAGCATCGCGGATCGGGCGCCGACGGGTCGCCAGGGCGTGCTGCGGTATCGCGCAGAAGTCGCGCGCCTGTGACTCGGGTCGACTTGCATCCGCGCTTTCGTCCGTGGGGGGCTCACTGCAATATCGACTGCGGTGGCACCGACTTGAGCGGCGCGGAGACGCGAGCAGGTTCAGCGGCGGCTGCTGAGCCCGACAGGCCCAAAGTAGCGTTGCTCGAGCGCGAGCTTCCTGAAGCGCACCGACCGGGCGTAGCCCGTGGGCTGTTCCGCGTAGTGGCGGTACAGCTTGTAGCTGGCTGGCCCGTTGCCCAGCTTGGATGCCAAGGCCAGCCAGCGCAGCATCTGCGCTTCGTCGCGAGCGACCTGGCTGTAGCCCGTCTCGTACATCAGCGCCAGCCGGACCATCGCATCGACATCGCCTTGCTCGGCATTGAGGGAGGTGGCCTTCAAGATCCGCTCGGCATCGGCCGGCTCGCGGCTGAAAAAGGCAACGGACCGCAACATCGATGCCGCAGCGGGGCGGGTTTGCGCATGCAGGTGCTGAGACCGGGGCTGCGCGCGCGCCGGGGTCACGAGGGCGCTGGCACCCTTCTTCCAACGTGCAGCACAGCGTGTGGCCGATTGCTGCTGCCTGTCGCGCTGTTTGCGCAACTCCTCCTCGCGCTCGGTCCCCTCCGTCTCGTCCATGAGCAATTGCCGCGCGGCCGCCACCTTTTTCAACTGCTCGATGAGAACCTGCGCGTTGCCAAGGTAGGCGCCGGCGGGAAAGCGGCCGCGATACGCCTCGAAGTCGCACAAGTCCCTGCTGGTGGCGATCTCGCCCCACAGCTTTGTCTCGTCAACGGAGGCCAGCACGGTGGTCGTCGCGGGCGCCATGGACGCCACTTCCAGACCGTCGAAATCAGACGTGACGAGCGGTTCCTGTTCCTTGTTGGTGGTTGCGAACACCTTGTCTCTGACGGTCTTGAACAAGGTCAGCAGATTGGTGGCCGGATTGGGCTGGTCCAGCTCGCGCAGCAACTGCTTGGCATAGATGCCATTGCGCTCGGGCGCCCTGGGGTTGAAGGTGTCGATCACTTTTTCTCCTGCCTTGGCGGAGAAAGCGACCAGCGTGCGTTTGGGCACGTCCATCTGTGCCAGGCCCGGCCGGTCGCCGAAGGGGTCCTCGCGACTGGCGTCGAGGATGATCACGTTCTGCGGCCCGCGGCCACCCACAGCACTGCGGCCCTGGGTCATCGAGGACAAGATTTTCGTGTCGACGCGGATCGTGTTGTCATCCAGCTTCAGACGGTCGCGATCCCTGTCGAATTCGACCGGCAGGATGTAGTTCTTGCCGCCCCGCTGCAGGCCGTGGCCCGCGAAATAGAACACCGCCAGCGTATTGGCGTAGCGCTCTGTCTTGAGCAACCTGGTGAACTTGTCCAGTTCGGTGCGCATCTGCTCGGCGTCGGCGTCGAACAGCGTCGTGACTTCGAAACCCAGCTTCTGCAGCGCGCCGGCCATGTCCTGCGCGTCGTTGCGCACGGTCTTCAGCTCGGCAAGGGTCTTGTACTGCGCATTGCCGATGACCAGTGCGACCCGCGCACGCTCATCAGCCGCCAACGCCGGGCTCGCCAGCGCCGAAATCAACAACAGGCACAACCAGACAACGCCGCATCGCGCCAGCCAGCCGGCAGGGTTTGCCAGCCGTGCAGACCGGTCGGGTCGGGCCGATGCGGCGGACGAGTCACCGTGTGCGCTAGCAGCACGATTCTTCAATAAGGCCGTTCCAACCGAGATTGGCCCACTGCGGAAACTCATGTGTATCAAAGTGTTGTAAATCTCTTCAATGCCGCGAGCGCTCTTAGAACCCTCGTAACTATTGTTGCGATCGCCCGATGAATCTGTCAATCGTGGAGGTCGGTGTGCAATGCCTTGGCACAGTCGCCGACGTGTGCCCTTGCAATCGGCGCATCCGCAGCGGGCGCCAAACATCTACCGGCTTGCAGTTACTCCTGCCCTCGATGTTCCGGTGCCGAGCACAGTGAGTTCCGGCGCTCCGGCGCGTCTGTACTTTCAGGGCGGCGCATGCCGCTATCGCAGCGGCCGTTCGCAAAAGCGTCGACATGGACTTACCCCAATCTCACGGACACGCTTGGACTGGATTTTCATTTCGCTGCTGAGGTCAACTCAGCGGTGGCGGACATGGCGGCGTTGGCTTTGTCGTTCATTTCCTTTTCGAAGTTGAAGGGGGATTTTTGACCAATGCCGCTGTGCCTTCAGCGCGGGTTGTATCAGGCCTCGATCCAGGTAAAGATGTCCATGCGGGCCTCGGCGAAGGATTTCCAGCTGCGCCTGTCGATGAGCTCGCACAACAGGCTGGCGAAGAAACTCTCGGTCATGGCGTTCTCGTAGGCGTCGCCCACGCTGCCCATCGACGGCCGCACGCCCATTTCCTTGCAGCGCTCGCCGAAGTCGACGCTGGTGTACTGGCTACCTGTCGCGCTCCAGCTAAACCTGCTTGAACTTGCGGCGCAGCTCGATCAGCTCTTGACGCTCGATCATCGACAACGGCGCGTCACTGCTTGTGGCGCCACTGCCATCAAGGCCACCGGCGACTTTCACCCACGCGTGGATGCTGCTGGCGTTGCAGCCGAACTCTCCGGCCAGATCGGTGTTGCCGCGACCTGCGCGCACCAGTTCGACCATCTGTTGACGAAACGCCGCCGCATAGGGCGGCTTGGGGGTTGGCATAGCGGACTCCTTCTCAAGTGAAAAAGTGTCCGCGAAATCGGGGGAACTTCAACTTCAGAAGTCGAGCGGAGTTGGGCTGCGCGCTGCTGGCGCTGCTGGCGCTGCTTCGCCCATTGAGAAAGTGGACACGACTATCGCATGCACGTGCAAACCCTCGGTTGCACGCAAGAGCAACGTAAAAGCCGCAGCCGGCAGTAGCACTTTTGCTCAATCAGACCATTGGTTTGAGGGATGCAGCGGCAGCTGTCGCTGGCTAGACTCAAGGCAGCTTACCACCGGATTTTCAGCCTACCAGGAGTTGATGCCATGAAACAGACAACCTTCTTTGTCACCCTGCTGACAGCCGCCATAAGCAGCCATGCCGCCGTGCTGGACTTCAGCGGCGACATTTGCGCTGCGGCTGCCGATGGGACTGGTCCCATGATTGCCTGCGTAAACGGCGGAAACATCAACCAGGCTTATGGCGACACAGCGGCTGTGAACGTACAGTTTGCGGACCAGCCTGCAACCCAGTCGATGGTCTTTTGGAACTCCGGCTACTCGACCTTGACCAAAATCGCCTACAGCGCCTCAGGCGCGACGCCTGAAATCACGCTGACGGCACTGGGTGGCAACCTGCTCACGCTGAGCAGTTTCGACCTGGGTTCATGGCTGAACACTCCTCGCGGTTCAAGGCTGCAGGTGATCGACATGGCCACCAATGTGTCGCTGATCAACACCGGGCCTTTCAACACGGGCGGCCTTTTGGTGAACTCGTTCACCGTCAATGCCACCTCAGCCGTCGGCTTCAAGATCAATTTCGGGCCCGACAGTTTCTACGTCGGCATCGACAACGTGGTCTACAGCACCTCGCCCGTTCCTGAGCTGGGCACCTGGGCCTTGATGGCTGCTGGTTTGGCCGCGCTGGCTGTCAAAGGTCGCCGCCGCCGCGCTTGAGATTTCAAGACCGCAGTCTGCGGTCTCAATTAAGTGAGGGCCGCGTGATGCAGATCACGCGGCCTTTTTGTTTGCTTCGCCTCGTGAGAAAGCCTGTCGAAGGATTCTTGGTGTGCCACCAAGACGTCGATCTGCCTTCAGTCCTGAGCTTGTCGAAGGGTCAGCCCAAAGGTGGCCACCAGCTGGCGCCGCGTCGCAGCTGCGGCATTGCCCGGCTGCAGCGCCATACGCGTGCCATCGACGGTTTCAGCCTGCACGCAGCCGTGCGCTGCGACGCCGATGACCGTCAACCGCTGGAGCAACGGTCAAGCTGCGCGCGCTGGTAGTGCCGCAAGAGGTGCCGCAAGAGCCCGAGCCGGCCGCCCAGGAAGCAAAGCCCGTTGAGTGCGCGGCGAACTGTGCGCACCATCGACCGGTGAGGCTGCGTTGGGCCAAGCATGCATTAGAAACCGCGACCCCGCCCATCGGCAGCCACTGACCCACCGCCCTGGCGTGGTTTGACCCGGCCAGCCGGGCTGGCATCATCCGCGCCATGCTGACGCTGAACTTATTGGGCCAGCTGGAACTGCGGCGCAACGGGCAGCCGACGCGGCTGACAATCAAAAAGGCCTGGGGCTTGTTGCTGCTGTTGGCCTGCCACGGCGCCATGCCGCGGGGGCGCCTGGCAGCGTGGCTCTGGCCCGCGCTGGACGAGCCGGCCGCGCGGCGCAACCTGCGGCGTGAACTGGCGCGGCTGCGCGAAGCCGGCGTGCCCGAACTGGTGCTCGCCGCTGACGACTGGATTGCGCTGCAGCCCGCCGTGGCGGTGGACCTGGCGGCCTTCGAGGCCGCCGTGCGGGCGGCTGACGCGGGCGCTGCACTGCGGCTCTGGCGCGGCGCTTTGGCCGACGGGCTGACACTGGAAGACACGCCGCAGTTCGACCACTGGCTTTGCGCCGAGCGCGCCCGTGTGCACGGCCTGTGGCGCAGCGCGCTGCAGGCGCTGGCGCAGGCGGCTGAGCAGTCCGACCCCGGCGCTGCACTGCGGCACTGGCAGTGCCTGCTGGCCGACGACCCGCTGCACGAGCATCACCACCAGGCCGTCATCCGCCTGCATCTGGCTGGCGGCCGGCGTGAAGCAGCACTGGCGCACTACCAAAACTGCCGCACGCTGTTGCGTGAAGAACTGGGGCTTGAGCCATCGGCGCAAACCGAGTTGCTGGTGTCGGCGCTGCACGCGGCGGGCCCGCCGCAACCTGCATTTGCGGCGTCTTTGCCCACCGGCCTTTCAACGCCAGACGCACCACCGCGCGTGGCGGCTTGGTTGCCGGACCCGTTGCCCTTCGTGGGCCGCGACGCCGAAGTGGCAGCCCTGGAAGCCGCCTGGCTGGCCGGCCACAACCTGATCATTGAAGGCGAAGGGGGTGTCGGAAAAACCCGGCTGGCGCTGGATTTTGCGGCGGCGCACGGGCCCTTCGCGCTGGCGCGCTGCCGCGCCAGCGACGCGGGCGTGCCCTACGCCGCCTGGACGCGCGTGCTGCGCGCGCTGGCCGGCAACGTGTTCACGCGCGACACCTTCAGCGCCCTGCCGCCCTGGGCCTGCGACGAGCTGTCCCGCCTGCTGCCGGAAGTTGGCGGCAGCGCTGCGGCGCTGGCGCCTATCCGCTCCGATGAAGAACGCAGTCGCTTCTTCGAAGCCTGCGCGGCGGGCTGGCAATCGCTGACAGCCGGCAGCTTCGACGCCGTGGTGCTGGACGACTGGCATCTGGCCGACGCCACCAGCCGGGCGCTGCTGGCCTTCGTGCTGCAACGCACGGCGGGGTCGGCCTCCAGCAGCCGCGTCATGCTGCTCCAACGGCCGCAAACTCTTGCAGCGGCGGCAGGCGATGCGCCGAGCCTGCCGTCGGATGACGCGGCACACACGCTGCACCTGCGGCTGCAACCCCTGGCGCAAGCGGTGGTGTTCGACCTGGTGCGCAAACTTTCACGCGCGCATTCGCCAGCGCGTTTTGCCGCCAGGCTGCAGGCGGCCACCGAAGGCAACCCGTTTTTTCTGGCGCAGACGCTGCGCCACCTGGTGGACACGGGCGCCCTCACCGCCGATGCGGCCGGTGTCTGGCGCACGCCCTTCGACGACGCCACGCAGGACTACCGCGAGCTGCCCATGCCCGCCAGCGTGCGCGAAGCCGTGCTGGCGCGCGTGGCACGCCTGGGCGAGCAGCCCGCGCGCGTGCTGGAAGCCGCCGCCCTGGCGGCCGAGCCGTTCTGGCCCGCGCTGCTGGCCCCGGCGTGCGCGATGTCCGAGATGGAGACGGTGCTGGCCATCGAAACCGCCCTGCAGTCGCAGCTGCTGCGCGAACACGACAGCGGCGGCTTCGCCTTCAGCCACGACCTGGTGCAACAGGCGCTGGACGCCGCGCTCAGCCCGGCACGCCGCCGGCTCATCCACCGCCGGCTGGCCTTGGGCGCCGAAGCGGTCGCCGCACCGGCCGCCGTGGTGGCCGCGCACCACGAAGCCAGCGGTGATGCGCGCCGAGCGGTGCCCCACCGCCTGGCCGCTGCAGAGCAGGCACAACGCCTGCACGCACTGCCCGAGGCCATGGGTCACTGGCAACAGGCGCTGGACAACGGTGCCACGCCCCAGCAGGCCTTGCGCGCGCACCAGGGCTTGATCGCCGCTGCACGGTTGAGCTGCGAGTTCGATCGCATGCTGAAGCATGGCGACGCGCTGCAGGCGCTGACCGCTACCGGCGGTGCATTCAGCGCCGGCGAACAAGCCGATGCCCTGACCTCGGTAGCCCACCACCTCATCTTCGGCAACCAGGCCAGCGCAGCGCTGGCGGTGCTGGACCGCTTGCCATCCAACTTGCCGACCGGGCCGACGGGATCGGCGCCCCCACTGTCGATAACGCAGCAGGCCGAGATCTTCAAGGCCCGCGGCAGCGCGTTGTGCAGCTTGGGGCGGCTGGACGAAGCGCGTGCCGCCATCGGCACGGCGCTGAACCTGGCGCACCTGCCCGACACGGTGCGCAGTGACTTGCTGGACAGCATCATTTCGGTCGAGCTGCGCGCCGCCAACCCGGTGGCGCTGCACGAACACACCGACGCCCTCATCGCGCTGGCCCATAAATTGGGCGACGAAGAGAGTGCTGCGCGGGCGCAGTTCAGCCGCAGCCTGGCCTGGTTGATGGCCGGTGATGCGCAGCGCGCCGAAGCCGGCCTGCAGCAGGCCGCGGCGAGCTTCGGCCGGCGGGGTTCGGTCTATCGGCAACGCATGGTCTTGTACAACCTGTGCGTGGCCTACCAGGCGCGCAGCAAGCACGCAGAGGCTTTGAAAGCCGCGCAGAGCGGCTGGGCGCTGCAGCCTGCGCTGGCCGAAGGCGAGCTGTGGATGATGTTGCGCCTGGCCTTCGTCGATTCACACCTGGCGCTGGGCCAGTTGGGCGACTCCTGGGCCCATGCCCGGGCCGCGCTGGCTTACGCGCAGGCGCAAGGCGCGTTGCAGCCCCTGATGGCCGCCACGCTGCCGACGCTGGAGCTGCTGGGCCTGCTGGGTGAAGTTGCGCTGGCGCGCCAACTGCTGGGCCGCGTCAGCCCGCAGGCCACGCGAGAACTGCACTACACGGGCTTCGAGCACTGGATATCGGCGGCGCAGTTCGAGCTGTCACTGGGCCACACCGCCGCAGCGCACCAGGCCTTGGCGTGGGTGCCGCCGGCGGCCGATATTGCCGATGTGCGCGTGCGCGCCCGCCACGCGCTGGCCACCGCTGAGCTGGCGTTGGCCCAGGGCGATGCAGACGCTGCGCAGGCGCTGCTGCCAGACCCCCAGACCGAAGGCATGAACGACGAGATGCGAGCACGCGCACTGGCGCTGCAGGTGCGCGCACAGAGTGCGGGCGGGCAGCTGCAGGCGGCCACGCTGCAAGCGGCGGCTGCCGTGCTGGCGTTGCCGTCACCCTTTGCGCCTGCCACCTTGCAACTGCACCGCGCGATGGCGCAGGCGCAGCGCAGCGGCGTGGCCGGCGCACCGGTGGATGCGGTGAATGCACATGCGGCGTTTGTGCGCGGCCTGGCGCACGCGCTGCACGCGCACCCGGTGCAGCAAGCCAAGTTCTTGCGCCTGAACGGCTGAGGCAGGCGGCGTCGTAGGCGCGCCGCAACGGCGCCGCAACGCCCCCCTGGCATCTTCACGCCGTGGCCACCTTGGCCCATTAGTACAACAGGAGGCACCGATGCCCGTTTCATTGCCGCCGTCCACCGCCCCTTGGCGCGTGATGAAACTGAGCCTGTGGGCGCCGCCCACCGCCGCCTGGCACGCCCGGCTGGTCGAGCCCGGCGCGCCGGAGCGCGTGTTCGACAGCCCCTTCGAGCTGGCGCGCTACCTTTCGAACAGTGCCGTGGCGGCGCTGCCGGCCGAGACCGCAAGCAAGCCCGGCGGCTTGCGCTGAAAAACCCGATCAGGAAGTCCTTATGAACATCCGCAATCTCATTCACACCGGCGCGGCCGCCGGCTTGCTGGCGCTGCTCGCATGCCATGTGCCGCAGGCCGCCGCGCAGGCCGCCAGCATCCAGTACGTTAACAACGGGATGCCGGTAGCGACGGAACGGAGTCACACCAACACCCGCATCGCGACCGAGTTCTACGCCAACGACAACCGACTGCTCGGCCGGTCGATCTGCATACCGGTCGCCACATGCGCGCCAAGGCCGCCAGCCGGCACGGCGCGTTTTGCGATGGTGCTGGAGTGGGACCCGCAGCGCGAAGAACTGGTGAGCGAGACGTGCAACGGTGTGGCGTCCACCGTGCTGCAGGGCCAATGCATCAACGGTAACCTGCGCGTGACGATGCGCGTGCGCTGGGGCATCGTGAAATGGAGCTTTGTGCCCGACCCGCGGCCGGGCAAGAACACCGCAGCACCGTCGTTCGGCAGCTTCGGCCCGGTGACGCGGCTGGAGTTTCCCAACACCGATGGCACCAACTTCGTCGGCCCCAAGTACTGGGCGCCCAGGTCGTGGCCGGGAAGTACCGCCGCGCCGCCGCCACGCGACGGCATGGCGGTGGCAGCCGGCGATTACGACGTCGCCACGCCCGACATGTCGGGCATGTGCAAGCCTGTGCGCACGAACCCCAACGAGCGCCTGAACGTGCGCGAAGGCCAGCTTACCGAGTTCACCGTGCGCTATACCGGCACAATGTGCACGATGTCGATCCAGAGCTACGGTACCGGGGCCGCGCGCGTGCCCGACACCGCCGGCACCTTTACTAGCAGCCCGGCGGGCCTGCAGTGCAACGCCAACCCGATTGCAAGCACCTGCAAGGCCGAGTTCCCGTTCGATTCCACGGTGCGCCTGATCGCGAACCCACAGCCGGGCTACACCGCCAGTTTCGGCCGCAACTTCACCGGCTGCAGCCGCAACGAGCCCGACCAGAGAGTCTGCGAGATCCTGGCTGACGGCAACCGCGAGCTGTCCTCGACGTTCTACGTCGTCACCACCACCCCGCCGCCGCCACCGCCGGTGGCACTCGGTGCAGCCGCGGGCCCGGCCGCGCCGGCCGACCGCGAGGCCAACAAGGGCAGCACCGACGTGCCAATGCTGCAGGTGCTGCTAACGCCTTCGAACGGCGTCGCCCGCGTCAATGCGCTGACGCTGCAAGCCAGCGGCAGTGGCCGCGACGACCTCGACCTGAGCGAGATCCGCGTCTATCACGACCGCAATGGCGACGGCAACATCGATGCCGGTGAACCGCTGCTGGCGCGAGGCCGCGCGGCGGCCGACAACGGCAGCCTGCGCCTGGTGCTGACCACGCCGCTGGAGTTGTCGCAACCCACCGCGCTGCTGGTGGCGGCCGACATCGCCAGCACCGTGCACACCGCGGCAGCGACGGGCGCTGCGGGCGCGGCCGGCGGTGCGATGCTGGCCTTGGGCGTGCTGTGCCTGCTGCCCGCGCGACTGACGCAAGCCCGCGCTGCCATGGGCAGGCGCCGCTCGTGGCCAGCGTGGCGCGGGTTGATGGCGACTGCGCTGGTGCTGTTGGCAGCGTGTGGTGGCAGCGGCAGCGGCAGTGTGGGTGATCCCGCGGCCAACGATCCGCCACCGGTAACGCCGCCGGCCGCGCCGCCGGCCGTGCCACCGGTCGTGCCACCGGTCGTCCCGCCCGTTGTTCCGCCCCCGTCCGTTCTGCTCACCTACCGCCTGACGCTAACGGCCGTGGAGGCCACCGACACGGCGGCCCTACCGGCGGCCCTGGCCGTCAGCCCGCTGCCCGTCACGGGTGCACTGATCACGGTGACGCAATGAACGAAGGCCGGTGCGTGCTCCCCAGCCCGAAGTTTGGCTCGGTCGACCGGCCGGGTGCGTGCCGAGGCGCTGTCCCGCAGCGCCCTCGGGTCGCTGGACGGTCTGGGCATCGATGACAACATCGTCGGCCATGTGACGGATAGGCTGATGATGGCGCCCGCGTTGCAGGAACGCGCGCCCGAGGCTCGGCAGGTCGGTCGGCGTGCGCTGCGGCTGCCGCAACGCGAGGGCGACGAATTGCGGCTGCTGGACTCGACCGCGCTTAACGCCACGCCCGCGGGACGGATTGCCGATGCCGCCCGGATTGCGGGGCACGTCGACGCGGCCCTGGCGCCCAGCAACGAGCAGCGCTGGCCCCGGCGGCTTGGATCACGAGATCTGCCGGTTGCTGTTGGTCGAACGCCCAGCCCACCACCTTGCGGCTGTAGACATCGGGCGCGACCGCCAGATAGACAAATCCCGCCCAGGTCATGTATGTCTTGTCGGCCACCCACAGCTGGTCGATGCCGGTGTCGTCTTCTCGCTTCCCGCCAGCTTCGAATGCCGGCAAACCAGGCCGTAGCCTTTGCCAATATGTTGCGCTCCGCCTGAACCTGCTTGAACTTGCGGCGCAGCTCGATCAACTCTTGGCGCTCGATCATCGGCAACGGCGCGTCATTGCTTGTGGCGCCACTGCCATCAAAGCCAACGGCGGTTTCAACCCACGCGTGGATGCTGCTGGCGTTGCAGCCGAACTCTCCGGCCAGATCGGTGATGCCGCGACCTGCGCGCACCAGTTCGACCATCTGTTGACGAAACGCCGCCGCATAGGGCGGCTTGGGGGTTGGCATAGCGGACTACTTCTTAAGTGAAAAAGTGTCCGCGAAATCGGGGGAACTTCAACTTCAACTTCAACAGAAAAGTTCGCCGTCGAGTCACCGGCTGGGGCGCGGCATCGGTCAAGAGCCCTAAGTTCCAGGTCGTCAACATCATGCTCGGCAACCTGAAAACGGCCGCCACCGGCACGCACCACGCCGTCGGCTTCGCCAAGTATTCGCATCGCTACCTCGCCCAAGTGCAGTACCTCATCAACCGCAGGTTCAACTTTCAGACCATCCTGCCGCGCTTGGTCTACGCCTCGTGCGCAACCACCGCCTGCCCGATGTGGCTTACAAGGGGGGTTGAACATTCTTGTTGATCAGGTCGCCGCATGACTCCCCACCCGCTCTACCCGCACCTGCTGTCCCCACTCGACCTGGGGCACACCACACTGAAGAACCGGGTGCTGATGGGCAGCATGCACACTGGGCTGGAAGACGGCCGGCGGCACTTTCCGCGCATGGCGGCGTTCTATGCCGAGC
>ENA-OBIT01000257-OBIT01000257.1-metagenomes-genome-assembly--contig:-NODE-257-length-23178-cov-6.19184_pt1 | contig 23178 bp, 22 predicted proteins | sample MGYA00153386_OBIT01 | MGnify analysis MGYA00153386
CGGGGTCAGGTCTTGCCTTTTGCCTCCCTACACCCCAGAATCAAGTTCCCACAGCCCCGAACCGCGCGCTATGGCCCGCCCTCTGCGACTCGAGTTCCCCGGCGCCACCTACCACGTCACCTCGCGCGGTGACCGTCGCGAACCGATCTACCGTGACGACGCCGACCGTGTCGCGCAGCTGCAGGTCATCGGCGCGGCGATGGACCGCTTCGGAGCGAAGGTGCTGGCGTACTGCTTGATGGGCAATCACTGCCACTTCGTCGTGCACACGCCCCGGGCCAACCTGTCGGCGCTGATGCGGCAGGTCAACGGCGTCTACACGCAAGTGTTCAACCGGCGGCACCGGCAGGTGGGGCATCTGTTCCAGGGCCGCTTCAAGGCCATCCTGGTCGATACCGACGCTTATCTGATGACGCTTTGCCGCTACGTCGAACGCAACCCCGTGGCGGCGGGCCTGGCGGCTTCACCGGGAGATTGGACTTGGTCCAGCTACCGCGCCCATGTCGGGCAGGCCGATGCACCGCCCTGGCTGGACACGGCAGCGCTGTACGCGCAGTTGCTGGGCGCGCCGCCGCAAAACGCTGCCGAGAAAGCACGCGCCGCGCGCCTGTATGAGTCACTGACCGAAGACGCGCCAGCGGCGTCGCTGTGGCAGGCCGGCCTGACGGCGCAAATCTTTCTGGGCGACGCGCAGTTCGCCGCGCGCATGCAGGCGCTGGCCAGCGCGGCGCAGACCCGGGCGTCGGACATCCCGCGCGCCCAGCGGTTGCCGGCGCTGAGCTTGTCGCAGTGCCTGGAGCACTGCGGCGGCGACCGCGCCCGGGCGCTGCGCAAGGCGCACGTGGAGGGCGGGATGTCGATGTCTGCGCTGGCGCGGGAGATCGGGCTGTCGGTGTCGCGGGTGAGCCGGATCATTGCGGGGGTAGGGGCTGTGGTACTGCCTGAGGAAGCAAAAGGCAAGACCTGACCCTGTCGATGCGCTGTCGATGCGCGCACCGAATTTTCACGATGCTGGTCGATACCGATGCGCTGATCTGGCATCTGCGTGGATATGCGCGGTGTACGCAACAAGGTCGAACTCGTGGCGGTAGTGGCGGTAAAAAAGAGGCTGGACAAGCGTTCAGCCAGGCTGCTGCCGCTTACCGCGGCCATCACGTTGTGCGCCACAGATTTGATGGAGTGCCTCACCCTGAGCCACGGCCTGCAGATGGGCGACGCGCTCATCGCCACCACGGCCATTGAACACCACCTTCCCGTGCTCGCCGCCAACGTAAACCACTCCGGTGCCGTTCATGGATTTACTGTGGAAGCGTTCTCACCCCACGCTGATAAGCGCCGGCCAGGTGGCAAAAGCGAGATCCGCTGTTTCCTAGACAAAACGCACGAGCTGACGTTTGGCACCGTTGAGGGCAAAAGGCAAGACCTGACCCTACAAGCAGGCGCCGCTGCAGGCGCTTCCTAGACCCGCGCGCAGGTCCGATTGGGTGTCAATTTTTCTTACATTGAGGCGTTCCTGCAATGACTTCAGAGCGTGACTTCAACAGCGGACAGCGCGCAAGTGGCTGTCAATAAAGGAGTATTGGAAAAGCGGAACTAGTTGGCACACCTTTTGCTAGCTTCTTTGGCAGCAGCGGAGATTCAGTCCCATCTTAGTTTTGTGGATGAGGCGGCTCAAATAACTGCGGTGTGTTACCGGGTTCAACTACCTTCAACTAGATGGAGAGATGCGATGAAACAAAAAATGACAAGACTGGCGTTGCTGATGGGTGCGATGGTTCTGGCTACTGGCGCGCAGGCGGCACTGACGTATGGCAACTTGAACACGTTTGGGTTCACGTCTAGCTCGCTGCCAGGCTACCAGGACGCCGTCTACATGGGCGGCGGCGGCGGCGTCATCAATGGCAACTGGACAATAAACACGATCGGCAGTCTCGAAATCGGGTTGCGTGCCATAAATCGCGGCACATTTGTTGGAGATGGCTCCAGCGGCACGTACAGCTTCGACAGTGGACTGTGCAATCCGGTGTGCTCAGGCGGCCCCAAGGCCATGTGGAACTACGAGTTCTCAGTCAACACACGGGCCGGCGTCACTGGGGGCGATGACCTGACGACCAAGATCGTTCAGATTCGTGTCGACACCGACCGGACAGCTAATTTCGCCTGGACGGGATGGAACGATGTCACCACCAATTGGGGTGACAATGCCTATTGGGATGGAATTGACGAGGTAGGTTCTACTGACGAGAAACGCGTCGGTACCGGCCCGGCACTGGCTGGTGAGTTCGGCGTGCAGCAGTCGGTGAACCCGTTGTTTGGCAATTCGCTGTTCCAACCGGGCTTCGACCCGTTCGTCTCTGGTCTATACCGCATCGAGATGCGGGTTACCGATAGAGCCGGCGGGTTTCTGGGGGAAGTTGGCACGAACGTGCAAGTGCCCGAGCCGAGTTCGCTGGCGCTTGTGGGTCTGGCAATCGCTGGCCTCGGCTTCGCGTCGCGCCGCAAGGCCTGATCAGAGTTCTTTGCAGTCACAAAAAGCCCGGCAGCGCCGGGCTTTTTTTTGACGGACGGCCGGGGTCAGGTCTTGCATTTTGTTATGGCAGGGACGCCGGGGGGCGCGGTCGGGGTCAGGCGCGATCGGGGTCAGGTCTTGCCTTTTGCCTCCCTACACCCCAGAATCAAGTTCCCACAGCCCCGAACCGCGCGCTATGGCCCGCCCTCTGCGACTCGAGTTCCCCGGCGCCACCTACCACGTCACCTCGCGCGGTGACCGTCGCGAACCGATCTACCGTGACGACGCCGACCGTGTCGCGCAGCTGCAGGTCATCGGCGCGGCGATGGACCGCTTCGGAGCGAAGGTGCTGGCGTACTGCTTGATGGGCAATCACTGCCACTTCGTCGTGCACACGCCCCGGGCCAACCTGTCGGCGCTGATGCGGCAGGTCAACGGCGTCTACACGCAAGTGTTCAACCGGCGGCACCGGCAGGTGGGGCATCTGTTCCAGGGCCGCTTCAAGGCCATCCTGGTCGATACCGACGCTTATCTGATGACGCTTTGCCGCTACGTCGAACGCAACCCCGTGGCGGCGGGCCTGGCGGCTTCACCGGGAGATTGGACTTGGTCCAGCTACCGCGCCCATGTCGGGCAGGCCGATGCACCGCCCTGGCTGGACACGGCAGCGCTGTACGCGCAGTTGCTGGGCGCGCCGCCGCAAAACGCTGCCGAGAAAGCACGCGCCGCGCGCCTGTATGAGTCACTGACCGAAGACGCGCCAGCGGCGTCGCTGTGGCAGGCCGGCCTGACGGCGCAAATCTTTCTGGGCGACGCGCAGTTCGCCGCGCGCATGCAGGCGCTGGCCAGCGCGGCGCAGACCCGGGCGTCGGACATCCCGCGCGCCCAGCGGTTGCCGGCGCTGAGCTTGTCGCAGTGCCTGGAGCACTGCGGCGGCGACCGCGCCCGGGCGCTGCGCAAGGCGCACGTGGAGGGAGGGCTGTCGGTGTCTCGGGTGAGCCGGATCATTGCGGGGGTGGAGGCGGCGACGGGGCTTGAGGGGGCAAAAGACAAGACCTGACCCCCAGACGTGAAAGGCAAGACCTGACCCCAGACGGACATGACCCCAGACGGACATGACCCCAGACGGACACAGGCTAACCCCAGGCTCATGTGAGGTTGCCCTGGAACCTGCGGTGCGCGCAATTCACGCGGCGCGCGCTCCGCCGTCCCAGCGTTTGACACCGGGAACTTCCAGCCCGAACAGGTCCAGCGCCCGGGCCACGGTCTGGTCGACCACGTCGGCCAGGGTGGCCGGCCGGTGGTAGAAGGCCGGCACGGGCGGCATCAGGATGGCGCCGTTGCGCGTGGCCTGGTCCATCAGCGCAATGTGCCCGGCGTGCAGCGGTGTTTCGCGGAACAGCAACACGACGCGCCGGCGTTCCTTCAGACAGACATCGGCAGCGCGCACCACCAGTTCGTCGTCGTAGCAGTGGGCGATGCCGCTGAGCGTCTTCACCGAACAGGGCGCTACCAGCATGCCCAGCGTCGTGAACGAGCCCGACGCGATGGCCGCGCCAATGTCGCGCGCATGGTGCACGTGGTCGGCCAGGGCCTTGACCTGCGCCAGGCTGTGGTCGGTTTCCTCGGCCAGCGTGCGCGCGCCCGACGCCGACAGGATGAGGTGGGTCTGCACGTCGCCGCGCGCGCGCAGCATTTCCAGCGCCCGCACGCCGTAAATGGCCCCGGACGCGCCGGTTATGGCCACGATGAGCCGGCGGGGCTGGGGTGCGGCAGGGATGGGGGCGGTCATGCGGGGTGGTCCTGGTGAAAACCGCAACGAGACGGTGATGAGATTGTGATTCGCTGCGCGATCAGCCGTACGCTTCGCCGTGGATGGGCGGCGCGTTCAGCCGTCCACGCGCTGGCGGCCGGACTTGACTTCGCCGCGGCGGGCCTTGCCGTCCAGCCGGCGCCGACGCGACGCGCGCGTGGGCTTGGTGGCGCGGCGCGGGATCTGCGGCGCGGTGACCTCGTCCACCAGCGCCTGCAGCCGCGCCAGCGCGTCGCTCTGGTTGCGCGGCAGGCTGCGGTGGGTCTGCGCCTTGATGACGACGACGCCGTCGCCGCTGACGCGCTGGTCGGCCAGCGCACAGAGCTTCAGCTTGACGTCGTCGGGCAGCGACGAGGCCATGATGTCGAAGCGCAGGTGCGCCGCACTCGACACCTTGTTGACGTTCTGCCCGCCCGCGCCCTGCGAGCGCACGGCCGTGAACTCCACCTCGGCCGGATCGACCACGACGGCGGCGGCTGGCACCGATCAGTCGCCGCTGTGCATGGGCACGCGCGCGGCCACGGCGCACATCAGCTCGTAGCCGATGGTGCCGGCGGCGTGGGCCACTTCGTCGATGGCCAGCAGCGCGCCCGCCCTGCTGCGGCCCCACAGCGTGACCTCGCTGCCCAGGCCGGCCTGCGGCACGGGAGTGAGGTCCGCCGCCAACAGGTCCATCGAGACGCGGCCGACGGTGCGGGTGCGCACACCGTCGACCAGCAGCGGCGCGCCGGTGCCGGCATGGCGCGGGTAGCCGTCGGCATAGCCGCAGGCGACGATGCCGATGCGCATCGGCTGGTCGGCCACGAAGCTGCTGCCGTAGCCCACGCTGTCGCCGGCTTGCAGCGTCTGCGTGGCGATGAGGCGCGAGCGCAGGGTCATCGCCGGCTGCAGGCCCCAGTGCGCGATGTCATGCGCCGGATAGTCGGGTGCGCTGCCATAGCTGAGGATGCCGGCTCGAATCCAGTCACTACGTACGCCATGCCGCAGCAAAGCCGCGCTGTTGCTCAGGCTGCGTTCACCGGGCAGGTCGTGCGTGGCTTCGTCGAACACCGCCAACTGATGCGCGATGCCGCGCTCACCGTCGGCGTCGGAGAAGTGCGTCATCAGCGTGATCTCCTCGACCTGGGGCAGCGCGTTCAGCCGCGCCCAGGCGCTGCGGAAGGCGGCCGGGCGCAACCCCAGGCGGTTCATGCCGCTGTTCATCTTCAGGAACACGCGGTGCGGGCTGTGTGTCTTGTGCGCGGCCAGCCAGTCGATCTGCTCGTTGCAATGCACCACGTGCCACAGGTGCAGGCGCGAGCACTGCTCCAGGTCGCGCGGCTCGAAAGCGCCTTCGAGCAACAGCACCGGGCCGCGCCAGTCGAGGTCGCGCAATCGCGCAGCCTCGGCCGGGTCGAGCAAGGCGAAACCGTCGGCACCACGCAGACCCTCGAACGCGCGCTCGATGCCGTGCCCATAGGCATTGGCCTTGACCACGGCCCACACCCGAGCGTCGGGTTGGGCCAGGCGCGCGCGGGCCAGGTTGTGCGCCAGCGCGTGGGTGTGGACCAGGGCTTCGATGGGGCGCGGCATGCGACCGATTCTGCCAGCCAGCCCCTGGCCCGCCGGGGCGATCCCGGGGGCCTGCGTGCTATAACCCGCCGGCCCTTGCAGGAGATCAGCCGCCGGCCCCCGATCGACCGGCCGGGCCGCGCGCGACACGATGAAAAAAGGTTTTTCGACAATCATGTCGGCGCAGTTCTTCAGCTCGCTGGCTGACAACGCGCTCTTCGTCGCCGCCATCGAACTGCTCCGCGCCGGCGGCGCCCCGGAATGGCAGCGCGCCGCCCTTGTGCCGATGTTCGCGCTGTTCTACGTCATCCTGGCGCCCTTCGTGGGCGCGTTCGCAGATGCGATTCCCAAGGGCCGGGTGATGTTCGTGTCCAACACCATCAAGGTGGTGGGCTGCCTGATGATGTTGTTCGGCACGCATCCCTTGATGTCCTACGCCATCGTGGGTCTGGGGGCTGCCGCTTATTCGCCAGCCAAGTACGGCATCCTGACCGAACTGCTGCCGTCGTCGCAACTGGTCAAGGCCAACGGCTGGATCGAGGGGCTGACCATCGGCTCGATCATCCTGGGTGTGTTGCTGGGCGGCCAGCTGGTGGGCGCGAAGGCCGCCACCCTGCTGCTGGGCATCGACTTTCCCTTCGTCGACCTGGGCATCGACACCCCGCCCGAGGCCGCCATCTCGGCCATCGTGTTCATCTACGTCCTGGCTGCGCTCTTCAACCTGAAGATCCCGCGCACCGAGGCGCCGTTGCAGCCCTTCAGCAGGAATCTGGTGTTCCTGGTGAAGGATTTCTCGCGCTGCAACGCGCGGCTGTGGGGCGACAAGCTGGGGCAGATCTCGCTCGCCACGACTACGCTGTTCTGGGGCGTGGCAGGCAACCTGCGCTACATCGTGCTGGCGTGGGCGGCTGCGGCACTGGGCTACGGCACCACGCAGGCGTCGTGGCTGGTGGGGGTGGTGGCCATCGGCACGGCGGTGGGTGCGGTGGTGGCTTCGGTGACGACGCGTCTGGACAAGGCCACGCATGTCATCCCGCTGGGCATTGCCATGGGCTTGCTGGTGATCTGCATGATCGCCATCAGCAACGTCTGGGTGGCCGCGCCCTTCCTGATCCTGCTGGGCGCGCTGGGTGGCTACCTGGTGGTGCCGATGAACGCCTTGTTGCAGCACCGCGGCCACAACCTGATGGGCGCCGGGCGTTCGATAGCCGTGCAGAACTTCAACGAGCAGGCCTGCATCCTGGGGCTGGGCGCGTTCTACGCCGGCATGACGATCTTCGGCCTGTCGGCCTTCGGTGCCATCGCCATCTTCGGCGTGGTGGTGGCCGGGGTGATGGAGATCATCCGCCGCTGGCACCAACGCAACCTGGTGATGCACAGCATCGAGGTCGAGCGCCTGCTGGCCATCGCCCGCACGGACCAGCACCATTGACCGCGCGCGGGCAAGTGAAGCTCGGGCTGCCGGCGCTGGCCCTGGCTTTCAACGCCTTCACCTGGGGCGTGTCGTGGTGGCCTTTCCGCGCGCTGCAGGGCCTGGGCCTGCATCCGCTGTGGGCGACGGTGTTCATCTACGCGCTGGCACTGCTGGCCATCACCGCGTGGCGGCCGCGGGCCTGGGGGCAACTGCTGCGCGCGCCGACCCTGTGGTGGCTGGTGGCCGCGGCCGGCACCACCAACGCCACCTTCAACTGGGCGGTGACCATGGGCGACGTGGTGCGCGTGGTGCTGCTCTTCTACCTGATGCCGCTGTGGGCGGTGCTGCTGGCCCGTGCGCTGCTGGGTGAACGGCTGACAGTGGCGGCCGGCCTGCGCGTGGCGCTGGCGCTGCTGGGGGCGGCCGTGGTGCTGTGGCCGGCCGGGGGCGGGCTGCCGGTGCCGGCGTCTCTGGCCGAGTGGCTGGGCGTGCTGGGCGGCTTCAGCTTCGCGCTAAACAACGTGCTTTTGCGCCGCGAAGCGCAGCAGCCCGAAGCCGCACGGGCGCTGGCGATGTTCCTGGGTGGCGCGCTGGTGGCCGGCGTACTGGCGCTGGGCCTGGGCGTGCAGGGCAGCGTGCCCTGGCCACCGCCGCCCGCCTGGCCGTGGCTGCTGGGCGCGTCGCTGATGAGCGTGTGGTTCCTGCTCGGCAACCTGGCGCTGCAGTACGGCGCAGCGCGGCTGCCGGCGAACGTGACGGCGGTGGTGATGATCACCGAGGTGCTGTTCGCCGCGGTCTCGGCGCTGGCGCTGGGCGCCGGCACGCTGAGCACGCCGCTGCTGGTGGGCGGCGGCCTGATCGTCGGCGCCACGTTGTTGTCGGCACGCGCGTCGCACTGACGACACAAAAGACGACGCAAAAGACGACACAAAGACAACACGAAGACCGCCCAAGGACGGCGCGCGTCGCCGACCGGGTCAGCCTTCGGGTGCGGCCGCCGGCAGCGCGGGCTCGACGCCATGGCGACGCATGAGCTGGTCCAGCTCGGCCTGCTGCAGGGGCTTGACCAGGTAGGCGTCGCAGCCGGCCAGGGTGCCGCGCACGCGGTCGAGTTCGCGGTCGTGCGCCGTGACCACCACCACCACGGGCGGTTGCGCGCCGGCCGGCACCGGGTGGCGGCGGATCTGCTGGCACAGGGTCAGCCCGTCCACCGGACTGTCCTCGCCCAGTTCGACGTCGAGGAAGATGAAATCGAAGCGCTGCTGCGACATCAGCAGCGTCGCCCGGCCGCTGCTGGCGGCGGTGGTGATGTGCAGGCCGAACGGCTGCAGGCTTTTCTGCAGGAACAGCGTGGCGATGGCGCTGTCGTCGACCAGCAGGGCATGACGCTCGGGGGCGGGCCCCGACTGCTGGCGTCGCCGGGCACGTCTGGCTTCGCGCGGCATGACGGGCGGCGGTGCGGGCGCGGGGGCGGGCGCGGGTGGCGGGCGCAGCGCGACCGACGACGGCGGTGCGACGGGCGGCGGCCCACTGGCGCGCTGCGCGACGATGGCGTCGAGTTCGCGCATCAGGTGCAGCGGGTCGATCGGCCGGGCCATCCAGGCGCGGGCTTCGTCGGGCGGCTCGGCGCCTATGAACACCGTGTCGTGCACCCGCTCGGTGACCTGCACCAACTGCACCGACGGCGCGTGGTCGGCGTCGGCCACCAGGCATTCGGCCTGTTCCGGGTCGGTGACCTGCACGTAGTTCGGCACACGCCCGGCGCCCAGCCTGAAGCAGGCCGACAGCGTTGTGCGCTCGAAGTTGCTGAAGCCCAGCAAGGCGACCCGGACGAGCGCAGACATGGACTGGCGATCAGCCCGCGGCGCGCCGGGTCAGGATCTCCAGCGCCGGCAAGGTCTTGCCTTCCAGCACTTCGAGAAAGGCGCCGCCGCCGGTGGAGATGTAATCCACGTCGGCCTCGATGCCGTACTTGACGATGGCCGCCACCGTGTCGCCCCCGCCAGCAATGCTGAAGGCCGGGCTGGCCGCGATGGCGCGCGCAATCGTCTCGGTGCCGTGGGCGAAAGCGTCGAACTCGAACACGCCCACCGGACCGTTCCAGACGATGGTGCCGGCGGCCATTAATTTGGCCACGAGAACTTTGGCAGTCTGCGGGCCGATGTCCAGGATCAGGTCGTCGGGCGCGACGTCGGCCGCAGCCTTGACGGTGGCCGGCGCGTCGGCGGCGAAGGTCTTGGCCACCACCACGTCGGTGGGGATCGGCACCTCGGCGCCGCGTGCCTTCATGGCAGCGATGACGGCTCGGGCCTCGCCCACCAGGTCGGGCTCGGCCAGGCTCTTGCCGATGGGCAGCCCGGCAGCCAGCAGGAAGGTGTTGGCGATGCCGCCGCCCACCACCAGGCCGTCGACCTTGCCGGCCAGCGCCTGCAGGATGGTCAGCTTGGTGCTGACCTTGCTGCCGGCCACGATGGCCACCAGCGGCCGCCTCGGCGCGGCCAGAGCCTTCGTGATGGCGTCGATCTCGGCCGCCAGCAGCGGGCCGGCGCAGGCCACCGGCGCGAACTGCGCGATGCCGTAGGTGGTGGCCTCGGCACGGTGCGCGGTGCCGAAGGCGTCGTTGACGTAGACGTCGCACAGCAGCGCCATCTTGCGCGACAGGGCCTCGTCGTTCTTCTTCTCGCCCTTGTTGACGCGGCAGTTTTCTAGCATCACCACCTGGCCGGGCTCGACCTCGACCCCGCCGACCCAGTCGGCGCGCAGCGGCACATCGCGGCCCAGCAACTCGCCCAAGCGAGCGGCCACCGGGGCCAGGCTGTCTTCGGGCTTGAAGGCGCCCTCGGTGGGACGGCCCAGGTGGCTGGTGACCATCACCGCCGCACCGGCTGCCAGCGCCATCTGGATGGCCGGCACGCTGGCGCGGATGCGGGTGTCTTCGGTGATGTTTCCCGAGTCATCCTGCGGCACGTTCAGGTCGGCACGGATGAACACCCGCTTGCCGGCCACTCGGCCCTGATTGATAAGGTCGGACAGGCGCAGCACGTTCATGGTCTTCTCCAGGCTTGAGTGAACGGAATTCTAGGCAGCCCCACCGACCTGCAGTTCACCACCCCAGCCCCAGTTTCAGCGGCAACAGCACGGCCATGCCGGTGAGGATGGTGCCCAGGATGTCGCGGCGCCAGAAGAAGTAGGCCGCCCCCGTGGCTGCGGCATACAGCCGCGCGTCCTGCCAGGTGTCGATGAGCTGGCCCTGCGTCATCACCACCTCGGGCACGACCACGGCGGCCAGCGCCGCCAGCGGTGCGTAGCGCAGGCCTTCGCGCAGCCAGTCGGGGATGGGGATTTCGCGCTCGGTGAGCAGGAAAAAGCTGCGCGTCAGCACGGTCAGCGCCGTCAGGCCGACGATGGCCAAAGTGATCTCCCAGGCGCTCAACATGGGCTCGTCACGTCTGGTCCTGCGCTGGCAACGGGTTGCGCGGCACGGTGTGGTCCATCAGCAGGCCGATGGCCACGGCCGCGGCGATGGCCACGACGATGTTCAGCTTCAGCGGCAGCGCATAGGCGGCCACCGCGGCGCAGCCGGCGACTGCCGCAGCGACCCCCGTGGCGCGGTCGGTCAGCAGCGCGCAGGCCAGACCCAGCAACGCCAGCGTGCCGGCGAAACCGATGCCCCAGTGCACGGGCACGCTGTAGGCCGCGAAGATGCCGATCAGCGAGGGCACCTGCCAGGCGACCCAGTTGGTGACCACCCCGCCCCAGAAGTAGGGCAGCTGGTCGGGCCCCGGGCGCGGGTCGGGGAAGCGGCGCATGAACATCACGTAGTTCAGGTCGGCCGTGAAGTAGCAGAGCCACACGCGCTTGCGCCTCGAGAAGTCGATGAAGTACGGCCGCCATTGCGCGCTGAAGATCACGAAGCGCAGGTTCACGCACAGCGCCGTGGCCCAGATGACCCACAGCGGCGCGCCGCTGGTCATCAGCGGCAACACCGCGAGCTGCGCGCTGCCGGCAAACACCAGCAACGACATCAGCACCATCAGCGGCAGCGGCATGCCGGCCTTGCCCATGGCCACGCCGGTGATCAGGCCCCACGCAGCGATGCCCAGGGCCGTGCCCAGCATGTCGCGGGCGCCGCGGGAAAACTCGGGGTGTTGCCAGACCGGGGCGGCGGTGCCAGTGGGGTATGTCACCACGCGATTGTCGTCGCCCGCTTTGGCGAAGCGGACGGCCCGGCCGACCGGGGAATCAGCGCTTCTTGACGCTGCCGCTGCCGGCCACCGAGCTCTTCACGGTGGCCTCGCCGGAATAGACGACATCGCCACTGCCGGCGATGCTGACGCTAAGCGTCTGTTGTGCCTGCACCACCGCGTTGCCGCTGCCGGCGATCTTGACGGCGACCTCGTCGCTTCGCAGGTCACCCAGGCGCACGTCGCCGCTGCCGGCGATGGACACATTCAGCTTGCCCGACCGGCCCTCGGCGCTGACGTCGCCGCTGCCAGCGATGTTCACGCCGAGTTCGTCGGTGCTGAGGCCGACGAGCAGCGCATTGCCCGAGCCCGAGATCGACAGCTGCAGCGACGGCGTCTGCAGGGCGCCGACGCGGATGTCGCCCGAGCCGGTCGAGGCCACGCCGGTGAGCTTGGGCGTGACGACGGTGACATTGATCGGGCCGGAGTGGGAGCTCTTGCCCCAGCCCAAGCTCCAATTTGAACCCCAGCCTTCGCGCTTCATGCGGATCTGCAGCGTGGGGCCATGCTTGCCGCTCTCCACCACGGTCTCGATATTCGGCAATTTCTTGTCGTCGGCAGTGACCTGCACCGAGGTCACCGGCCCCTGGGTGACGCTGATGTTGACCGACCCATTGGCGGCGATGGCGGTGAACTCGGGCACGCTGCGCGTCTCGGTGGCGGGGGCGGCGTGGCCGGGCTGCGGCACGATGGCGGCGGCGATACCCACCAGGACGGCGGCGGGCAACAGGCTGCGGAAGGCGGCTTTGAACATGGTGGCGTGTCCCGGAGGTGGTTGAGCAACGGGACTGTGCCAGCGCGCGACGGCGCCCGCCAGCGCCAAGTCGACGAAGTGCGGGCCGGCGCGACGAGGTGCAGCGCCGTGGGCGCCGCCGGTCAGGCGCCCTTCTTGGGCGTCTTCACGGCCGGGGGCGAATCGGCGGCCGTGCGCTCGCCGTCGCTGGTGGCCGAGACCGGATCGGCCGGCACGGACACGGCTTCGATGTTGTTTTCGCGCATGTAGTCGTTCATTTCGCGCCAACCGGCAAACACTGCGCCCTTGTCGGCGCGTTTGTTCATGGCGTAGCACTGCTCGATGGCGCGCGCGGCGTGGCGGCAGGCAGCGCCCACCGCGCGCCCCTCGGCGTCCTTGCGCGCGGCCACGGCGCTGGCCGGCTCCAGGCCCAGCGCATCGCAACCGGCCAGCCACAAGGGCGCGGCAATCAACAAGGCGAGGCTGGATCGGCGCATGGCGGGCGGGGGTGGCAGTGGAGTCGAACGGGGCGCGGGTGACCTCGTTATCGGCCGGGCCGCCCGGCGCTTGAGCGGGAGCCGCTCAGGTCGCGGCTCTGGTCGCGGCTCAGGACGCGGCGGGGGGATGGCGCTGCAAAAACTCCCGCGCCGAGACCCGGCGCCCGCCCGGCGCCTGCACTTCCAGCAGCTCCAGCGCGCCGTGGCCGCAGGCGATGACCAGGCGATCGTCGCCAGTGGCGATTTGCTTCCCGGGCGCGCCCTGGCCGGGCAGCACCCGTGCGCGCCAGAGCTTCACCGCCTGGCCCGCCCACTCGAAAGTGCAACCAGGGAAGGGGTCGAAGGCGCGAACCCGGCGCTCGACCTGTTTGGCTGGCGCCTGCCAGTCGATGGCCGCCTCGGCCTTGTCGATCTTGTGGGCGTAGGTCACGCCCTCGGCGGGCTGGGCTTGCGGGCGCAACGTGCCCTGAGCCAGCGCGCGCAGGCCCTGCACCACCCGCCGCGCACCCAGTGCGGCCAGCCGGTCGTGCAGCGTGGCGCTGGTGTCGTCGGCGCCGATGGTCGTGGCCTCGGTCGATAACATCTCGCCGGTATCCAGACCGGCATCCATCTGCATCAGCGTGATGCCGGTCTGGGTGTCGCCGGCCTCGATGGCGCGCTGGATGGGCGCCGCACCCCGCCAGCGTGGCAGCAGCGAGCCGTGGATGTTCAGGCAGCCCAGGCGCGGCGCGGCCAGCGTCCACGGCGGCAGGATCAGGCCATAGGCGGCCACCACCATCACGTCGGGCGCCGCCTGGCGCAGCCGCGTCGTCGGGAAACTTGCCGTCCAGGCGCAGGCTGCGCGGCTGGGCCAGCGCCAGGCCGTGCTCGATGGCGTAATGCTTCACGGCCGAGGCCTGCAGTCGCAGCCCTCGGCCGGCCGGCCGGTCGGGCTGGGTCAGCACCAGCGGCACACAGAAGCCGGCGTCGTGGACGGCCTGCAGCGCCACGCGGGCGAACTCCGGCGTGCCGGCGAAGGCGACTATCATGCTAGGGCCGGCTTATCCACCACGTTTTTCGTCGCGCGTCTTCTTGATCATCTTGGTGCGGATGCGGTCGCGCTTGAGGCTGCTGAGGTACTCGACGAAAACCTTGCCCAGCAGGTGGTCCATCTCGTGCTGCACACACACCGCCGCCAGGCTTTCGGCGTCGAACTCGAACGGCTGGCCGTCTCGGCCCAGCGCGCGCACCCGCACGCGGGCAGGGCGCTCGACGCGGTCGTAAATGGCGGGCACCGACAGGCAGCCTTCTTCGGCCACCGCCATCTCGTCGCTGGCCGACACGATTTCGGGGTTGATCAGCACCAGCGGGGTGTCGTGGCCCTCGGACGTGTCCATCACCAGCACGCGTTCGTGGACGTCGACTTGCGTGGCGGCCAAGCCCACGCCGTCTGCGGCGTACATGGTGTGCAACAGGTCGTCCACCAGGCGACGGATGCGTTCGTCGACCTGGTCCACCGGGCGGGCCACGGTGTGCAGACGGGGGTCGGGATAGCGAAGGATGTTGAGCAGGGCCATGGGGCGAGGTCGAGGTGAGGATGTGGGCAGCAGTAAGTGGCAGCAAGTGGCGAAACAGCTCGCTACAGGTGTGGACCGGTCGCAACGCGTGCGGTCGTGAAGGCCTGCACGACGGGGCTTGCGGGGCGCCGGTTTCGTTGCGGCATCAAGGGTTTACGGGCAAAATCTGTGAAACCATATGAGGATTGTCGCGGGGCAGGCAATCACTTTGCTCGCTCGAGGCCGGCGTACCCGGCACCGCGCATAACGCGATATTTTGGCACCGCGCGGTGCCCGACCCGTCCGCCCGGAGACCGCAGCGTCATGACCCCAAGCGCACGCCCTGGCCCCGCCCACCCGTTGTCCGCAACCGCCCTGCATCGCCTGGCCGCCACCGGCCTGGTCTGGGTCCTGACGGCATGGGCTGGCCCGGCACTGGCCCAGTCCAACCTTCCCATCACACCCCAGCAGCGGGCCACGGCCCAACAGGTGGCCCAGGCCGGCGTGCCCTTGTCCGAACTGGCGCCCAACGCGCCCGACTCGCACACCGTGCAGCGCGGCGACACCTTGTGGGGCATCTCCAGCCTGTTCCTGAAGTCGCCCTGGCGCTGGCCCGAGCTGTGGGGCATGAACCTGGACCAGATCCGCAACCCGCACCTCATCTACCCGGGCCAGATGCTGGTGCTCGAAAAAATCGACGGACGCGCCCGTCTGCGCATGGGCCGGGCCGGCAGCGGGCCCCCCGACAACACCGTGAAGCTTTCGCCCCGCGTGCGCAGCGAACTGCTCGACAACGGCGCCATCGCGTCGATCCCGCTGAACCTGATCGGTCCCTTCCTGACCGAGGCGGTGGTCTTCGACACGAACGAATTGGCGGCCGCACCGCGCATCGTGGCCACGCAGGAAGGCCGCGTGATGGCCTCGCGCGGCGAGACAGCCTACGTGCGCGGCGACCTGGGCGGCGCGCGAGACTTCCGCCTGTTCCGCGAACTCAAGCCGCTGCTCGACCCGATCACCCAGGAAGTGCTGGGCTACGAGGGCCGCTACGTCGGCACCGCCGAACGCGTGCGCGACGGCGCCGAGGCCCGTGGCGACGGCGTGGCCGTGGTGCCGGCCACCTTCACCGTCACCACCGCCAAGATCGAGGTCATCGTCGGCGACCGCCTTTCGCCCGTGCCGCAGCAAGAGCTTGTGGCCTATGTGCCGCGCGCGCCCGATGGGCCGGTCGAAGGCCGCATCGTGTCGATCTATGGCGACGGCTTGCGCGCCGGCCAGAACCAGGTCGTGTCGCTGAACCGCGGCAAGCGCGACGGCATGGAACGCGGCCACGTGCTGGCGCTGTGGCGCGCGGGCGGCAATGCGGTGGACACCACCGACGCCCGGCGCACGCCGATGCAGTTGCCCGACGAGCGGCACGGGCTGCTGTTCGTCTTCCGCGTCTTCGACCGCGTGTCCTACGCCCTCATCTTCAGCGTGCGCGACCCGGTGCGTGCCGGCGACCGCTACACCCAACCCTAGGCCGCGCTTGCGCGCAGACGACGAGTTCGCGGCCTGGTTCAGGCTGCTGGAAACGCCGGGCTTGGGCCGTGCCGCGGCGCGGCGCCTGCTGGCGGCCTGCGGTTCACCGGAAGGCGTCTTGCGTGCCCCGCGGGCCACGCTCAGGCAGCTCGTCGGCCCGGCACTGACCGACGCGCTCTTTTCGGCGTCGCCCGAACTCACGCAGCGCCTGGAGCAGGCCCAGCGCTGGCGGCACGGCGGCAGCGAGCGCCACGTGCTGGTACTCAGCGACGCCGACTACCCTGCCGCCCTGCTGCAGACCGCCGACCCGCCGCTGCTGCTGTACGTGCAGGGCCGGCTCGACCGGCTCGCCGCGCGCGGCTTGGCCATCGTCGGCAGCCGCCACCCCAGCCCGCAAGGTACGCAGAACGCGCACGCGTTCGCCGCCCACTTCAGCCAGCAGGGCTGGGTGGTGGTGTCGGGCCTGGCCCAGGGCATCGACGGCGCGGCCCACGAGGGCGCCCTCGATGGTGCCGCCGGCACCGTGGCGGTGCTGGGCACGGGGCTGGACCTGATCTACCCCCGCGCCCACCAGGCGCTGGCCGCGCGCATCGCGGCGCACGGCGCGCTGGTCAGCGAATTTCCGCCCGGCACGCCGGCGCTGCCGCTGCACTTTCCGCTGCGCAACCGCATCATCGCCGGGCTGACCCAGGGCACGCTGGTGGTCGAGGCCGCACTCAAGTCGGGTTCGCTCATCACCGCGCGGCTGGCGCTGGAGGCCGGACGCGAGGTGTTCGCCGTGCCCGGGTCGATCCACGCGCCGCAGTCCAAGGGCTGCCACGCGCTGATCAAGCAGGGTGCGAAGCTGGTCGAATGCGCGCAGGATGTGCTGGACGAACTCGGCGGCACACGTTCGCTGCCGCTGGCCGCGCCGGTGGGCGACACGCGAGAAACCGACCCCCTGCTGGCCGCACTGGGCCACGACCCGACGACGCTGGACGCACTCCAGGCCCGCACCGGGATGGCCACCTCGGTGCTCACCGCGCGGCTGCTCGAACTGGAGTTCGAGGGCCGACTCAATCGCTTGCCCGGGGGCCTGTTCCAGCGGTGCGCACAGGCCTGAAGGCGCTGTTTGCCCTGCAGGTCGACGCCTGGGAGCGCTGCGGTATAGTGAATTGATGTTCGATGTACTCGTCTATCTCTACGAGAATTATTGGCGCCCGGACGCCTGTCCGGCACCGCCCCAGTTGCGGCGCAAACTCTCGGCCGTAGGGTTCGAACGCGAAGAGATCCAGGACGCCCTGCGCTGGCTTGACGGCCTGGCCAGCAATGCCGACGCCGTCACCGCCCACCAGGGGCCGGGCAGCATCCGGCTGTACACCGACGGTGAGCGCGAAGTGCTGGGCGACGACTCGATCGGCTTCATCACCTTCCTCGAATCGGCCGGCGTGCTGCCCCCGCCCATGCGCGAGATGGTGATCGACCGCGCCACCGCCGTCGGCGACGGCCCCATCGACCTCGACGACTTGAAGATCATCGTGCTGATGGTCTTCTGGAGCCTGGGCGAAGAGCCCGATGCGCTGGTGCTCGACGAACTCTTCGTCGACCCCGAGGACCGCCTGATTCACTAATTCAACAGCCGGCTGGCGTCCACGTCCAGTTTGGCCAGCGCGCTGCGCGTGGCGCGGACGGTCAGGGCTTCGTCCTGTGCCGGCAGCAAATGCCCGGCCTGCAGGTACGACGCCAGGCGGTGCTGCTGGAACAGCACGCAGCGCCCCTGCGGCGTGACGAACAGCGACAGCTGGTTGCGCATGCCGTGCCAGGCCAGCTGCACGGCCTCGTTGTGACCGTTGCGGTCCAGCATGTACCAGCTGCCGACCTGCAGTTCCCGCGCCCAGGCCACCATGGCCGGGGTCGGCATGGAGCCGCCGTCGAGCACCACTTCGAGTTCTGAGCTCTGATGGCCCGACAGGTCCAGCACCATCGACTCGTCGATGTCCACGTCGCGCGCCTCGGGCAGCAGTTCTTCCAGCGTCTCCAGCCGCTCCATCAGTTCGCGCAGGCGTTCGTCGGGGATCACCGCGGCCTTGGCCGTGAAGGCCGCCGCCAGCGAGTTGTTGAGCTGCTGGATCTGCTCGTCCTGCTTGCCCGCGTCCATGCCGGCGGCCACCATGCCCTCGCGCAGCGACTTCAGCAGCAGCGGCAGGCGGCGGATCACCTCGGCCCGCTCGTCGCGCGTGACCTTGGCACTGGCCGACCAAATGAGGTCGGCCGCCGCCCGCTTCATGACCCGCGTGTGCTCGCCCTGGGCGCCGTAACGCACGGCCGCCGTGGCCAGCACGTCGGCCCAGACATGGAACAGGAACTGGCGCACCCCTTCCTGCACCGGCACCTCGTTGAGCATGCGGCGCAGCTCGATGGTGTACTGGATGGCCATGGTTTCGCGCTGCTCGACCTGCTGCGCCAGCGACACGCCCTTGCGCGTAGCTTCGTTCTCGTTGCTGAAGTAATGCTCCAGGAACTTCTCGAATTCGGTCAGCACGGTCTGGAAGACCCGCCGGCCGGTGTCGGGGTAAGCCTCGACGACCTGCACGATGCGCTTGATCTCGCGCTCCAGCGCCTCGCCGGTGCTGCTGGTGCCCGGGCTGCCTGGGCTGCCTGGGCTGCCGCTGGCGGCGCTGTCGAACCCCATCACGCAGGCGCCCATGCGGTCGATCAGGCGGCGCGCCGGGTGGTCGATGGTGGCGAAGAAATCGGGCTCGCTCACCGCCACGCGCAGAACCGGCATCTGCAGCCGGGCGAACCACACGCGCACCGTGGCCGGAATGCGGTCTTCAGTCAGGATGCTCTGGAACAACAGCGCCACGATCTCGATCGTCGCGCGCTCTTCCGGGCTGGCCGCCGCCTTCTTCAGCGCCTGCTTGCGCTGCTGCAATTCGTCGAGCAAGACCGGCGCGGTAACGAGCGACTGCCCGGACCCGGAGCCGGACTCGATGCGCTGGCGGATGCCCTTCTCGGCGGCGTCGATGGCCCGGGACAGGGCCGGCGAGATGGCCCGTCCGGCGGGCTGCGGCAGCGGCGGCGACTGGGTCGAATGCGCGAACGACGGCACGTGGCGGCCGATCAGGCGGTTCAGGCGGCCCAGCACGGCCTCGGACTGCTCGCGGGTGCGGGCCAGCGGCGCAGACCGCGTCATCAACCGGGTCTCTTCGCCCACACTGGAGCCGCTGCGGTCGGTGCCGCTGCCCAGGGCGCCGTGGCCCGAGCGTGTGAAAGCCGGTGGCTCACCGGCGTCGCCGCCGTGGCCCATGGTGTAGGCCGCAGCAGGTGGCGCGCCGCCAAAGACGCCCTCGTCGCGACGACCGAGACCCGCCTGGCCGGTGCCGGCCTGCCAGCCCAGCGGCGCGGTGGGGTGGGTGCTCGAGCGGCGGATGAAAGGCCGCAGGTCCACCTCGGCCAGCACGCCCTGCGCCACCAGCCAGCGGTTGGTCTCGTGGTAGGCCTCGGTGACCAACGCGGCAGACTCGTCGTGCAGCACCGGCTGCAGCTCGCGCCACCACTCCAGCGTCAGCCCGGCGCCGCGCCAGCCTTCGAAGACGATGCGGGCGAGCACGTGCGCACGCAGCATGTCCTGCGGGTCCAGCTCAGCGCGCCCAGCCAGGTGGGCCATGCGCGAACGCAGGTCGGAGAACTCCCACGACGCGCGGTCCATGATGGCCAGAGCCAGCCGCGAGGTGACGATCTCGACTTCGATGGTGTCGTCGGACACCAGGGTCATGGCGTCGCCTGCAGCCGAGGACAGCGAAGCGAGCGACGCCAGTTCAGACGGCCGGGCCGAGGTGGTGGGGCTCAGCAAGACCAGCCGCAGGCCGCTGACGATACCGCGGTGCCAGGCCTGGGCGCCCGTCATCAGGCCTTGCATCAAGTCACGCCGACGCTGGGCCAACAGGTGCTCGGCAGGCTTGTCCAGCAAGTCGCGCGCGCGGTCCAGGCCGGCCTGCACCACCGCCGGCAGGCCCTTCACCAGCTCTTCGGTGTACAGACGCCGCGCCTGGCTGGCTTGCGATTCAGGCGAGGCGCGGGTGGCCATTTCAGGGGTGTCGGGCAGGTAGTGGGCGAGTTCGATCCACTCTACACCACGGCCCCGGCGTTGGGGTCGTTCGGGTCGATGTCCTTGGCCCCGGGCTTGACCAGGTCCTCGCGCTTCACGCCCAGCCACATGACGATGCCGGCGGCCACGAAGATCGACGAATAGATGCCGAACAGGATGCCGATGGTCAGTGCCACGGCGAAGTAGTGCAGCGTGGGGCCGCCGAAGATCAGCATCGACAGCACCATGAGTTGCGTCGAGCCGTGGGTGATGATGGTGCGGCTGGTGGTGCTGGTGATGGCGTGGTCGATGACCTGCTCGGTATTCAGCTTGCGGAACTTGCGGAAGGTCTCGCGAACGCGGTCGAAGATGACCACCGACTCATTCACCGAATACCCCAGCACGGCCAAGATGGCGGCCAGCACGGCCAGAGAGAACTCCCACTGGAAGAAGGCGAAGAAACCCAGAATGATGACCACGTCGTGCAGGTTGGCCACGATGCCCGCCACCGAGAACTTCCACTCGAAGCGCATCGCCAAGTACAGCATGATGCCCAGGATGGTCACGCCCAGCGCGATGGCGCCGTCCCGTGCCAGCTCGGCCCCCACCGAGGGGCCGACGAACTCGGTGCGCTGCAGCTTGATGGGCTCCGTGCCTGCGGCCACCGTGCAGCTGGGCCGGCTGACGGATTCGCCCTGCGGCGTGATGTACTGGCGGGTGTTGACGGTGCCGGTCTCGGCGGCGCACAGCGCTGTGAAGACCGTGCTGGCCACCTGCGACTGCTTCAGGTCCTCGCGCACGGGAAGCCGGATGAGCACGTCGCGCGAGGTACCGAATTTCTGCACCTGCACCTCGCCAAAACCCATCGACTCGACGGTGGCGCGGGTCTTGTTGATGTCGGCCGTCTGCGCGTATTCGACCTCCATCACGGTGCCGCCGGTGAATTCGATCGACAGGTGCAGGCCGCGCGTGACGATGAAAAACACGGCAGCGGCGAAGGTCAGGAACGAGATCACGTTGAACGCCAACGCGTGCCGCATGAACGGGATGTCTTTTTTGATCCGGAAGAGTTCCATGGCGCTTGCTCCGGTTCAGGCCTGCACGTCGGCGGCGGGTTTGTCGGTGCCGCCATCCGGGCGCCAGACCTGCCCGATGGACACCGACTTCAGGCGCTTCTGGCGGCCGTACCAGAGGTTGACCAGCCCGCGCGAGAACACCACCGACGAGAACATCGACGTCAAGATGCCCAGGCAGTGGACCACCGCGAAGCCGCGCACCGGACCCGAACCGAAAGCCAGTAGCGCCAGCCCGGCGATCAGGGTCGTGACGTTGGAATCCAGGATCGTCCCCCAGGCCTTCTCGTAGCCCGTCTGGATGGCCACCTGCGGTGAAGCCCCGCCGCGCAGCTCGTCCCGCACCCGTTCGTTGATGAGCACGTTGGAGTCGATCGCCATGCCCAGCGTGAGCGCGATGGCTGCGATGCCCGGCAACGTCAGCGTGGCCTGCAGCATCGACAGCACGGCCACCAGCAGCAACAGGTTGAAGGCCAGCGCCACCGAGCTGAACACCCCGAACAGCAAGTAATACACGCACATGAACGCGGCGATGGCCAGGAAACCGTAGATCACGCTGTTGAAGCCCTTGGCGATGTTCTCGGCGCCCAGGCTGGGGCCGATGGTGCGTTCCTCGATGATCTCCATCGGTGCGGCAAGCGAACCGGCGCGCAGCAGCAGCGCCTGGTCGTTGGCCTCTGTCGTCGTCATGCGGCCGGAGATCTGCACCCGCCCGCCGCCGATCTCGCTGCGGATGACGGGGGCGGTGACGACCTCGCCCTTGCCTTTCTCGAACAGCACGATGGCCATGCGCTTGCCGATGTTGTCGCGCGTCACGTCCTTGAAGATGCGCGAGCCCTTGGCGTCGAGCGACAGGTTGACAGTGGGCTCCTGCGTCTGGCTGTCGAAGCCGGGTTGGGCGTCGGTGAGGTTTTCGCCCGTCAGCACCACCTGACGGAACAGGATCAGCGGCGCGCCGCCGCGCTCGACGAAACGCTCGCTGCCGAAGGGCACCGGGGAGGCGCCGCGTTCGGCCTCGCGCGCCTCGGTGGTCTCGTTGACCATGCGGATCTCGAGCGTCGCCGTGCGGCCGATGATGTCCTTGGCCTTGGCCGTGTCCTGCACGCCGGGCAGCTGCACCACCACGCGGTCGGTGCCCTGCTGCTGGATCACCGGCTCGGCCACGCCGAGCTCATTCACGCGGTTGTGCAGCGTGGTGATGTTCTGCTTGACGGCTTGCTCCTGTACACGCCTGGCGGCCTCGGGCTTGAGCGAGCCGGTCATCCTCACATCGGCGCCGTCGGCCACCTGGGCCCATTGCAGGTCGGGCAGCTGGTCGCTCAGCACGGCCAGCGCCTGCTGCGCCGTGGCGGCGTCGCGGAAGCGCACATCGACGGCATTGCCGTCGCGCGTGACGCCGGCGTGGCGGATGTTCTTGTCGCGCAGCAGCAGCCGGATGTCGCCGGTGAGCGATTCGGCGCGCTTGGTCAACGCCGACTTCATGTCCACCTGCATCAGGAAGTGCACGCCGCCGCGCAGGTCCAGCCCCAGGTACATGGGCAGCGCGCGCACCTTGGCCATCCAGGCCGGTGACTGCGACAGCAGGTTCAGCGCCACGATGTACTGCGGGTCGGCAGGGTCGGGGTTCAGGGCCCTGGCGATCGCGTCCTTGGCCTTGAGCTGGGTGTCGGTGTCGCGAAAACGCGCGCGCACCGAGGTGCCCTCGAACTGCACGAAGTCGGCCGGGATCGCAGCCTGCGTCAACGCCTGCTGCACCCGGGTGGCGGTGGCCGCGTCGAGCTTGAGCGTGGCCTTGCCGCTGGACACCTGCACGGCAGGCGCCTCGCCATACAGATTGGGTACGGTATAGAGCAGGCCCACCAACAGGGCGATGCCCAGCAGCGCGTACTTCCACAGGGGGTAGCGATTCATGAATATCTTTCTGGGGGCGGCCTGGAGGCCAGCCCGGCTGCAAGCGCAGATTTACTTGTAGGTGCCCTTGGGCAGGACCTGGACCACCGCGCCGCGCTGCACCTGAAGCTCGACGCCGCTGGACACCTCAACGTGCAGGTACGAATCCCCCAACTTGGCCACCCGGCCCAGCAAGCCGCCGGCGATGACCACGTCGTCGCCCTTGGCCAGGGCTTCGACCATGACCTTGTGTTCCTTCTGCTTCTTCATCTGCGGCCGGATCATGATGAAGTACAGCACCACGAACATCAGCACCAGCGGCAGCAGGCTGA
>ENA-OBIT01000260-OBIT01000260.1-metagenomes-genome-assembly--contig:-NODE-260-length-23136-cov-4.14778_pt1 | contig 23136 bp, 22 predicted proteins | sample MGYA00153386_OBIT01 | MGnify analysis MGYA00153386
GGGGCGCAGGCCGCCTGGGGACGGCCCGGCGTCGGCCGGATTTCAGCCCCCAAGTCGCTGCGCTCCTACCCCCCGCGGGGGCGCAGCCGCCTGGGGACGGCCCGGCGTCGGCCTGGGCCAGCCCCCGCATCGCTGCGCTCCTGGCCCCCGAGATGAGCAGGCCGCGCTGGATCGACCCGGCGCGACTTCAAGCGACAATCTCGCACCTATGTACGCACTCTACGAAGACGCTGGCAAATTCCACGCTGGACGCGTGATGTCCGAGGCCGACAGCTCGGTGCAGATCGAGCTCGAGTCGGGCAAGCGCGTCAAGATCAAGGCGGCCAACGTGCTGCTCAAGTTCGAGCAGCCGAGCCCCGCCGAGCTGATCGCCTCGGCGCAGCGCATCGCCCAGGAAATCGAACTCGACCTGGCTTGGGAATTCGCACCCGATGGCGAATTCGGCTTTGCCGACCTGGCGCGCGACTATTTCGCCGCCAATGCAGGGCTGGACAAGCAGGCGGCGGCGCTGTTCCGGCTGTTCGAAGCGCCGCACTATTTTCGCCGGCTGGGCAAGGGTATTTTTAAAAAGGCGCCCGAGGAAATCGTCAAGGCGGCGCTGCTCGGCATCGAGCGCAAGAAGCTGGTGGTCGAGCAGATCGACCGCTGGGCCGACGAACTGATCGCGGCGCAGTGCCCGGCGAGCGTGCGCGAGCAACTCTACAAATTACTGTTCAAACCCGACAAGAACGCGCCCGAGTACAAGGCCGTGGTCGAAGCCGCACGGCGTTCGCAGAAGGCGCCGCTGGACCTGCTGAAGCAGGCTGGCGCGATCGATTCACCGTATCAGTTTCACTGGCGGCGCTTTCTGTTCGAGAGCTTTCCGAAGGGCACCGCATTCCCGCCGCTGCAAGCGCCCGCCATCAAGGAAGCGCTGCCGCTCGCCGCGCTGCGCGCGTTCTCGATCGACGACTCGGCCACCACCGAAATCGACGACGCGCTGTCGGTGCAGGGCCTGGGCAGCGGCACGGTCGTGTTCGGAGTACACATCGCCGCGCCCGCGTTGGCATTCGCACCCGACACGCCGCTCGACAAGGTCGCGCGGGAGAGGCTGTCGACGGTCTATATGCCGGGCTACAAGCTGACGATGCTGCCCGACGACGTGGTACAGGCCTACACGCTGATGGCCGGCCGCGATTGCCCTGCAGTGTCGCTGTACCTGAGCTTCGACGAGACGACGCTGCTGCTGACCGCCAGCGAGACGCGGCTGGAACGGGTGCCGATCGCGGCCAACCTGCGCCACGACCAGCTCGACGGCGTCATCACCGACGCGACCCTGACCGGCAACGCGCCCGCCGATTACGAATTCAGCGCCGAGCTCGCGTTCAGTTACCGACTGGCCCGGCATCTCAAAGCGGCCCGCGAAGTGGCGCGCGGCAAGCCGGAGAACTTCAACCGGCCCGACTACAACTTTCGCTTGACTGGCAACAACGGCGGCGAACCGCAGGGCGACGAGCAGGTGCAGATCGGCACGCGTCAGCGCGGCTCGGCGCTCGACCTGATCGTGGCCGAGGCGATGATCCTGGCCAACAGCACCTGGGGCGCCTGGCTGCACGAATGCGGCGTGCCCGGCATCTACCGCAGCCAGGCGAGCATGGCGCCTGGCGTGAAGGTGCGCATGGGCACCAAGCCGGCGCCGCACGCGGGCATGGGTGTGGCGCAGTACACCTGGGCGACGTCGCCGCTGCGCCGTTATGTCGATCTGGTGAATCAGTGGCAGATCATCGCCTGCGCGCGCCACGGCCGCACCGCCGCGCTGGCCGCACCGTTCAAGCCGCGCGACGTGCAAATCTTCTCGATCATCTCGTCGTTCGAGAGCGCTTACGCCGAGTACAACGCCTTCCAGTCGGGCATCGAGCGCTACTGGACGATGCAGTACCTGGCGCAGCACCACCTGAGCGAGCTCGACGCGGTGGTGATGAAGGACGGCCTGGTGCGTGCCGACGACCTGCCGCTGGTGTTTCGCGCGCTCGGCGCCGAACAGATGCCGCGCGGCGCGCGCGTGCGGGTGCGCGTCACCGGGGCTGATTTGCTGACGCTGGACCTGCATGCCAACGTCGTCGCGCGGCTCGACGACCCGGGCACGACGGCGGACGACGTCGTCGTCATCGACACCGAGCTCGAAGAGGACGTCGCCGGGGCCGGCCCGCTGTCGCTGGCGATCGAGGTCGATGCGCCCGATGGCGATGCCACGACCGCGCCAGCGGCGGACGCGACCGTCGCACATTGACGGGGCTCGACGACGCACCATGCTGCGGCGCCTGTCGACCCTGCACGTCGCCCTGCTGGTGTCGCTCGTTGTGCACGCCGCGCTGCTGACGGTGCGGCTGGTCGATCCGGACCGTTTCAACCGCATCTTCCAGGACACGCCGCTCGAGGTGATTTTGGTGAATTCGCGCTCGGGCGAGCCGCCGGTCAAGGCACAGGCGATCGCGCAGGCGAATTTGTCGGGTGGTGGCGACGCCGAACGCGGCCGGTCGACTTCTCCGCTGCCGCCGTCGGCATTGATGGAACAGGGCGACGCCAGCGAGACTTCGCGCAAGCAGATCGAGCGCTTGCAGGAAACGCAGCAGCAGCTGCTGGCGCAGATCCGGCGCGAACTGGCGCTGCTGCCGCCCCCGGACCCGAAGCGCGACGAGGGCAGCCCGGACGAGCGCGCCCAGGCCGAGCAGCGCCGCCAGCTGGTGCAGTTGCTGGCCGAGATCGAAAAGCGCGTCAACGAGGAAAACGCGCGGCCCAAGAAGCGCTACATCAGCCCGGCCACGCGCGAGGAGGTCTATGCGTTGTATTACGACCAGCTGCGCCGCCGGATCGAGGAGCGCGGCACCCGAAATTTCCCCGAGTACCAGGGCAAGAAGCTTTACGGCGAGCTGACGATGAACGTCACGGTGGATGCGGAAGGGCGTGTGATCGAAACCGAGGTCGTGCGGCCTTCGCGCTCAAAGGCGCTCGACTCGCGCGCCGTTGCGATCGTCAAGGCGGCGGCGCCGTTCGGGCCGTTCAGCACGCCGATGCGGCGCCAGGCTGACCAGCTGGTGGTGACCTCCCGCTTCCGCTTCTCGCGCGAAGAGGGCCTGGAAACCAGTCTGACAGCGCCGCCCTGAGCGGCCCGGTAACGCCTTTGCGTCCACAGTCACCTGCGCAGCCACCGCCCGCCCACGCCTCGCCATGAACCATTACGTCGTTGTCGGCAATCCCGTCGAGCACAGCCAGTCGCCGTTCATCCACGCCGCGTTCGCGCAGCAAACCGGTCAGGTGATGACTTACGGCCGTCACCGGTGCGTGCAGGGCGCCCTGGCCGCCACCCTGCGCGAGCTGGCGGAGCAAGGACTGAGCGGCTGCAACATCACGGTGCCGTTCAAATTCGAGGCTTGGCAACTGGCCGCCCGGCACACCGAGCGGGCCACGCTGGCGCAGGCGGCCAACACGCTGCGCTTCGACCCGCAGGGCTGGCTGGCCGACAACACCGATGGCATCGGACTGTGTCGCGACATCGAGCACAACGCGGGCCACCTGGTCAAAGGGCAGCGGCTGCTGCTGATCGGTGCGGGCGGCGCGGCCGCCGGCGTGCTGGGGCCGCTGTTGGCGGCGGGCGCGGCGCAGGTGGTGGTGGCCAACCGCGACCTCGGGCGGGCGCAAACGCTGGTCGAGCGACATCTGCCCGCAGCCGGCTCGACGCCGCTGCTGGCGCGTGCGCTGGCCGACGCCGGAAGGGATCACGACATCGTCGTCAACGCCACCGCCAGCAGCTTGCAAGGCGCCGCCATTCCGGTTTTGGCCGAGGTGCTGCGACCCGGCACGCTGGCGATCGACCTGATGTACGGCGCACCGGCGCAGGCCTTTCTCGACTGGGCGCGCGCCGCCGGCGCGGTGGGCCGCGACGGCCTGGGCATGCTGGTGGAACAGGCCGCCGTCGCGTTCGAGTTGTGGCGCGGCGTGCGGCCCGACACCGCACCGGTGCTCGCGGCGCTCAGGCTGCGCTTGGATGCAGCTGCCGCATGAAGCGGCCGACCGGTGCTGCGAGCCTTGGGCGCCTGGCTGGCCTGTTGCTGATCAGCCTGCTGTCGCTGCAGCTTTATTTCGTCGGCCGCATCGCGTTGATGGCGGTGCTCGACCCGCAATCCACCACCTTTCAACGTTCCGAGATGTGGCGGTTGCTGACCGAGCGCGGGCAGGTGCTTTGGAGCCAGCAGTGGATGCCCTACGCGCGCATTTCGCCGCACCTGAAGCGCGCGGTGATCGCGTCGGAGGATGCCGGCTTTTCAGACCACAGCGGCGTCGAATGGGACGCGCTCGAACAAGCCTGGAGCCGCAACCAGAAGGCCGAGGTTCGTGCCGACAAGGCCAACCAGCGCATCGAGCAGCGCCAGGCCAGCGGTTCCAGGCCCGCCGCCGTTACCGCCCCGGTGCAACCAAAGGTGGTCGGCGGCTCCACCATCACGCAGCAACTGGCAAAGAACTTGTTCCTGAGCGGCGAACGCAACCTGCCGCGCAAGGCTCAGGAGTTTTTCGTGACGTTCATGTTGGAGGCGCTGCTGTCCAAGCAACGCATCCTCGAGATCTACCTCAACAACGTCGAGTGGGGCGAAGGCGTGTTCGGCGCCGAGGCCGCGGCACGCCACTATTTCCATGGGCCGGCCCAGGTGCTCGGGCCCACGCAGGCCGCGCAACTGGCAGTCATGCTGCCGGCCCCCAAGCGCTTCGAAAAGCGTCTCGGCTCGGCTTACGTGGCCGGACGCGCAGGCACGGTGGTGGCACGCATGGGTGGCGTGGAAGTGCCGTGAGCTGCCCACCCGCGACCCGCCCGAGACCCGCCCAAGAGCCGCCCGGGCGCCGTCTGGGCTCTTCTAGAATCGAACCATGATTTCCATCCTGACCGAGCAGATTGCGGCCACCGCTGCCCGGCTGGTGGTCGAGGAAGGCATGGAATACGGCCCTGCCAAACGCCGGGCGGCCCAGTTGCTGGGCCGCCGCAGCGCACGCGCCAATGAACTGCCCGACAACCAGGTGCTGGAAGACGAAGTGCGCGCCTATCTGGCCCTGTTCTGCGCCGACACCCAGCCCGCTGAGCTGGCGGAACTGCGCCGCGTGGCGGCCCAATGGATGGAGCGCCTGGCGGCGTTCCGCCCACACCTGACAGGCGCCGTCTGGCGCGGCACGGCCACCCGCTTGAACAACGTGCATCTGCAGCTGTACTGCGACGACTCCAAGCAGGCGGAACTGACCTTGCTCGACGAGCACGTGGCGTTCGACGTCGGCAGCCTGCCGGGGCCGCGCGGGCTGCTGGTGGACGTGCTCACCGTGACCACATCCAACCGACCGCTCGGAGGCAGTGTGACGATTCACCTCACCATCCTGGACCATGACGACCTGCGAGGCGGCCTCAAGCCAGACGCACGCGGAAAGACGGCGCGCGGCGACCTTGTCGCATTGCGCAAGCTGATGGTGGCGTCATGAAGCGCCGTCAGGCTCTGATTGGCGGCGTGGCGGGGCTGTCGTTGATCGGCGGCGTCGGCGCAGGTTGGTGGTGGAACTCCGGAAAGAACCCGACCCCGTTGCCGGCCGATTTCTGGTCGATGAGGTTCGAGCAGCCGCAAGGCGGCGAGCTGGTGCTGCAAACCCTGCGCGGCGAGAAGCTGCTGCTCAACTTCTGGGCCACGTGGTGCGCCCCCTGCGTGACTGAAATGCCGCTGCTCGACCAGTTCCACCGCAATCATCGGGCCGACGGATGGCAGGTGGTCGGGCTGGCCATCGATGGCCCCACCCCGGTGCGCAGTTTCCTGGCGCAGCGTCCGGTTGGCTTTGCGATCGGATTGGCCGGGATCGGTGGCGCGGAGCTGGCGCGCGCGTTGGGCAACCCGAGCGGATCGCTGCCCTACAGCGTCGTGATCGATCGCAGCGGTATGGCGGTTCAAAGCAAACTCGGCGCCCTGCATGCCTCCGATTTGCAGGATTGGGCTGCCAGCACCGGCTGAGCGCTTCGCTCGAACGCGCGCCCTGGGCACCTTTATCTCTATTTTCCTTCTACTGTTGGTAATGCTTGTCAATACGCGTAAAGTCCGTCGAAATACGATCGGTTTAGTTCATAACGCCGAAGGTAGAAAGACTCGAGCACGACAATTTTCAGTTTCGGCCCGGCCAGAGAGATGACCGATGTAAATTGCTTTTGCTGATTTTTTGAAGGCGTTATTGACAAAAGCGTGCCTAAACGGGTCATCGCAAATGCAACAACGCAGCAAGCCTCAACGCGCAGTGTGCGACCTCAAAAAAATAACGGAGACCTCATGGACCTGCGCAAACTGAAGACGCTGATCGACCTGGTGTCAGAGTCGAACATCACCGAGTTGGAGATCACCGAGGCCGATGGCAAGGTGCGCATCGTCAAGTCCGATCCGCACGCCCATGCACCTTTGCCCGTGCTCTATGCCGCGCCGGTCCCCCAGTTCGGCCCGGCAGCGCCAACCCCGGCCTCACCTGCGGCAACCGCTGAAGCAGCGCCGCCCTCCGGCCACACCGTCAAGTCACCGATGGTCGGCACGTTCTACTTGTCGTCCAGCCCGGGCTCAAAGCCGTTTGTCGAGGTCGGATCGACCATCAAGGAGGGTGAGCCGATCTGCATCATCGAGGCGATGAAGATCATGAACGAGATCGAGGCCGACAAGCCGGGCACCGTCAAACGCATCCTGTGCGAGAACGGCCAGCCGGTCGAGTTCGGTCAGCCGTTGTTCATCATCGACTAGAGCGGCCATGTTCAAGAAAATCCTGATCGCCAATCGGGGGGAGATCGCCCTTCGCATCCAGCGCGCTTGCCGCGAACTGGGCATCAAATCGGTGATGGTCTATTCAGAGGCGGATCGGGATGCCAAGTATGTGAAGCTGGCCGACGAAGCGGTCTGCATCGGCCCGGCCGCATCGAGCCTGAGCTACTTGAACATGCCGGCCATCATCTCGACGGCCGAAGTGACCGATGCCGAGGCGATCCACCCCGGTTACGGGTTTTTGTCGGAAAACGCCGATTTCGCCGAACGCGTCGAGCGCAGCGGATTTGTGTTTATCGGCCCCACATCCGACGCGATCCGGATCATGGGCGACAAGGTGTCGGCCAAGCAGGCGATGATCCGCGCCGGCGTGCCGTGCGTGCCGGGCTCCGAAGGCGCGCTGCCGGACGACCCTAAGGAAATCATCAAGGCGGCGCGCGCGATCGGCTATCCCGTCATCATCAAGGCTTCCGGCGGCGGCGGCGGGCGCGGCATGCGGGTGGTGCACACCGAGGCGGCGCTGATCCACGCGGTGCAGACCACCCGGGCCGAGGCGGGCGCGGCATTCGGCAACTCGGCCGTCTACATGGAGAAGTTTCTTGAAAAACCGCGCCACATCGAGATCCAGGTGTTGGCCGACACGTTTCGCAACGCCGTCTGGCTCGGCGAGCGCGATTGTTCGATGCAACGGCGGCACCAAAAGATCATCGAGGAAGCGCCCGCTCCGGGCATCGCTCGCCGGGTGATCGAGAAAATCGGCGACCGCTGCGCCGCCGCCTGCAAGAAGATCGGCTACCGCGGTGCCGGCACGTTCGAGTTCCTCTATGAAAACGGCGAGTTCTTCTTCATCGAGATGAACACGCGCGTTCAGGTGGAGCATCCGGTCACCGAAATGGTCACCGGGATCGACATCGTGCAGATGCAGATCCGGATCGCCGCCGGCGAAAAGCTGCCGTTCACGCAGCGCTCGATCCAGATGCGCGGGCATGCGATCGAATGCCGGATCAACGCTGAAGACGCCTACAACTTCATGCCCTCGCCGGGTCGGATCACGATGTGGCATCCGCCGGGCGGGCCGGGATCAGCGGGCGTGCGGGTCGATTCGCACGCCTACACAAACTATTTCGTGCCGCCCAACTACGACTCGATGATCGGCAAAATCATCACCTACGGCGACACCCGTGAGCAGGCCCTGGCGCGCATGCGCATCGCGCTGTCGGAAACGGTGGTCGAAGGCATCTCGACCAACATTCCGTTGCACCGCGAACTGATGGTCGATGCGAATTTCGTCGAAGGCGGCACCAACATCCATTATCTGGAAGGCTGGCTGCACCAGCACAAGCGCTGATCGATGGTCGAACTCAGGCTGCTGTCAGCGCAGGATCAGGTGGAATGGCTGTCGGACGCACTGCTGAATGAACTCGGTGCCCTCAGCGTGGCCATTGAGGACGCCGATGCCGACACCGAAGCCGAGCAGGCCTTGTTCGGAGAACCCGGCATGCCGGTCCCGCCGGGCGGCTGGCGGCGTTCGGTGCTGACGGCGCTGTTCGCCGACGAACAGCAAGCCATCGACGCCGCCACGCTGCTGCTGGCCCAAGACGAGGCGGCCGACGTGCATTTGCAGTCGCTCGTCACGGTGATCGAACAAGACTGGGTGCGACTGACGCAGTCGCAGTTTGCGCCGACCGAGGTGGCGCCCGGCTTCTGGATCGTACCGAGCTGGCACCAGCCGCCGGCGCAGGCGCAAACCGTGATGCGGCTCGATCCGGGCTTGGCGTTCGGTACCGGCACGCACCCGACCACCCGCATGTGCCTGCGCTGGCTGGCCGCACACGGGTCCACGCACGCCGCCGGCTGGACTCGCGTTCTCGACTACGGGTGTGGGTCGGGAATCCTGGCGATCGGTGCCGCGTTGCTCGGCGCGCGGGGCATCGAGGCGGTAGACATCGACCCGGCCGCCGTCACGTCGACCCGCAGCAACGCAGCCGCCAACCAGGTGCACCTGACCAGCGGCCTTCCGGACATGGCACGAGGCCACTACCCGCTGGTGCTGGCCAATATCCTGGCCACGCCGCTGAAGCTGCTGGCACCGCTGTTGTGCGCGCACGTCGGCGCAGGCGGGCACCTCGTGCTGGCCGGCATCCTGGATCGACAGGCGGCCGAACTGCAAGCGGCCTACTCGGGCTGGCTGGCACTGGACGTCAGCGACCGTGAAGACGGCTGGATCCTGATGACGGCGCGCCGCTGCCCATGACCGGCGTGGTTTCACCGGTTGGTGCAATGGTCGAGGCGGGAATGCACGAACACCCGATGGCATGATCTGCCGATGAGCCTGGCCACCCGTTGCAGCGAATGCGGCACGATCTTTCGCGTGGTGGCGGATCAGCTCAAGGTTTCGGAAGGCTGGGTGCGTTGCGGCCGCTGTGACGCCGTGTTCAACGCGTTCGGTGGCCTGTTCGACCTCGACCGCGAGGCCCCGCCGAACTGGCCGACCGCCGACCCCCCGCCCCGGCTGGTGGCGGCCACCAAGAACGAGGTCGGGCTGCCGAGCGCCCCCCCGGCCACAACAAGCGTGGACCAACCGCCGGAACCGGCTTTGCCAGTCATTGCCGCCATCGAGCCGTTGGCGCCGCAGACACCCGTGGCGCCAGCGGGAAGCGGCCACGCCGCGCCGCTTTACGCCTTGGCGCAGAACGCCAGGCAATCATCGCCCGGTCACGTCGACGCCACAGCCGACCTGCAGCCCGCACCTCGAACCAGCCCTGTCGTTGCCGACTCGGCAGCCGATGGCGGCCCGCTCGAGCCCGTCCCGGCGCCTGAATTCCTGCGCCGTGCCGAGCGCCAGGCGCGCTGGCAGCAGCCGCGCATGCGGCTGCTGCTGGCCGCCTCGGCGGTCCTGCTGCTGGCGGCCCTGGCGCTGCAGATCACCCATCATTTCCGCGACCTGCTGGCGACCCGATTCCCGTCGAGCCGCGAGGCGCTGACAGCTTGGTGTGCACGCGCCGCTTGCCGCATCGAGCCGCTGCGGCGCATCGACGACATCCAAGTCGAAAATACCGGCCTGTCACCACTGACCGGGGTCGACGGGTTTCGGCTCTCGGTGGCGCTGCGCAATCGCGGCGCGCTGGAATTGGCGGTGCCGGCCGTCGATCTGTCGCTGACCGACGCCCGCGGGCAACTCGTGGCGCGCCGCGCGCTGCTGCCGCAAGACTTCCGCGTCGCCACCGAAACGCTCAAGCCGGGCGCCGAAGCGGCCCTGCAATTGGCCTTCACCATCGGCGCGGCCGGGGTCACCGGTTACACCGTCGGCATCTTCTACCCCTAGTTCCCGTCCCTGATGCCCATGCGCATCCTGCATTTTCACCCCTGGAGTTTTCATGTCGGCACTGATCTGCGGCTCGCTCGCCTTCGACACCATCGCCACCTTTCCCGGCCGCTTCGCGCAGCAGATCCTGCCCGAGCAGGTGCACATCTTGAACGTCTCGTTCCTGGTGCCCACGCTGCGGCGCGAGTTTGGCGGCTGCGCTGGCAACATCGCCTACACGCTGCGGCAGCTGGGTGGTCAGGCCGAGGTGATGGGCACCCTCGGCGAGGACGGCCGTGACTATGTCGAGCGCATGAAGTCGTGGGGTGCCGGCACCGGCTGCGTGCGCGTCGTACCCGGCAGCTACACCGCGCAAGCGATCATCATCAACGACAGCGACAACAACATGATCAACGCGTTCCACCCGGGCGCGATGCAGTCGTCGCACGAGACCGCGGTGCCGCCAGACCCGCACATCCGCATCGCCATCATCTCGCCCGATGGTCGAGACGGCATGTTGCTGCATGCCGAACAACTGGCCGCGGCCAAGATCCCGTTCCTGTTCGATCCCGGCCAGCAGCTGCCGATGTTCGACGGCGCGGAACTGCGCCGCTTCGTCGGGCAGGCCAGCTGGGTGGCGCTGAACGACTACGAGGCGCGCATGCTGTGCGAGCGCACCGGCGATACGCTCGAGTCGATGTCGCGCTCGCACCTGGCGGGCGTGGTGGTGACGCTGGGCGCCGCCGGCTGCGAGCTGTGGCAACAAGGCGTGCGCACCGTCGTACCGGGCCAGGCCGCCAGCGCGGTGGTCGACCCGACCGGCTGCGGAGACGCGTTTCGCGCCGCGTTGCTGTTCGGCCTGGAGCGCGGTTGGTCGCTGTTGCGTTGCGCTGAACTGGGCAACCGGCTCGGTGCCATCAAGATCGCCTGCCGCGGCGGACAGAATCATCGGGCCGACGTGCACACCTTGGGGTTGACGGGCTGAACCGACCGCCGGGACGCGACGCCCGCGGGCCGATGCACGGTGTTGCGCCGGCAAGCGGGTTGTGAGCTCAACTCGACGCCGACACCGCCGATAAGCACTCATGATGGAATCGAATGAAGTGCTGACCTTGATGCTGGCGATTGCCGTCTCGGGCGGGCTCGTCTGGGGTTGCAGCCGGTGGTACTACGAGCGCCAGCTCAAAGCCAGCCTGGCCCGCGTCGACAAGCTCGACAAGGCGCGTGAATTTGCTTTGCAGCAAGGGCTGCAGGCACGCCGTCAGATCGACAAGATGCAGCGGCAGCTGGATTCCCAACAACTGTTGATGACGCAATCGCAGCTGGCTCAACAGCGACTGATGGCGATGAAATCGACCCTGCGGGACGCGGAACTGGACGCCCTGGCCCGCCAGCGTGCCACCCACAGCGAGCCGCCCGACCTGCCACCGACCGGCTTCGCCGACACGCAGACGATGGAGCAACCGCAACAACGTCAATGAGGCGTGACTGACGGGAGGCGTCGCCACTGACAAGTAAACAACGCGAGGCGTCGGCGGTGACGCGTTAACGACGCGAGGCGTCGACGGTGACGAGTAAAAGACGCGAAGCGTCGTTCAGCCCTGCCAGCGCATCAGCCCACCGGCGACACGCCGATCAGCCACAGGTGCGCCCAGATCACGAACAAACCGTACAAAGCCGCGCCCCCGACCAGCACGATGGCATCGTTCCAGGGCGAGGCAGGTGCGCCGGGCACGACCCGGGGCGCGCGGCGCTTGAGCGAGATGCGATCGACCACCGCCCAGGCCAGGAAGCCGCCGAACAGCAGCACGTCGGCCAGGGTCCCGTTCGACAGCAAATGGGCCGTCGCCCAAAGCTTGACGGCCAGCAACATCGGATGCCGGGCTGCGGTGCGGATGCGCCCCGGCAGGTAGGTCGCCAGCAGCAGCGCGAACACCGGCACCATCAGCAGCAATGCCACGTGCCGCAGAAAGGCCGGCGGCGTGTACAGCACCGTCGGTTGCTGGCGCGCCAATCCGTAGCCATAGATCAGCAGTCCGAGGCCGGCCAGCGCTGTGAGCGCATACAGGCCCTTCCAGACCGCCTCGCCGCGTTTTGCCAGTTGCGCGTCGCGCCAGGTCGGTGCCAGGATCGAGACCGAATGCACACCCAGGAACAGGATCAGGCCGAGGATCAGGATCAGCATGGCACGCACCCGCGAAATGAACGAGCCCGCAGTGTAGGAGACGGCTGCACCTTGGCCCCACTCTGGCGACTGTCACCTGCCGAACGTCATTCGCCGCGCGCCACCTGCCCCACGGGCTCCAACGGCCAGCGCCCTGCCCTCAGCCGGAGAAGGGTGCCGTGGCGTCGACGCGCCGGGCGGCCGACCAGCAGGCGGCCGGCCAGCTGCCAAATCTGACCCGGCATGGCAGCGGTACCGGCAACGCAGGCAGCGTCGCGGTCCAGGTCAATTCGATTCCTTGATCAAGCGCCCCGCGGCGGACTGGACCGGACGCGCATTCATGGGGTATAGCCGCGCGAAGATGCCGATCTGATCGGCAGACACAGGCACCGGGTTTTTCATCACCATCCACAACACGCCTTCGCTGCACGGCGGCGTCGTCAGCGAGCCCATGTAGGTGTAGTAGCTGCGCTCCGATGGCAGCAGCGCGTTCAGGTCGAGCGGAGTCTTCGCCGGCACCTCCTCGCCCTTTTCGAGCGGCAGGTTGTTCCAGACCTGCTGCAGCACCGGCTGAGCGCCGCCGCGCTCGAGCAGCACCGCGACCACCGCCAGTCGGCCATCGAGATCCTTGTGCACCATGTGCACGACCATGTCGAACTGCCGCCCGTTGATGCGCTCCTCGGACGGCCGGTGGAAATGGAACTGAACCAGTTCGTAGCGCCGTCCGAGCACCTCGATCGAGTTGCCCGTGCCGACATTGACCTGTACCGTGTGGCCGTTGTCAACCACGCGAAAGCTGCTCGGCCGGTAGTCGAACAGCACCGGGTCGAGCTGCACCTTGATGCCGTCGCGAATGTCGATCGGGCTTTGGCGCGTGCCCACCGAACATTTCGAGAATTCGGCCTGCAGCCGGCCCCAGCTCTCAGGGCCAGCCTGCCCGCCCTCGTAGGACCAATGCGGCAGTTCGCCCTTGCCGGCACCTTTCGGAGGTGCCACCGCCGCGCCGCGCGCGGCCGGGCGGCGGGCGGGCTCGGCGCCCGGCGCGGGCGGCCAGCTCCGACGCACGGGCGGCGACCCGCAGCACGTTGGGGCTGCCGGCTTCCGGGACCTTGACGGCACCGAGCTTTTCAGCCAACCGCTCGCGCAACTTGTCGAGCGGGTCCTGGGCCGCTTCCTTGGCAACGGCCAGCTTGAGCTTGCCGTCGGCCGGCGCTTCGGCCTTCGTCGGCGCGGCTTCCTTGCCCGCTTTCACCGCCAGGACCGGCTTCTTGATCGATGGCGCCCCGGCCGGTGCGTCGTGGCTCTCGGAAGCGGTTGCCAGCGGTGCCCCGGCAACCCATCCGCACCAAAGCAGACTGGCCAGCAACGGGCGGATCGGGTGGGAACGGAAAGACATGGCGCGGACTCCGAAGTGACCGACCGACAGGCGCGCCGGATACGCGGAATATCGGCCGGCGCGCCGTGGGCTTGAGTGCGGGCCGCGTCAGGTGACGTGCGGTTTGACCCAGATCCAGGCCAGCACGCCGATGCTCATCATCAGCAGCGAGGCGACCGCGAGCAGCACCGTCGAATGCATCACCAGCGGGGCCACCACACCGGCCACCAGACCGTTGGCCATGCTGCCGATGAAAGCCTGGAACGAACTCGCCATGCCGCGCCGTTCGGGCACCAGGTCGAGCACCATCAGCGTGACCACCGGCACCATCATGGCCCAGCCGAACGAGTAGATGCCGATCGGCAGCATCGCCCACCACGCGTGCGGCGTGAACAGCAGGTTCAGCACCACGTTGAGCACCGACACGCAAATCATGATCGTGAAACCACGGCGGATCTGGTGTTTGTTCTTGACGTTGCCGGCCATGCGACCCGACAGGTACGCGCCGCCCATGATGCCGCCGATGGTCATGCAGAAGAACCAGAAAAACTGCCCCGGCCCCAGGTGCAGGTGCTCGCCCAGAAACACCGGCGCCGACAGCACGTACAGAAACATGCCGTTGAACGGAATGCCGCTGGCCAGTGCCAGCATCAGGAAACGCGGATTGGTGCCCAGCGTCCAATAGCCGCGCATCAAATTGCGCACATTGAACGGTTGGCGCTGGGTCGCATGCAGCGTCTCGGGCAGCAGCCGGTAGTTGGCCAGCCACAGCACTGCCCCGATGGCAGTGAGAAACCAGAAAATCGCGTGCCAGTTGGCATGGATGAACAGGAAACCGCCGACCATCGGTGCGATGGCCGGAGCGATGCCGAAATAGATCGTCACCTGCGACATCACGCGCTGCGCGTCGGCGGGCGGGAACATGTCGCGGATCACGGCGCGCGACACCACGATGCCGGCGCCCGCCGACATGCCCTGCACGGCCCGCCAGAACACCAGCGCACCGATGCTGTCGGCCAGCGCGCATCCGGCCGACGCCAGCGTGAACATCGCCACGCCCCACAACACCACCGGCCGCCGGCCGATGCTGTCCGACAGCGCGCCGTGAAACAAGTTCATCACGGCAAAGCCGAACAAGTAGCTCGACAGCGTCTGCTGCATTTGCACCGGCGTGGCGCCGATGGTCCGGGCGATGCCCGTGAACGCCGGCAGGTAGGTGTCGATCGAGAACGGCCCGAGCATGCCCAGACAGGCCAGCAGCACGGGCAGGGCCCAGCGCGGTGCGCGCCAGAGTGTGTGAGCGTCGGGGTTCATGTCGGGGCTTTACCGAGGCCTTCGGGCCCGTTGGAGGCCGATGGAGGCCGATGGGCAAGTTGGTTGCCGCTGGGCCCGTCGGGAGTCGCCCCTTGGGACGCTCCGTCCAATTAGTGTGAAGCAGGCCGATAGGCCGGATTCTGTGCAGCCGGTCACCCTTGCGGGACGCCCGGCCGTGACCGCCATTCCTCTGGGCCGGGCATCGCTGCCCGGCTCGGTGCCACCTACCCGCCAGCTTGTGCGGAGCCACACTTCGAACGACGCACGAGGCGCCGCTCATGCTGGCCTATTCGGTGTTGCTGCGCGTAGAGATTGCCCGTTTCACCCTGGGCAGGCGGGGCCCGCCCAGACTCGTCTCTGTTGCTCTGATCCTCACCTCACGGTGGACAGTCGTTAGCTGCTACGCCGCCCTGTGCAGTCCGGACCTTCCTCCAGTGCGGCCTTTCGGCGGTTGCACCAGCGGCGGTCTGGCCTGCTTCACCCACCCATTATCGGTGCGCCGGCTCAACCCGGCTGTTGCAGCCGCGCAATGCGCTCTTCCATCGGAGGGTGGCTCGAAAACAACGCCATCACGCCGCTGGGCCGCGAGCTGATGCCCAGCGATTGCATGGCCTTGGGCATCTCGCCCGGATCGAGGCCGCCCAGCCGCGCCAGCGCGTTGATCATCGGTTGCTTGCGGCCCATCAGTCGCGCGGCGCCGGCGTCGGCCCGGAATTCGCGCTGCCGCGAGAACCAGGCCACGATGATCGCGGCCACCACGCCCAGCAAGATGTCGAGCACGATCGTGGTGACGTAGTAGCCGATGCCCGGACCTTGCCGATCGTTGCGCAGCACCACCTTGTCGACAAAGTAGCCGATCACGCGCGACAGGAACACCACGAAAGTGTTCATCACGCCCTGAATCAGCGCCATCGTCACCATGTCGCCATTGGCCACGTGGGCGACCTCGTGCCCGATCACGGCCTCGACTTCCTCGCGCGTCATCGACTGCAGCAGGCCGGTCGACACCGCCACCAGCGCGGAATTCTTGAAGGCGCCCGTGGCAAACGCGTTCGGCGCACCTTCGTAGACTCCGACCTCGGGCATCGACACGCCGGCCTGGTCGGCAAAGCGCCGCACCGTCGTCACCAGCCAGGCGTGCGTGGGATCGTTCGAGTCGTTGATGACCTGCAGGCGCGTGGTCCATTTCGCCATCGGCTTGCTGATCAGCAGCGAGATGAAGGCGCCGCCGAATCCCATCACCAGCGAGAAGCCGAGCAGCGATGTGAGGTCGAGACCGTTGGCGGTCAGGAACCGGTTCAGGCCGAGCAGGTTCACGGCCAACCCCAGCACCAGCATCACGGCCAGGTTGGTCATCAGGAACAAGACGATGCGCTTCATGGATCCCTCGAAAATGTCGTTCAGTCGGGAATATGGGGGAACCGCTGTCGATTTCAAAGGGCGAACCCCGAAAAGCCCGACGCCCTGCAGGCTCTATCACTGCGCCGCAGGCTCTGTCACTGACCCGCAGGCTCTGTCACTTCAGCTCGTGGCCGATCTGAATACCTGCGGATCGGCGTAAAAGCCCGGCTGCGCATTGGCGGCGCACCAGCCGGGCACGGCCAGCACTGGCAGCGGCAGCCACGGCTTAACACCGGACAGGGGCCGGCCAGGCCGCAGCAGCCGCGTCGTGACGTCGTGCGGATCTTCATCGGCACCGAGCAACCAGACGTGCGCCGTGATCGCCTTGCGCGGGCGCAGCAGCTTTTCCAGCAGTGCGTGGCCGACCACGGTGAGCGTGGCGTCGGCCCAATCGGCACGGTGGGTCGTGAACAGGCCGTTCCAATCGCGCTCGGCCAGCGCACGCGCCAGCGTCGGCGGCGCTTGCAGCAGCGCGGCGTTTTCGTCGAACAGGGTCAGCACATCGCGCGCCGCACCACGCCGCGCCGCCACCGGCCGAGCGCCGATCTGCGCGGCATGCAGTTCGTTGAGCCGGCGCTTCATCTGCGGAAAACGCAACCACACCAATCCGTTGTAAAAGTCGTGCGCGTTGTCGCGCGTCGGCACCCGGCCGCTGCGCGCGATGCACGCCTCGTAAGGCTCGCCTTCAGGCAGTTCGGACTGCGCGACGAACTGCAGCGGGTGCCCGCCGGCCGTCGCTACGGGCGCATCGCGCAGTGCGTTGTTGAGCGCCTGCGCCACCGACGCGCCCGCCTGGATGTCGAGCGCCACGGCCCGGGCGGGCACCCGGTACGGATCGAGCCACGGCGTGACCGGCCCCGCTGCGCCCGTGCCGAGAAGCCCGGCGCAGGCCACCGCCAATTCGCTCACCCGCGGCGCGGACCGACGTACTGCACCTTGTTCGGCTGACGCTCGGGCGTCAAGGCGAAGTGGTCCGGGTATTTCTTGAACAACCGGGTCGACGTGGCGGATTTGGCCAACAGCTTTTCGGCGCGCAGCAACTCGGCCGCGATGCCGAGCTCGAGTTTGCCGCCGCGCGCGAGTTCGGGCACGGCTCGCAGGATGCGCGCCACGTCGTCCGGCAGTGCGGGCAGCGCGCCGGAACTGCCGGCCTGATCGCCCCGGACGGCACCTGCAGCACCGCCGGCAGCGCCAATATCCCGCGCGGCGAACCGGCCACCGCCCGCGTTGTTCGGCACCGACCGAGCGGCCACGGCGGCCGGTGATTCCAGTGCCGGCAACGGGCGCGGTGCCGCACCAGATGTTCCGCCAGATGCCGTGCCGGTCGAGCGTCGCCGGCCGCGAACGGCCGCAATGGGGCCTGGCACTGCAGCGTCTTCCCGCACCGCGACGGCTACCCGGCCAGCCCGTCCCTCGGGACGCTCGCTGCGCGGCGCGGAGCGTGTCGGACGAGCCGGGCGTGCGGGAGGCTGCGCCGGAGGCCGTCCGCCGGCGTCGTCGCGTTCGACCACGGCCGGCGGGCTCGCCAAAGCGGCGCTGCGTTCACCACGACCGGCGTCCCCGGCCGGACGCACCGGCTCGCGCGCCGCAGCCCGCCTCGGCGCAGGCGGCTCCGACCCCGCCTCGGGCGTCACCGGCCCGGCCGCTGCGCGCTTGCGCGCCGGCGCGCGTCCAGGCGCCACCGCGCGCGACTTGTGGTGCGCCAGGTCGATGAAATCGTCGTAGACGCCCTTCGAGTCTTCGCCGGTCTTGCCGAGCTGGCCAATGCCCTCGACCCGGCAGCCCTTTTCACGCAGGCGGATCACGAGCGGCGCGAAATCGGAATCGGACGACACGATCACGACCAGGTCGGGTCGCTCGGTCACGACCATGTCGATCGCATCGACCGCGAGTGCGATGTCGGTCGAGTTCTTGCCGGTCGACAGGTTGACGATCGGGCGGATCGAGTGGCGCTTGAAGAGCGGCAGGTTGGCCAGCGCCAGTTCGGTGGTGCAGTAAGCGCGACGCACGTGGATCGCGCCATGCAGCTGCAACACGCGTTCGACCGCCTGGTCGATCACGTCGGCCGATACGTTGTCGGCGTCGATCAGCAACGCGATGCGTTGCGCTGCGGCGCCGCGGTCCGGAATGGTCATCGGTGTGTTCCTTTGCGTCTGCGCTGCCGCGTCAAGGCCGCTCGAACCGGCCGCTGGTCTCGGACGCGAACAGCGCATCGATGATGCGCATGTTGGCGCGCGCGTCGTCCAGGCCCGCGGCAGTGGGAACCTCATCGCGGATCGCCCGCCCGAACGCCTCGGCCTGCAGCTGGTACTGGTCGTGCACCGGCAGCGTGACGCTGCGGATGCCCGCGCCGTCGAGTGCGCTGGCGTCGTCGATGTCGTAGCGGCAGCCGCTGTCCAGCGGCGCGTTGAAGGGAATCTGGATCTCGATGCGGCCGCGCGTGCCGACCAGTTGCACGCGCTGGTAACTGGCCGACTGGGTCGCCACGGTGAACACCAGTTGGCGGCCACGGCCGAAGTCGAGCACGCCGCTGCTGGTGCGGTCGGTGCGGAACACCGGGTCGCGGTCGATCGTGACGATCACGCGCTCGGGCTCGGCTTCGAAGAACCAGCGTCCGGCGACGATGGCATAGCAGCCGATGTCGAGCAGCGCGCCGCCGCCCTGATCGATCATGTTGCGCAGGTTGCCCGGATCGGTGTTGTGGTACGCGAACGGCACCTGCATGAACTGCAGCTCGCCGATTTCACCGGCGCGGATGCGCTCGCGCGTCTCGGTCCACTGCGGGTGGTGGCGCACCATGAAGGCCTCGCGGATGTGCACCTTGCTGGTCCAGGGCCGCAGCACCTCGAGCTCGGCCGCGTTCATGGCCATCGGCTTTTCGCACAACACGTGCTTGCCGGCCTGCGCGGCGGCCAGCGTCATCGGCACGTGCTGCGGGTTGGGCAGGGGGTTGTAGATGGCGTCGATGGTGGGATCGTCCAGCAATTCCTGGTACGAGCCGCAGGCCTTCGGGATGCCCAGCTTGCGCGCCCAGTCCTCGGCCTTGGGCAGGCTTCGCGACGCGATCGCGACGACTTCGAGCTGGTCGCTCTTCAGCATGCCGGGAATGACTTTTTCGGTGCCGATCAAGGCGGTGGACAAGATGCCCCAGCGGATGCGTTTCATGACTTTGTCTTTCTTTGTCAGGCGATGGACAGGTGTCGAGCGGTCGGGCGAAACGTTCAGCTCGCGAGTATGCCGGCTGGCCCTGCCGTCAAGGCAGCGGTCTGCGATTGATGCGCGACGTGCAGCCGGCGCGCTAGCTCGCGGCGGCGCCGCCGCCGTCGCTCATGCGCCAGGGCAGCACCTCGCCTCCGCGCAGCGGCTTCAAGGTGGCGTCGCCGAACGGCAGCCTGTCGGGCAGCGTCCACGGCTCGCGGCGCAGGATCACGCTGCCTGCATTGCGCGGCAGGCCGTAAAAATCGGGGCCGTTGAAGCTGGCGAAGGCTTCCAGCCGGTGCAACGCGCCGACCGAGTCGAAGGCCTCGGCGTACAGCTCGAGCGCGCTGAGCGCCGTGTAGCAGCCGGCGCAACCGAGCGCGTGTTCCTTCAGCGCCGCGGCGTGCGGCGCGCTGTCGGTGCCGAGGAAGAACCGGTCGCTGCCGCTGGTCACGGCCGCCAGCAAGGCGCGCCGATGCACCTCACGCTTGAGGACAGGCAAGCAGTAGTAATGCGGCCGCAGCGCCGCCGCGCCGTTGGCGCCGATGAACAGCGCGTTGCGGCTGTACAGCAGGTGATGCGCGGTGACCGTGGCGGCCGTGTGCGGCCCGGCGCCGGCGACGTAATGCGCGGCTTCGCGCGTGGTGATGTGCTCGAACACGATCTTCAGTTCAGGGAAATCGCGGCGCAGCGGAATCAGCTGCCGGTCGATGAACACCTGCTCGCGGTCGAACAGGTCGATCTCGGGATCGGTGACCTCGCCGTGCACCAGCAGCGGCAGGCCGACGCGCTGCATGGCCTCGAGCGTGGCGTGCACCTTGCGCAGGTCGGTCACGCCGGCATCGCTGTTCGTGGTCGCGCCGGCCGGATACAGCTTCACGGCAACCACGCCAGCACCGGCCGCGCGGCGGATCTCGTCGGGCGGCAGCCGGTCGGTGAGGTAGAGCGTCATCAGCGGCTCGAAGGTCGCGCCCTCGGGCAGTGCGGCGAGGATGCGGTCGCGGTAGGCCAGCGCCAGCGCAGTGGTCGTCACCGGCGGCTTGAGGTTCGGCATCACGATGGCGCGAGCGAACTGACGCGCCGTGTGCGGCAACACCGCCGCCAGCGCAGCGCCATCGCGCAGGTGCACATGCCAGTCGTCGGGGCGCGTGATCGTCAGGCTGTTGGCGGTCTCGGGCATGCGTTCCATTGTCTCATCGACACCTCGCGTGACCCGGCTTTGTGCAGCGTCGACCAGCCCGCGTCGCACAATCGAACGTGCGCCGGCGGCCGCCGATGACGGCGTTTTTGGAAGGACTTTTTATGCTCGAGGCAGCGGACAACTGCAGCGGCCGTCAGCCGCCCCGTAACGGCCTGTCGCACGTGGTGGGCGCGACCGAACCGCCGCTGCTCGATCTGACCATCGGCGACTTGCTCGACCGCAGCGCGGCACACTTTCCCGACCGGCTCGCCGTCGTCTTCTCTCAGCACGGCGTGCGCTGGACGTGGCGCGAACTGCAGGCCACCGTGGACCGCCATGCGGCCGCGCTGCACCGGTTGGGGCTCGTGCAAGGCGACCGGCTCGGCATCTGGTCGCCCAACCGCGCCGAGTGGCTCGTCACGATGCTGGCGACCGCGCGGCTGGGCGTGATCCTGGTGAACATCAACCCGGCCTACCGCGTCTCGGAACTCGAATACGCCATCAACAAGGCCGGCTTGAAGGCGCTGGTGACGGCCGCGCAGTTCAAGAGCTCGGACTACCTGGCGATGCTGCGGACCCTCGCGCCCGAACTCGACGCCTGCCGTCCGGGCGAGCTGCGCAGCGCGCGGCTGCCCGAGCTGCGGCTGGTCATCCGGCTGGGCGACGTCACCACGCCGGGCATGATGAATTGGAACGAACTCGACGCACTGGCCGACGCGCCCGGCGTGCGGGCGGCGCTGGCCATCGGCGCGACGCTGCAGCCGCACCAGGCGATCAATGTGCAGTTCACCAGCGGCACCACCGGCCACCCGAAGGGCGCCACGCTGACGCACTTCAACATCGTCAACAACGCCGTCTGCGTGGGTGCGGCGATGCGCCTCGGCGTCGACGACCGGCTGGCGATACCGGTGCCGCTCTACCACTGCTTCGGCATGGTGATGGGCGTGCTGGTGTGCCTGTCCTCGGGCGCGGCGATGGTGTTTCCGAGCGAGGGCTTCGATGCCGGCATGACGTTGACGGCCGTTGCCGCCGAACGCTGCACCGCGCTGCACGGCGTGCCGACGATGTTCATCGCGCAGCTCGACCATCCCGACTTTGCGCAGCACGACCTGAGCAGCTTGCGCACGGGCTGCATGGCCGGCTCGCCCTGCCCGGTCGAAGTGATGAAGCGGGTCGTCAAGGAAATGCACATGGGCGAGGTCACGATCGCCTACGGCATGACCGAGACCAGCCCGGTGTCGTTCCAGAGCGATACCGCCGACCCGCTGGAGCGCCGCGTCCGCACCGTCGGACGGGTGCAGCCGCACCTCGAGGTCAAGTTGATCGACGCGCTGGGCGACACGGTGCCGGTGGGCGAGAAAGGCGAACTGTGCACCCGCGGCTATGCCGTGATGCACGGCTACTGGGGCGACGAGCAACGCACGCTTGAATCGGTGGTCGACGGCTGGATGCACACCGGCGACCTCGCCACGCTCGACGCCGAGGGCTACTGCAACATCGTGGGCCGGGTCAAGGACATGCTGATCCGCGGCGGCGAAAACGTCTACCCGAGAGAGGTCGAGGAGTTCCTGTTCGCGCACCCGGCCGTGCAACAGGTGCAGGTGTTCGGCGTGCCCGACCCGACCTTCGGCGAAGTGGTGTGTGCATGGATCGTGCTGAAGGCCGGCGCGCAGGTCACCGAGGCCGACATCCAGGCCCATTGCCGCGCGCAGATCGCGCATTTCAAGGTGCCGAGCCATGTGCGCTTCGTGTCCGAACTGCCGATGACGGTGACCGGCAAGGCGCAGAAGTTCGTGATGCGTGAGGCCATGATGCGCGAACTCGGCGTGAGCGAGACACGCACGGCCTGGGGCATGTTCCGCGATTGACCGCAAATTGAACCTAAGTTGACCGCAAACCCGCCCCTGCCTCCCAAGCGTCGCGCCATGCCCCGGCTCGTGCCGTTCCGGCTGCTCGTGGGTCGGCTGGCGCTGATCTGGTTGCTCGGCGGTGGCTGCGCCAGCGCGGCGCCAGCGCAAGACAAGCCCGATGGCGCACGGCCGGCTGGCACGGCAAGCAGCGCGACTGCGCCGCGGCCCGCCGCCAGCCGTGCCGCAGCACCATCGCGGCGCGCCGGCACGCCCGCGGTGAAAGCTTCCGGCGCCACCGCGGTGCCCGAACTTGCCAAGCCGTTGCAGCTGGCCTACGTCGAACCCGAACTGCCCGCAGGCTTCGATCCGATGGGGCAAACCAGCGCGACGGTGGTGGTGACGTTCACGATCCAGCCGGACGGCACGATCGGCAGCCCGGTCGTGAGCTCGACCACGCACCGGCGGCTCAGCCGCCCGACGCTGAGCGCGATCAGCCAATGGCGCTTCGAGCCGCTGCAGAGCGCGCAGGAACACACCGCCGTGTTCAGGTTCG
>ENA-OBIT01000261-OBIT01000261.1-metagenomes-genome-assembly--contig:-NODE-261-length-23069-cov-10.2649_pt1 | contig 23069 bp, 23 predicted proteins | sample MGYA00153386_OBIT01 | MGnify analysis MGYA00153386
AATATTTTGAAAGTGTGATGACTAAGAAAAGTTTTCGCTCATGCTCGAACCCGATCTTATCTATCAAATATATGAGCATCTAGATTTAATCAATTAGCTTAATTTAGCCAACCGCGTTACCTCTAGAATAATTAAATCAAAAACAATCTTTGCTAGCTTAAATTATCTAAATAACTATCGTAGATATGTTTAGCAACCGTTAGATCTGATGCAGTGCCAGGATTGAGCTAATCTAGCCTCGATCGTCATGAGCTGATTTAGAGATCGAATTGAATTAACGATCGAATATGAGCCAATTACTAGCCGAGGCAGCTCATTCAGGTTTAGGTGAAAGGAACGAGTCACCACCAGCTTTCAATTTAAATATCGTCGCACCTAACTTCAAAATCTGCTTTCAAGGATAGACACCTAACCTCAGGGCGGGATTTGGGTGTCAATGTCCTGAGGCGTTGAATATTTAATGATGTCTATCGATCTAAATTAATAATTTTTACAGCCCATTTTGATGAACACCTGTGAGTACATATTCACTGTTAACGTACTCATCAGGAGCTGGTTCCCGTTGGAGATCGCCAGGTAACAACTTTTTCTCTTCTGTATCTTCTACTAAGAACTCAACTGAAACTTGTACCCGAACTTTACCTTTACACCAGCGACGGGTAGCTAAATCGAGAATTTCACAACTAATACCTTCATCAAACCATTGACAATGCTCGTTAGCCAATCTTGTCGAACCAATCATCCGAATTGGAATCTCCAAACCATGCTGACGTAGTTTCTGGTCGATTGCCCTACCAACTGAGCCATCAAAAGATTGCCCGATTGCTTTTTTTAGCTTCCCAGAACGAAACATCGCCTCTCCAAAGGCAATTACATCATCGTCACCACAATCATAGGGAATAAGATTATTTGTCATAACATTTTTTTGTAATTAAAGGTTACTAATGGATACCATTAACATGATGCCATAATATCCTCAAAACAGACCCTATGTTGGGCGATCGTTTTGAATGGAGATAATTTGCCAGGTTCAACCATGAGATTGAGTATAGCAACGATCGCTCTTAACTCAATGCCTAATCGAGCCTCAAGCCCAGCAATAAATGGTAAAAATCGATACATTTACGATCGAGCCTGTCGAGTCAACACCCAGCTAGTTACCTTCTACTATTGTGCCCACAGTCTTAACCGATCGCACAGATCTCGGTAGTTTAATTCAGAATCGTCGCTGGTTATGAGTTATGGAAATTGGCTATAGTAGCAACTGTGATGACAACAATGTTTCTAACTGCACTCAACCACCTGGAATGAGGAAATGAGGGCATTTAGACATCTAGTAGTAATACAGATTGTCGTACCCCCTATCCCCAGTACATGGTCTTGAGCTAAAATTAACGTTCTCCAAATTAACTCAGGCGGTGTCTAGTTGAGAGTGTCTCAGGTCTAGATTGTAAATTTAACTATTATTTGAGCGGAATAAAGATTGTGGAAAACAAATTAATGTTAATGATTCCTGGCCCCACGCCAGTGCCGGAAAACGTGTTATTGGCTCTAGCCAAGCACCCCATCGGGCACCGCAGTGGTGAGTTCAGCCAGATTATGGGCGATGTGACTGCCAATCTCAAGTGGTTACACCAAACCCAAAATGATGTGTTGATGCTAACAGTCTCTGGGACTGGGGCAATGGAAGCAGGGATGATTAACTTCTTCAGTCCTGGAGATCGAGTTTTGGTCGTTCACAATGGGAAATTTGGCGAACGTTGGGCGGAAGTTGCCAAAGCATTTGCGCTAGATGTCCAAGAAGTCACCGCACCTTGGGGACAACCGATCGATCCCGACGACCTAAAATCAGCACTAGCTGCCGATACTGCTAAAGCAATTAAGGGTGTCATCGTCACTCATAGCGAGACTTCCACTGGGGTGATCAATGACCTAGAAACGATGGCTAAATATATTAAAGTCCACGGTGCGCTAATTATCGTTGATGCAGTCACCAGCCTCGGAGCGGTAAATGTGCCGATCGATGAGTGGAGTTTAGATGTGGTTTGCTCTGGCTCACAAAAAGGCTTCATGCTCCCGCCTGGTTTGGGTTTCGTGACCGTCAGCCCCAAAGCATGGGAAGCTTACAAAGTGGCTAAATTACCCCGCTACTACATGGACTTGGGTAAATATAGCAAAGACGCAGCCAAAAATACTACCCCATTTACACCCCCAGTCAACCTGATTTTTGCGCTCCAAGTTGCGTTAAAGATGATGAAGGCAGAAGGGCTAGAAAACATTTTTGCTCGTCACCAGCGACACATGTCTGCCACCCGCGCCGCAGCTACAGCGATGGGTTTACCCCTATATGCACCTGAAGGACACGGTAGTCCAGCGATTACGGCAGTTGCACCCACAACTGTGGATGCGGAACAGATTCGGAGTGTGATGAAGAAGAAGTTTGATATCGTCCTCGCTGGCGGTCAGGATCATCTCAAGGGTAAGATCTTTAGAATCGGTCACTTGGGCTTCGTCTGCGATCGCGATATTCTCACTGCCATCGCTGCATTAGAGGGCACTCTAGTCGAACTCGGACATACTGGGTTTACACCTGGTGCGGGTGTAGCAGCGGCGGCACAGATTTTGATGAAGTAAGCAGGCGAGCTTGATTAAGTAATAAGTGGTTGGGTTGCCAACCCAACCATAAGTTTGTTGTCGAGCCAGGGATTCACACCCCGGAGCGACAACGATCTCACATGCAGGCGTTGGCTAATGACCCTTGTTACTTGGTAAATATTTATTAGATAGAAATTGCGTGAACTGAATGCTGGTGGGCAGTGCCCACTCAGCCCTTTCAATGTGTAAATTTCTCTGGCGATCGAAATCCCGTCTTACCCTCCCAACCCCCCCCCGATGATGCGGTGAAGGATCTTACTCCCTCCCCTTGATAAGGGGAGGGTTGGGGTGGGGTAAAACCAATACCGATTGTACAGATTAAGCGCGAATCGCTGTCAACTATCAACTGTTTCGTCACACACCAGCTTATCCCGATGATTCCGCTCACCCCAAAATTTATCATCTGTAACCACCAGATGCCCCTAGCTGTATACCGCGAGGTAGCTGCTCATCTTCAACAAATCGCGGGGCTACAAGTAGCTTTTGTAACATCAAACGATCGAGAATTTAGCTATCTGGAGAGTCAGTTAGGCGGTCTAGAGATTAGTGGAGTCGATCGACTGGCAGAATCAGAACGGCTCTTATTGGATCGCCTCCTCAGCTATTATGCCAATCGCTACAATACATGGGAGATCCAGGCTTAATTGACGATTGTCTGCGGGGATTTACTATACTTGTATAATATAATTCACAATAATTAAACTTTAGTAAAATTTGGCACTAATAATCTAATTACTACCATTTTAGATATCTTTTTAATACCTGAGCTGAAATTGTCAACTTGACACAATAGCTAGTAGTAAATAGTAATACATAAAACATCTTCAATTTCGGTGGATTTAATGATATTCATGTAGGTAAAGATGCCAATTTTAAAATAATTATGCTAAGTAGGTTTTGGAGCAGTAGTAATCGCAAAGACTCCCAACATAGGCAAGCGCAATGTACCCAGGATGGATCGCTATCGCTCGATCCATCCTTGCTGGCGAACGCTATTACTACATCCCAATCTCTAGCTAATTGTGCAACTAGCTCCCCGCCCAATAGCAAGACATTGCCAGCCATCGCCGAACATCAGACAATGAAACAAGATCTTCGAGCTGAGTCCGAACCCCCAAATTTTCCCGTGGATACAGATGACGCAGCAGCTTGGTATCAGCAAGGAAACTTGTATCGGAATGCAGGTAAGCTGGATGTTGCTTTAGCTTGCTACAACAAAACGCTCGAATTACAACCCCACAAGCAGGAAGCTTGGACAAATCTGGGGTGGGTTTTAGTTGGCTTAGAGCAATGGAATGAAGCTTTGGAAGCTTATACCCAAGCGATTCAACTCCAACCTGGAGATGCGGAAGCTGTGGCAAACCAAGGCTGGGTATTATTTCAATTGGGACGCTATGCGGAGACGATTTGCAGTTGCGATCGTGCGCTAGAAATCAATCCTAGCGACTATTTTGCGATGTCTCAGAAGGGACGCGCTCTATTTGAACTCCAACAATATGATGCTGCGCTGGTGGCATACGATCGCGCCTTAGAACTCAACCCCGACGATCGTCTGACTCTATCACACAAAGGTTGGTTGTTATTTGAGATCGGTCAGGCTCAAGCCGCCTATGCTTGTTACGAACGGAGTTTGCAGATCGATCCTCGCGATCGATTTGCGTGGAACAATCAAGGTCAAGTATTATTTCAGTTGGGGAATATTACCGCAGCGATCCATTCCTATCAAAAAGCAACAGAACTGGATTCGCAATTTTATCAAGCCTGGAATAACTTAGGAGTCGCCCACTTCGAGCAAAAAAGTTTTCAAGATGCCCTGCGCTGCTACCGCTACGCGATCGATCTAGCAGCCGATTTTCCAGCAGCTTGGTACAACAAAGGCAAAGTATTATTTTGCTTGGGTGATTTTGAGGCAGCCTTAGCAGCTTATACCAAAGTTAATCAACTACAGCCGGACTTTTATCAAGCCTGGAACAACTGCGGCAATATCTTGTTCGCTCTGGGTGAGTTGGAACCAGCATTGCGGCGATATGAAGTTGCCACAAAATTACAGCCGCAATTAGCTGAAGGCTGGACTAATCGCGGCAATATCCTCGCCCAACTCGATCGACCCCAAGAAGCTCTACACTGCTACACTCAAGCCACTACACTCTCGCCCAAAGATGCCGAAGCTTGGAACAATCGGGGTAAAGCGATGTTTCAACTGGGGCGATACGAACACGCCCTCGACTGCTATCGCAAAGCCACTCAACTCGAACCGACTCATAGCGATGCCTGGAATAACCAGGGCAAAACCCTCTTTAAACTTAGCAAATTTGAGACAGCAATTAATTGTTACGAACAGGCGACTAGACTAAATTCAGCTTTCTATACAGCTTGGAATAACTTGGGTGTAGCCCAATTTCATCTCCAACGCTATGAGGCAGCAATCCATAGTTACGAGCGGACTTTGATACTTGAGCCGCGATTTCATCAGGCTTGGTACAACAAGGGGATGGCACTGTTTCACATGAGTAAGTACGAACAGGCTTTGGAATGCTACGATCGGACGCTCAAGCTCAAACCAGATTACGATCGGGCGTGGAATAATTTAGGATTTGTGCTGTTCCATTTAGGACGCTATCAAGAAGCGATCGGCAGCTACCAGCATACTCTCAAAATCAATCCCGAATTTTATCCCGCTTGGTACAATCAGGGGATCGCCCTCGCTCATCAGGGTAAATACGCAGAAGCGATCGACAGCTACGACAAAGCTCTCCAATATCAGCCAGACGATGCTTATATTTGGCATAGTCGAGGGCAAGCTTTGGCGAGGTTGGGGCTAAACCAGGAAGCTGTGACATGCTACGATCGGTCGATCGCGCTGGATGCTAACAACGATCGAGCTTGGGACGATCGCAGCAAAAGTTTGGTTCAACTCGGACGCTATCCTGAAGCTAGGGAGAGCTTAGAGCAGGCATTGAGACTCAGACCTAAAGATCCAGAGATCTGGCTCAGTTATGGGATCGTCCAGGGGTTGCAACAAGAGTATACCGCAGCATTGGAGAGTTACGATCGGGCAATCGCGATCGACTCTAATTTCGATCGAGCTTGGTACGAGCGCGGTAATGCCCTCGCCGAGTTGAGAAGATATGAATATGCCGTGACTAATTTCGATCGGGCGATCTCGATTGCGCCAAACTTCTACCCCGCGAGTCAGGGTAAAGGACAGTCACTATTCAAACTCCAACGCTATGCCGAAGCAATTGTCAGTTATGATGCAGCTTTAGCGATCGAACCCAATAGCTTCGACTGTTGGTGTCAGCGCGGCTATGCTTTTTCCCACTTAGAATCCTGGGAATCCGCTCTCTATAGCTATCAGCAAGCTCTGAAAATTAATGTCACGGCGGCGACGATTTGGTACTTTCAGGGGAAAACGTTGCTAAAACTCCAACGTTATCCCGCTGCCCTAGAGGTATACGATCGCGCCATCTTGCTCAACAGCGAAGATTATCACAGTTGGAACGATCGCGGATTGATACTAGCACATATCGGTCAACAACAACAGGCGATCGACAGCTATCGTCAAGCGATTAAAATTCAGCCTGATTATCATCCCGCTTGGCACAATTTAGGCAAAGAATTAACCCAAATCGGCGATCTCCAAGGTGCGCTAGCTGCTTACGATCGGGCGATCGAATTTTACCCCCAAGATCCCGATACTTGGTATGGATTGGGAAATCTGCTCTGGCAATTGGACGAATTAGCCGATGCTATTTTTGCGTACAGGCAAGTAACCAATCTCCAACCCGATCGCGCCGAAGCCTGGTATCGTCAAGGCAAAGCTCTCCAACAATTGCAGGAATGGGAAAAATCGAGGCTCTGTTACGAACGAGTCACCAGCTTGACATCTGCTAGTTATGACCTCTGCTTTAGCCACGGACAAGTTTTAGCCCAATTGCGGCGGTGGGAAGCGGCTCTATCGTGCTACGAGATTGCCCTAAAACTCAATCAAAGTGAACCCGCCGCTTGGTATGCCAAAGGCTTGGCTCTAGCCGCCCTCTACCGCTGGGAAGAAGCCAATAGCTGCTACGATCTCGCCCTCCGGCTCGACCCCCAAAATTACGCGATTCTCTATCACCAGAGCCAAGTCCAAGCAGCGCAAGGCGACTGGGCAGCCGCAGCGATCTCCTGCATTCAAGCGATCGAACTCGATCCTGACAATCCCGACGCTTGGGAACAGCATGGGCGCGTCACGATCGAACTCGGCGATTACGAGACAGCGGTTGTTAGTCTCCACACAGCCACCGATCTAGCTCAACGGGCTAGCAGTTGGCAGTTATTGGGACAGGCACAGTATCATCAAGGTAAATTTTCCCAAGCTCTAGATGCTTATCGTCAGGCTTTGGATCTAGAACCCTACCGCGCCGAAACCTGGTACCATCGCGGTTGTCTGCTGGGTGAATTGGAGCGATGGGAAGATGCCCTCATTAATTACAATCGGGCGATAGAGTTCGCTCCCGATCTGGGCTTGGCTTGGTATCAGCGCGGACAAGCACAGTTTCAACTCAAGATCGACGCAACTGAGAATCTCCACAGTTATCGTCGCTGTCTGGAATTGACACCCAACTATGCACCCGCTTGGTATCAACAGGGGAATCTCTTGTTTGAGTTGGGACAGTTAGAATCTGCTCTCGATAGCTACGAACGCGCACTCCAACTCAAACCCGAAGATTGCTACATTTGGAACAATTACGGTAATCTGCTCGGTTCGCTCAAACGGTTTGAAGACGCGATCGCCAGCTATGACCAAGCTCTAGTACTGCAACCTCGGTTCCACCAGAGCTGGCACAATCGGGGCAAGGCTCTATTTCACCTCCACCGCTATGAAGAAGCTGCCACCGCCCACGAACGGAGTCTCGAAATTTTCCCAAAGGATGCCAACGCCTGGAATGGTCGGGGGATCGCACTCCAACACCTCGGCTACTGGCAAGAAGCTTTAGCATGTTACGAGCAAAGTGTCAATATCGACAGACAAGATCCCCTAGTCTGGCTCAATCGCGGAGTTGCCCTGTTCCATCTCCAAAAATATGAAGACGCGATCGCCTGTTATGACAACTGTGCGATGCTCAACCCCGACGATTGTCAAGCCTATCACTACCGAGGTAACGCTCTGATCGAACTCGGTCGCTGGGAATCCGCCGTTGCTAGCTTCGATCGCGCCCTCACATTGTCACCAGCCGTAGATGTGACATCGACCCACATCAGCACCGCCTTGACTACCCGCGCCTGGAATAGTCGGGGTCACGCCCTATTTCAACTAGGTAATTTGGAAGGTGCCCTCCACAGTTATTTCCAAGCTACCCAGGTTGCCCCTGAAGACCCCAGCGGCTGGAATAATCGGGGCACAACTCATCTCAACCTCCAACAGTATCCAGCAGCTCTCCACTGCTATCAAACCAGTCTCACGCTGCACGATGATGATGCTACAACTTGGTATAAACAATCGATCGCCCAGCAAGCTCTCGGTCAAATAGACGAGGCAATTTTCAGCCTCGATCGATCGGTAGAGTTAGACCCAGAATATACTCTCGCCTGGTATCGTCGGGGGAATATTCACCTGTTACAGCGTAAATTTGAGACTGCGCTATCCGACTATGAAATTGCCCTCAATCTCGATCCAGATCGAGCAGCCGCTTGGAATCATCGGGGTAATTGCCTCCTCGAACTCCAACGGCTTGACAATGCCCTGTTTAGCTTTGAGCAAGCTACTGGTCTAGATCCTGAAAATCCTGAATTCTGGTTTAATCAGGGGAGAGTTCACAGCAGTCTCCAACAGTGGGAATCCGCTGAAAACTGTTACCAGCAAGCGCGAGCTTTGACACAACCGGATTGGTAAAAGTAACGGCTGGGCGGATTACACTCAAATCGGTCAGCTAAATTCTGAAAGCCGTTTAGCCACCAGCAGCAAAGGTCAGCATAATCGTCACAGATAACAGCAATCCTGGGGATAGTAATAAGACCATGAGGAGCAAATCTTGAGTAGCCATAGTGATTCTCTTGGGGGTGTCAGGTTTAGAGAATAGAGAATCGGATATTTCGATTCACCTAGACCTGGGTTTGGTTAATTAGGATCGGTATCTACTCTAACCCCGATCGAGATGGTTAGAGCGCAAATTATACGATTTCTTAATCTGGAACTAGCGATGAAGCAATTAATTATCTATTAGGCAACCGAATTTTTCTGTTAAACTACCCATGTAATTTACGGGTCGATCCGATGCCTGAAGCAGTCTTAAAAGGTCGCGTTGCCCTAGTTACAGGTGTGAGTCGGCGGAAAGGGATTGGGTTTGCCATCGCTCAACGGCTGGCAATGTTGGGCGCAGATGTTTTTATCCACTCTTTTTCCCCTTATGATGCAGATCGATCGTGGGGAGCAGATGCAGATGGCATTTCAGCACTCATAACTACGCTGCAAGAACAGGGTACCCGGATTGCACATGCTCAAGGAAATTTTATCGATCCTGCTGTGCCCCACCAAATTATGGATACTGCCGTTAAAGCATTGGGGCATATCGATATTTTGGTAGCCAATCATACTTACAGTACCCTGGAAAATTTGGAAGAACTGACCGCCGCAGAAATTGATACACATTTGCAAATCAATGTGCGGGGTACTCTATTACTAGTCCAAGCATTTGCGGCTCAACATCAAAAAAGTTCTGGTGGTAGAGTTGTGCTGCTAACCTCTGGGCAACACCTCAACCCCATGCCGAGCGAACTTGCTTATGTTGCCTCCAAAGGTGCGGTGCATCAGCTCACGCTGAGTTTGTCCGCTCATCTGATGCCACGCGGAATTACTGTGAACACTGTCAATCCTGGCGCAACAGATACAGGCTGGGCAGATGAGAAACTGTATGAGTTCATTCGCGCCGCCAATCCTCAAGGGCGATGGGGAAAACCAGAAGATGCCGCACGATTAATTGGTTGGCTAGCCACAGATGATGCCCAGTGGATAACTGGACAAACGCTTAATTCTACCGGAGGTGGATACTAAATTAAATATTAGTGATTTGAGATCCGTAGAAATAATATTTTCATGTATTATTTTTTATATTTGTATGAAGTGAAGACAATTTAGATCGAGCTTTTTTGATGCTAAAGGTCTATTTATCGATCTTAATAGCTGAGTTCGCTGTCAACTGTCAACTGTTTAACTGCATCTAACACGGCATCGACATGATTTTTGATGCGAACATTGAACCAGATTTGAGTAATTTTACCAGTGGGATCGATCGAAAAAGTCGATCGCACAATGCCCATATATTCCTTACCCATAAATTTTTTTAATTGCCAGACTCCATAGTCTTCGGCAATTTGATGTTCGGGGTCGCTAAGTAGGATAATCTCTAAGTTATGTTTATCAATAAACTTACCATGAGAGGCGATCGAGTCAGGACTGATTCCCACAACTTGAGTATTAAGTGCCTGAAATTGAGGTAATTTGTCTGTAAACTCGATCGCTTGGGTCGTGCAGCCGGGGGTATTATCTTTAGGATAAAAATACAATACTAGCCATTGACTATTAAAGTCTTGGAGACTAATACTATTACTGTGTCGATCGATCGCCGTAAAATTAGGTGCAAATTCTCCAGTTTTCATTTCGATCGTGCTGTGATTAAATACCGCAACATTATAGCCGATTTTTTCGGTCTAAAATCCAGTGTTTGCATTTCTACTATTGGTAGTCGGGCTTTTGGACTCTGGGAAAGCTTTCTGCTCCCAAGTACCCAAATTCACGTCAGATTTTGGTTGACTACTGGCACTTTCATTTAGTGAACTACTTCCATCTTGAGCAAAACTAAAGATTTTTTGAATTACAGCTTCAGGATTGCGCGCATTTTCTGGTTTGAGTGTGAATAACAGATTCTGGCGATTGCATTTAGTAGCATTCGATTGTAATGCACAGATGACTGGTTGGGAATTGACTGTACCACTAGCCAACTGTAAATCTTTGAAAGTACCACCATTGAGATTTGCTACTTGCTGGAGCCGTTCTGACACCATTTGACAGCGTTTTTGAGGGGTGAAATCTTTACCAAAGCCATCGTAATTCCAATTTACCATTACTGCTTGACGATCGCCTTTTTGAACGATAGTTGTCAAATCTTGGCAGCTAACTCTAATAGTTGAAGCAGAAGCAGTAATTACTTGAGGCGTATTGTCTCGAGCTGAATTTTTGGATGGTTCAGGGGAGTTTAAGTTATTTTGATTATTATCGACAACTGGAGGTAGTTGGGCTTGTGTTAGTTTGGGGATGGATAGGGCAGTTATCGAGACAGTACAAGCAAATATAATTTGGGTGAGAATTGTGAGTTTCATTCTTTTATAGTTAAAATTAAATTTATCTAAGCTACTGACTTAATTTAAATGTTTGATATTCGATCTTCCTAGCTAAAGATCTTATCTCCGGTTTTGAATTTTTAATTAATTTAAAAGCCTTGCTGTCTCCGAGGATTTACAGTAGGACTTGATACTTTGGTAGTTTGAGTATTTTGAATAGTTTGAGTATTTTGAATGTCCCGAACCTCCCGAACCTCCCGAACCTCCGCACTATTTCGGACTAGCTGCTGTTTGGCACTGTCGTAGTCATAGTAACCTGCGCCCATCGCTTTACTTGGTTGGATGCAGACAGTATCTGTGGTGATACCATTGACAAATACCAAGCCTGGAGCGCAAGCAACTCGCGTCACACCCCATTTATCTAGCACTGGAGTAACTCTATCTGTACTTTTTCCAGCTTCGATGCGTAACTTTTCTTTGGCGACTTCCGCATCAGCAGCAATTTTTGCTTTCCGCACCTCAGCATCAGCATTAATTTCCGCCGAGCGACTGGGTGGATTAATTAAACTATTAATAATGCTTACGCCAACACCGATTAAGTCGGTTGGATTAGCCTGAGCGATTTGAGGATTTGCTGTTGAGGGTTGGTCGTTGGCGTAAGCTGGTAAGTTAGCTGCTAAAATTGTCGTCAGTACTAATAAACTAAGTTTGATTTGGCGCATGTAATTGAATCCCCTAGTATTCCCTGCGTATCTCTATCTACACAAGCTCGATCGCAGTTTCCGTATTTCTTGCCATAGATGTCAATTATCACTCACAGCCGATCCTAAATTTCATAGATCGGCAGATAAACATGAGTAGTAAGACACCACCTACAGATTACTTGTGTAGGGGGCATCCCCATATACATGGGTGCAAACTATGAACTAATCTAAGTTGAAATTAAATGGTAATCGGACATATACACCATGAGGATCGTTAAAGTTCTTGAGGATACTTAGTTCGGACTTTACTTTGAGTAATTCGGTGCTGAGGGGATCTTGGGTTTGGAGTGAGCGGACTTCTTTACTACCTGCAAATTGTTTGATAAGTTTTTCTTCCCAACCTTCGCTTGCTGGATACTCTTCTAGCTCCCAATCTTTATCTAATTTAGCAGTTTGAGCGGCATAAGCGATCGCGTCATTAAGACCACCAATATCATCTACTAAGCCAATCTTTTTCGCATCAATACCCGACCAAACTCGCCCCTGGGCAATCTCAGCAACCTTTTGTTTTGGTAACTTCCGAGATTCGGAGACTTTATTTAGGAAATCATCATAGATATCATCAACCATTTGTTGAGATATCGCTAATTCTTGAGGAGTCCGAGGACGAGCGAGGGTCTTACCATCAGCTAATTTTGATGTTTTAATTACATCCCAGGTAATTCCATTTTTGTTAGCTAATTTCTGATAGTTAAAATTGATACCAATCACCCCAATCGATCCGGTAATTGTATTAGATTCAGCAAAGATTTTATTAGAGTAAGTCGAGATCCAATATCCACCAGATGCCGCGACATCACCCATTGAAATAACGACTGGTTTCTGTTTGTGTAAAAGTCGAACTTCACGTTGAATAATATCAGAGGCTAAAGCACTACCTCCTGGACTATTTACTCTGAGTACTACTGCTTTAATATCTTTATCTAGCCGGAGTTCGCGGAGCTGACGTGCTAGGCTATCACCACCTATTTGTCCTGGACTACCTTCGCCACTAACGATACTTCCTTGAGCATAAATCACGCCAATTTTTCGACTAGAACTTTTTTTCTGATTAGCTACTTCAGCATAATCCTCAATATCGATACGACGAAAAGAAGTTTTATCTTCTTTATCTGCACCACTGATTTTCTGAAGTTCTATCAGAATCTCATCGGGATAAGCAGTTCGATCGACTAACTTATTTTTAATTGATTGAGTGGCTGTAAACATGCCTCGCTCGTCTGCCATTTTTTGGATGGATTCAGGTGTTAGTTGGCGACTACTACCAACTGAAGTTTTAAATTCACCCCAGAGATTATTTAATAACTGTTGAGTTTCCTGTCTTGCCGCAGGGCTGAATTTATCTAAAGACCAAGTTTCACCAAAAGATTTATATTTACCAACTCGAACAACTTCAACCCCGATCCCATATTTATCAAAAGCATTCTTGAAAAACATTGTTTCCGATCGAAAGCCATTAATATCGACCGAACCCATCGGATTAATAAATATTTGGTTAGCCACTGATGATAGATAATAATCTCGTTTATCTATATCGATATTATAAGCAATAATTTTTTTTCCAGTTGCCCGAAATCGCTCTAGGGCAGTACGCACTTCTTTAAGTGTGGCAAAACCAGTACTACTGAGTTTGCCACTACTCCCATCTAAATAAATTGCGAGGATGCGTTTATCTTTAGTCGCAGCATCGATCGAGTTGAGCACAGACTTCAATTCAATCACACGATTGGCTTCGCCAGCGATCGCTTCTTGCAATGTTTTACCAGGATTGAGATCGACAATCGATCGCGATAAATCGATTGTCAAAATTGATTTATCGGGAACTTTAACTGTATCGTTACTATTAGTCGCACTTTGAATAATTGCTCCAATCGTTACGGAAACTATCGCGATCGAGACTGCTGAAAATAAAGTTAAGCCGAGCAGACTACCGACGGTACTAGCTAGAGCTTGTTTGAGAAATTGACGCATACTATAATGTGTGAGGAAGTGAGGGTGGCGATGGCATTGGGGGAGCGTACGCCAACGCTACAGCCCGAAGCGTTGGCATCTCGACAGCTAAATTGTGGAACGCAGCGCGAGATCGATCTGGGGATTAGTTTAGTTTTTAAAAATAAATTAAAATATTAACGGTCGCAATTTCAATTATGCCCAGATTGCGCTCTGAATCCTACTTAGGTACTCACATCTTCTAAATATAACTAGCCACTGGGCAAAAATAGATGTTTTTGGTAGCTTCACCTCAGCAGATCGAGACAATTAGCTTGTTGGAGGGCGGATAAGCTGGCATTTCCCGTACAAAATAGCACTGTCTGAATTTCTGCCATCAAGATTTGGACTAATTCGGCTACGGCTGCTGTCGAGCTATCCGCAGCCTGAAGAAATGGTAACGCCAAACCAGCAACATCTGCGCCTAAAGCGATCGCCTTAGCTATATCTAAGCCATTGCGGACTCCTCCCGAAGCAATCAATGGTAGAGTCGGGGTAATCTGACGAATCGCCGTGATACATGTTGTTGTCGGAATCCCCCAATCAGCAAAAGTCTCGCCTAGTCTGCGTTGGAGGACTGTTTGAGCGCGTTCGCTCTCCACCTTTGCCCATGAAGTCCCGCCCGCACCTGCGACATCGATCCCGCTTACGCCCGCAGCGATTAATTGCTGTGCCGTGCTTGCGGAAATACCATTCCCCACCTCTTTGATAATTACTGGCACAGGTAGCCGTGCACAGACGGTAGCAATTCGATCGAGTAATCCCTTAAAATTTGTATCGCCCTGGGGTTGAATGCACTCCTGAAGGGGATTGAGATGCAAAATCAGCGCATCTGCTCCTAATAATTCTACCGCCCGCCAGCATTCATCGATCCCGTATTTATAATTGAGTTGAACGGCACCGAGATTTGCTAGTAACAAGATATCTGGTGCAATTTGGCGAACTTGAAAAGTGTCCGCCACCTGTGGTTGTTCGATCGCCACACGCTGAGAACCCACCCCCATAGCTAATTTATACTCCTGTGCCACTTCTGCTAGGCGATAATTGATCTCCTTAGCTTGGGTGGTACCTCCAGTCATCGAGGACACCAAGATCGGTGCGCCGAGCTGTTTGCCGAGCAATTTGGTAGTAAGATCGATGTTCTGGTAATCTAACTCTGGCAGACAACTGTGGGTGAACTGATACCGATCGAATCCACTTCCCTGCTGAAACTGGACATCTGACTCCAAACATATCCGAATATGTTCGGCTTTGCGTTGAACGGTGGACATAGTGGCTAGTTGCTGGGGGAACCCGACTCGATTTCAAGTACTCACGAATCTAGTTATTTATTATGATGGAACCACCCGTAAATAGCATTAAACTTTCACAAACAGCTAAAGACCAATTGGTCAAACTCAAGCGATCGACTAAAATCGAACAGTGGAATATCCTCTGCCGTTGGGCATTTTGTCGATCGCTAGCCGAAATGGCACCCCCTTCGCTAGTGCCAGTTCCAGCCGATAGCAATCTCGAAATGACTTGGCGAATCTTTGGTGGGGAGATCGCAGATATTCTGATTCTCGCACTCAGACAGCGGTGCGAGCGAGATGGATTGGAACTCACACCAGATATTTTGTCCCAGCAATTTCGACTACATTTACATCGGGGGATTGGCTATCTAGCTGGCGACCCTAATATTCAGAAAATCGAACACTTAGTAAATTTAGCAAGCCTTAAACAATTGACAATTGACAGTTGACAGTTGACAGTTGACAGCGGCTTACTAAACCCTCGGTTTTGCCGTCCTTTGTAGCGTTTCGTTGGCGTAGCCTCTCGACAGAGAAGAGAGCGTTTAGCAAGACAGCGATTCGCGCTCCGTCTGTGCCTACGGCAGGCTTACGCCAACGACATGCCTCGCTTCGTAGAGAGTTAAAATACGCAGTAATTTTGAAAAAGACTGAAAATCCTGAAACGGCTGCTATGACTAAGCCGATGGCGAGATTTGAACTCGCGACCAATTGATTACGAATCAACTACTCTACCACTGAGCCACATCGGCAGGATTAGCTAAGATTAACGTACCCAGTCTATAATTATAAATTGACTTGCGAACAAAATGGCAGAATTTAAACCAAAATCCTCTATCGATCCCGAACTTCGTCGTCGGCTCCAAGCTGAAATCAAGTCCCCCTACCGAGGATTACGCCAATTTATCTATGTAAGTTGTGCTGCTTCTGGGGCGATTGGGGGAGTAGTTTTCTTTTTTAAAGTACTTGCGGGGAGAGATCTCGAAACAACCATTCCCAATCTCGCGCTTCAAATTGGAGTGGTAGCGTTGATGGTGTGGCTATTGCGGATCGATCGATCTAAAACATAGCATCGCTAATCCCCACACCCATATCAAAATAGAATCAATTGCTGGAGGCTAACTGAAATGTATCCATCCACCCGCTAGAAATCCGCCGAGCTAGAGTTATTGCCCGATTAAGGATTATTAGAGGAGTTTTGTTACGGCTAGACTGAACTCTTCATAGGATTTGACTCCAACGATTGTCTCGACTTTTTCACCTGCTTTGAAGAAGATGACCGCAGGAATACTTCTAATCCCCCAGCCTTTTGCCATAGATCTATTTGCATCGATGTCTAGTTTAAATACTTGAGCGCGATCGACATATTCTTCTGCCAAGCGATCGATTAATGGTGCTACTAATTTACAAGGGCCACACCAAGTAGCAGTACAATCTACCACCAACACATTCGATCCTGCTAAAAGTGCGTCAAATTCTGTTTCATCTTTAATGAATTCCGCCATACTTACGTAATATTATTTTAGATAAAAATATTGACTGTTAGGCAATCCTACCATGCTTCGGCAACAAAGCTCTACTAAAGATCGAAGATCGAATCATAAATAACTGGAGAAAATTTAATTCGAGTAACGATGGAATACGATCGCTACTATATTTATGGGGTAATACTTTCGGATCGAGCTGTTGCTGGCAATGAACACACTAGATTTGCTCCTGGTTTAGGTAATTTATACTGTAATTATCTGGTTGAGAGAATTGGGCAGATCGATGGTTTGAACAATAATTATCGATCGATCCTTTACAAGGGAGATCGGTCGGAGCGAAAATAGAAGTAGAGCATCATCAACGAGGATAAATAACGTGAGTCAACAATTTGACTATGATTTAGTAATTATTGGCGCAGGTGTGGGCGGACATGGTGCGGCTCTCCATGCGGTAAGTTGCGGGTTAAAGACGGCAATTATCGAAGCTGGGGATATGGGTGGTACTTGTGTCAACCGTGGTTGTATCCCTTCCAAGGCACTACTCGCCGCTTCGGGAAGAGTGCGGGAATTGCGGAATGCTCACCACCTCAAAGCGTTTGGGATTCAGGTGGATAATGTCAGTTTCGATCGAGCCGGAATTGCCGCTCATGCTAGTAATCTAGTCACGAAGCTACGTGGTGACTTGACAAATAGTTTGACTCGCTTGAATGTCGAGGTGATTCATGGGTTTGGAAAGGTGGCTGGTACTCAAAAGGTGAGTGTCACCACACCTGAAGGTGAGAAATTTATTACCGCTAAGGATGTGATGATTTCTTCGGGTTCGGTTCCATTTGTACCGCCAGGAATTGAAGTTGATGGCAAGACGGTATTTACTAGCGATGATGCGATTAAATTAGAAACAATCCCGCAGTGGATCGCCATTATCGGTAGTGGCTACATCGGATTAGAATTTTCTGATGTATACACAGCATTAGGTTCGGAAGTCACGATGATTGAATTTTTCGACCAATTAATGCCAGGATTCGATCCTGATATCGCCAAACTCGCCAAACGGATTTTAATCGATCCGCGTGATATTGACGCTCGATCGAGTCTACTCGCTCAACGGGTGATTCCTGGCTCCCCAGTCGTCATCGAACTAGCCGATGCCAAAACCAAAGAAGTTGTCGAGATCCTAGAGGTGGATGCTTGCCTCGTGGCGACTGGTCGGATTCCCGATACCAAAAACCTCAACTTAGAAGCTGTAGGGGTCGCCCTCGACCGCAGAGGCTTCATTCCCGTCAACGATCGACTAGAAGTCCTGCTCGATGGCGAACCCGTACCGCATTTATGGGCGATCGGTGATGCTACAGGTAAGATGATGTTGGCTCATGCTGCTTCAGCTCAGGGGGTTGTAGCTGTCGAAAACATCTGCGGTCGAGCGCGTGAGATTGATTATCAGAGTATTCCCGCTGCTGCTTTTACTCATCCAGAAATTAGTTTTGTCGGGATGACAGAGACACAAGCCAAGGAAGCTGGAGTTGCTGGAGGTTTTGAGGTGACAGCGGTACGGAGTTATTTTAAGGGTAACTCTAAAGCGATCGCTGAATGTGAATCCGACGGCATGGCGAAAGTGATCTATCGCAAGGATACTGGGGAAGTATTGGGCACTCACATTATCGGGTTACACGCGGCGGATCTGATTCATGAAGCCTCCAATGCGATCGCGCAGCGCAATTCGGTGCAGAATCTAGCTAGTTACGTTCACGCTCATCCTACCTTGTCTGAGGTACTGGATGAAGCCTACAAACGTGCTGCTGGGGTTCATTAATCTCTAGCTTCGTTCGGTAATCGCCCTCGATTGAAATCGGGTGCTCAGAGCGAAAGTCCACTGAAGTGGACTGCAAGAGGATTACTGGTTGAGAGAGTTCATTTCAATGAACTTTAGCACGTTAGCCCCGAATTCATTCGAGGGCGGTTGATGTGCGAAGCTAGCAGATTTGCGTTGAATAATCTTTTATTTATTTTATCGGGGTGTCTTTTGCAGACACCCTTGATTTTTGGGTACTTTAAGATGATCGGATATGGGAGGATCGATCGTGACTCAGAGAGAACTAGAAAAACGAATTGAGATAGCAAAACGAGATGGCGATATAGAAATACATTGGGTGGAGGATGGATTCACTAGCTTACCAGAGAATATCGGTAGCTTATGTAATCTAACTAAGCTGAATTTACATAGTAACAAACTCACAAGCTTGCCAAACAGTATCGGTAATTTATCTAATCTAACTCATCTAAATCTATCTCATAATAAACTTGTCAAACTACCTGAGAGTATGGGCAACCTCTCTAATTTAACTCATCTAGGCTTAAACAATAATCAACTCATGAGTTTGCCAGAGAGCATTGGTAACCCACATTCCGCACTTCAACTTTTACGACACATACTAGTCACGAAGACTCGACAGTTTGACGATACTACCGATCGTAACTCACTGATTGCCGTGACGCAAAATTAGGCTTTTTCGATGCTACTTTTCCGAAGTGCGGAATGTGGGTTGGTAACTTAACAAAGCTAACTCATCTTATTCTGAATCGAAATCATATCATCAAGTTGCCAAAAAATATTAGTAAACTAATAAGCCTATGTATTCTCGATTTGGATGAAAACTCGCTCGCCGACTTACCTAATAGTATCGACAGTTTTGTTAGCTTATTTAAGCTAACGCTCAAGGGAAACAATGTTAAAAGTTTACCGAAAATATTGATAAATTAAATATTTTACGAACACCAAATATAAATGAAAATCCTTTTAGTGATTTATCGATTCTCCAATCATTGCCGAAACTTCAATGTGTTTTGTTCCTCGATCGCGATTGACCACGTAGATATTGGAGTAAATTGAGCGAATGGAATCCTAAATGGTTGTTAGATGAAGAAAATGCTGACATCAGAAGAGTATTAATTCAACAGGTTGGTTATGAAAGAATCTGTCAGAAATTAGACGCGATCGATCTCGATATTTGGCGAGAATATAGCTTACTCAAAATTGATGATGCTGAAGGTATTTACGATCGAGACACAGGAGAAGAAATTGGTCGAGAAGCAATGGTATTACTCAAGATGACTTGTCCATCGACGGGACATATCCATATTCTGCGCGTACCGCCAGAGATGACCAGTGCAGAAGCCGCGATTACCTGGGTAAATCATGGCATTCATCCTGACAAATTTACTGTGCAGACTTGAATCGATCGATCTGAGATCGATCGAACTTGCCTACTAGTTATGCCAATGAATTCAATTACAATTGAATTAGGTTTATCCCGTTATTGTCATGACAATCTCGCCCTTACCCAATTTACGCTCCTTACCTCAAATGCCCCTTGAAGGTGCTGTCAGGATTGAATTGGTAGAGGGCGTTCCCATCTTTCGAGCCACTAGCATCGTCCAAACGCGGATCGAGGCTCTCATCGCCGAGCAACAAGATCGTGTCCTCAGCCCAGCGGAAGAAGAGGAGCTAGATTGTTATGAAGAAGTCGATGACTATCTTAGTTTTGTCAATCGGATGGTGCGGAATACCTTGCTTTCCCAGCCAGAGCCAGCCGTCTAGTCATGTCTGGCAATAAAATTTCCGAAGTCACAAACCCGATCGAAATTAGTAAAGCGATCGTCCCCCAGAGATAATACCGCTACAATAAGAATAGTAAAAACTATTAATAACTATCGATCGTGCGTGCAAAGGTTCTAGCTTGGCTCAATGATAATGTTCCTCCTAAACGAATCCAACATATACTAGGAGTAGAGCAGATGGCGATCGAACTTGCCGGACATTATCAGCTAGATATTGACAAAGCCGCGCAATCGGGCTTAATGCACGATCTGGCAAAATATTTTAAGCCCCAACGTTTACTAGAACTAGCACGAGCCGAAGGAATTGCGATCGATGAAGTGGATATAGCCGCACCACACTTATTACATGCTGATGTCAGTGCAATCGTCGCCCGCACAGAATTTGGAGTTACAGATCCCGAAATTCTCCACGCGATCGCCGATCATACCTTGGGTAGACCAGGGATGAGTCCGATGAGTTGTATCATATTCTTAGCCGATACGCTCGAAGCTGGACGCGGCGATACACCAGAGTTGCAATCCCTCCGCCAACTGAGCTATCAAAATCTATACAAAGCTGTCTGGTATGCCTGTGATTATTCGCTCCAATATCTACTATCTACTCGTTGTCTCATCCATCCCCGCACGATTCTGACTCGTAACTGGGCGATGACAATTAGTTAGGCTTTAGGCTTTAGGTAGGGATTAGGCTTTAGGCTTTAGATTTACTTCTAATCCCTAACACCTAACACCTAATCCCTAACACCTAATCCCTAACACCTAATTCCTAACACCTAATTCCTAACACCTAACACCTAATTGAATGACTGAAACAGCAACTTTGACAAATATCCAAACTGACTACACGATCGAACAATTAGCATTTCTAGCGGCTGATGCAGCAGACGATCGCAAAGCTGAAGATATGCGATTGATCGATATTGGCGAAGTATCGACACTGGCTGACTACTTACTGATCGTCACTGGCTACTCCAAAGTCCAACTCCGAGCGATTTCTGGTTCGATCCTTGACAAACTTGAAGAAGATCTCGACCGACTACCGTTGCGAACTGAAGGTCAAAATCAAGGTGGTTGGATCTTACTCGATTATGGTGATTTGATCGTGCATATTATGATGCCAGAACAACGAGAATTTTACGATCTTGAGACTTTCTGGGGTCATGGTCAAACGGTAACATTACCACAACCACAAGCTTCATAGACCAATGCGATCGATGAGTAATTCTACTTCTTTTTGTCCGGTTCCCAAAGAGCAGCAGCCAATTAATGAATACCAAGAGTTACAGACTTCTTGGTTTTTTGGTTGGGTGAAACTAGAACCCTCTAAATATATTGCTAAGTTAGTTTGGGTGGGGTTTTGGAGCTTAATAATTACCGCTCCCCTGGCTGCTGCAAGCTTCCCGATCGCCAGATACCCGATTCAATTTGGGTCGTGGGCGATCGGTGGTAGTTTAGTATTTGTAGGTCTAGCTGCCGTTAGACTATATCTAGGCTGGATTTATGTCAGAAATCGGTTGTATGGTGAATCGATTTTTTATGAAGAATCTGGTTGGTATGACGGTCAAACCTGGATCAAAACACCAGAGATATTAACGCGCGATCGATTGTTAGTCAGCTACGAGATTCAACCAATTCTCAAACGAATTAAACTAACCTTTCTAACTTTACTAGGAACAGCCTTTTCTATTATTAGTTACTGGCTATTATTTATCAAATAACGATCTAGAGCGGCAAAACTATCTATCCCCACGCTACCGCAGACATGGTAGATTTTCAGGATAGGAACACATCACAACTAACTAGCACCAAGCACTAATGGCTCAACGTACCAAGGCACCAGCAATTACCGTTCACTTATTGCGAGAAGGAATTATCGAATCCGTTCATCATGTTCAAGCGGTGGTTTGCGATAGCCGTGGGCGCGTTTTGTCAGTTGCGGGAGATGCCGAACATCCGACGTTTATTAGATCGGCTCTCAAGCCATTTCAAGCGATCGCTGTCACTAGTAATGGCATCCTTGAACGCTATCAGTTGAGCGATCGCGATTTAGCCATTATGTGCAGCTCTCACAGTGCCGAAATCATCCACACCCGTCAAGTTTTCAATATCCTGTGGAGAGCTGATATCGATACTAACGCCCTGAAATGCCCGATTCCACCAGGAAAAACTAGCCCACTCGAATATAACTGTTCGGGCAAACATGCTGGAATGTTGGCGGTTTGTCGCGCTCACAATTGGCCGCTGGGTAACTATCTAGAGCGCACTCACCCCGTGCAAAAACTAATTTTGAGTAAATTTGCCGAAATCCTCAAAATGCCTCCAGATGAGTTTATTGGGGTTCATGATGATTGTGGCGCACCTGTATATCTCATGTCACTGGCGCAAATGGCAACGCTGTATGCTTATCTCGCTTCTGGTGAGAGTCTAGATCTAGAACGGATCGTTCGAGCGATGACTCATCATCCCGAACTGATCGCAGGTACGGGCAAATTTGATACCCAACTGATGCAGCTTACCCAAGGCGAGCTGGTGAGCAAAGCTGGAGCCGAAGGGATTCAGTGTATCGGTAGAGTTGGCGAAGGTATGGGTTTGACGATAAAAGTTACCGATGGCGCGAAGCGGGCTAAATATGCCGTAGCGATCCACCTGCTCCATCAGATGGGCTGGATTACACCCGCAGTTTCCGAAATTCTCACCGAGCAATTCCTTTCGATCGGTACTCATACTCGTTTGGAAGTAACTGGAGAATTAGCTATGGTTTAGGCAAACTCTGGTTGAGAGCGGAATTTATGAGCGATCGACAGTAGAGTAAAAATTAGGCATTTCGCCACGATTGGAGCGTGCTGGCGAGCGTTTAGATCGATCGAGTATTTAGACAGATTAGGTTTACAGATTTCGATCGTCTCAAATTGCCTCATCCCCTCGCCCCCTCGCCTAAGTTTAGGAGAGGG